>Ga0070687_100000630_pt1 | contig 11671 bp, 9 predicted proteins | sample KBSS33LmetaG_FD_64678 | JGI IMG/M metagenome (GOLD analysis project Ga0070687, IMG submission 64678) | Switchgrass rhizosphere microbial communities from Kellogg Biological Station, Michigan, USA - KBS S3-3L metaG | ecosystem: Host-associated > Plants > Roots > Rhizosphere ... | reverse complement strand
GCGACACGCAGTCGGCGGACTTGCTGGCGGCCGCGCTGCGCCTGCACGCCGATTACGCCGAGGGGCGCTCGGCGCCGCCGGTCGACTTCCTCGCGCGCGCGGTGGGCGCGCTGGGCGGGATGGGCCGGTCGGTGACGCCCGAGCTGGTCGCGCAGCTGCGGCACCCGGAGACGCCGGTGCAATCGGCAGCGCAGATCGCGCGCGCGCTGGTGGCGACCGGAGGCGAGGAGGCGATCCCGGCGCTGCGCGATTACCTGACGATGTACCGCGCCGATCCCGCGCACGACGCGGATCCGTCGGCGCTGATCGCGATCGCCGAGGCGCTGCTGAAGCTCGGCGGCGCCGCGGATCGGCGGCTCCTGCTGTTCGTCGCGGAGGAACCGCACACGGTCGCGCCGCTGCGCGCGCACCTGGTGCGGGCGCTCGGCGAGACCGAGCCCGGTGTGGGCACCAAGACGGCGACGCGGGATTGAGCAGCGGCGGGAGGTTGACCGTCGTCGTCTGCCGCGGTCCCACCTGCGGCGAGAAGCGCGGATCCGGGGCGCTGGCCGCGCGCCTCGAGGAGACGATCCGCGCGCGCGGGCTGGAGGACCGGATCCGGCTGGTCGATGAATATTGCCTTGGCCACTGCCTGCGCGGGCCAAACATCCTGGTGCAGGAGGAGGGCGCCGATCCGCTGGTGGGCGGCGTCCTCTACAACCGGATGACGCTCGACGATCTGGATCGGGTGATCGACAAGCACCTGGTCGGCGGGATGGCCGTGCGCGTGCTGATGAATCGGCCGCCGGTCAAGTAGGCGGCGCTAGTTCACGAAGCGCTGCGTGTCACGCAGGTGCTGCTCGTACTGCTCGGCGTTCAACATCTTGACCACAGTCGGTTCGACCTTCGTGTTGAACTCGATGAGGTGGTGTCCCGCCTCTTTGGCGAGTCGAATCGCCTCCGCGAGCGACACGACGCCGAGGTCGGTTCCGTCCGGACCGATCAGGCGTATGTAATTCCTCTCCAGAAAATTCTTGGCGGGACGTTCATCGTCGTTCGCCATCTCCTTTAGGGTAATGCGTTCGCATGCAGCCAGCCAGCGTCCGGTGCAGGCTGGGCGTGTCTGCGCGCGATTCTCCGCTGGGCTGCCACACCGTCACGTGCGATTGCAGCGCGTCCAGGCGCGTCACCGCCGCGTTCGGCGGAACTGGCGGATAGGCGGGGAAGCCGCCGTCGAAATGGACGTCCGCCTCCTCCGGGAACACCGAGACCCTCTTGCAGCCGGGCCGGGCGCATGCGGCATAGAGCACCAGACGGGTGCCGCCGAAACGCGCCACGTTTGCGTCCACGTACGTGAGCACGCCGTAGGTCGCGTTTTCTCGACCGATCGTTCCGGTTTGTCCGGCCGGATGCCACGTTCCGTCGGCGTCGCGTTCCTCCCCTCGGAGAGATTCACCACCCTCTTCGAACACGTCTCCGAAGGAGAACGCCTTCCAGGCCCTGTACTCACGGCCCTGGCTGAATCCCTGGTCGACGATCGACTCGCCGACCAGCAGCTGATCGCCGTAGACGGCGGCTGGCTCCCCTGAGATGCGGCGTAGCTCGATGCGGTCACAGTGGTGGTGCGACGGAGAATGTGCCCACGCTACGATCGAACCCCCGGCCGGCACCCAGGCCAGCAGCTTCTTCGTCGGCGTCCCGAACCGGATTCCCTCCAGGTCGCTCTGCCACGTCCGGCGCGCCCAGGCTATCTCACCCTTGAGGTCGTACCCGGTGTCGGCCGCCACGATCCGGGTGATGCCGAGAACAAGGCACGCGCTCAGGAGCAGCCGTCCCACAGTGCCTAAGACAACGCCTCTCCCTGTCGGGTTCCCGGGACTGGGTATACTCCCGGTCCCGTGAGCATTTACCTGGATCACAACGCGACGACGCCCGTGCGGCCGGAGGTGGCCGACGCGATGGCGGAGGTGTTGCGCGCGCTGCCGGGGAATCCGTCGAGCACGCACGCGCCGGGGCGCGCGGCGCGTGCCGCCGTGGAGAACGCGCGCGCGGAGGTCGCGCGGCTGGTGGGTGCGGATGCCGAGGAGATCGTGTTCACGTCGGGCGGCACGGAGGCGAACGAGCTCGCCATCCGCGGCCTGCTGCGCGGGATCCAATCCGGACCAGACCCTGACCCTAACCCTCTCCCGAAGACGGGAGAGGGGATCGGATCCGGTCCCCTCGCCCCGCGAAGCGGGGAGAGGGTTAGGGAGAGGGGCCCCCGCCATGTGGTCTCGTCCCGTCTCGAGCATCCGTCGGTCGCGGGGGCGCTTGCCGCCGAAGGGGCCGACGTCACGTACGTCGCCGTCAGCCCGGACGGCCGGATAGACGTCGCTGCCCTGCGCGCGGCGCTGCGGCCGCACACGGTGCTGGTGACGCTGGCGCTCGCGAATCACGAGCTGGGCAACATCTACGACATCGCGGCGCTGGCGCGCGCGGCGCACGAGGTGGGCGCGCTGTTTCACACCGACGCCGTGCAGGCGGCGGGCAAGATCGATGTCGACGTCGACGCGCTGGGCGTCGATGCGCTCACGGTTTCCGCGCACAAGCTGCACGGGCCGAAGGGAGTGGGCGCCGCCTACATCCGCCGAGGCGCGCCGTTCGCCCCGCTGGCAGGCGGCGGGCACCAGGAGCGGGAGCGGCGCGCGGGGACCGAGAACGTCAGCGGCATCGTCGGGTTCGGAGTCGCGGCGCGGCTCGCGGGCGCGGAGCGCGCGGAGGCTGCGGCGCGCATCGCGGGCCTGCGTGACAGGCTGGAGGCGCGGCTGCTCGCGTTGCCGGGCGCGCGGCGGAACGGCGATGCGGAGAATCGGCTCGCGGGCACGTTGAACGTCGGCTTCGCGGGCGCGCCGGGGCAGTTCGTCGCGGCGGCTTTGGACCTGGAGGGAATCAGCGTGTCGACGGGCGCGGCGTGCACGTCGGGTTCGCTGGCGCCGTCGGAGGTGTTGCTGGCGCTCGGGTTGTCGCGGGAGGAGGCGGGGTGTGCGATCCGGTTTGGGATCGGGGCGGGGAATACGGAGGCGGAGATTGATCGGGTGGCGGCGGTGGTCGGGGAGATTGTGGAGAGGGCGAGGGGGACGGAGACGAGGACGGAGACGAGGACGAGGACGAGGACGAGGACGGGTAAGAAGGAGAGGGTGGTGGTGGCGATGTCGGGGGGCGTGGATTCGTCGGCGGCCGCGGCGCTGTTGGTCGAGCGCGGGTACGAGGTCATCGGCGCGACGCTGCGGCTTTATGACGCGAGCGGGACCAGCGCGAGCATCGGCGGCCGTTGCTGCGGGCCGCGCGACATCGAGGACGCGCGCGCGACGGCGGCGCTGCTCGGCATCCCGCACCACGTGATCGACGAGAGCGCGGCATTTCATTCGTACGTGATCGACGAGTTCGTGGCCGGCTACCGCGCTGGGCGCACGCCGAACCCGTGCGTTCGCTGCAACGAACGGCTCAAGTTCGGTCCGTTGCTGGCGTTCGCCGACGCGGTCGGCGCCTCCGCGCTCGCGACCGGGCATTACGCGCGCGTCGGCCCGGGGCCGGACGGTGGTCTGGCGCTGGGGCGCGCGCGCGATCGCGGCAAGGATCAGTCGTACTTCCTGTTCGGCGTCCGGCCGGAGCTGCTCTCGCGCGTCTGGTTCCCGCTCGGCGAAATGAGCAAGGACGAGGTGCGCGCGCTCGCGCGCCGCGCCGGCCTGCCCAACGCGGACAAGCCGGACTCGCAGCAGATCTGTTTCATCCCCGACGGTGACCACGTCGGCTTCCTCGCCGCGCACGGCGGGGCGGGGCCGACCGGCGACATCGTCGACGACACCAGCGGCGCGCGCATCGGCGGCCACGACGGAACGCACGCCTTCACGATCGGCCAGCGGCGCGGCGTCCCGGGCGGCGCCGGCGCGCCGCGCTTCGTGCTGCGCATCGACGCGGCCACCGGCGAGGTCCGCGTCGGTCCGCGCGACCGCCTCGGCCGCGATCGCCTCCGCGTCGGCGACGTGCGCTGGCTGGACGCGCGCGCGTCGACCGGCGCGCTGCGCTGCTCGGTTCAGATCCGCCACCACGCCCTCGCAGCGCCCGCGTGGATCGAGCCCGAGACGGACGGCGGCGCGCTGGTGCGCCTGGACGAGCCGGCTTTCGGCGTCGCGCCCGGCCAGGCAGCCGTGTTCTACGACGGCGACGATCGCGTCATCGGCGGCGGCTGGATTCAGTAGTTCGCAGGGCGAGAGAGCTAGTCGCCGGCGGTCGAGATGGCGATGACGACGTCCTGCGCGGCGGCGTCGCGCGCCTTCGCGCGGACGGCCTCGACGGCCGACGTCAGCTCGCCGCGGTCCAGGAAGATGCCGTGGCACTTGTTGCAGTAGTCGACGTGAACGGCGCCGAGCAGCATCTCCGCCAGGTTGCCCGTGCACGCCGGACAGTGAGCGACGTTCTGCGTCGGCACCGGCGGCGGTCCCTTGGCGCCGGTCAGCAGGCCGCGCAGGCGCTGCATCTCCTGTTCGGGCAACTTCGCCGCGCGCGTGATCTCGCCGCGATCCAGCCAGAGGCCGCCGCACTTCGGGCACAGGTCGACTTCGAGACCCTGGAATGTCGCCCGGTCGAGGATCGAATTGCACTTCACGCAGCAGAGATTGGTTGCTTCGGACATGGGCAAGATAGTACCAGCATGTGGGGCTAAGATCCCAGGGCACGATGCGTCCCGACGGAACCGAAACCGACACACGCTACACGGAACTGCAGGCCCGCCTCGGGCACACGTTCCGGAACGCCGCGCTGTGCGAGACGGCGATGACGCACACGTCGTGGCTCAACGAGGCCGGCAAGCCGGAACGCAGCGACAACGAACGCCTCGAGTTTCTCGGCGACGCGGTGGTGGATCTGGTCGTCAGCGACCTGTTGATGAAGCGTTTCCCGGACCGCCGGGAGGGAGACCTTTCGCGCGCGCGCGCCGCCCTGGTCAGCGAGAGCGGGCTGGCGCAGGTGGCGACCGCCATCGATCTCGGACGGTTCATGCTGCTCGGCAAGGGAGAGGAGCGCACCGGCGGACGGACGCGGCCTTCCATCCTCGCGAACGCGCTGGAGGCGCTGATGGGCGCGATCTACATCGACGCCGGGTTCGAAGCCGTCGCCGCGGTCGCTGCCCGGCTCTTCGAGCGTCGGCTCGAGGACGTCGATTCGCACTCGCGCCTGGACTACAAGTCGCGCCTGCAAGAGCGCGCGCAGGCGCTGTGGCAGACGGCGCCCGTGTACGAGGTCGTCGCCGAAGAAGGCCCGGACCACGACAAGCGGTTCGAGGTGGCGCTGTCGCTCGGCGGTCGCGCCTTTGGACGGGCGACGGGCCGTTCGAAGAAGGAGGCCGAACAGGGCGCCGCGGCGGCCGCGCTCGCCGCGATCGAACGTGGGGAGAAGCCGTGACCACGCCGTTGAACGGGCGCATCCCCCCCGACGTGCTGGCGATCTGCCGGCGCCTGCGCGACGCCGGGCACGAGGCCCACCTCGTGGGCGGCGGCGTGCGCGACATGTTGCTCGGCCGGCCGCCCGCCGACTACGACGTCGCGACCGACGCCGTGCCGGAGACCGTGATCGATCTGTTCGGCAAGACGTTCGCGAAGCCGACCGGTCTCAAGCACGGGACGGTCACCGTCGTCACCGACGCGAAGCCGCCGCGCCACGTGGAGGTGACGACCTTCCGCGGCGAGGGCGCGTACCTGGACGGCCGCCGCCCGTCGTCGGTCACGTACGTCAAGTCGCTGTCCGACGATCTCGGCCGCCGCGACTTCACGATGAACGCCGTCGCCTACGATCCGATCGCCGACGTCGTGACCGATCTGTTCGACGGCCGCGGCGACCTGTCGCGCGGGCTCATTCGCGCGGTGGGCGATCCTGTGACGCGCTTTCGCGAGGACGGCCTGCGGCCGATGCGCGCCGTGCGCCAGGCCGCGCAGCTCGTTTTCGACATCGACGGGCCGACCAAGGCTGCGATCGAGCCGACGCTCGACGTGTTCCGCAAGGTTTCGGCGGAGCGGATCCGGGACGAGTTGCTCAAGATGCTGGCGTCGCCCCAGCCGTCCCGCGGCCTGCAGCTGATGCGCGAGACCGGCCTTCTCGGCGAGGTGATTCCCGAGCTACTCGAGGGTGTGGACTGCACGCAGAATCGCTATCACAAGCACGACGTCTTCGATCACACGCTGCATGTCGTGGACCAGACGGAAGGCGACCCGATCCGGCGGCTGGGCGCGCTGCTGCACGACGTGGGCAAGCCGCGCGCGCGACAGCCGCGTGAGGGCGCGCCCGGCGAGTTCAGCTTCTTCCAGCACGAATACGTGGGCGCCGACATGGCCGACGCGATCTGCCGGCGGCTGAAGCTCGCGAACGCCGAGCGCGAGCGCGTCGTCGGCATCGTCAAGAACCACATGTTCTTCTATTCGCGCGAGTGGACCGACGGCACGGTCCGGCGTTTCGTCCGGCGCGTGGGCGGTCACGAAGCGCTGGACGATCTGTTCGCGCTGCGCGCCGGCGACGTCGTGGGACGCGGCTTCGGCGAGGATCCGGAGACGGAGCTCGGCGAGCTGCGCGAACGCGTCGCGTCCGTCGCGGCCGAGGACGCGGCGCTGAAGGTCACCGACCTCGCGATCGGAGGCGCGGACGTGATGCGCATCCTCGGCATTCCTCCCAGCCGCGAGATCGGCGAGATCCTCGAGAAGCTCCTCGAGCGCGTCATCGACGACCCCTCCCTCAACACCCCCGAAGCCCTGGAACCCCTCGTCCTCGAAATCGCGAAGGAGCTGAAGAAGGAACCAAAGGCCTAGCAAGGTTTGGGAGCGGGCAGCGAGGGCGCGCCCGGTCAGATCCCCTCGCCCCGCTTGCGGGGAGAGGGTTAGGGAGAGGGGGGCCGCAACACTGACGGAATCACGCCGAAGATGGCGGTATGGCCGTCAGTCTCGATCGCCGACGCGAGCTGCGTCGCAACAGCACCGACGCCGAGGCGTCACTGTGGTTGGCGTTGCGAGCGAAACGCTTCGCCGGGTTCAAGTTTCGGCGGCAGCATGACTGCGGACCATACTTCTTGGACTTCTACTGTCCGGCTCAGCGTGTGGCCATCGAGCTCGATGGTGGGCAGCACTACGACTCCGAGGCGCGCGCGTACGACGAGCAGAGGACGGCGTACCTGGGTCGTCGCCGAATTCGTGTGCTTCGGTTTCCCACCGACCTCGTTTTCAGGGAGCGCGAGGCTGTTCTCGAGGCTATTGCGCGCGCGCTTGGCGTCGGAGCCCCCTCCCTAACCCTCTCCCCGCAAGCGGGGAGAGGGGATCGGAGGTGGAGGATCTCCCTGGAGCGTCTCCTTCGCCGCTCGAATTAGCGAATCAGGGCGGTGATGAGGTCGGAGGGGGACTTCACTTCTTCGGCGCCGCGGGAGGCGGGCTCGGGTTTGCCGAGCAGCTCGGTGCGCCGGCGCACCACGGTGGTCTCCGGGTCGGTGAGGGTCAGCAGCTCGATCGAGCGCGGAGATCCGGTCCGATTGAACGCCGCCGGCAGCGCGCGCGGACCGGCGACGATCGACAGCACCGCCGGAAGCTCGACGCGCAGGCGGCGCTTCCGTCCGCCGCCGCGTACGACGATCTCCACCGCGCGCGGTCCCGCGGCGGCCAGCTCCTCGACGCCGGCGATGAACGGGAAGCCGAGGTTGCGGGCGGTCGACGCCGGAACGGCACCGAGCCCCTCGTCGTCGGAACGCGCGCCCATCAGGACGAGGTCGGCGCCGATGTGCTTGATGCCCGACGCCAGCGCCTGTCCCAGCGTATGAAAATCGACGCTCGCGTAGTCCTCACCGCCGAGGCGGATGGCGCGCGCCGCGCCGGCGACCAGCGCGCGCTGTAGCGGCGTGGCGTCGTGCGACGTCCCCGCGAGCAGCGCGGTCACGCTGTCCTCCTTCGCCTGGGCGAGCGTCAGCGCGTGCACCAGCGCGTGCGCGTCGTCGCGGCCGAGCCCGGGGCCGTCGGGATCGGGCGGCGGTGTGTGCAGGCAGACGACGATGTTCACGACCGCGGCTCCGAAGGCGCGCGAGCGACGAGCGCGGGCAGGCTGGCGATCAAATCGTCGACGATCGCGTCGAGCGATCCCCCGGCCGGCACGCGCAGCAGGACGTCCGCCGGCGGCCGCTGCTGCTTGGGCGCCGGCGCCCCGGGGAGCACGGCGCCGACACGGCTGCGCGGCGTTCCCCACACCATCGCGCCGCGGGCCCCGACTCCGATCACGACGCGCGGGACGCACGTCGCGATCGCCGGCGCCGCCGCGACGGCGTCCACCACCGCGACGCCCGCCGGCGCGGCCGCGGAAATCTTCGCGACCGCGGCGTCGCCCAGCGCGGGATCGACGACGACCAGGATCGACGCCAGGGCCGCGGCGGCCAGATCGTCGGCCTCGGACGCCAGCTCCGATATGCCGACCTTCGCCGGTGGCACGCAGGTGATCACCTCGACCTCGACCTCCTCGGTGCCCCGATCGGCCGGTGGGCCGCCCGACGGCAGGATCGCCACGACCGGCCGCTCCAGCTCGACCGGATCGAGGCGCCGGTACGACGTGCGATCGCCGCGCCAGCGCCGCACGAAGATCCGGGCCACGCCATCCGCAAGCGGGGTGGCCGCCTCGCCGATCTCCAGGTCGGCGCTCGCGGCGAAGGCGCCGCCGAGGCGCGACGCCAGCCCGGGCCCCAGCTGCGGCCCGGCGCCGCCCGCCGGAAACAGCACCAGCAGGGGCGGGATCCGTTCGACCGCTGCATACAGGGCGGCGCCGTGGGTGACGTCCAGTGGGGGCGCGCCCAGGCCGGGACCCTCGCAGGAAAGCACCTTGTCCGCGCCCGCCCGGCCCAGGTGGGCCGCCACCTTCTCGTCCAGGTGACGCTCCGTCATCACGATGGCGAAGACGGTCACCCCCACGGCGTGCGCGGCCCGGCGGCCCTCGGACAGGGCGAACAGCGAGGGACCGGTCGGTACGCCGTCGTGTAGATCGATGGGAACGAGCAGGTTCGGCAGGAGCGCCTCGCGGAGGGAATCATGCCTGGGCCAGCGGGTCCATGTCCATTGATTGACACGATGATCCACGGATAGCTGATAATCTCGTCGGCCGCACGGCATGGCAGAGGGATCCGACGGCGACGACGACGAGCTCGTCGAAATCGAGCTCGAGGAGCTACCGGGGGAGGCGCCGGTTCCGCCCCGCGCTCCCGCGCCGCCCAGCGTCCCACCCGTGCCGGCGGCGCCGCGACGCCCGACGCTGCCCGTTGCCGCACTGACGCCCCCGGTCGCGGCGGTTCCGACGCCGGTGGACGAGGCGCCGACCGGCCCCGAAGGTGAGGTCGAGCTTGCCGATCTTCTGGAAGTCCGCCAGCCGATCGTCGAGGCCGCCGAGGCGGACCCGCGCGTAGACCGGGCCCTGTTCGAGAGCGAAGCCGCGGCCGCGGTCGAGCCGTCCCGTCGCGCGGCGCTGCTGCTCGAGGTCGCGCGCCTGGTGGAGGCGGAGGGTGACGGAGAGGGCGCCCTCGCCGCGGCCCGCGACGCGTTCGCCGCCGATCCCTCGCTGATCGTCACGCTGTGGGGATTGCGCCGCCTGCTGTCGCGCGCGGGGCTCTGGCAGGAGCTGGCCGAGGCCTACCGGGTGGCGGCAGAGGCAGTCCCGACGACCGCGGCGGGTGAAGCGCGTGCGCGGCGTGCGCGCGCGGACCTGCTCATCGAACGGGGGCGCTTGCTCGAGGATCGCCTGCAGCGCGACACGGACGCGCTCGCGAGTTACGAGGAGGCGCTCGCCGCCGATCCGGATCACGCGGGGGCGCTGCTCGCGTTGCTGCTGGCGGGCGCGCGGCGGCAGGAGCCGGCAGCCGTGGCCGCCGCGCTGGGCGGGCTCGCCCGGCGGTCGGAAGGCGCGCGGCGCGCCGCGCTCGCCGTCGAGGAGGCGCGCGCCTTGCGGCAGCAACCCGACGGCGCGGCGCGCGGGCTCGAGGTCCTGATCGCGGAGCTTGCGCGTGGCGACGCCGCGCTGCCGCTAGCGACCGTGCTGGTCGAGCTCGAGACGCTGACCGGAGCCGATGCGCCGGCCGACGTCGCCGTGCGCGCGCTTGCGGAGATCGCCGGTCGGGTCGCCGCCGCCGATCCGGGACTGGCGGTCGCGCTGTGGCGCGAGAGAGCGCGCGCCCAGACGTCGCGCCTCGATGCGCCGACGGAGGCGCTCGCGTCACTGGAAGAGGCGGCGCGTCTGGATCCGGCGCACCCCGCCGTCGCGGCGGACCGGCTGCAGCTCGTCGAGGCGCTTTCGGGCGCCCCCGCCGCCGATGCCCTGGCGCCGGAGCTGATCGCGCAGGCGGGGAGCGACGACGAGGCGGTCGACCTCGCGCTGCTGCACGCGGAGATCGCGTTGCGCGGAGGACGGGACATCGCGGCCGGGGCGAGCCTGGAGATCGCGCGCGTCCGCGAGCAGCGCGGCGCCCGCGCCGACCTGCGGGCGCTGGAGATGGTGCTCGCCGTGCGCGCGCGGGATGCGACGGCGCTGCACGACCGATTGCTCGCCGAGGCGGAGCAGGCGGCGGGCAAGGGCCCGGGCGAGGCGGCCTCGGCGGCCGATGCGTTCGTCGCGTCGGGGGCGATCCAGCAGTGGCGGTCCAACGATCCCGCGGCCGCCGAGGTGCTGTACCGCCGGGCTCTCGATCGGGTCCCCACGCACGCGCCGGCGACGCACGCGCTCGTCGACATGCTCGAATCGGCTGGCCGCAGCGCGGAAGCGGCGGCGTTGCTGGAGAAGACGCTCACCTGGGCCGCGGACATCTCGACGATGTTCGAGGTGTGGGCGCGCCAGAAGATCGTATCGATTTACGCAGACGAGCTGGGCCAGCCCGACAAGGCGGCGGAGCACCAGCGGCGCCTCGTCGAGCTGACGCCGAAGGACGTCGACCGGCGCGTGCGGCTCGCCGACATCGAGATGTGTCGGACGCCGAATGCGGACGTCCAGAAACGCGTCGACAACATGCTGGCGCTCGCCGATCTCGCTGGCGATCCCGCGGTGTCGATCGCGCTGAAGGTCGAGGCGGGGCGCATGCTGATCGCGGCGCCCGCGCCCGACCTGCGCAAGCGCGGGGAGGCCCTGCTCGCCGATCTGGTGACCCAGGACGCGAGCGGGCTGGCGGCGTCGGGGCTGGAGGGCGTTCTTGCCACGCCCGCCGCGCGCGCCGCGCTGGTGGTCGAAGAGATCGCCGCCGCCGAGACCGATGCGCCCGCGGAAGCGGTGCGCGCGCTGCGCTTTCGCCTGGCGCACCACTACGAGGCGGACGGCCGCTTCGCGGAGGCGCTCGCCGCGCTGACGCCGCTGCGGTCGGAAGGCGATCCGCTGGCGCGCGCCTGGAGCTACGAGCTGGCGCGGCGGTCCAACGAGGCGATCCTGGAGGTCGCGATCCTTTCGGAGGAGACGCGCGCGTCCGACGACGTGCTCGGTGACGAGGCTTCCGTTCGCTTCGCGCACGGCGAGGCGCTGGTGCGCGCGGGTGATCCCAGCGGCGCCGCGGCCGCGTTCCGCCGCGCGATCGCCGCCGCCGGCCCGGGGCCGACCGCGGTCGACGCCGCGCTGGCCCTGGTTCGCATCGCCGCTGCCGATCGGGCCGGTGGTCCGGCGCCGCTGGCGGACG
>Ga0070687_100000617_pt1 | contig 11775 bp, 11 predicted proteins | sample KBSS33LmetaG_FD_64678 | JGI IMG/M metagenome (GOLD analysis project Ga0070687, IMG submission 64678) | Switchgrass rhizosphere microbial communities from Kellogg Biological Station, Michigan, USA - KBS S3-3L metaG | ecosystem: Host-associated > Plants > Roots > Rhizosphere ... | reverse complement strand
AGCACGAGGGTGGGCACCCCGTCCGGCAGCAGTCGCAGGGTGCGCCGCGCGATGTCCTGCTCCCCGGGGGTCACCAGCGCGACGATGCCGGTGGATGCGCCCCGCTTGTCCAGCCAGTGGTGCCGCCCATGGGCGAAGTTGCGGTAGTCGGCCATCTGTACCTGGCCGAGCGCCGCCTCCGTCAGCTTCGATTCGAGGTCGACCGCCGCCGGCAGGCCCCAGCCGCCATGCAGGACGATGAGAGTGCCACGCTCCAGGATCCCTGAGGCCGCCGCGGACTCTGTCATCCGCCGCTGCCCTGCATCCGGAAGCTCGGTGGGCACCATCCCGGGCTCCTGCGCGAGCTTCGCGTGCGCCTGGAGCAGCAGCGCCATGAACGCGAGCAGCGAATTCGTGGCGAGGAACCCGTCCTTGCCACTCGGTAGCTCGTACCCGAGGTAGCGGGTGTACCGGAACGAGGCTGCGAGCCTGCTGAGCGGACTCTCTGACTGGGCGGTGAGCGCCAGGAGGTGGCGCGGCTCCCGCAGCGCAGTCGCCTCGAACCCGGCGAGCACATCCGAGTTCCGCCCGCCGGCGCTGATCATCATCACCGAAGCATCGCGTACGAAATGCCCGGCAGCGCGCAGCTCCATCGGCGTCACCGCCTTCGCGAAGCTGCCGCGCCGCTCGTGGAGCAACGCGGCAAAGTGCGCGGCCGTCAGGGATCCGCCGGATCCGGCGACCAGCAGCGGCAGCTGATGCGACGCACCCAGGAAGTGGACCAGGTCGTCGATGCAGGTTTGGGACGCGAACTCGTACGTGCGCCCGAGCTCGTTCATTTCGACTGCGTAAGGCTTCCCCATCTTCATCAGCAGCTGGCGGGAACAATCACGGCGGTGCGGCGAGCAGACTCGGGCGGAGCGACCTGCCACCGTCCAACAGATCGCAGCCAATGCCTCGGAGTCCACCAATCTACCACCCGGCGGCCAAGCTGGCGATTAAGCACGAGCCATTCAGGACAGCACGCCACCATACGCCCTGTCCTGAATGAGTGCGACAACTATAGATGTCGCCCATTAGACCTCTGTTGGGCGACATCTATTCTGGTTCTCCCGCACTTCTGGTGAAGCGCCGGTGCCGTTTACTCACCACCGCCTGGGTGGCCTCAGGCAGCCAGCACGCGGGCGCGTAGTAACCGGAAGCCGGCGCGGCCGGCAATCTCCCGCTTCAGGGTCGATGGCACGCTGGTGGATACTCGGGAGCTTCGTGACCTACGCAATCGGCGACTATGGAGGGATGCTGTCCGTGCGCGAGTACTAGTCGCGATCGGCCGGCGCCCGCTCACGGCTCCTCATCCCGGCCGATCTCAATCCCAAGTGTTTCGTAGTAGTCGCGGAGCGTCCGTGCGGTGAACTCGAAGCGTTCCATGAACCACTGGTCATAGCTCGCTAGGTACCACGCTTCCCGAGAGGGGTCGCGGGTGCTCTGAGCCAGACACGTGGCAGCCATGATTCCCGAATAAAGAGCGTTTAGAACTCCCTGGCCGCACGCGGGATCCAGGATTCCACCCGCATCGCCGCAGAGCACGACTCCTGGCGCCGCCAGGGGCCGGAAGACGCGCCACTGGACGTTGCTCGCACGGATGCGGCCAACGGTGGGGGAGGAGCTCAGCTCCGGCGGCGGCAACGGCATGGAAGTCTTCGTGGGCACGAGTCTCGTCCAAGTCACGTGGCTCCCTACCGGCTGAGTGAGCCAGCTCCACCCCTGCTGGTCCGGCACGAAGCGTGGCGGAGCTCCTTCGTTGCTTTCCTTGTCGATGCGGGCGATGCCGGTCCACGCGGTGAGCGGTGAGGAGAGCACTCGCCGCTCGAATCCAAGTAGCCGCCCGAGCGTCCCCCGTCGACCACTGGCATCGATTAGCCACCGAGCGCTCAGGGTGCGTCCGTCGCCGGCGCGGGCGGCCGTGACGCGCGGGCCCTCGGCCACGACCCCATCGACGGCAATCCCGTGGATAATCTCCGCGCCGCACGCGCGAGCGGTACCCAGGAGCGCGCGGTCGAACTCCGTGCGATTAACGTGCGCTCCTTGCCAAGACTGCGCCTGATCTGGGCTGAGATTCCGTGGCGCCTCGCCGGTGAGAATCGACTCGTAGGTGGCCACAGTCGCCCGTGCTAGAGCCTCGCGAGCGCCGAGGTGCTCGAGGAGCGTCTCCACACCCGGATGCATGCTCTCCAGCGGACGCGGACCGCCCCGCGGTTCGGCGGCGCCCGTGAACGCCGCCGGGTCGTCGTCTTTTGTGACGAGTCTCGTCGACAGCCCGCTCCGCCGGCACGTGATGGCTGCGGCCGCCGCAGCGGGGCCTCCCCCGACGATCAGGACGTCCGACGGCCTGTTCCAGGTGTGCGGCATCGCCGTCGCTCAGCGATTCGCCACTTTCCACGCTGATTCCGGCGGGGCGGTCGTGGCATCTCCGCGGAACCCGATCCAGGCCAGTCGGCCGCCACTCACCTGGCAGATGTAGATCGACGCGCAGGGCTGCGTGTGGCGCTCCGGCTCCCCCGGAACCGGCTGGCTCTCACCCTTGGTGTCGACGAAGACGTAGAGGAACCCTAGACCCGCGCGGCTGAGGCGCGAGACGGTGGCCCACCGGCTCCTCCCGTCGAAGAGGTCTGCCGGGATGCCGAGTCCCTCCGCGCCCTCGTTCCAGTTCTCCACCCGCTCCGCGCTCACGAGCCAGAGCTTGGTGTGCCGGGGATCGTCGCCACCCGGCAGGTAGGCGATGCACCGGCGCAGCGCGTCCATCCGCGCGATCATTTCGCCGGAGGTGAGGTCCCGCAGCAGAGAGGCGTTCATGCGGTCTTCGAGCGCGTTCCTGACGTAGTCTGCCGCGTTCACGTCGGCGAAGTTGACGTGGATGTGCCCGGTGTCTTTCTGCCGCGAGAGGAACGGCCCGTGCTCGCCATCCCAACCAAAGGCGGCGGCCCTCCCGTAGTCGCGGACCGCCGGCGAGTCTCCATGGTAGCCGAGCTCATAATCAAGGAGGGGTACGGCGGTCGGAGGCTTGCGCGACCGGCCCCAGCCGATCGGAATCGGTTTGAGGGTCCCCTGGAAAGTCCGCGCCGCGTCCGGCGAGGCACCGGGCCACATCCCGTTCGCCGCCGCGCATAGCTTGATGTCTTCGGGAAAGGGGAGCCCCAGACCCACCGTGGAGAGATGCAAGGTCAGGTCTCCACCTCGCTCTCCGGAGTACGTTGCGTCCCACCCCGGTGCGAAGACGTTGGATGCGGTGTCTGGGAGCGTGTTGGTGCTCACGTAGTTCCTAGTCGTGCTCCGGAACCACGGGCCGCGGCGGGCTGCATCGGTGAGCACGGCCGTAACCGTGTACGCGGGGTCGTCGTACTGAAAGAGGTCGTTGACCCGCGGAGCAGGGAACGCCACCTCTTCCGACCCGGGAAGCCAGATGTTCTCGTTTGCTCGCAGGCGGCCGCCGCTCAACATCTCCGTCCCACCCTCAAGGAACTGGCCGTCGAACTCCTCTAGGTCTGCCCCGTCCACTAACGGGAAGAAATCGGGCGCAGTCACCAGCGAATAGGCGGGCCGGACCTGCTTCGATAGCATGGCTCCGAGCACGCTCTTCTCCGTGCCACCGGCTAGCGGCGAACCGGACGGTGTGACGACCGCCTGCACACATCCGTCGCAGATCCGATCCTCGAACACCGCCGCCCAATAGCCACCCGCCCGGATCCGCTCGTAGTCCCCCTTGCTGGCCCCCAGATACCGGACCGCCTCACCATCTTCCTTTCTCACCTCGTACCGGATATTGACGAAAGCCGGAGCGTTGCGCGGCGAGCGAACGCCTGTCGTCCGGCTCCCACCGCCAGCGAGTCCATCGGACACGGCGAAGTCGACGGCGTTCCAGTGCGGATGCTGTTCCAGCTTCAGAGTCGTATAGCGCCTGTTTGTGACGTTGCCGCTGTACCGGGCCCGCCAGGTTGGGGGAACGAGGATTCGCACCCGCTCCCGCCGGCCGCCGACGGTCTGCCATGCCTCGGAAATCAGGCTGCCCTTGGTGGCCGCGAGCAGCACCGAGGATCCCTGCTGTGTCAGGGTAACCAACTCGGTGTTGTGATGACGCGGGTCGGGGGTGAACGACGGCAGAGTTGAAGTCGAGCTGCGGCGCACGAAGGGCGGCCTTGTCAGGTCGAACACTCCCGCGGGGAGTTCGACGCCCTTCCCTTGGCTGAGGCGAAGCAGCTTCTCGTTGAGGTGGGACTCGGCAAACGCGATGGACTTGACGCCCAGGGTGTCATCACCGGTGAACACCTTCCGAAAGGGGAGGAGGAAGGTGCGTGACCTGTCTCTCCGCCCATTGAAGATGTTTCCCTCAACGCCGAGGAGGGAGAGGTTGCCCGCTCCCACCACCGGCTTCGCTAGGAAAAGGCTGTAGCGCGCGGGGGTCACCGCCAGATCTTGCCCGGACGCGTGAGCGGCGGGTTGGTTCACGAAACAGCGCTGCTCCGGAGCGTACACCATCTCGTGCGTTCCGACCCTAGCAATCCCAGTCCGGGAGAAGACGAGATCGCTGTGCAAGCCATGCGGCGTCTTGTCCGCGGGACGGAACTCATAGGCGAACACCGCCAGCACCATGTCGTCCACCTCGACAGGATGCCCACCAATGCGATACCCGCCAAGCTTCAACCGGGCATAGATATAGTTCTCGAGCGCATCGAGCTGTTCGACTGAAGGATAGCTGAGCGGCGGCGCGGGCGTCCCGTCGGCGCCGGTGAGCTTCACCTTTGGGCTGGCCAGTGCGTGGTACAGCAGACTCCTGGCGGGCTGGCCGGGCTGCACCGTACGTACGCCGCCGAAGTCTTCGAACCCGCTGTGCCGTGGTGGGTCGATCCTCCTGAGCAACTCCTCCTCCAGCGACGGCCCCCGAAGGTGGAGATCGACTCCGGAAACCCGATTCAGGAATGCGGTCCACCCTGTAGCGTCGAGCCACGCCACCAGCTCATCGAACTGCTTCTGGATGGGAGGCGGAGCTTCGGCAAGGCTACCTCGATCAAGAGCAATCGGGTCGCTGCTGGGGCGAAGCGGCGCTGGTTGAATGATTGCGGCTCCGGCCGTGCAACCGCTTGCTGCTACTGTGAGCGCCGAAGCGGACGTGACCGCGATGAACTCTCTCCGGTCCATGAGCACTGTGACCTCTTGCAGAGGGGATGCACGCCGGCGCAGGGACTACTGCACAGCTGAATGTGTCTTCCCCCGAACGGGTGGGAGACGTGTCGGCAGTGCTACGACTCGACCGTAGTATGGTCGGGCTGACGGGGGGCATGATGGCCCAGCACTGACCTGCGGTCAAGCCCGTGCCGTGCACGACCGGAGCTGACGAACGGACTTCCGCAGATGGGGTACAGCCCGGCGCCAGTTCACCAACAAGCCTGATATGCCTCTTCTGATGATCCGAACGGTCCCCGAGCTGGTTTCAGAACTGCCGTGGCGCGGTGCGTGGGGGAGTTGCTCACCTCGGATGGTTTCGAAATCCATCTGCTGTCAGGCTTTCATCCGGCGTTGACACCTGAGGGTTGGAGCAGCAAGAAGGAGTGGACACATCTGGATCCAGGCGTCCCCTCGCTTATTGACCATCCACGAATCCGCAGGGAGACGGGCCTAGGTTCCTCACGGTAGTGCTCGGGTGAGGAATGGTGATTTGAATGCCGAGACATTTTGGCAACGAGAACCGGTTTAGACTGGGCGGGGTACCCTCGATAGGTCCCCGGCACGTCGCCATGCCCTCCCGATCCCACCAGTCCTGACCGCCCGATGCTCACCACCACGGCGCACGCACGCTCACCTGCGGCATTTCTCGAAGTCGATGTACCCCTCGGCTCGGCTCGACTCACGGAGCGGTTCTTGTTCCTGCTGCGGGAACAACAGCACCGCGACCTCTGTGGACGAGAGCGCTACGGAATCAGCGCCATCCCACTCGGGAAGACCTCCGCATTCAGCGGAATCCCTGCCTTTCGGCCTTTCCCTGGCTTCTCTCCAATCGAGTTTCGGGCCGAGGCCGACCCAGGCCAGCGTACCGTCAAGTTCGGCGGGGGATACGTCGTCATCGATCCAGAGGAGCTCCGTGGACTTGGGCTCGGCTCCTACCTCTTCTCTCGCCTGATCGAGTGGGCACAGCGCGAGATGGCCGATTTCGAAGTCTGCCCGATGCACTTACCCGCGGGCCCGGCCGACAAAGGAGTGCAACGGCGGGAGCGTTTCTACAAGAACTTCGGATTTACGATTCGCTACGATGACCCGAGGCGGCCGGCTGGAATCGTGGGGGCCGCAACCGTGGCTCAGCTGACGCCACACTGGTCGAGTTCCCGCGTGCGACCCTTGTCTCCAGCAGAGTTGTCCAGGAAGCTGGGCGAAGAAAGCCACAGTACGGATGTCGTGCTGATGAAGCTCCGGGACCAGTTGCACGCCAGCCAGGCGCGATACACTCGCCTGCGATGGTTCTCTACCGCGATGACCGCATTGGCTGCGCTGCTTACGCTCGGACTGCTACTATGAACCGCTCTGGGATTGCCGGGGACACCTACCTGCACGGGACCCCGTCTTACCTGGGGGCGGAACGAGTCGCGTCTCTCGAGGCGGTCCAGGAGACGCTCCAGCGTTGAGCCCTAAAGCCGGCCGCTCACGCGGCCGAAACTCTTCTTGGGCTACCGCGGATCCGCAGGGCCGATAAAGCCGAATTGACCCCCGCCGCATGCGAAACGCGTGACACGTCGGTAGGCATGGATGAGGCTTGCGCATCCGCGGTAGGCCGAACCTTTCTTCCACACCCCGGTCAGCCTCGCCCACGACGCTGCCTTCGCAGTACCCCGGCTTAGGAGCAGGTGGGCTATTCCACGTGCCGGGCTCCGGCGATCGCTCGGTACGTGTTCTCGTCCTCTTCACTTTTCCTCTTCCTCTTCGGAGCGTTGCCCCGTGATTCGTTCTCCTCGGCGCGGAACCATTACCTGGCTCGCCGTCCTCCTGCTCATGGCGGTTGCTCCTCAGGGTGCTCACGCCGTTAGCAGCCCAGGCCCGCTCTGGACCGTTCCCCCGCAGGCTCGGACCGCATACAGCACGTCCGCGCTCCGCCTGAGAGAGGCGCCGGCGACAGACGCGCGCGTCCTGACCACGATCCCGCACGGGAGCCGCATCCGCGTCGGCGCCTGCTCGGATGGATGGTGTGAGGTCGCTTTCCAAAGCGAGGAGGGCTTCGCGTCCGAACGGTACCTCGATGATGAGCGGCCGACGCAGCACGTGATCCCCACCGGGCGCGGGTACACCAACTCGCGCGGGGAGCGGGTGCGCTCTCCCGTTCACGCCTCCTCCGCCCCTGCCGGTGCTTCCGCTCGGTGCCGTGATGGCACGTACAGCTTCAGCCGCTCACGCCGTGGGACGTGCTCGCACCATGGGGGAGTGGCAACATGGCTGTGACGACCCGAAGCATTGGTCTCGCCTTCCTGGGTGCCGTCACCCTTGCAGGTTGCTCACCGGAACCCCGCGGTGAGGCGCGTCGCCTGATCCAGGATGTGTGCTTGGGCTACGATGATCTGCGTGGCCGGAACGTGATTCGGCTGGAGGCTGATCCGGAGATCCAGCAGATCCACAGCAGGGCGATGGAAGTGTGCGATCTGGTGGATGACGGGAGGGCAGCAGCCGAGGAGCTCGAAAGGGCCTAAGTCGCCGTCGATGCTGGGAGGCTGCAAAATGGATCGAACAAGAGAGATGCGAACCGCCGTGGGCCACGGCGGTTCCCTTTTTGGTACTGGGTCACTAGAGCTGGTAGTTGCACTCCTCGTGATTGGCAGATCAGCACCGATTCCCCTCAACGTTGTTCCCCGGTCCGCACGACTTAGTCCGTCATAACGACCGGCGCGAAGGCCGCGTCCAATGCGTCGAAGACGCTGCAGAGCGGTTCTACCGGCTCCAAGTCGAAGGCCGCTGCCGGCAGCGCACTCTCGCAGACGGACGCTCCCAGGAAGACCACCTCGTCGAAGGCGGCGAGCGCGGCCTCTAGCGTGATGCGGGACGGGCGTACCAGTGCCGCCTCGAAGTCGGCGGCCGGAAGCGCGCTCTCGCAGGCTGGGAGAAAGAAGCGTTGACTCAGATCGGCGATGGGTCTGATCGAACTCGTCGCACGCCGCATCTACACAGGAACTCGGGAGTACCACGATGACTGCTGTTCTCGAACTGGAGCTGGCCGAGGTCGCGATGGCTGACGTGGAGGGGCTTGACCTCATGATGATCAAGCGGAAGCTCCAGGACCCTGAGGAGGGGATGGGCTGGACTGCGGAAGAGTGCGACGAGGTGGAAGTCGAGTACAAGCGTTACCTCGCGCTCAAGCGGGCCTACCCCGACCGTGAGATCGTGCCGAACCAGCCGGTAGACAAGTTCTGGCACTATCACATCCTCGACACCATGAAGTACGCGGAGGACTGCCAGGCGCTGTTCGGCTACTTCCTGCACCACTATCCCTACTTCGGGATGAACGGACCGGAGGACGAGCAGGCACTCGTCGATGCGTTCGACGAGACGGCGGCGCTCTACGAGGCACACTTCGGCGAGTCGTACGCCGGAAGCGGAGCGACGTCCAGGGCTCGGTGCCGCACCGCTTGCAAGCCGGTGAAGTGCAAGTAACCGGACTGGTTGACAGCCCACCCAGAGCGTGATCAGCGAAGCTGTACTGGCAGGGTCAGCAGAGCCGGCGAGTCGACACGGCCCGCCGGCTCTGCCGCAGCTATGCCTGATGTAGGGCGGGAAGGAGGTCGCCAGGCGGCGGCCGAGTGCCGCCCCGGCTGAACACAGGCCCTTGCCAGCGACGCCGTGACCACCTGGACCTAACGATGGGTCGTTAGCCCAGCGAGCACCTTCCCGATGCGGCGTGTAGTCGCGCTGGAGACGCCCGTAAGGCCTGCGAACCGGGGCCACTGCCGAACCGCTTCCCGGGTCTGCTGGATGATCTCTTGTCCATGCCGCGGGTTAACGTCGCATTCCTCACCGACCCGCATCATATCACCCTCCGTCGGGCACTCGGCCTCCCCAGACACGGCCATGGTATGCTGTCCTCCTGGCCCCTCCGAGAACACGAGGTCGTAACCGGGCGCGAGCTTCCACTCTCCTGAGCGATCCATCAGGTAGGAGAAGTTCTTCACATGGTCGTCCCGGTTGTGCGCGAAGACATTGAAGGCCATACGCCGAAACGCCTCCTCCACCTGCCGCTGGTCGTTCGTCAGAAGCATCGTCGCTTTGAGAAGCCCATCGTACTCCAACGAGGGAACCCGATGGCTAGCGTGCAAGAGGCCGCTTAGGGTTTGCATGTGCAACCGCCGATTGCCCACCCGGTCGAAGCGCTCCGCTCCGAAGTAGCGGCCCCCGTCCCTGGTTTCAAACAGGCGTGTCGGCGGTACGTTCACGCCGGCCTCCTGCGCCATGAGAGAATAGGCAGCCTCTACAGCGCCGATGTCGGGCGCGTCCTCTTTCGCGGGAAACTTGATGAGATAGTGCTGGTATCCGTCCGGAAGATCGGAAGCGCCGGAGATCAGGTGTCCGTCGTTGCGGAACCCGGCAAGCACCTTCGGACGTGCACCGCCCGGCGATCCGCCCGCGATACGGAGGGCCGGCAGCAACTCCTCGGCACTACCTTCCAACACGCGTTCCGCTTGGTGCGCCAGCGCGTCCAAATCAATCGAGAGGGACGCCTCGTCGGCATCCGAAGTCGACGGGTGATAAATGAGTGCACCCATGCCGCGGGTACCGATGTAGGCCAACCGATCCAAGACCGAAAGCCTCGCGGGATCAAGACCGCGCTTCCTGAACTCCCTGTCCATGAGCAGCAAGCCCCACCCGTCTGGCAGAGAGTCGTTGAAGACTCCAAAGACTTGCGCGAAATCTCGGTCTGAATGCTCGAACACACCCGTACGGACCGACAGCTTGAAGGGCGAGAGGGGTAGAGAATTCGCGACGAACGCGGCGTCGTACTCGAAGTACACGCGCCGTGCCTGCTCTGCGAGCCTGCCGACTACGACTTGCTCGTCTCCCCAATCCAAGCGCACCTCAAGTTTGCGCATCGCTCCGCTTCCCCCGCGTGCGTGACGGTAGTTTGGCCCTCTGCTCCAACTCCGCTAGGGATCTCGCCGGGCCAGGTGAGAAAATCTGGTCAAAGTCCGCACGTGCGTTCAGGACGACCGCGAGCTTCAGGAGGCGCTCCAGCGAGATGCGCCCGCTACGCTCGAAGACCCGGTAAGTCGGCAATGCGAGGCCAGCGCGCTCTGCGAGCTCCTGTTGCGTCCAGCCTCGCTCCAGGCGGAGCGCCTTGACCCGTCGGGCCAGAGTTCGCGCTATCTCACGAGGAGTCTGGAGTTCAAGAGGTAGCATATTATCACTAGTGTGCTTTCCGTGAGAATAACTGATAAGATAATACCCCACGGTCGCAGCAGCAATCAATCTCCCGAGTGCCCTCCCCGGTCCACATCCCGGAATCGATCTGGAGGTTTCCCCTCCGGAAACCGAATTCATCCATTTACTTCCGCCGGTTGTCCCAACTAATCTTTTAGTTGCTGTCCCAATAGTTTTTCGTTCCTGCATGCGACGTAGGAATCCAGGAGCCGCTCCGCCTCCTCGCGCTCGAGGCCGGCTAGGCGCCTGAGCGGCGTGGGAGTCCAGTAGTCCAGCACCACCTGCTCCCCGTAGCTCCGCTCCCGGCCCTCCGCCTCCGCAATTTCCATCGCGGGTGGCAGGACTTCCGATACGCGCGCGAGAGCACCTTCCACGTCGCCGGCACGGTCTTCGACGCGGCGCAGGAGATCGAACGACGCCATCGCACCCACCGCGGTCGTAGTCCGCTGGCTTTCGTACCGAGTGTCGCCGTGTCCGTTGGGCCCCAGGCACTCTATGGTAAGCACGCAACCGATTCGCGCTTCGTCGCAACCGCCGAGATTCTGGCCTTGGGCTCTCCAGGTGCTGAGTGGTTCGATGTGGAAGATGGTAAGCACCCAAAAGTTCCGCAGTTCGGTGTTCCCATTGGCTGGTCCACCGCGTTCAACACATCTTCATTCGCGCACGGGCCATCCGCACGTCTTGTTTTCCCCATTCGTCGCTTTGATACGCAAGCTGGGTTTGTAGGGGGCTACAGGTGGTATATGGATGGCAAGGCGTCCGATTCCGGCTGGCACTATGGTGGACAGGTCGAAATGGGCTTCGGTTTCGCGTTTGTCGGCCTCGGTATTGAGCGGGATCAAGTCTTGACTCCAGCGGGGAGCCTTGAGCCGGTCACTGCGCTGACCACGACTCTGACACTCGGGGCCCCCGTGAACCGCATCCTTCCGAGACTCTTCCGTCGCTAATGCCCCGGACTCGTCTGGTCTCCGCTGCATACGCGCGGGCACCAGATCGCCTAAGAACCCTAACACAACCGGAGTAGGTGGTTGAGGGCGAGCAGGACGCAGCCGAGGGTGAGAAAAGCTTCGAACCGCTCCGAACTGCTCGGAGGCTGCGGCAGGTGGTTGTCCGGCGGAGTTCCGGCTCGATGGTAGAACTTGATCGCGTCCTGGGCGTTTTCGATCAGCGGGGTTGTGTACACAACATCCTCATGGTCGGCCCGCCGGGCTCCGGCAAGACGATGCTGGCGCAGCGCATCCCCGGCATACTGCCGCCGCTGACCTTCGAGGAGGCGCTGGAGACCAGCAAGATCCACTCGGTGGCCGGGCTGCTGAACGGGGGGCAGTCGCTGGTGGGGACGCGCCCGTTCCGGAA
>Ga0070687_100000606_pt1 | contig 11926 bp, 5 predicted proteins | sample KBSS33LmetaG_FD_64678 | JGI IMG/M metagenome (GOLD analysis project Ga0070687, IMG submission 64678) | Switchgrass rhizosphere microbial communities from Kellogg Biological Station, Michigan, USA - KBS S3-3L metaG | ecosystem: Host-associated > Plants > Roots > Rhizosphere ... | reverse complement strand
CCGAAGCTCTCCAGCAGATAAAGAAGCCATCGCCACGAGCAGAGGCTGAGATGATCCTCCAGACGGCGAGAGCCGTACGGGCGCGGGATTGGCGGTCCGTTGCCGACGATCGATACCAGCAATACCTAACTAATGCGGATGTGCCCGCGCTCGCAGAGGCAGCACGACTGCACCTGCGACATGGTGAACCCGATTTTGTTCTGCGCATTGCAGAAGGTCTCTTCGGGGGCTTGCCGAACCTCGCGACGCTGGAACTTATTTGCGAGGCGGCATGGGAGAGCGGACGGTACGCCGAGTGCCTTGCTTGGATCGACCGATGGCGCGCGAAGTCCTCGACGAACACTGAGGCGTTGCAGCAGACACGCGTCGCATGTCTGATGCAGATCGACCCATTCCAAGCACTCCGCGCGGCTGACGATCTTATTCGAGCGTATCCATCGCCGGCCAACGTCATGCGAGCGCTGATTGCGTTCATTCGCGTGGGTGACCTCAAGTCGCTTTCGGTTACAGCGCGGCGCCTGTTGGCGATGCCCGAAGCTGACGCTTCAACACTCCTCAGTGCCGCTCGGATGACTGTCGTCAATGATCCTGATCTCGCGCGTGAATTGTGGCGTGCTGCGATGAAGCAGGGCGTTGACGACGATCACGTCGGCACGGCGCTGTCACTGGCGCACGAACTAGGAGAAGATCGAGAGACCGGAACCCTGATCGTGCATATGCAGCAGCTGGCGGCGGAAGGGCGCGGTGGCGTACGAGCGATGTCCTTGCCGGAGCTTTTGGAATTTGGCTCCGAAAGACAACAGCAACTCTCCGAGATCTTCACGCAGTATAACGCTGCGGAAATTCCGATTCATGCCGTGGCGCAAAGGTTCGGATGGAACCTCGCAGAAGTTTTCCATGTCTGGCCCGCCGAGAATCGAACGCAAGATGCGATGGTGTCGCACCGGCCGCTCTTAGTGCGGTTTGGTGGCCGTCCTTCCGAGTTAGTGGGGCTGAGCGGTCGGGCGCTCCGGATGGATATCACAGCCTTCTTGCTCGCGGCAGACTTAGAACTGCTGGATGTTCTTGAGCGAGTCTACGCACCGGTTCGTGTCTCGCGCTTCCTCGCGGCTGCTGTCGTCGAACTGCAGCGTCGCCTCGCCGAGGGCCAGCCGTCGCGGATCGCAATGTACGAACGGATCGCTGCGCTTGCTGATTCAGGAAAGATTCGCGCAGTGACGACGGCGCAGCCAGCAAAGGAACGACCGACCACTGGCGATACCGAACTCGATCAGTTTCTTGCTTCTACTGCCGCGGATACCGGCGTGTTTGTTCATCAACTGCCGTTCACAGATTTCGAGATGCGGCCGTTAGTACTTGACGTTCACGTCGCCTCCAGAGTTCGGGATTTGTCGGAGATTCTCGATGTGGCCCGCCGACAAGCCGTGATTGATGAGAGTGCTTACGAAAGTGCAGCTATCGGACTCCGGGCACCAAAGAACGAAATTGACGCCTTGCCAACGACGATTGTGCTGTCTTCACTCGCGGCTGATGCGCTCGGTGCCGGCGAGGGACTCGCGCAGCTCGCCGCCAACGCCGAAGTCTTCGTCTGCCAACGCGCCATCGACGAGGCGCGAGCGTCGATCGCTTGGGCGCGCCGGCGGAGCGATGTTCGGGCGTGGATCGATCGGCTCCGCGAACGGCTACATCGCGGGTTTGAGCGTGGCACGTATACCGCCGTTGGCGAGGCCGAAGTTCAGATTGACGACGCACGACAGGTCGAATTCGAATCGCTACGCGATCTGATTGACGGCGCAACTGATGCCGACGCGCTCTGGATCGAGGATCGAGCGTGCAGTCGCATGGGGCTCACGGTCGTCGGCATCAGCGAGGTTCTTTTTGATCTTGTCGGACGTAAGGAGCTTAGCGAGACGCAGCGCTCGGCGTTGCTCCACAGACTTCGCACTGCGGATACGCGATACCTACCACTGCTTCGTGAAGATCTGGTCGGTCAACTACGCACCGCGCGAGCCCGAACCACGCCTGATACGAAAGAGTTGCAGGTGATCTCGCGACTGTACGCCGCGTATGCGTTGGATGGCCATCGCATCAACGGCCCCGAAGCCGCTGTGCCAGAAACCGCAGTGCTGCTGGATGCGAGCCGCGTCACGATGAGTGCTCTTCCTGAAATCTGGAAGCTGCACCGAGACGATCATACCAAGGCGAGGCATCACTCATGGTGGTACATGACGTACGTATACATGGGGCACCTCGCCGTACGCGCCTGCACGCAGCGCGACGCGAACTCGGCGACAGCAATCAACGATCTGGCGTTTGACCTCGCACAACTGTATCTCGGCGCCATCATCATCGGGGCAGGCGACGACAAGAGCGAAGAATCGACTGCCGCGGCCTACGTCGACTGGCTCACGAAATCGTTCCCGTATCGCCAATTCATCACGGAGCCAGATCTTGCCGTATTGACCGGCAAACACCTAGCGGGCATAGCGAACAGCTACAGGGACCGTGTGGCCGAGCAGTCCGAAGAAATCGCCGTCGTTGACACGCTCATTTCGGCCGTGTTTATGCTGCTGCCTGACGAGCTTCAGCACGCATGGCTCGAGGCCGATGCGACGTTTGGTGAGCGTCACGGCGTCAATGTGACGGATCGGATCAGCCTCGATGGGCTAGATATACCAGCGAAGCCATTCTGGGCGGCGGTAAAACGATGGGCCGCAGATAAGCCGGAACCACGTCGAGCTGAAGTGCGAGTGCGGACAGCCGCGAATGATGACGACGCGATCGAAGTAGAGTATCAGAACGAGAAACGCACCCTCAGCGATCCTCTGTTCGTGCGGTTCGCGAAGGGCGGCGGCGCTGAGCAATGCGCGGCCTGGGCGGAAAGCCATCCTACATTCATCGACATGCCGCGAGTGAAGCGGTGTGAGGAGGGGCGCCGCATCGGCGCGCTGAAGTCTCCCCGTGAGCGCGTGCTAACCGCGGATGCGCTGCGCGCCGGCAGCGGACAAACGTTTTATGCGCGACTCCGTGCCCAACTCGACGCAGGCGAGACGCTGCCGGAAACTGCTTTCCACTTGTCCGCACGTGCGCTTGCGGATCACTTGCGATGGCAAGCAAACATTGACGAGGGAGCGATGCAGCTCCTAGCTGACGTCGGCGCTGAAGAGGCGTTGAAGCGCCTCATCACGCTACCGATCCATCTGCCTAGTACGTTTGTCGAAGCGGTCGCCAAAGATGCCGATGCAGCGGGCATCGTGAGACGTGTTGCGTCCGCGGCCGTGTCGCCGTTCTCCGTTATGCAATGTGGTGCGTTGATGCTCAAGCTCGCACCTCGATTCCCGGAGATGCAAGAGAGCGGCGCTGCTCTCGTTCGCAAAGCCTTCGAGCCCGCCTTCGCGAGCGGCGTTTACGAGACGTTCGAGCGCATATGTCTCGTCGTTCACGGGTGGCTTTCATTTGATACGAGCGGCGTAGACCTGCCTCCGCATGACCGACTTGTGCTTGCCGTCAGCCATGCGAGCCGTCTGCTTGACGTGATGGGTGCAGCGCGAGTCGAGAAAGCGGGAACGTTCTTCACGCACATTACGTCCGTACCTCGCGAGTTTCTGGCGCGCGATCCCGAATTCCTGAGCGACGTTCTGCACCCAACGAACATGTCGTTCGACTACACCGTCGTATTTGGCACATGCTCGTTACTTCGAGACGTTGCGGAGAGTGTGCTCACAGCAAGCGGCATCGGAGCGACTGTCCAGGAAACCGTGAATCGGCTCATCGACACGAAGACTGTGGGTGGATTCTTTGTCGACCGTGGATTGATGCTGGGACGATCCGACACGATCTACGAAGGCGAAGTATCCGAGGTCATCCTTCCAATTTCGGGCGCTCTGCAAATTCGCATACCGGAGGCGGTGGAGCTCCGTGCTACGACGGCCGCGCTCTTGGAGCATGCCAACACGGCTATCACTGACCCGGCGTGGCTCGCGCTTGGTGCAGTCGTCCGACACCATGCTGTGGCGGAGGAAATGCGACCTCGCATTCAAGGCATCGCCCGATCGCTCGCGGACGCAACAACTCGCTTGAGCCTCAACGACCGTGACGTCGTGTTGGCTCTCTCGATACTCAGCGGTCAAGCGGCGGCGCTGCAAGACTCTTCTCTGCGAGAAGAAGTCCGGCGCATCGCGCTAAGCGTGGCGGAGGAGTTCGGGACCGGCAAGCGTAGCGCCGACAACCTAAAAGAACTCGGCCCAGCGTTCTTCGAGATTGCGCTCGGGATTTCCGCACGGCACGGCGATCCATCGGCAGCGGCGCGAGAGCTTGCTAACTTTGTGGACGATCTCGTTCGGTCATGGCCCGCGCTTGCGTATTCGCTGGCCAATCGGCTCGCGGACTACGTGTGGACGGCGCCGCCGGATCAGGCGTTGTCACTCTGGCGCATGTTGCTTCGCGCTCGCGAGAACGCGTTCCGGACAGCTGCTGCGTGATCGCTCATACGGGTCCTTCCTGACCTCCTTCGGTTCGCGCGCGAGTAGCACGCATCGCCGCTGTAATCCGCTCGCTCAAGTTGCCGGGAGCGAGCGGTAGCTCCTGGGGAGACCGGACGTGAACGCGGCGTGCCTTGTACGGCTTGCCGCGGTCGCGCCAGTAGCACGCGCCGATCGGCAGGTTCGCAAGCTCCTTCGTGCGCGCCGCGATCTCCTCGCTCGGGCTCAGATACTCCACCTTGTCGTGCGCGTGGAGGCGCGGCCGGAGGACGTTGCCCTGCGGCTCGAAGAGGTCGCCGCTGAGCTGCTGTGCCTCTTTCTGCGGCAGCCGGAAGAGGAACTGATTGCCCGCGTTGCCGAGGGCGATGGTCTGAAACCGTGTCGGAAAGAGCGCAAGCGCTTGGGCGGCGAGGACGAGGGACAGCCGGTACTTGCGTGCCGCGGTGAGGAGCACGTCGAGCGCGCCGTCCGAACCCGCGAAGGTGTGCGCCTCATCCACGAGGAGCGTGTAGGGCGTGCGCTGCTCCATCGGCAGGCGCTCGCGCCGGAGCGCGCCGAGCTCTAGGCCGTTCATCAAGAGGCGGCCGATGATGTCAGCCGTCGGGCCGAGGTAGCCCTTCGCGAGATTCACGAGGAGCGTGCCGCCGCGGTCCATGATCGCGAGAGGGTCAATCGTGTTCTCGGGCTGGCCGAGGAAGCGCTGCACGGCCATCGAGCCGAGGAACGGCTCAAGTTTGTTCAGCACGGCCGGAACGAAGCTCTCCTCCCGCTTCGTGAAACGCTCGTGGAAGTAGTAGCGCACGTCCGTCGAGACGGTGGCGAGGAGGCGGCTGCGGAGCGCCGGGATGAGCAGGAAGCTCCGCAGGGTGTCGATGGTACACGGCACCTCGGATTCGATCGCCGCGCGGAAACTGAACCGGAGGATTTCTTGAACCTTCACGCCGAGGGCGAAGCTCCGCGCATCTTCGTCGGCGTAGAGCCGCTTGAAGATGCCGATGAGGAGGTCTACTTGGCGGCCGGGATCGACGCCGGGCAGCGGCTTGAGCGGGTTCCACCCCGGCAGGAGGTCCGGCCGCGTGAAGTCGAGGATGGTGAGGTCAGAGACCTTCGCGTGCAGTGCCCAAGCGGTGACGCGCTCGAAGAGGTCGCCGTGCGGGTCGATGAGCGCGCAGCCGCGCCCCGTCGCAAACGCCATGCGTGCGATGAGTTCCAGCAAGGAGGACTTGCCCGTGCCGGTGGAGCCGAGGACGAGCGCGTGGCGGTCGAGATCACTCTTGAGGAGCCGCACGTCCATCTTCCCGCGCGAGGGGAGCTGGTAGGTGCCGATCGGGAAGCCGTGGCCGTCGCGCTTCTTCTGCTCGCCGTAGAAGCCATCGTTGTCGAGGTAGAACTGCTGGACCTCGCGCATGCGGCGCGTGGCATCGGTGTCGAAGCGGAGGCGGATCGTGCGGGGCATGAGATCAGCGGAGGAAGTACAGAGTGAGGAGGCACGCTGCGGCGAGGAGGACGGCGGCGGCGAGGCGGGCCATCGGCCAGCCGAGGACGTTCAGCTCGCGGAGCCGCACCTCGCCATGCTCGATGAGTGTTGCCGGTGCCGGGTCGCGGACGATCCGCTCGCCGCGCTTCCGCACCACGAGCCCGGCGTTGTGAAGCCGCCAGAGGTGCCAGCGGACGCGGAGCGTATGCATGCGAAGCTCCGCTGTCATCCGCGCCTCCGTCATCGTCGCCACGTCGCCGCCCCACTCGTGGCTGCGGACGTAGAGGTAGACGAGGAACCGCGTACGGGAGTGGAGCGGGAGGACGTGCTCGAACCAATGCGTCGGGATGTGGTGCTCGCGCCCTATCGTCGGGCGCGCGGCGACTTGGAAGAGCAGAACGTCGGTGAAGTAGCCGTTGGTGAGGTGGTAGACGAGAAGGTGCGCCTTCGAGAGCTTGTGCATCCACCAGACGATCCGCCAGGGCCGGGCTCGAAGTATCCACACGAGGTCTTCGACCTTGAACGAGCCCGGTCCCGCTGTCTGACGAAGCGCGCGCAACGTCACGTAGAGCATCGTGGCGTTCCGGCCGACCTGGGGGATGAGCGAGAAGAGGTGATCGAAGTCCACGGGGACGGTCACGATGCCCTCCGCGGCCGGCGCGCGCGGCGCGACGAAGTAAATCCGGGTTGCGTCAGGATCGTGCGGCATCGTGGCGGGGGGTCGTTCGGGAGCGCGGACGCGGCGCGGCGACGGTGATGGTCTCCGTCCACGCGCGGAAGATGCGGACGAGCTGCGCATCGGCAAGTCCCTCGCGGTCGCAGCCGCTCGTGACGATCATCGGACGCAGCGCATCGCTCCGAGCGTGGATGAGGCGCTTGACGCTCTCGGACGCAAACTCCGCTCGCTCGATGACAAGCAGGTTCGCGTCGATGGCGAGCGTTGCATGCGAGGTCGCGATGCGGTCGTTGCCGCGGACGAGGACGGCGACCCGCCCGAGCTGCCCGGCTTCGTGGACGGCGAAGCGGGCAGCGGAAGTGAGGAGCGTCGCGCTCGCGCCGGTCAGGAAGAGGCCGCGCTGCGGCTTCTCCGAGCTGTCGAGATGTTCCAGCCATCGCCGGATGCGCCAGCGGACCTTGTATGGGACGGCGGCGAAGGCGGCGGAGGGTGCGCCACGCCTTCGGCGGGCGTACCGCTTCGGGGCTTCGATGAGGACGTAGTGCAGGATGAGGTTGCGGATCGTCTCGCTCCCACCGAAGACGACGCCGATCTGCACGAGGAGCGGCTGGGAGATCGGGTCGCGGCCCGATCGGACGTGGGAGAGCGTCGTTGCATCAACGCCGAGTTCTCGGGCGAGACGGCGGCGCGACCAGCCGCGCTCGCGGGCAACACGCTCCACTTCCCGCACTAGCAGTGGGGCGTTCATGGCGTGGAGGGGCAGTGCAGGTCAGGGGCATCAGGGCGATTTGATGGAGCGGGTACTACTAACATTGTGACGCCACGAGTCGGCCCTTTTGCAAGCCCTTGGCGGCGGTCTCGACATCCCCTCGTCGGCGTGGTCCCGTCGTAAATCTCGACGACACCGTCTTGCCTCTTACGGTGAAGTCCACCCGTACACACGACTTGACGGTTGGGACGGCGTAAGTCGCTGATTTTTCGTCGGATGCACCGCATCGAGGAGGGGGTATTAGGGAAAGGATTTTCAGAATTCTCTCTAAGGAAGGGGGCTTCTGTTCGTGCCTGAGGGGAGCTGCGGATGCCGGGTCCTCATGGGCGGGCGAGAGGTCGGGCGGCGACCATCGGGAGCCGCCCGACCGGGCAGCCGCGACCGTTCAGGGAGGCGGCTGCGGGGGTGGTGAGGAAGGGGGGGTTGAACAGCGGGAGCGTCGTTTTCGGCGGTGTAGTCGATCAGGGGAGGGGACGCTTCGGCTGTCAGCTCCTCGCGCGCGAGCTGGTGCGTGGGCGCGCCGCACGAGGGGCAAGCCTCGGCATTGAGCGGCACGCGGCTCTGACAGAACGAGCAGTGGGTGAAGTCCATCCGATCATGGGTCAATGATGGGAGCACGGGACCGGGACCGGTGAGCGCGAGCGTCGTGAATGCTTCTACTCCCTCGTCACGAACGAGCTGCGTCAGGTGCTCCAATCGGCGCGGCGCGCGTTCGCCGGCGACCGTGATGAAGAGCTGAAAGCCACGGAACCCGATCGTCCGAGCAAGGATGTCTGGCGTCTCAAACCACGTCCGGTACACGCGGAGCTTGCGCGCAACGACCTCCCGACCTTCTGTGCCGCGGTCGTGCTCCCCGAAGACGAGGTGCGGCACGCCGCCACGGTCGAGCACGAGCACGTAGTCCGGCTGCGGCATCGTCCGCCACTCCACGTGCTCAGGGAACGGACAGTCCCAGCTTGACGCCCACAGCACCCGCTCACCGGACCGCCGCAGCCACGCGATGAGGGCTTCATTCGCTTCCTCCGTGTGCGTGAGGAAGAGCGGCGAGACACCGGGCTCGAACTTCCACGGCTGGCGCGGAGTCGCGGGCCGCATCAAGTTCACGAGTGGCCCAAGCGCTGTCCCGTCCGTGCTCGCCCGCATGACCGCATCGCCCCAGGCGAGCGCCTTCCGCGTCGGGTATGCGTAGCGCGGCGGAGCGCCGCGTCCGGTGGGGCGATCCCATATGTGAATCCAGCCGAGTGCGTGGAGGCGGCGGAGTCGCCGCCGCGCTACGGTCTTGTTGCCGGTGAAGTACGTCAGCCGCGAGAGCTGGTCGTACGACAGGACACGCATCTTCACGAGGTGCATCACCGCTACCGCATCGCGCGGCACCTCGGGACCGCTGGATGGCACCTCGGTCACTGCTGCGGCAACGTCTTCCGGAGGGGGTTCGCGGCCCTCCGATACAGGTGTGGGAGGGGGTTCCATCGGCTCGGCAGCCGTGTATCGCGAGGTGTACTCCTGGCGATACGTGTGCTGCTGTACGGCTACGCGCTTTCCTCCATCATTCGGGAAGGGGTCGATTCGCTGACTATTCATGTCCGGCGGCATCGGATCGCGAGGGGGCAGCGCGTCTTGATCGGGCCACGCTTCCGCATCGGCGGGCGATGCGGCGAGTTCGTCATGCGGTCGTGCGAGGTCGGCGTTCATCGGCGTTTGTGGGGCTACATCGAGCAGCGTACGGTCGCGACCTGTCGTGCGCGGAGCCCTGAACGGCGGCAAGTGGGGAATCCCCACCGGCGTACAGGCTGTCCCCACTCTCGGAGGATTGCCGTGTGTCGTGGGGAATCCCCACGGTGCGGCAGCGCGGACCTGCGGGGCCTCGGGAACGCCGCGTAAGGTGGAAGCATGCTTCATCATCCTTTCTCAGCTTCGCGCGTCTTCGCAGCTTCGACCGGCGAGCCGGGGCATCTGTGCTCGCGGAGCACATGGACTTCGCACGCTGATGCGGTTTTGGCGGCTCCTGCCGTGCTCCGCGAGCACACGCGCGTTGCGGCCTTCAAGGGGGCGGGTATGATCGTGAGCGAGCACGCACCTATCTCGTCCCGCGCTGCTCATGCCCTCTCGTAATCCGCTCCCGCCTCCGATCGTCCCGCTCTTCCCCGCGGCGCTCGAAAAGCGCATCAACGATGCGCTCAAGGTCCGCCTCGGCCGCGAAGGAACGCCCGAAGAACTTGCGGCGTACCGGCAAGGGCTGTGGGCGATCGCGTGCCTGCTGGCGCGGACAGTCGAGCGGTCCGATATGAACCCCGAACCCCCACCTCCATGCCCCGCATCGCCATCTACGCGCGGAAGTCCACTGAGTCGGACGACCGCCAAGTCCAAAGCCTCGACGCTCAGCTCCACTGGGCGCTCACCCGCTGCGCCGATCTCGGATTCCGCGACCCGCTGATCTTCAAAGAGGCGCAGTCCGCGAAGACGCCCGGCTGCCCCGAATTCAACCGGCTCATGGAACTCGTGGACGCGGGGGAGGTGGATACGATCGTCACATGGAAGGCCGACCGGCTGGCGCGCAACGCGCGCGACGCGGGGACCGTGCAGTGGGCGCTCGAATCTGGATCGCTCAAGCAGATCATCACGAGCGACCGTCCGTACACGCGAGACGCCGACGTGGAGCTGTTCCTCGGCCTTGAGTTGAGCTTGTCCGCGAAGTACAGCAAAGACCTGTCGAAGAACGTGCGCCGCGGCATTTCGGAGAAGCTGCGGCGCGGCGAGTGGAGCTGGAAGGCTCCGCTCGGATACCGGAACCTCCGCGAGAACGCCGACCACTCGATGATCGTGGTGGATGAGGCAACGGCCCCGCACGTGCGGCGGCTGTTCGCGCTCGCTGCGTCCGGTGACTACAGCATCGGCCGCCTTGCCGATGTCGTGAAGAACGAATGGAAGCTACAGGTGCCGGTGGGCCGCTCGAAAACTGCCACGAAGACACTCTCTCGCGCTGGCATTCACATTATCCTCACCAACCCGTTCTACTACGGCTCGATGCTGGTCAAGGGGGAGGTGTTTCAGGGCTCGCACGCACCGCTCGTATCGAAGGAGCAATTTGATCTCGTGCAAAAGGCGCTCGCCGGCCGGAGGCTCATTGGCGATGCGCCGAAGCGCCGCCGTTTCAAGCTCTCGTCTTTGATGACGTGTGGCAACTGCGGTCGCCTCATGTCCGGCTTCGTAAAGACGAAGCGGTCCGGAAAGCAGTACGTGTACTACGTGTGTAGCAAGCACTTGCAGGGTGCGTGTTCGCAGCCGCTCGTCCCCGAGGCGAAGCTGTATTCGAAACTGTATCGGATACTGTCTCGCATTGCTTTGAGCCCCGTAGAGTACGAAATTGCGAGCGATTTGGTCCGCAAGGTTCAGTTGAAGGAGCTAACGGAGCTAGAGCGCCTTACGGCGAGCGAGTCGGCAACGACTTCCGATACGGAGACGCACGTTTCACGGCTTCTGGACCTGCTTCTTGCGGCTCAGATCAGTGAATCCGAATTCGCGCGGAAGCGCCGGGAACTGCAATCCGCCCGCGTCGAGCTAAGCATTGCGGCCGCCACCGCCCAGCTCGCGCATAAGGAGAAATTTGAACTCCTCCAAGGGTTCTTGGAATCGCTTATAGATGCGGCTGAGCGTTTCGATACCGGCTCCGACGAGCAGCGACGCGAACTTTTCCGCTTGTTGGGATTTGAACTCGTGGCTAAGGGCGAGAATGTGTCTGTTCGATGCGGAAAACCCGCCACGCTTCTGATGAAACGCGGCGAGCGTCCGGATTGGTGGGCTCTCGTAGACAGGATAGGAACCGATTTGCGCGCAATACAGTCTGAAGAACAGTACCCGATACAGTATCCGATACAGTTCTCTATCCGTATCGGGCCTCCGGCGAGTAGTACGTGGAAGCGGCGGAAGTCGCGGAGCGCGCCGGGCGTGAAATCCAGCTAGACTCACTCCGTGAAGACCGGGCGAAATGATCCCTGCTGGTGTGGCTCAGGCAAGAAGTACAAGAAATGCCATCTTGACCGACAGGATCAACCTCGACCCACCTTCGCCGAGGTAGCCGAGGACCAGCGGCGAACAAAGCAGGCTCTCTGCCTCCACCCGAAGGCACCGGACGAGTGCGAAGGGAAGATCATCAGGGCGCACACGATCCAGCGATCAGGAGGGCTCACCCGCATAGCTCGCGAAGGTCATGTTTACTCGGGCAAGGCCGATCTCGGCGCTCTCAAGAAGACGGGTGGTGTCATCCCGTTCGCGCTCGTCGGCATCAACGAGGCGTCCACATTCACCGGCTTCTGCGGTCGCCATGATACGGAGCTGTTTCGGCCGATTGAGACCGAGCCGTTCACGGCCTCGCAAGAGCAACTGTTTCTCTACTGCTACCGGCCTTTCTGTCGAGAGATGTACACGAAGCTACAGGTACAACGGAGCGAGGAGAAACGTGCGACCTATGATCGGGGTCTTTCCCTACGCGAGCAGATCATGTACCAGATGTTCGACACTGCTCA
>Ga0070687_100000598_pt1 | contig 11968 bp, 14 predicted proteins | sample KBSS33LmetaG_FD_64678 | JGI IMG/M metagenome (GOLD analysis project Ga0070687, IMG submission 64678) | Switchgrass rhizosphere microbial communities from Kellogg Biological Station, Michigan, USA - KBS S3-3L metaG | ecosystem: Host-associated > Plants > Roots > Rhizosphere ... | reverse complement strand
CCTGCCGCTCCCATTGCTGGACACCGCCGACAATAATCGCCTGTGCCCCAACCAGTTTCCCCACCTTGAGCACATTCGCGTCGTCCGCGTGCGTCAACTGGATGACCTGTTCTTTCAGCACCTCGTCGAGCTTAGCCCGCTCGACCATGTTGATGTCCAGGTCCAGCAGCAGCGTTGTCACGATTCCGGCAACTCGCGAGCCTGAACCGGGCATCCCCGGCGCATCTTCCAACAACATCACCGCCATCGTCTTGTAGTGATCGATGTTGTCCCGGTTGATCGGTCCGAGCCCCGTCACCACGGGTTCCGGACGTCCGGTTGCACCGGACATGCGGCCGTTCTGAAAACCAGCCGTTTCGCAGGCTCTGCGCCGCTGAAGGATGGCGACAGGAGAGCCCCAGGCACAGAGTTCCTCGTTGATCAAGACGACGTGATGCGGATACTCCCGCTGATGTTCCATCGCAATGTTGGTAAACGGATAGATAATGCAGCCGCCGACCCAGATGGAGACGGGACAGAGGCCTAGCTCGTACAGCCATTGTCGTCGCGCGGTCAGCGAGTATTCCCAGACCAGCATCCTGCCGTCGTCCCGGAGGACTCGGTCCGGCCCGCCGAGTTCCTCGACCACTTGCGCCTTAGTCATAGGTACAGAGAGCTTGTCGAGCTTCGATTCGGACTTGACGATCGTGTAGGCCACGCCGCAGCTGGCAAGCAGCACAGGAAGCACTAAGAGGCTGAGGATGAGGCGGCTGGAGCACGGAGAGAACGAAGCATCATCGGATGACTCGGGCATCGCGTCGAGGGTACCACCCAGGCGCCGGGCGTCGCAAGCAACGGCGCACAGCTCGACGGATCAGTTGAGGGAGGGATCGAATGGCATGTCCATGTACAAGCGAAACTCTTCACCCAACGAACCGAGAATCTCGGACCACACGCGTGTCGGATCCTTTTCGAACACCATCGCGGGATCGGCAGGGACGGTGATCCATGATCCGATCCTCATTTCCGACTCCAACTGGCCTGGCCCCCAGCCGGAATAGCCGACGTAGGCGCGAAACGCCTCTTTCCCCTGACTGGTCGTCAGAATTTTGTCGACCAGGTCCATGTCCCCGCCTAAGCAGACACCATCGAAGACATGGTGAGAGTTGTCGGGCAGCTGGTCCAGCCGATACAGCAACATCACCTGGTTCGGCTGGACAGGCCCACCAGAAAACAAGACATGTCGCTGTCCTTCCAACACCGGCATTTGCGGCAGCGCTTCGGACACCGACATAGCCGTAGGGCGATTCACGACCACCCCGAGCGCGCCTTCGGCACCATGCTCACAGAGGAGGACAACGGTTTGTCTGAAATTGGGATCGCGCAGGTTGGGCGCGGCGACCAGGAAGATGCCTTTCCCCAGTTGAGCCTTCAAGGGAATTTGCATGAGAATTATCCTATCCTGCTACTGTCTCACACGCAAGGCAGGAAAAGATCGGCGAACCCGACGTGCATCATGTGTACAGGGATTCGCGACGATCTCTGAGCAGATCATTGTACGGGGTGACGGATTTGTCGCGCGCTTGAGCCGGATCGATTTCTACGACACACAGGGCTTCCTGGTCGCGCGGTGCCCGATGGAGGATCGCGCCCTGAGGGCTGACGATTTCGCTGCTGCCGATATAGGTGAGACGCTCCTTCCCCTGCCGCGCCTCGCTGCCCGTCCGGTTACACGTGATGGCAAAAACTCGATTCTCGAGACATCGCACCGGCATGGAATCGGGACAGTTTGGCAATACAAGGTTGGACGGATGACAGATAATGTCGGCCCCCTTGAGCGCCAGCGTTCTCGCCGACTCGGGATAATACCAGTCGAAACAGACCATAACGCCAATGTTGGCAGCCCCGATATCCCACACGTGGAAGCCGGTGTCGCCCGGGGTAAAGAACAACGTTTCCTCAAAGAATAGATGCGTTTTGCGGTAGCATCCGATGAAGCCTTGTGGACCGACGACTACCGCGGAGTTGTAACAGACACTCCCCGACCGCTCCGGCAGGCCGGCGACAATCACCATGTGTTTCCGCTTCGCGAGTTTGAGCAGCTGGGTGGTCGTGGGCCCGTCCGGAACCGGCTCGGACAAGTGGAGCGCTTCAGCGATCGAGACGAACTGATACCCGGAGGCGCACAACTCCGGTAGAACCAACAGGTCGGCTTCAGCGGTCTCCAGAGCCGCGGTGATCCGATCCAGATTGTCGGCCACTTTCCCGAATTCCGGATTGTTTTGGTAATACCCGACCCGCATAATGACCTGTTGACGTGGGGATGCGAGAGCGCCCAAACACAAAGGGCAAGAGACCGTGGGCGTTCAGCCCCGCCTCTTGCCCTTCGTTGGAAAACCTTACTTGACTTCGGACAGGTGCGTCACCGCGGCTTCGGCATGCTGGGTCGCCACGTCGGCGTGCCCGGCTTTCCCGTGAGTGACGGCTTCCTGCAAGTGCTTAATGCCCTCATCCAGATGAGGATTCTTCACGCCTGCGGCCTGCGCATGCTTCAATGCCTCTTCTGCATGCTGCGCCACGGCATCGGCATGACCCTGCTTGCCATGGCTCACCGCACCCTTCGCATGCTCAACAGCTTCGGCCACATGCTTATTGTCTGCGTGGGCGACTAGCGGCAGTCCCAGCAGTGCGACCGCTGCCAACGCCGCAGCTCCACGTCGGATGCTCATCGTCATGGGTTCCTCCTCATGGTTTGAGTGCATGTCGTGCGAACGCAAATGAAGTCGTAACTAGCAGAATCACCTTACACAGCCAGTTTTTGAGTGTCAAGAAGGCCGGGCCGGCGCTTCGACCCCCAAGACTTTCTGGAGGCCTTGAAAATCCTTTTCAACCGGACAGGCAAAATCGCGGCTCCATTCCCACCAGGATCCGGGGTAATTGCGGACCGTTCGATAGCCGGCAAGCTTCAAGATGAAATAGAGCCATGACGAACGAACACCGCCCGTACAGTAACAGACGACGTCGTCGTCCGGCTCTAGGCCCTTTTCCTCCAGACCAGCTTTGATGGCGCCAAGATCTTTGACGGTCGCGTTTGTGTTTAAGAACCCATTCCACGCTACATGGATTGCGGAAGGGATGTGCCCCGGCCGCGGAATCCCCGAGACTTCCTTGCCCAAATATTCTTCAAGGCTTCTGGCGTCGAGAATCCTGGTCTTGGATTGAGGCTGCTTCAGCAACGCCCGCAGTTCGTCTTTCGTGATCATCGTGTGGCCGACCGGTCTGATCGTAAAATTTCCGGGTGCCGGCGTCACACGTCCATGTTCAAACGGACGCTGCTCCTTGATCCATTTGACCCAACCGCCATCCAGAATCCGCATGTTCCGGTGTCCGAACAATTCGAGCATCCAGTACATCCTCCCTTCATCACCCCAGTTATCGAAGGGATTCGAATAAATGACGACCTCGCTGTCCCGGTTCAGACCAAGCGCCCGCATCTTCTGCTCCATGCGGCCCATATCGGGATCCAGGAGTCCCTTGGCCACGGCCTGTGGATCGCTATAGTGGTGCCACGTGGTGTGCACTGCACCGGGAATATGCCCGCCGTATTCGTAGGCCGCATCACCTCGCACGTCGATGACGAGGAGCCCTGGCGTTCCCAACTGTTTCTGCAAGGTATCGGTATCGATGAGCATGGGATGGTTCATGGTCCTCCTTCAACCAGGCCTGGCGGCGGAACCGAGTGAGTCCGCCGGACAACTCTCCATGTGACCCGCGGCATCAGCGGGGCGAAACTGTTCGCCGGCCTCCAACGCCGCGCTTAATTGTTGGGACAGCGGAAACTCTCTTTCGTAGATCACGAACCGGTACGGGTCGTCGCCCTGCAGACCATATTTGCGTTGCAGCATCTCGTGCTGCGCGTCGGTCACAATGTGGTACTGCACGCGCGTCCTGACTTTCAAGCCCTCCTCCTTGGCCGGCAGCCGGTAGGCGAACTGATATTCCCGGCTTGCCAACGGCAGAAGGCGGTTATCATACAACTCGAGAATGGCTGGCTGCCACATGATCCAGCGTCCCATCGTCGATTTCTGGGCTTCCAGCACCCGTCCCTGCGCATCCTCCACCGCAAACTCGACAGTGAAGAAACGATCCGGATCGCCGGTCGGAATCTTGTGCCCCGCACCAGCATTGACCAGCGTCAGCGTGAAGACCACTCGGTCCCCCGGCTTTGGAGAAGTGGCATCCGCCTTGACCTGTATGGCCACCGCCCGTTTGATCATGTCCGGATCATGCCCTCCCCGCCAGAGGTGCTGCCGTCCCCTCCGAATGGGACTGTTGGTCGCAACCGGCCTGTCGATTTCCGGCATATGGCAGCTCTGGCAAATAAAGCCCCGCTGCTGCATGAAAAACTTCCCTTCATACTCCGCATACGTTCCACAGGGCCCCACGCGGTAGAATTGCGCAGGCCCGGAGATGACATTATGACAGCGGTAACACACCTGGGCCGTCCGAAAGTTCGGATCGAATTTGGTGGGATGCGGCGCGGCAGAATCTTCGAACGGGCCGTAGATGATACCGTCCCGCACGTGGCAGGCGGCACAGGTGACCGATTCCTTTTGATACTCGGAATCGTAGTGCGGATTCGGCTCCTGAATAGCTTTTTCGACGCGGCCTCGCGGAATGTTCGTGATGATCGTCGGTTGTTGGTTCTCCAAGGGCGTGTGGCAGTTTAAGCAGACCCACACTTTTTTGTCCTTCTTCCAGTAGGCTTGAAAATACGGGTCTTCAAACGCGCGGGCGTGAATGCTTGACTTCCATTCTTCATAGATCTCTCTGTGGCACCGACCGCACGACTCAGCCGTGAGGCTCGTCAGTCCATCCGGTATCTTCTGGAACGGAATGGCACGGGCGTAATCAGAACGAAGCCCGAAGATCACGACCGGCTTGATCTCGGTGTAATAGAGGTAGACCGCACCCAACACTGCCAACACCCCAACGGCGATGGTGCGCCAATGCCTCATGCGGCGAGCAAGGCGTTGAGGTGCGCGTCCACGGACGCGGCCAGGGCGGTGAGGTTGTAGCCTCCTTCCAGAGCAGAGAGAACCCGGCCGCCTGCGTGACGTCTGGCAATTCCCGCCACGAGGCCTGTCAAGTCCGAGTATCCCGCTTCGGTCAATCCCATACTGGCCAGTGGATCGTCGCGGTGGGCATCAAAGCCGGCCGAGATGATGACGAATTCCGGCTTGAACGCATCGGCGGCGGGAAGCAGCACGTTCACGAATATCGCATGGTATTCGTCGTCTCCGTCGCCCGCCTCCATAGGCACGTTGATCGTGAAGCCTTCGCCGACGCCAGTCCCGCGCTCCGTTTCCCGACCCGTCCCCGGATAATGCGGATACTGGTGGGTGCTGAAGAACAGGATCGATGAATCCTGTTCGAAGCTGTGCTGTGTGCCGTTCCCGTGATGCACATCCCAGTCGACGATGAGGACGCGGCTCAGACCGTGTTTCCTCTGTACATAGCGAGCCGCAATGGCCACGTTGTTGAAGAGGCAGAAACCCATCGCCCGGCCGCTCTCAGCGTGATGGCCCGGGGGCCTCACCGCGCAAAACGCGTGCTCGACCTCTCCGCGCATGATCGCATCAACGGCCGCGAGCGCGCCGCCTGCCGCCATATAGGCCGCAGGCAGCGAACCGGGAGACATGGAGGTATCAGGATCGAGTGCGACTCTCCCGCTGGCAGGCTGGCACGCATTCAATGCGGTGACGTAGGAAGGACTGTGGACTTGTGTGATCCATTCTTCTTCGGCTTTGCGGGGTTCAATCTTCGTAAGTCGGTCGGCCGTGCCGCTCCGTTCCAATTGTTGCATGATGGCACGAAGTCGATTGGGAGACTCCGGATGTCCGGTGCCCATATCGTGTTCGAGATAGGCCGGATGGTACACGATGCCGGTGTTCCCCATGCGTTGAATCGTAGCACGCAGGATTCGGCATAGACAACGCGCGTTCGGCGCTGCTATCGTCTACCCCGGAGGGCATGATGCCGAATCCGCGCATAGAACCTCTCAAGAAGGTGCTGGCGATCGATCCGAACGACGAGGTGGCGTGGTTCGGGTTGGGGAAGGCCTACATGGAAGACGGTAACTTCGAGGAGGCCGCCAGCGCGCTGCGGCAGTGTATTGGGGTGAAGCCCTCCTATTCGGCCGCCTACTATGCGTTGGCGCAATCGCTCCGCACCTTGAATCGCGTGGAGGAGTGCCGCGACGTCTGTGTCAGGGGAATCGACGTTTCGACAAAGAACGGCGATGCGATGGTGACGAAAAACCTGGAAGCGCTGAGGAGCGCGCTCTAGAGCAGGTGGCAGAACGCGTTACGCTGGCGTTCACTCAGGTGCGCACCGGCAGATGGGTTGTGGATCAACATTCGCACGCGCGGGTGTCCTTGCTGGTGGGCGCTCCGTTCGATGAGTTCGACATTCGCCAACCTCGTACCTGCCTTCGCCGGCATCGGCACCACATCCCAGAACGAGATCAGCACCGCGCTCACGGCGCGCAGTTTGGTGAGAAGCAGACTCACAGCTCCTGCCAGTGACTTTAGGTCGAGCCAGATGGCGTCCAACCGCGAGGTGCGTTCGCCCCGCAGGTCAGCTCGTGGTATCGATATGCACAGGACGACCGGGTCGGCGTAATCGGCAAGTTGCTTGGCCTTTTGTTGGATCCGGGCCAAGATCCGATGGATCAGAATGACGCCGCGGTCCGTTTCATCGATCCTCTCCCCCTCCTCATCCTGGAGCAGGCCTCGTAAGGGAAGCCGCTGCCGCTCTGCTGATCCGACCATGGCCGTAATTTCGACGAAGAAGCGTTCGCGGCCCAGGCGGCATTCCAGGTCAGCGGTCCGTGCCTGCGATTCCGGCAAAAAGGTGACCCTCGCGCCAACGCGGATCAGCTGGACGGCCAGCTCCAGTTCGGCGAGCGCGGACTCACGCACACCATAATCATGGTGAGTGATGCGCCGGACGAGCCGGGCAAGCCGCAGATGGCTCGATTGATCAGCGCAATGCCTGCGGACCGTTGTCCAGCGGTCTTCAAGTTCCCGCGACAGACCGAGCTCCTCCCGTTTCCATGCTGGAAGCGGTTCGTGATGGCCGTCACGCAGATGTGCGACCAGCCGGAAGGTCTTCCGTGGGCGGAACCGCGGCATAAATCCATTCGTGACGCCTGAACCGGGACGATCACACCGGCTCGGCGCCCTCATCACCTGGGGGAGGCAGATCCAGCCCCTCGGTCTGACGCTTGGCCACTTCCTCGTAAACTTCGTCAAGCCAGCGGCCGGCACAGCCCAACACTTCGCGAACGAGAGGCTCCGGTTGTCCGGTCCGTTTGATCGTCCACTGAGACACATACTCCAGCAAAGCGTCTCGTTCGAACTGGCGGCTTGATTGGACGGCCAGCTCCGTCAGCTCCTCGAGGCCCGTTTTCAAGATGTCGGCAACGGTTTCACGACCATAAGAGGTGCTGGCCGTCACGTATTGCACCGCCCGATTGATTTCCTGATCGTTCATTCCTGGCCTCCACCGCAGATTTTCACATCCTGTCCCTGAGCTGTCAAACTCGTACGGCGCGGCCAATCTCTCCCGGCTGCATTTTTTTTGCGCGGCGACCGCAGACGGATGGTAAGATCGAGCACATCTCATTCAGCCGATAAGGAGCCCGCATGGCCTCGACAAAAATCGTTCGGAAAGCTGCCCGCATATCCGCACCGGATCGATGGAATTTGACCGATCTGGTCAAGGATCCCGTCCGCCAACTCGAGGCACACTTGTCAGCCATCGAAGTGCAAGTCGCTCAGATTGAAGCTGCGCGCGAAAGGTTGAGTCCAGACTTGCCTGAGGGCGAGTTCGCCGCCATCCTACACCTGAGCGAATCAGTCGCGCAGGGTGCGTCTCGGCTGGGTGCCTATGCCTATCTCTGGTTTTCTGAAAACACCAAAGACGGCAAGGCCCGTTCATTCAAGGCGCATGTGGAAGAGCGTCTCACCACCTTGCAAAACCGATTATTGTTTTTCGAGCTCTGGTGGCAGGGCATCGACGAACAGAACGCGGCTCGTTTAATGCGTGGATCTGGCGATGTTCGGTACCACCTGGAAACCATCCGCCGTTATAAACCGCATACGCTGACCGAGCCAGAGGAAAAAATCATCAACGTGAAGAATGTGACGGGCAGGAGCGCCGTGAACACGCTCTATGATGTGGTGACTAACGGGTTGACGTTCACCATGAAGGTTGGAGCCAAAAAGAAGATCTTCAACCGCGAAGGACTCATGCCGTATGTGCGGAGCCCCAAGGCTGCGGTGCGACAAGCCGCCTATCAGGAGCTCTATCGGGTCTTCTCTGCCCAGCGTGATGTGCTCGGGGAGATGTACAAGACATTGGTCAACGACTGGAAATCGGAGAACATTGGCCTCCGGCGTTTCGCCTCCCCGATCGCCGCACGCAATCTGGGCAACGACGTGCCGGATCAGTCCGTCGATGTGCTGTTGTCCGTATGCGCCGAGAACGCCAACCTGTTTCAACATTATTTCAAGCTCAAGGCCCGTATCTGCGGCATCACGTCGATGAGCCGCTACCATCTCTATGCGCCTCACCGCAGCGACGTGAAGAAATACCGGTACTCGGACGCGGTGAGCATGGTCCTGGAGGCCTATCGCGGTTTTTCACCGCAGATGGCCGACTTGGCCCAGCAGGTGTTTACCGATCGCCATATCGACGCTCCCACGAGACCCGGCAAGATCGGCGGGGCCTATTGCTATAGTGTTACGCCGGGCCTCACCCCCTACGTCCTACTGAACTATACGGGCGATGCGCGAGACATCGCTACAATGGCGCATGAGCTCGGCCACGCGGTGCACGGAATGCTGGCGGCGCACCATTCGGTCTTTACATTTCACTCGACATTGCCGCTCGCGGAGACAGCGTCGGTCTTCGGCGAGCGCATCCTCTCTGATGCGCTCTTGCAACAAGAATCGAGCAAGAAAATCCGGCAGGGCTTGTTACTCGGCCAGCTCGACGACATTTACGCTACCGTGCTGCGGCAGGCCTACTTCGTGCGATTCGAGCGAACCGCCCACCAGATGGTCGCCGATGGGGCGACAGGAGATCAACTGGCGCAGACGTACTTGAGCGAATTACGTCAGCAATTTGGGAAGGCAGTGAAGGTGCCGAACGAGTTCCAATGGGAATGGCTAACGATTCCCCATATCTATGCGAGTCCATTTTATTGTTACGCATACAGCTTCGGGAATCTGTTGGTCCTGGCCTTGTATCGGACCTACCAGCAGGAAGGCGCGACCTTCGTTCCCAAGTATCTCGAACTGCTCGCCACCGGCGGTACTATGGCGCCGGAACGGATCCTCGCGGCGGTCAACGTGGACATGACCTCAAAGGCATTCTGGCAATCGGGGTTCAGCACCATCAAAGACATGATCGCCCAACTCGAAACAACCCTCTAAATCTGCATGCGCTCATGAAGGTGACACGGGAAACGCCGCTCTGGCATTGGGGATGCTGGCCTGTTGACAGAATGTGCTTGTCATGGCATACTGAGAATGCTTCTCATAATCGTTCTTGGCCCGGGAGGCGCTCATGTATCTGTGCTTATGCAAGGGAATCACAGATTCAGATGTCCGGAACGCGGGACGCGACGGCGTCTTCATGCCATGCCAGATCAAAGCGAAGTTCGGATTGAAAGACTCAGGCTGCTGTGGTCGCTGTGCCAAAAACATTCAAGCCTTCGTCGAGCTCGCCGCGACCGAACACCGTCTCCTGAATCCAGTCAGCTCTTAGGCTCATCCGACAGATCGAACCAATCCGCCTTTTGCGGCTGGATGCGGGCGTCTGCCCCAAGTCTTTCTGCTCTAAGGAATCGCGTGGAGAAATAGAGGGGCTAGTTCGAGGGAGCAGGCCTGAGCATGGCCGCCACTTCGGCGACCCGCCGCCCGAGTGCCTGCGCGTCGGCGAGTTCTCTTTTGTCGATGCCGGGACTGTCGCCTTCCGTAGTCGCTGAGGCGCCGAATGCACCGCCCCCGCTCACGACGATCATCTGATTGCCGAGCATGGCGGCAAGAATCGTCAGCATCGTCACTTCCTTGCCGCTCGAGATCTGTCCGCCCGTGGCAAAGGCGGCGCCGATCTTGTTCTTCATTTTGAACTCAGGAAACACGCCAAACTTGAATTGCCAGTTATCGAAGAACGTTTTGACCTCCCCAGACATGTTCGACCAATAGACGGGAGACCCGACGACGATCGCATCGGAGGAAAACAAATCATCCGCCGTGACCTGCCCCACCCGCTTCAGCACGACCGTCGTGCCGGGCAGACTCTTGGCGCCTTCAACAACCGCCTCAGCCATGCGTTCGGTGTTCCCGGATTGGGAATGGTATGCCACCAACACCTTCACGGCGGTCTGAGCGGATTCATCCGCAGACACCACTTTCACGTCAACTGTGAAGAACAATGCGAACAGGAAGTAGACGAGGGGGGTAAAGAACCGGTACGAGCTGTCGCGGATCACCGACGAAACGTTTCCTCTTCCATCCGCTCTTCGACGGAGACATCGGTCAAGGCGCCCCGGTAATCACATCGATGGCAGCGTACGCGCCAGGATTCGATCCATTTTTCCTGAACATAGGATTGGCGGCATTTGGGACAGACAAATACGCCTTTCACGTAATGCACCTTCCTGACTTCCTTCATACATCCTCCACTCTTGCCGTGAGAATCGCACAGGTGGCGGCGGGAATGCAAGGCGAGGGACCGTCAAGGTTCTTCAGAAGTACCGTCGGGAAACATCTAGGGCAAGGCGCAGCTTGCCTGCCTTGACTCGTGAACGGTCCGTCGATAGGATCGGCCAGTGCACACCCGATGGGTCATCACCTTCTCGTTGGCGCTGCTGACGACACTTCCTTCCTGCAGTCAAGCTGATGATGGTCTCATCCCTATTCAGCTTCCGGGTGGCCTCATCATCCAGGTCGAGCTCGCGGACACCATGAAGAAGCGAGCCGAGGGTTTGATGTACCGGGAATATTTGGCTAAAGACCGAGGGATGCTGTTCACCTTCGATCAGGCCCAACCCTGGACCTTTTGGATGAAAAACACCAAGATCCCGCTCGACATCATCTGGATGAACGAGAAAAAGCAGATCATTCACATTGCACGGAACGTCCCGATCTGTACGAGAACCGACGATGGCTGTCCGCAATATCAACCGAACGATCCGGCGATGTATGTCTTGGAACTGGGTGGAGGTGAGGCCGAGCGTCTCAAGCTCGAAAAAGGATCAAAACTGCAGTTCCGTCTTCCGTAGTTTCTAAAACACTTCCAAGCTGTTCAAAAAGGCTTTCGGCGATGCCGCAACGAGCGAGAGCCAGAGGCATACGGTTTTAGGTACGTCGAGGGGTCCAGTGAATTGAGACCGAAGCCAAAGGCTTTTTCAACAGCTTGCTCATTTTTCCTGCCAGGCCCTAACCCGCCTCGCTGTAATCACTCCGTCCACCCGCTCAATCGCCTTCAAGACCTGATCCATATGCTCGGTGCCGGATATTTCGATGATGAAATCGAGCACCGCCTTGCGATCTTCACGGGTGGCAATCTCGGCCCGGCTGATATTGGCATGACATTCCGCAATCGCGGAGGAGACATTGGCTAGCACGCCGGTCTTATCCACCGCCATGACCGACACCTTGACGGCATGCGTACTGGGGGTGGCGCTGTCCCACTCCACTTCCACCAAACGCTCACGGTCGTAATCGAGCGCTTCCAGATTCGGACAATCGACGGCATGGATCGTCAACCCCCGTCCACGCGTGATGTAACCGAGAATCCGGTCCCCTGGAACTGGGTTACAGCAACGGGACAGCTGCATCAGGACGTCGCGCGCCCCCTTGACCTTGACGCCTTTGTCATCGGATTTGCCGGCAACCGCCTTGCGAGGAGCCGG
>Ga0070687_100000596_pt1 | contig 11973 bp, 7 predicted proteins | sample KBSS33LmetaG_FD_64678 | JGI IMG/M metagenome (GOLD analysis project Ga0070687, IMG submission 64678) | Switchgrass rhizosphere microbial communities from Kellogg Biological Station, Michigan, USA - KBS S3-3L metaG | ecosystem: Host-associated > Plants > Roots > Rhizosphere ... | reverse complement strand
CAGTCTGGCGCTGCAGTGTTCGTTGAATACGCGAGTCTTCCGAAGGAGTTAGTGATCTTCGTCGACGACGGGGACGGCGTACGGGCGTTCTCAACGCCCGTCGCTCGTGCCGCACTGGCCGCGGAGACGGAGCGGTTGTCGGCGAGCGCCCTCGCGTCCGACACCGCGCGTTTCAGGGCATCGGCGGCCACGCTGTACCAGCGGCTGATCGGCCCAGTCGCTGTGGAGGTCAATTCGCGGCGCATGATCGTTTTCGTCCCGGACCCGACGTTGAGTGTGGTGCCGTTCTCGGCGTTACTGGATGGAAGTGGCCAATACCTGATCGAGCAACACGAAGTCATCGTCGCTTCAAGTTGCGCATCGTTCGCGCGCCTGGCGGCGCGGCCTCGACTCGTGCGAACGACCCCGCGGCTGCTGCTCCTTACCGGCCCTGCCTCTAAGGCCGGCGATATCGGCAGCATCTCCTCCGCACAGCGCGAGGCGGATGCGATTGCCGCTGAGTACGGCGTCCGTCTGGAGCAGGCGCCTGCGAGAGACGACGGCAAGACGTTCGAACTGCAGGCGGCAGATGCAGACGTCATTCACTTCGTAGGCCACGCGGTGATCCCTGATGGCGCCAGCGAGGCCGCACTCGTGACATCGACCAGTCCTGGCGCCGCGGGACGACTCGAGGCGAATGAAATTGCCGCGATGCGGTTTCCTCACACCCGGACCGTCGTCCTCGCTGCATGTGGCACGGCACGAGGGCGCGAACGGCGGGGCGAGACGAGTATCAGCCTCGCGCGCGCTTTTCTCGCGGCAGGCGTTCCTAGTGTGGTGGCCACGCTCTGGCCGATCGAGGACGGCCCCGCTTCTGAGTTCTTTCCTCGATTTCATCGATACCTGATCGAAGGCCGTTCACCGGCCGAGGCGCTCCGCGCGGTCCAGCTGGAGTGGATCCATCGCCCCGATACGCCGCCCGGAATGTGGGCGGCAGTTCAACTCATCGGCAGCTGATCACTAACAGGAGGTGGTATGCCCTACAAAGTTAATTTCGTGGGATTGGTGTGTTTTTACAGGGAACAAGGTGCCCGCCTTGTTCTCTTGCCCGATGGCGAAATGCCGCCGCCGGGCATTGACCCGCACCATGCGTCGATCATCGTCGCGCCCGAGGACGTCGAGGCGGCGAGCGGATGGAAGGCGAATGCCGATACGGAACGCGGTGTCTACATGTTGCCTCGCTGTACGATCGCCATCGAGGGAACCGACACGCCCGGAACGCTCGATACCGGTGATCACGACGGCCGCCTGCCACAGTTGAAGCAGATCAACTCGGCCTTTGTGATCGATCCCCAACAGGCGCAGACGAGCGCGAGGCTCTCCATTCGCCAGGGCACGCTTTCGGCTCACACGATCCCGGGCGGAAGCGCGGCCATGTCGCAACTCCAGGTGCCGCATGAGGGTCCGATCACAGTGACGGTGATCTCTTCGGAAGGTCTAACCTCCACCTTGCGGCTCGCGCCCGGAACTGAAATCGTGATCGGAAATATGGCCGCCGGCGGCGTCTACCTGCGAACGGCCGTGGACGAGGACAGTCACTTCCGCATGTACGAGAAGCTCAGCGCCAACACGGTAGAGTTGCAGCCTCCGGCCAGTATCGCGCCGCTGCCGGAACTTGAGAGTGCGCACTGGCTGTTCCTTGAACAGACCGCAATCAACCTGCACGTCAGTTGCTCGAACACCGGGTGCTGTTGACGGAAAGAGGAGCGTCGGCGGCAAGGCCGCCGGCGCTCCTCAGTTTCTCGGCAACTTCCATTCCCGCCCGAACACGACTTCCACCCACGCATTTTCCTGCGAGAGCGGCTCGGCCGGGTTGCGCAGGTCGAACTCGCCGGTGCTTGCCGCCACCAGTCGCTCGTTCTCTTCCGCAGTGAGCTGTTCCTGCATCATCGCGGTGATGAGCGCGGCACGGCGTAGCGCGTACTCCATGTTCCTGCTTCGCCGCGCGTTCTCTCGGCGATCGGCCGCGTCGGGATCGTCGAGCATGCTCGAGTGACCGATCACGAAGATATAGGGGTACTCCGCGCTCGAGCGCCGGTAGTCGTCGACGATGCGTGCTACACGTGCGGCCGTCCCGCGGCGGTCGAGGACGCGTGTCACAGGACGAGCGTGGAAGTCGGCGGCTGTGAAGAACTCCGCAGCCAGTTTGAAGTTGCCGCCCGGCGCCGGGTTTTTGAGCTCCGTGAGCTCCGCCGATCGTGCCCGTTCGGCTGTCTTCGCGTCATCGACAGCTCGGCTGAGAGCCGCAGTTTTGGCCACCAGGTCCTGATTGCGGCGTTCGGTGAGCTGGCGCCGGGATTTCTCGTCGGTGTACAAATGAGACGTGATCAGGCTGATTACGAGCATCACCGCGAGGATGGAAACAGTGAGGTCTGTCCCTGGTCCGAATTGATTCGTATCGTCCGAGAGGAGGTTCCCGAGTCCCGCCATTGATCACCACCGCAGCGACGTCAGGATCTCGCGGACACCGCGCTGCCGCGGGATCAGCGTACGGTCCAGGTTGTTGAGAGAGTGACTGAGCATCGCCACTGTGCGGGACAGCTCGTTCAACTCGCCTCTCACCGATACTTCGCGCTGCAGCATCTCCTGCATGCGCGTTACGACGAGCTTCATCGTCTTAGCGGTTTCGTCGGTTGAAATCTGGAATTGATCGGCGATCTTCTGAGCGCTATCGATGGATTGGTGCGCTTGCGTCTCCAGCGCCTGGCTGAGCGTGTCGACGGACGCGTTGAAGTCGAAGAGCCGGCTGGCGATCTGGCGGGAGCTCGCGTTCACCGTTTCCGCCATGGTTCGCGCCGACTCGCCGACTGCACCTTGGAGCGTCTCACCGAGGTGTTTCAATGAGATCGTGTCGTAGACGTTGCGCACATCCTGGATGAAAGTCGACTGCGACTCGCCGAGGCTGCTGAGGAATCCGTCGAACGTGCCGCGCGCCTCCTGGAGACGATTCACGCCTCCGGTGATGGCAGCCGTTTGCGCTGCGATCTCCTCTCGCGTCGCCTGGAGCTCGTGCGACGTCTCGGCCGTCTGCGCGTGGACCTTGTTCGTGAGCGCTTCGATCGTGGCGGTGATCTGACTGAATTCCGCGAGAAAGTCGTCCTTGTTGATCGCGTTGCGCGCGAGCGACAGCATCGTCAGTACGGCGGTCTCCACGACCATCGAATACCGCTCCTGCGCTTTGCGCAGCAGGAGTTGCAGTATCCCGATGAACACGGCCACCTGAAGCCCGGCGAGGCTGGCGCTGAACGAGACGATCAACCCCGCGAACATCTTCTGGACGATCGCCAGGAAATCGGGACTGTTCAGATCGGCGGAACTGATCGCCAGAAGAAGCCCGACAAACGTTCCGAGAATACCGAGCCAAAGCGCGATCTTCTGGAGGTTCTGGAGCTGGAAGAGGTCCTCGAGAAGCTCTTCACGGAAGGGCTGGATGACGCTCACGCTCGACTCGAACCTGCGGTCCCTCGCTTCCTTGATGATGTGCTGGAACAGGCGCACCATTGCCGGCGGCGGCTGGGTGGGGTTGTTCGGAACGACGATCTGTTCCAGTTCATCCAGGTCGACGCGCGGGCGCTGTCCTGACCGGACGTCGCGAAGGTACTCAGTACCCGTGCGCTCGATTTCGACAACGATCGCCTTTTCCACCTCCAGCTTCGCCAGCGCCTGCGCCGTGATCACGGCTCCCCAGGCGGCGAGCATATGCACGACAGCGGATACAACTTCCCAGCCTCCCGCGGATGCATAGGTATACGGAGCCAGCAGGAGCGCGGCTGCGACGCACACCGAGATGACGGTCAGGAAGCCTTTCTGATTCTCCCAGAAGAAGAGTTGACGCAACAACTGCTTCGGCGACAAGACGGCCACCCGGCGGGCCCCGGTCTTCATTCGGACTCTCCGCCGTTCGACACCTCTTTGGGCGTCTGGACGGCATCGCGATTCATCCCCGACAGTTCGGCGAACTGCTCGAGTGACATCGCGCCGGGACCCGGCCGAAGGGCGCGCTGGAGCTCCGTGCCGGTCGGAATGGACGCCGGCGCGAGCCCTTCTCTCGTCTCGACAATCTTCCGGTCCAGCTCCTCAAGAAAGTCGTCATTCATGGTGTCGTCCGTCTCCAGCGATCGCCTCGCCGTCAGCTTTGAGATCTGGTCGACCTTGGCCTTGTTGATCAAGGTCTCCGCACTCTCCTCGTCCTTGATCTTCGCCTCGACGAGGCGAAGGGCCGCTGCGCGCTCGGCCAGGACTTTTTGTGTCGCTTCAGCCTCCTGTTGCGTGCGGTCGCGACGGACGTTCGTGACACGGATGGCCAGTCCGAACTGGTCGCGCACGAACTTCTCGGCCAGGTGTGTGAGGACCTTCTCGAGCGTCAGGTGGTCGCGTGGATTCGTGAACTGAATGCTCGCCGGAGGCATGGCCTGGAGCTTCGCGTGGATGTGCTCCTCAAGGAGTGCCCCGATGTCGTTGATTCCAACCGTCAGCAGTTGAAAGCGATGCCAGCCATTTTCATCGACACCCTCGACCTGAAAGTTCCCTCGAAAGGTGATCGTCTCCCAGCCATTTAACGTTTCAATGGGTACCACGAACGGGCAGATGCGTTCCTGAAACGAGCGGAGCCGCTCGATGATCTCCGTGTCGACCACTTTCAGGACGACCTCGATTACCTCACATCGAAACCGCTCGATCAGGCGCTGCCTGATCTTCTCCGTCAGTTCCTGCTCGACTGTCCTCTCATTCCCATCTGCATAGTTGAAGCGCATGTAAAAGCGTTGAGGATCGGTTCCGTGCAGGTATTGCCGCGCCTCTGCCAGGATGGCTTCCTCCATGAGCTTCGGGACGTTCTGCTGGTAATTGAGGAAATGCTCGACCGATTCGAGATTCGCAATCCTTGTGGTGACCACCGCCTGCAGTTTTACGTGAAAGTTCGTGAGCCGTGTTTCGAAGGTGCCGGTTACGTCGATCGTGAACGGATCCTTGAGCTTGATCGGTTCGAGGTCAGGGATCGTGATGAGCTGCTTGATCTCATATCCAATCGCGGCCGCCTCCTCGTCGAGGTACCGGCGGATGTTGTCTTCGAACTTCTGAAAGCGGATCAGTACCTCGATGTATTGGGCGCTAAAAAGCTCCTCGTGGACGCGTTGTTCGAGCTTTTTCTGGCGCCACTCTTTCAGAGGAGGCATCTTCGAGGCCTTGTAGAGCGCCACGTCCTTGAGCGTCATCTGCACGCGGTTTGAGATCACGATCGGGGTTGGATACTCGTGGAGTTTGCACGCGATATCATGCTGACCCTCGTCGAAGAACAGCAGCCCAGACGGTTTCGAGGTGAGCCGGCAGGCCGCCACCTTCCGGCCGAATGGGGTGAGGGCGAGGTCGAGATGCTGCGCCAGACCATTCCGGACCGCAGCCGAATTGAGCTCGGTGCAGAAGGTCTGCATCCCTACCTGCTGCCGGAAGAAGCGCAGTAGCTCACGTACGACGAGAGGCTCGATTTCAGAGCTGCGGTGATATTGAAGGATCGCGGCGGGGCGAGCGGCCTCGTCGATTTCAATGGTGATCCGAAACCCGAGGTCCTGCTCCTCGTCCTGGTAGTCGCGTACGAGCACCCGCAGATGGTCTCGCGACACGACGGCTGTCTTGAGCCCCTCTTCCGCGTCCAGTGAGAGCCGCACGGTGATATCGAGACCGGTGTCGCCCATTGCGCGAGCAGAGATCTTTGCGGCGAGCGCCGTGGGGTCAGCAAGGTAGTTGTGCACGAGCAGAGGGATGCCGCGATCCCCGAGCTCCATGATCCATCGTGTCAGATGCTTGTCGAGTACGGCGCCTGGTGCAAGAGAGTCGTCGAACAGCGAGACCGCGGCACGGACTTCGTTCCCGGCGCGGCAGCGCACCTGATACTCGGCGGAGACGCTCACGGTGTGCTCGAGATCCTGCAGGCGGACTGCAGCGATACGACCCTTGGCGATGTGACTCGGGTCGTCCGCAGTACTGACCACGTAGTAGCGCGGGTCGGCGCGGGAGAAGAACGACTTTTTCGGGAGGTGCGTGCCATAGCGGGCGTCGATCATCACCACGCGCTCGCCTGCCGGCCGCACCGCGGTTCCCTGCTCTTCGCTGCGGCGTATGACCTTGTCCAGCGGGTAAACCTGACTCATCGAATCCTCGCTTCCTCGCTCAAATCATCAATGCGACCGATCACAGCCTTCGTTGGAGACGGCGAAACTCACCGATTAGGCGGCGCACGAGATCGCGCTTCCATGCGTACTCGACGCGGACGGCGCGACCGCGATGAAGCTCGCTTCGAGACGGCAGAACGGCCAGCGCCGTCCGCAGTCCTTCCCACTCAGCCAGAAGATGCTTCTGCATCTCTCGATCTCCGGCGGTGGCTTCGAAAGTGGACTCGAGCAGCAACTCCCACACTCGACGCGGCGAGAGCAGATCGTCACCACACTCTTCGCCGTCTTGCGCAGAGCCGTGGATCACACTTGGATCACCAAAGAGAAAGAATGTCCACTCGGCGATCAAGGCAGGCAGGTACCGGGCTGCGTGAACCTGAAACTGAAGGAGATCTCCGACGAGACGATCGAGGTCCGGGTGCAACAGCAGGCGCACGAGTAGCGTCAGATCGCCGGACGCCGACTCGGCAGTGACAGCGAACAGCGGAAACGACGACGGCCAGCGTCCATTTTCGATGCTGTCGAACCCGTCAGTTGCTTCAAGGATGTAGACGAATGCAATTCTGAGCGCCGCGATCGCCGACTTAGGATATCTCTCGACAGGCATGGCTGGATCAGGCAGCCATGATGCGAGGGTGCGCAGCGCCGGGTACGCGCGGCCGCCCTGTCTGATCTCGCGGTGGACGAGCAGCGTTGCGCCATTGCGGATCTCTTCGGCCCCTTCGTTTATGAGTCTCTGGGCCACCGGAAAAAAATCGAAGCCGGGAACGAATCTGAGCCGCTGGGTGAGCTGTAGGATTTCGCTGTGGCGCGCGTCGTCGAAGAGCCTGTCAATGGCCTGTTCGATGACACCGCTGAGGTCCGGCTCCCTCAGAACCGCACGAAACAGGTCTGTAAGCCGTTCCCAGCCTTGGTTCAGACTGGCGCGGCTGATGACGGAGATGATCCAGTCCACGCCTAGCTGACCGGGATAGCTGCCCATCATCTCGATCGTGAGGAGGATGAGGTCCCTCGCGATCTGCTCGGACGGTTCGAAAAGGAGTCCTTGCTCATACGCAGCGGTGAATCGACTCTGGACGTAGAGGCCGTAGTGTTCGTTCAGGTGCTTACGCAGCGGGTCACGGCGGCCGACATCGGCGAAGACCACGCTTCGTTTTTCGCCGCCGCTTGTGATGACGCCGCACTCATGAAGAGCCTGGTCGCCAGCCTTCAGCCAGACATCCACGACGCGACACTGCCGCTGGAGTTGCACCGGTTTGAAGGTGCCGTCTCTGGTTTTCTGGTTGACCGTCTCCGGCACCAGCACCTTTTGGTCGCCGACGACGACGGTGAGGACGCGGCTGAAGTCGAGCGGCGAGAGGCTCGGGTAAAACGTCGTCGTATACAGGATCGCAAGGTGGAGCGGATCTTCCGGTACGTTCTGCGGTTCCTGCGGTGCTGAAGCACCGCCCTGTTCGACTACCTCGCGCAGCCGTTTCGCCGCGAGGAGGCTTGTAATCTGCCGGTGAAACTCGCCTTCATCGCTGCTCCATCTCCAGTGGCTTTTCTGCTCCTCGATCTTCTGCGCGAGCTCGGCGTGATCCTCAGGAAAAGAACGCCGGAGAACGTACTGAAAGTGAGAGACGGCCCACGATGCGAGGGCCGTACCGGTACGGGCAACGCGGTGGAGCACGGCCTCCGGGCCCATAAGACAGATGAGGAAAAGCTTCCGCGTCCCCATTTCGTCACGAATCAAACGGAGGCCCGATGGAGTCTCCCGGAAGAGCGAGGTAACGAACGGTTCCGCGCGATCGTCGGAGGCGTCGACGACCACGACCGCCTCTCCATCTGGATTGATCCGCCGCGTCAGCAGCTTATGGACATCGGGTGAGTCGACACCCATGACGCGTCCGAAATGAAGCAATTTTTGGTGTTGACGAGGGATCTTCAGAAATTCGACGACGGCGCAGCCGGCGCTGAACAGCAAGTCATTGTCGATACAAGTAATCAGAAGGAGACGTTCGCCTCGAAGTACGTCGACTTTCGTGAGCAACTCCGGCTCGGGAAAGTCTGCGGAGGTCGGGTCGTCCAATTGCAGGCCGGGGAGGTCGGCGAGGCAGTCGAGAAGCTGTTTTTCCTTCTGAACAGGCGAGGTATAAACGGATTTGACTTTGAGGCTGATCCGATTCAAAACGCGCCGGCCATCATCGGCCGACGATCCGGTGGGTCTATCGTCGGGATGATCCTCACCGTTTTCAGTCCCGAAATCCGTATTTGTGACTGGCTCTCCTTCTGGCAAGCGGGTAGGCGGATCCCCGACTTCTGAATCACCTACGATCGGCGACAGGCGCTCCGAAGGAGGTTCCTGGAGATCCACGTGCTTTTGTTCGGCCGCATCGCCCACGCGTCACCTGACTTTCGTATTCATCACGAAGTTTTTGCCTTTGCCTTTCACGACGACCTTGCCTTCACGGCCGTGCCGGGGCTCAGGCGGTTCCGTCGGAGCGGCCTGGAACTGATCTTGTGCCCCCGGGCGGATGGTGAGGCGGGGCACGTCGGTCTCTGGGATGCGCTCGATCATCAACTCATTGATACCGAGAGCGAAGGCGTCGGGAACCGAGATACGATGTGATATCGCCCGATAGAACGCCTTCGCGAAGACGATTGCGCCTCGATCGGTGATCGGGCACCGCATTGCGATCGTGTAGTCCACGATGCTGCTGAACGCCTCGGTGGTGGTTACGGACTCGCACGCGTTCAGGAAAACGACGCGTATCGGACGGCCGGCGATCCGGAAGAGTCCAGCGAGAGTCTCGCCGCTGACTGCTGCGGGACGACCGGCCTCGTTCTCGAGCATGATCCCCCGCTGCTCCGCGCCATGGCCGCTGAAGTGGACGAGCTGCGGTCTTTCACGCAGCAAGATCTGCTGGAGATCGGTCGTCCTGACCGCAAGTGCTGAGACGATCTCGAAAATCTCGGAATTCAGTCCCTGCCGTATCTGCTCGTCGATCTCCCGAAGCTCGGTTCCACTTTTCAGGCGACCCGACGACAGGTTCGCACTCAGGAACAGCAGTTTCAGTTTCCCCATGGCCGCGATGAGCTCCCCGGAGCTTAGACGGACACAGAGGGATGTTTTTCAGGCCGTGGTCGTGAAGCTCAGCTCTCCGGCAGCTCGTACGCGGCCGGTGTCGCCGGGGCGTTCGCGCCGGTGAGGGCGGCCACGATGCGGTCGACGTGGACGTGGCAGGTCTCGATGAATTCTTTGGTGGAGCTGGCCTGCGTGCCGGCGGCGGCGGTGCCGGCGATGTAGAGGTTGGGGACGTTCGTCTCCATGGTGCGCTCGTCGAATTGCGGCTTGCGGGCGGGGCCGGTCAGGGTCACGCCCGCGTCCTCCAATAGCGTGGTGTCCTGCTCGTAGCCGGTCAGGAGGAGGACGAAGTCGGGATCGAGGCGCTGCTCGCCGGGGTCGAGGATCACGGCGTCGGAGCGGATCTCGCGGATGGTGGTGTGCGGGAGGAAGGTCATGCGGCCGTCGCGTACGAGGGCGCGCAGCTCGGGGAGGAGCCAGAATTTGATGTGCGGATCGTCGAGGTCTTCGCCTCGATACGACAGCGTCACCTCGGCGCCCACACGGACGCAGCGGATGGCCGCCTCGACGGCGGAGTTGCGGCCGCCGACGATCAGCACGCGGCGCCGGAAGTAGAGGTGCGGATCGCCGAAGTAATGGCTGACGTGAGGGAGGTCTTCTCCCGGGACGCCGAGGAGCCGCGGGCGGTGCATGTCGCCGATGGCCAGGACCACCTTGCCGGCGACACGGACGCGCGCTCCGTCGCGGCCGCGGGTGGTCACGTCGAAGGCGCCGTCGTCCCGGCGCACGAGGGAGGTCACGCGCTGGTAGGTCTCGATCGGCAGGTCGAACTGCAGCACCACGGCGCGCAGGTAAGTGAGGTACTCCTCGCGCGTGGCCTTGGTCTGGTCGAGCGTCTGGAGCGGCACGCCGGCGATGGCGATCCGCTCCGGCGACGAGAAGAAGTGGGTCTGCGGCGCGTACCAGGCGATGGTGGAGCCGATCTGGCCCGCGTCTATGTGGGTGTACGCGATGCCGGCCTGTTTCAGCCGGACGGCCAGCTCGATGCCGATCGGGCCGGCCCCGATCAGGAGAAGGTCGGTGCTCACGGCGCGGAGCGTATCAGCGCTCACGAAATCTTTGCGCATACGAAACCTTTCGTTGTTTCGTACGAATCACGTCGTACGCACCTGACACGGAACCGCCCGACTAACGTTTGGTGATTCCGTCCGTCTGGAGTGGTACACCCCGATTTTCGAGGAGACACGATGAACCTGCGAGCCTCGAGCGTACTGCTCGTCCTGCTGACCGCACCCGCGTACGCGCAGAGCACCACCACTGTTGTGCCGGCCGCATCGTCAGCCGCGGCGGCCAGGACGTACCTGCCGGCGGATTTCGCGCAGTTCGCGCCGCGGAATGCGTACGACATGCTCAGCCGCGTGCCGGGGTTCGGGATCAAGGAAGAGAGCACGGAGCGCGGCCTCGGCGAGGCCACGGGGAACGTGGTCATCAACGGGCAGCGCTTCTCGGCCAAGTCCAACGACGTGGTCACGGAGCTGAGCCGCATCCCGGCCGCGAACGTGGTGCGCATCGAGATCGTCGACGCGGCCACGCTGAAGATTCCCGGCCTGACCGGACAGGTCGCGAACGTGATCGTGAAGTCGACCGGCATCAGCGGCCAGTGGGCGTACCGGCCGGAGTTCCGCTCGTATTACACCGACCCGCTCTTCACCCGCTTCGAGGTCTCGGTGAGCGGCACCAAGGGTCCCGTGCAGTACACGCTCGGCGTCGACAACCGCGGGAACCGCAGCGGCGCGGGCGGGCCGACGTGGATCTACGGGCCGGACCGGAGCCTCGCGGAGCTGCGCGATGAGGAGTGGCGGGGGAACTCGGACCAGCCGCGCTTCAGCGGCCGGTTCTCGTTCGACGGTCCGCTCGATACAAAGGGCAACGCCGCGAAGGGGAACCTGAACCTCCTCTACAGCCGTCTTTACTACGACTACCTCGAGACCGGCAGCCGCACCACAGTGGCGGGCGTGGAGCGGGACCGGACGGTGACGGAGGACCAGCACGGCAGCAATTACGAGATCGCCGGCGACTACGAGCTGGGCCTCGGGCCGGGCCGGCTGAAGTTCATCGCCGTCGGCCGCGGCTCGCGCTATCCGGACGAGACCACCGTCACGACACGCTTCCCTGCCGACTCGTCCGCGATCGGCGATCGTTTCAGCCAGGTCGGCGACGAGCGGGAGCTGATCGGCCGGTCGGAGTATCGCTGGAACGCGCGCGGCGGCGAGTGGCAGTTGTCGGCCGAAGGAGCATTCAACAGCCTCGACAACGCTTCGCGTCTCTTCGAGATGCAGCCGGACGGCAGCTTCGACGAGGTGCCCCTCCCGGGCGGCACCGCCACGGTGGAGGAGGACCGGTACGAGGTGATCGGCAGCTACGGCCGGCCGGTCTCGAAGAGCGTGACCATGAAGCTCTCCGCCGGCGGCGAGTACTCGCAACTGGCGCAGGTGGGCGCCGGCGGCACGACGCGCACGTTCTACCGCCCGAAGGGGGAGCTGTCGGCGGCCTGGAAGGTCTCGCCGCGCACCGACATCAACATCAAGCTGGCGCGCCGCGTCGGGCAGCTCAACTTCTTCGACTTCCTCGCCTCGACGAACCTGCTGGACGAGAACCACAAGGCGGCGAACCCCGACCTGGTCCCGGAGCAGACCTGGG
>Ga0070687_100000592_pt1 | contig 12040 bp, 7 predicted proteins | sample KBSS33LmetaG_FD_64678 | JGI IMG/M metagenome (GOLD analysis project Ga0070687, IMG submission 64678) | Switchgrass rhizosphere microbial communities from Kellogg Biological Station, Michigan, USA - KBS S3-3L metaG | ecosystem: Host-associated > Plants > Roots > Rhizosphere ... | reverse complement strand
GGTGAAGAAGTCGCAGCTCCTCTATCCCAATCGCGAAGGGTTCTTCGAAGATGTCCCGGGGCTGGGCATGGCCGTCCTCGGAACGAAAAAGGAGACCCCGGAAGAAAAGCGATCATCTCGCGTCCGCGACGGCGCGACCGCTTACTGGCCCGACGGATCCGCCGCGGGGACCGTCGAGCACGGACGCAAGTTGGTCCAGCCGGCATCAGACTCGGGCGCGCGTCGCTGCTTTCGCGTGAGCATCATCGAGCTCAACGATCATCCGGCAGCCGAGCAGGCGCTGCCCCTCTGTTTCGATCCGGCCGACCTGCAGGGCCCGTAAGTTAGGCGTCGCACTTTTGTAAGCGTTGTGTACTAATTCGCGCATGCAGCGCCAGGTGTTGATCGCGATTGCCGCTGCCCTCGTCGTGGCGGGGTGCAGCCCGGGCGAATCGGTCGGTTCGGGAACGGCCGGTCACGGTGGAACCACGGGAGGCGCGGGAACGACCGGCGCCGCCGGGACCACGGGAAGCGCCGGAACTTCCGGCGGCGCGGGAACGACCGGCGGCGCGGGGACCACCGGAAACGCCGGGACCACTGGAAACGCGGGGACCACTGGAAACGCGGGAACCTCCGGCGGCGCAGGCACAACGGGTGCGGCGGGCACCACCGGCACGGGCGGCATGACGTGCGCGCCGGGCACCGGCGCCGTGCTGCCGGCCTGCACGCCGACGGTGACCTCCATGGCGAGCATCCTCGACTTCGCCGCCGTGACCACCACCGATGCGTCGTTCGGCCCCTTCAACGGCGTCGCCTTCTCCGGCGGCACCTACCAGTATCCCGGCCCCGCCAGCGGCGCGGCCTGCGATCCCGCGATGCATCTGTGCGCCAACTTCTCGGGGATGACCTGGCACATCACCGGGACGGTCCACGATTACTCCGGCTTCGGGATCTACTTCAGCTGCAAGAATGACGCGTCGGCGTACACGGGGATCAGGTTCGACGTGAGCGGCACCTTCACCGCCACGGGCGCCGGGACCGGCACCGTCCCGGCCGCTTCGGTCACCTTCAATGTCGGGACGCAGGCCGACGACGTCGCGGCCGCGTACACCGCCACGCCCACCACCGCGACCTGGGGCACCTGCGTTCCGACCAGCTGCAATCAGTACGACGGCACCTGCAGCTCGCCGAGCAAGGCGATCCCCCTCACCAACACCCTCACGCCGGTGTCGACCGCGTGGACTGACTCGCTCGGCGGCAAACCCAACGCCAGCCCGGACAAGGCCAACCTGACCTTCTTCTCCTGGGCGCTGCCCTGGGCCGGCGCCGGCTCCGCGCAGTACACCGTCGACCTCACCGTCGACAACATCACCTTCTACTAGTCGCTCCGCGCCGCAGGCGCGGTGTGCGACTACTGTTTTTTCAGGTCGCCGCGATCCCGCGCTTCGCGCGGGGGCGGCTTAGCGCGTCACCCGCACGGATTGGGGGGGCCCCCTGTAAGGCGACCTCCCACCCTTTTCGCGTCGCCGCGCCCGGTCGGCGCGACCTTCCCGCCGAAACTTCGTCCGATAGGAGCGTGGGTGAGGCTCCGGCGCGCGGCCCATCACGCGGCGGCCCTTGTTTGGCCCCGCGCCTCCCTTCTATGATCCCTCACGTGGACGGCGCCCGCGCTCGCTTCTGGGCCGGTCTCGGTGGTGTTCGGCGCACCGATCTGGGATCGCTGCCCGGGTGGGAGTCGCGCCTGGACGCCGCGCTGGACGAGGCCGCGCGCACCTGGCGCGCCGACTGGCTGACGCGCGAGGAGTTCGCGGGCGAGCTCGCGTCGCGCCTGAACGAGGACGACGAGGGCGCCGAGCGCTGGTGGGATCACCTGCGTCCGGGCGATCTGTATTTGACGTGCGCGTGCGCCCGACGCGTCGCCGGCGCGCTGGAAAAGTTCGAGCAGCTGTTCGGCGCCGAGCTGGCGCGTATCGCGCATCGCTTCGAACGACCGGGGTTGCCCGCCGATGATCTGATCCAGCTCCTGCGCGCGAAGCTGTTCACGACGCCGGCTGGCGACAGTGCGCGCGCGCCGGACGCGCGCCCGCGCATCGCGATGTACACGGGTCAGGGATTTCTGCAGAACTGGCTGCGCGTCACCGCGACGCGCACCTTCATCGATTGCGGCCGCGTCAATCCGGAGCTGCCGGAGATCCCGATCCGCAACGAGCTGGTGGCCGTGCTGCCAGAACCGAAGGGCGATCCCGAGCTGGCGCTGCTGAAGCGCGAGCACATGACGCATTTCAAGGCGTCGTTCGCGGAGGCGGTCGCCGCGCTGGACGCGGCGGATCGGCTGCTTCTGAAGCAACACCTCGTCGAGCGGCTGACCATCGACCAGCTGGGCGCGCTGTACCACCTGCACCGCGCGTCCGCAGCGCGGCGGATCGCCAAGGCGCGCGACGCGCTGCTGGTCGCCACGCGCATCGCGCTGGCACGCCGCCTGGGACTGCCTCCCGAACGCCTGGCCAGCGTCCTCGAGCTGGTCGCGAGCCGACTGGAAGCGAGCATCGAGCGCCTGCTGGGATGACGGGATGACCCCGAGCGCGTCGAAGACCCCACGGGGCGCGGCGGCGGCGTGTCCGTCCGACAAGGTCTTCACGCGCCTGCTGGAAGGAACGCTGTCCGAGGCGGAGGTGCAGGCGCTTCAGGTGCACGGCGACGGTTGCCCGGCCTGCGGCCGCACGCTGGCGGAGCTGGCGCGGACGATGCCGCCCGGCCACGGCGACTGGCTGGGCGAGCGTTACCAGCTGCTCGAGCCGCTGGGCATCGGCGGGATGGGCGTCGTCTACACCGCGCTCGACACCAAGCTGCAGCGCAAGGTCGCGGTCAAACGCTTGCGCGAGCTGGCGACCGCCGCGCCGGCCGAGCGGCGCCGCGCGCGCTTCCTGCGCGAGGCGCAGCTGCTCGCGTCGCTGTCGCACCCGAACGTGCTGACCGTCCACGACGTGGGCGGCGTCGATCCCGAGCTGTACGTCGTCATGGAGCTCGTCGATGGGTGGCCGATGTCGCGCTGGATCTCGGAGGCGGATCCGCGGCCCGACTGGCGGCGGATCCTGGACCTCTACGTCCAGGTCGGCCGCGGCCTGGCGGCGGCGCACCAGCTGGGCGTCATCCATCGCGACGTGAAGCCGGAGAACATCCTGGTGGCGCGCAACGGGCGCGTGCTGATCGGCGACTTCGGGTTGGCGGGCCTCGCGGAGGCGGGCGGCACGTCGTCGGACGCAGTTCCCGCGCCGACCGAGCTGACGCAGACCGGCGCCGTGCTGGGGACGCCGGCGTACATGGCGCCCGAGCAGCACGACGGCAAGCCGGCCGATGCGCTGTCCGATCAGTTTTCGTTTTGCGTGTCGCTGTACGAGTCGCTGCACGTGCGCCGCCCGTTCGCCGGACAGACCGCGGGCGAGATCGCCGCCGCGGTGCGGGTGGGCCGGCTGATCGCGACCAGCGCTGACGGCGTGCCGCGCGCGATCGACCGGGTGGTCGCGCGCGGGCTGGCCTCCGACCCCACGCGACGGCACGCGTCGATGAACGCGCTGCTCGAGGCGCTGGAGGCGGCGCGCGAGCGGCGGGCGCCCGTGCGGCAGCTGCTGACCGCGGGCGCGATCGGCGTCGTGCTGGCGGCGACCGCGACCGTCGCGATCGTGGACACGCGCCGGCACGGGCAGCAGGCCGCGATGGTGCCGGCCTCGATTCCCATCGCACGAGAGGCGACGGTCGCGCCGGCGACGCAGTCGCCGCCGCAACTGGCGGCGCCGGGCGGTGGCACCGGCCCGAAGGCGATCGGCGAGCCGCCGCCCGCCGCCGGCGTCGGGCCGAAACCGGGCGGGCGGACCAGGCGCATCATGCGGATCAAGGCTGCGCTCGCCTGGATCAACGCGCACCCGGACGTCGATCCGCGGCCGCTGCTCGACCTCGCCGACGGCGCGCATGCCGATCGCGATGGGACGGCGTGCCTCATGGCGCTCAACCAGATGCCCGTGGACGCGTGGCCATCGGTGCTCGCGGAACGCGCGCTGCGCCGGCGCGCCACCTGCGAGATGTTGCGCGGCAACTGCGAAAAGGGACGGCGCCTGCTGGAGCCGCTGGACGGCGCCGACGGCAGCCGCGGCGCGCTGCTCGCGAACTGCCCGGTGGCCTCGCTGTCTTCCGTCGAGGACCGGATCCTGGCGATCAGCGCGCAGGCGGACGAGGCACGCTACGCGGACAACAGCCCGCCCCGGCGCAAGGAGCTGCGGCAGGCGCTGGCCCGACAGACGGCGTCGCCCGAGGTCCAGGCCTGCTTTCGCAACCGCGAGGAGTCGCGCGCCTGCGGCCGGCGGCTGAACGCGCTGGCGCGCGCGTACCAGGTGCTGGCCGAGTCGTACCTGGTGGCGGGCGACTGCGTCGAGGGCGCGGCGCTCGACGTGCTGCGCAGCCAGGTGAAGTTCCAGGCGGCGGGGCCCGACGGCGGAGATCCCGCGCTGCGCTGCCGATCAGAGCGGGTGTTCGCGGCGTACAAGTCCTGCGCCGAGGCGGGCGAAAACGCCGAACGCCGGTGCCTCGCGCGCCTGCCCGCCGCTCGCCCCGGACCGCCCAGTCGCCCGGCGCCGTAGCGCCGCACCGGCGTCGACTACCCGATGGCGAGATGGGGCGCTTCCGCCGTCGGCTCGACGGCGGTTTGCTGCTCCGGCCGGGAGGGAGAGGCCGGCATCGTCACGACGAACGTCGTGCCCTCCTCCGCAGTCGACCGCACGGCGATCTTGCCGCCGTGTGCGACGACGATTCGCTCCGCGATGTAGAGACCGAGGCCGAGGCCGTCTGCGCGCGCGGAGATGTTGCCAGCGGGGCGCGTAAACGCCTCGAAGATTCGCGGCAGGACATCGGCCTGTATCGGCGCCCCATCATTCTGCACCTCCAGGATCGCCTCATCGCCGCTCCTCCTGACGCTGACCTCGACTCGCCCGAGGCCGTGAATGATGGCGTTGCCAATCAAGTTGGACGCGACCTGCGCCAGGCGATCGGGATCCCAGCTTCCCGCGATCGGCTGGTCGCCTTTCAGGACGATGGCTGCGCGAGGATGCGCCGCGCACAACTCGTCCACCACGGCCCGCACGATCTCGCGGAGGTCTGTCCCCGGCGCGAGCTTCATCGGGATGCCGCCCGTCTGCTGGGTGCGAGCGAGATCGAGGAGTTGATCGACCAGCCTCGCCATCCGTCGGGCGCCTGACAACACGTATTCGATGGATCGGTTCCAGCGCTCGGACACGTTCGCCTGTTGCAGGCGCCGGGCAGCCATCAGCACGGCGTTCAAGGGGTTGCGGAGATCGTGACCGAGGATGGCCATGAACCGCTCCTGAAGAGCCGCGTGGTCCCGCAACGCCTTCTCCAGCGCCTGGCGTCGCCCGATGTCCCGGGTGATCGCGAACAACATCCAGCCGAGCAACATCAGCCCGACGAGGGCGGCGACGTCGATCCCGAGCGCGACACCGAGGTTGCGCCGCGCCTTGAGGGTCCGCCCCGCGAGGCGGCCATCCTCGCGGCCGCCCATCTCGGCGATCAGCTGCCGCACGCGATGGCCGAGGGCGGCGGCCTGGTCCGAGCGAACGAGCTCCAGCGCCTGCGAGATCTGCGTTTGCTCGTAAAGCTGCAGCGTCGTGCCGAGCTCGACCATCTTCTGATCGACAAGGCTCGCCAGCTCGCGGACGTTCTGCAGCTGCACCGGATCGTCGGCGGTGAGTTGCCGCAGTTCAGCCAGCTTCGCGGGGAGCGCGCGCATCGCCGCTTCGTAGGCGACCCGGTATTCGGGGCGGCCGGTCAGCAGGAAGTCGCGTTCGCCCGTCTCGGCGTCGAGGAGCTCGGCGCGAACGGATCCGATCAGAGCCTGCGCTTGCTGCGCGCGGGTGATCCAGTCGCGGCTGCCGATGATTCCGCCGACGGTCAGCAGGTCGGTGACGAACAAGGCGAGCAACACCGCGGCGGTCAGGATCGCCACCGCCGGAGCGGATAGCCGTGTTCGCTGTTGTCGCGCTGTCGTCATCGCTTCGACGCCCTGATTTTCGGTAGTCAGCGACGTCACTATCAGGCGTCGCTGTATTGACGCCCGCAACGTGGGTTCGGGCGTGGGCCGCGTCAATGCGCGCTCCTGGATCCTCGAAACTGATCTCGGGAGCACCCCTTGACACCGCCCAAGCCGACTCCACGCTGCGAATGCGTCACGAGATTAGGAGCCGGTTGCCCCCCCATACCGATTCCTTCCGATCAGCAGCCACGCCTTTTTGAGTTAGCGCGATGGGCGAAAAGGACTTCGCGGCGCTGCAGCAGGGATGGTTCCGGCGACTCACCACCTGCAGCGCCGTCACAACGGCCGGATTCACCGCTCTACTGGCGGGGCTAGGCGTCTGGCTTCACGTCCGCACCCTGCTCGTCGGCGCAGCCGCCATCGCGACGGTGTTCGTGTTGCAGCTGACGGCGCTCGCGTGGTCGGCTTCGGGTCGGCTGCTGCTCCCCGCCCAGCTCCTGGCGGGCGCCGGCGTCGCCCACGCGGTGGTGCAGTCCTACCTGTTCCCGTTCGCCGCGCCGGCGCTCGCGGTCTCGGTGGTCCTGTCGGTCGCATCCGTCCTTCCGTACGTCCACGGGCGACCCCTCCGCTGGCTCGTCGTCTCGAGCATCCTCTCCTCGCTCGCGATCGCCACGCTGCCGCGCCTGTCGCCACTAGACCACGCCGTTCCTCCCGCGGCGCAACAGATGATCGCAACGGCCGCGCTGGCGGCGGCCACGATTCTCACGTCGCTGGTGCTCCTGCAGTTCAGCGAGCGCAGCCTGTACACACAGCAAGCCGAGGCCGCCGCCCGCCTGGACGCCGAGCAGGCGCGGCAAGCGCTCGAATCCGCCAGCCAGCGTCTTCGAATCGCGGTCTCGGCCGCCGGCATCGGCATCTGGGACGTCGACCTCACGACGGGGAAGGTGGCGCTGGACGATCGATGCAACACGATCCTCGGCATTCGGGCCCGTGCCAGCCTCGAGTACGGGGAATTCCTCGCCCTGATCCACGACGACGACCGTGAACACGTTCATGACGCCGTCAACCAGATCGTCTCCGCCGACCACAACGGGAATTACGAGGTCGAATACCGCGTACGCCATCCCCACGACTCGGCTTCACGGTGGATCCATTCCACCGGGCAGCGCCTGGTCGACGGCGAGCAGGTGGCACGCCTGATCGGCACCGCGCGAGACGTGACGGGGGACAAATCGAGCGCGACCGAGCTGCGCGCCGCGCGGGACAGGGCCGAGGACGCGAATCGCTCCAAGGACGAATTCCTGGCGATGCTGGGCCACGAATTGCGGAACCCGCTGGCGCCGATGCTGACGGCGCTGGAGTTGCTCCGCGTGCGCCTTGGCGAAGCCGGCGCGCGGGAGCGCGAGGTCATCCACCGGCAGGTGCGGAACCTCGCGCAACTCGTCGACGACATGCTGGATGTCGCTCAGATCCGCAAGGGACGAATGGCCCTCGAAAAGACGTCGATCTACGCGCGCCAGATCGTCTCGCAGGCGTGCGACCTTGTCGCGCCGATGCTCGAGGAGCGCCGCCATCGGCTCGAGATCGTCATCGAACCGCCGGCGCTGATCGTCGTCGGCGACGAACGCCGCCTGATCCAGGCGCTGACCAACCTCCTCACCAACGCCGTGAAGTACACCGATCCCGGCGGGGCGATTCGCATCTCCGTCGCCGGCGACGGTGGCGAGATCGCGCTCAGCGTTCGCGATACGGGCCGCGGCATCTCCGCCGACCTGCTTCCGCACGTGTTCGAGCTGTTCGTCCAGGGCGAGCGGACACCCGACCGCCGAGAGGGTGGCCTCGGGCTCGGCCTGCCGATTGTCCAGTCGATCGTCGAACGGCACGGAGGAACCGTGTCCGTGGCGAGCGACGGCGCGGGACTGGGCACCGAATTCCTGATCCGGTTGCCGGCGACGGGCGCCGACACGCCGCTGCCGACGGTGCGTTCGGCGGACACGCCCGTGCCGTCCCACCAGAAGGTGTTGATCATCGACGACAACGCGGACGCGGCCGACGGGCTGTGCGACCTGCTGCGAGATTCCGGGTTCACCTGCGGCGTCGCGCTGGACGGACCATCGGGGTTGAATCTGCTGACGAGCTTCGAGGCGGACGTCGTGCTCCTCGACCTCGGCCTGCCGGGCGTGGATGGGTACGAGGTCGCGCGGCGGATTCGCGCAATGCCCGGGGGCGACAGATACCTGATCGTCGCGATCACCGGATATGGAGAGGACCGCGATCGGCGACGATCGCACGAAGCGGGCTTCGACGCCCACCTCGTCAAACCGGTCGAGCTCGAGCAACTCCTCCCGATCCTGCAGGCGCGGCGCGGCGTCCAGAGGTCGGAGCAGGTGCCCGACCGAGCATCATGGAAATCCCCGGCCGACGCTCAATCGCAAATATGAAAATTTTCTGGAATCGAGGTTAGTGGTCTTCCCCTAAAGCGAAGCCGTACTCACGATACGTAACCGCACACATGGCGTCGGTGGCGGGGCAACTTCTGACGGAGGCACCTCACGCCATATTGATCGTCGACGACGCGGCGACGAATCTCGTCGCGTACCGGGCCGCGCTGGAGTTGCTGGGCCGCGAGATCGTCACCGCCCGCTCCGGTCCTGAAGCGATCGCGCTGCTTGGCCGGCGGCAGTTCTCCCTGCTGCTCATCGATGTTCGCATGCCGGGCATGGACGGCTTCGCGACCGTCGAGCTGCTGCGCGACCAGCTTCACAACCTGACGCCCGTCATCTTCATCACCGGCAACAGCGATCCGGCGTCGATGCAACGGGCGTACGAGTTCGGCGCGGTCGACTACCTCGTGAAGCCGGTGCCGGCGGAGGTCCTGCGCGGCAAGGTCCGCAACCTGCTGGTCATCTACGACCAGGGGATTGAGCTGGAGCGGCGTGCGACGCTCTTGATGGAGCAGCACGCCCGCATCCTCGAGGCGGACGGGCTGCTACAGCGGAAGGACACGAACATCGGAATTCTGGCGCATGATCTCCGGAACCCGCTCGCGGCAATCACGACCGGCGCGGCGCTGCTCGCGCGGCTGCCCGACGCGTCGGAGAAATGCCAGCGCATCGTCGGCCGAATCAACAGAAGCGCCCGCCGCATGGCGGACTTGATCAGGGACATCGTCGACTACACGCGCGGTCAGCACGGCGGCGGGCTTTCCCTGAATCGCCAGCCGAGCGATCTCGCCGAGATCTCTCGGTCGGTCGTCGACGAGATCCGGGCCAGCCATCCGGCGGCGCGCATCGAGGTCGAAACGGTCGGCAAGCTCACGGGCGAATGGGATCCCGCGAAGATCGAGCAGGCCCTGTCGAATCTGCTGGCGAATGCGGTCCAGCACGGCGGGCCGAACGTCAGGCTGATCGCGTCGGGCGAAGATCGGGAGCACGTCGAGGTGACGGTCTGGAACAGCGGCCACCCGATCCCGCAAGAACGGCTGAGCGAGGTCTTCGACGCGTTCAAGAAGGGCGACACGAATGCGACCGGGCTCGGGCTCGGCCTGTTCATCGTTCGCGAGATCGCGCAAGCTCACCTTGGCAGTGTCGCCGTGACGTCCGATGCCGGCGGCACGGTCTTCACATTCCGTTTGCCGCGCAACAACAGCACGGCGCTCGCAGCCGACACCAGCGCAACGGCGAACCACACCACCATCCCTGCGCCCAGCCCAACCTTGTAGCCGAGCACCCCGGCTTCCGTACCGGTCGTGGGCATCCGCGTCAGCGTCAGGACGTGGAAGAAGCCCCAGATGATGCCGCCGTCGGCGAACGCGTTCTCGTAGGCGATCAGAAACCACGCGTACAGCAGCGCGAAGATCGCCAGCGACGACGACCCGGACAGGCCGAGGATTGCCGACAACCGCGTCTTGCGGCGGCGGAGCAGGCCGGCCACCAACAAGGACGCACCGGCCTCGAACACCAGCAGCGACTCCACCGTCAAGAACGGAACCAGCCAGTCCGGATAACCCTCGGCGCGCGCTCCGCGCATCGCCAGCGGGACGGTCTCGATGACGTGCCAGCCGCCGAGCAGCGCGAGGTAGGCGCCCACGCCGATGAACATTGGACGGTTCACGCCGGTGGCGTGCGCTGGCTGATCGTCACTCACGGGCGCAGCTTACCCGGCTTCGCCCGTTCGATCGCGGCGGCGTTTCAGTCGATCCCGGCGATCGACGCGGGCGCGAGCGTCATCGGCACGTAGCCGGCCTCCGGCTTGACCTCCGACGCGACCGGAAACTCGACGGGCTTCAACTGATTGAGCTCCTGCTCGCAAAGTCGCGACCACTGGTTGTACCAGGACTGCTGGGTCGCCGCCGACAGGCAGGCGCGGAATCCTTCGATGGCCTTGGTCTCGATCGGCTGCGCCTTTTCCTCCAGGGCCTCGCAGTAGAGATCGCGCGGGTGGTTGCCCCAGGCGTCCGTGTCGACCAGGTCCTTCGGGATCTCCGCGGTATAGAGCTGACCGGCGAAATCCTGGTGAAGCTGGCCGACGCGCGCGGCCGCCGCGATCGTCCACTGCGCCTGGCGCAGCTTGAAGACCTCCAGGTAGTGCGTGCGCGCCTGCTCGAGCAGCTTCGCCTTTTCACTGATGTACGCGGTAAACCGCTTGTTCGAGTCCTCCAGCTTCTTCGCCACGGCCGCGCGTCGGCCCGGGTTGCGCACGTTCTGCGGCCGCGAGAAGTCCAGGTTCTGCGGAAACTTCACGCGCAGCAGATCCTCGTAGTCCTTCTCCGCCAGGTAGAACGCCGCGCCCGACGCCGCGTACTCCGCCGCCGCCCGGCGCGCCTCGACGTCACGGCCCGTGATCGGGTTTCCGGCGTCGCCCGCCTTCCACAGCTGGATCGCGGCGCGGAAGTGCTCCTCCGCGGCTGACACCTGCGGGCGGTTCCGGTCGAACACCACGATCTTCGATTTGGTCGCGGGACCACACTGCGTCTTCTTGGTTCGCCCGAGCTTGCGATTGGCGGCCTCGATCACCTGCCGGCTGCGCGTCATGGTCAGGCGCTCGACGTGAATGCAGGCGCCGTCGGGGGCCGCGTGCGCGCACGCCCCCTTCCAGGCCAGCTCGCCCAGGCGAAAGTGCGCCTGGATCTGGCGGTCGAGGCCCCCGTGCTTCCCCCACTTGTCCAGGTAGCTGCGCAGGTGCGCGCGCAGGTCGTCGACCTGGCCCTGCGATTCGTAGACCTCGCCCTTCTGGAAGAAGACGCCGGCCGCGTCCTGTGGAGCGCGCGCGCCGTAGAAGCCGACGAACGCGTCCATGTCGCCGAGCGCCTCGCGCGGCTGCTGCAGGCCCTCGCGGAACGCGGCCGCGTTGCCCAGCGCCGTCCGCGCCTGCGGCTCGCCCGGGTAGTGCTTGGCGAAGTTCTCGTAGTACTCGGCGGCCTTCTCGTAGAAAGCGAGCTGCTGATAGCCGGCGCCGATGCGGAACAGCGCGCGCCTGGAGAGCGCGTCCGCGGGGTGCGCCGCGATCAGCGCACTCCAGGCCTTGATCGACTGGCCCACCAGGTGCGCGTTCTGGAAGCACTGGCCCGCGTTCCAGAGACGCTCGGCATGTTTGGCGTGCGAGGGCAACGCCTCCGCCGCGGCCAGAAACGAACGGCCGCATTCCTTGCGGTCGCCCTGCTTCTCGAACGCGCGGGCCTCCAGCTCGTAACCGTCGCTGACGATCGCGACGATCGGCTCCGCGAATCCGTCGTGGCTCACCAGCTCCGGCGTGTCGAGGAACTTGCGCGCGGTCGCCAGGACCTCCTTGCTCTTGCACTCCATATTGAGCGCGTCGAGGTACAGGTTGGCGGAATACACCGCCAGGTCGTGCTTCGGGTACTTCTGGACGACGTCGAGGAACAGCGGCTCGGCGCGATCGAACTGATTGTGGTCGTAGTAGATGTAGGCCTCGCGGTAGAGCATCACGGGCACCTCGGGCGCGTCGGGCACGTGCTTCCGGTAGGTGTGAAGCGCGCGGATCATCTTCTGCTGGTTCTCGGGG
>Ga0070687_100000591_pt1 | contig 12045 bp, 9 predicted proteins | sample KBSS33LmetaG_FD_64678 | JGI IMG/M metagenome (GOLD analysis project Ga0070687, IMG submission 64678) | Switchgrass rhizosphere microbial communities from Kellogg Biological Station, Michigan, USA - KBS S3-3L metaG | ecosystem: Host-associated > Plants > Roots > Rhizosphere ... | reverse complement strand
GCCGGCGGCCACGCCCCGCGAACGCTACCCTCGATGCGGCGTGCGATCGCGCGCGCGATCGGGACCCCGATCGCGGTGATGGGGATCATCGTGAAGAGCACGATCGGGATGAGCTCACCGGGAATCCGCACTGACAGCCTCCCTTGCGTCGATGCCCGATGTGGGCAGGGTGAATCGAATCTCGGTGCCGCCGCCGACCACGCTGGCCGCGTGCACCATGCCGTTGTGGGCCAGAATGGCCTGCCGCGCAATCGCGAGACCGAGGCCCGTCCCGCCCGGCTTGTGAGTCACGTATGGCTCCCAGATTCGCGCCAGCTTGTCCGGCGCGATCCCGCAACCGGAATCTCGAACCGAGATGACGATACCGTCATCCCCGTTGTTGCGCTCGCGCGCGACCGTCACACCGATTCGGGCGGGTCGGGTCGCACCAGCCTCGCGACCGGCACGACACGCATCGACCGCGTTCAGCAGAACATTCGACAGGGCCCGCGCCAGCGCGTCGTGATGCCCCCGGATCATTGGTACGTCCCCGTCAATGCGCACGTCGGCCTCCACATCTGGAGGCACTGACGCTCGTGTCGTATAGCGCACCAGCTCCGCGACATCGACATCGGCAGCCGGTCCCTCGGGCAACCTGCCGAACTGTGTGAAGCTCCGAGCCATCTCCTCGAGGCGCTGCGATTCAGCGTCCAGGACCTCGACCGCGTCGGTCAACGACGGCGGCGCTTCCCGACGCAGCCGCGCCACCGCGAATCGAATGGGAGTGAGAGGATTCTTCAGCTCGTGCGCCACTTGTCTCGCCGATTCACGGAATGCGCGGAGTCGTTCAGCTTCGATCTCCTGCGCGCGCGCGTCGCGCAACTCACGGGCAACGGACCGCATGCGGGACCGCAACACTGCAAACTCCGGCGCGCCCTTTCGAGGCGGGCCTTCGGGTAACTCCTGTCCACGTCCCAATCGATCGGTCCAACCGACCAGCTCATCGATCGGACGACTGAGCTGTCGACTCAAGTGCCCCGCGACCCGAGAGGACACGACGACGAGAACGCCGAGTGCGAGCACCGCGACCACCGCGATGATCGGCACCGCCCGTTGGGCAATGAATCCGAATCGTCGAGCCTGTGTAAGCGACTCCTGCAGCTCGATCTCATGGGCCCGCAGCGCCGCTCTGTCACCCGGCGAAAGCGGCGCCTGCTGAGCCGCCGCGATCGCCCGCCCGCCGGTCGCAGCGGCGCGTTCCCACGCCGAGCTCCCACTGACCAACGGCAACGCCCTCGCGAAGGTGCCCGCCCACACGAGGGTGAGCAACAACGAGGGCAGCGTCGCGAAGAGCGTGAGAATCAGAAACAAGCGCGTCCGGAAGCCGACTGGACTCACTCGGGCTCCTTACGGCACGGTCAAGAAGGTGGTTTCGTAGAAAGAAGATACGCTGCGTCGCGCGCCCCGGGGGAGAAGGGTCGCGTGGACCAGCCCGACGCTCACCCCATGGCCTCCACCCATGAAGTTCCACACCAGCTACCTCACCTTCAACACGAAGCGGCGCCAGGAGATCATCGACATCACCGACGAGGTCGAGAAGTGCCGCGCGGCTGCGGGAATCCAGGAGGGTATCGTCCTCGTGTCGGCGATGCACATCTCCGCGTCGGTCTTCGTGAACGATCACGAGTCCGGGCTCTGGCAGGACATCCTCGATTGGCTCGAGGAGCGCATTGCCCCCTGGTCGCCGGATGCCTACAGACACAATAGCGGAACCGGTGAAGACAACGCCGCGGCTCACCTGCGTTCGCTCACCGTGGGGCACGAGGTGATCGTCCCTGTCACGAAGGGGAGGCTCGACTTTGGGCCGTGGCAGCGGGTCTTCTATGGAGAGTGGGACGGTCAACGGTCCAAGCGGGTCATCATCAAGGCAATGGGCGAATAGAGCGAACAGGGGAGGACGGGGAACCGGGGCCTCCAAAGGGAGCCTCTGTTCCAGGTTCCGAGTTCCCGGTACCTGTTTTCCTAGCCCCCAGTCTTTATTAGCTTTACCGTCGTTCCAACGGTGATCCCCGCATCACCGGTGTGAACGGGTACGTGCGGATCATGGGTCACTGTCGCGAAACGATCCTGTGTGGTGGATATCGGATCCACCCTCGCGAACTGGAGGGCCAGTTCCGCGCGTACCCGGCAAGTTGACGATGTCCGCGAGATCGGTGGTCCCCGGGATGGTCCTGGGTGAGCTGGTGTGCGCGCGCATCGGGCCAGTCCAGATCTCGTGCGCTTCTTCCACGAGCTCCCGATCCCGGGAGCGGCAGGTGAAGCGGCGGGAGGTCGAGCGCACGGTTGCGCTCGAACACACCGTCATCATAGGAAGTACATGAACTCACGTCACACGCGGCCGCCTCGCGCCCCCGTCGCACCGATTCACCGGGGGCCCCAGGCGATGCCCGCTATCAGCGGCCCGATTCACACGCACGCGCCTAACGCCGCTCTCCTCATCGACTTCGACAACGTCACGATGGGGATCCGCTCCGACCTGCAGCAGGAGCTCCGCCACCTCCTCGGCTCCGAGATCATCAAAGGGAAGGTGGCCGTCCAGCGTGCCTACGCCGACTGGCGTCGCTACCCGCAATACATCGTGCCGCTCGCCGAGTCGTCCATCGACATGATCATGGCGCCGGCATACGGCTCCTCGAAGAAGAACGCGACCGACATCCGGCTCGCCGTCGACGCGATCGAGCTCGTGTTCACTCGCCCCGAGATCGGCACGTACATCCTCCTCTCCGGCGACTCCGATTTCGCGAGTCTCGTGACAAAGCTCAAGGAGTACGGCAAGTACGTGATCGGCGTCGGCATTCGCGAGTCGTCGAGCGACCTGCTCGTGATGAACTGCGACGAGTATTACAGCTACAACGCCCTCGCCGGCCTCGTGAAGGCGGGAGACGAAGAAGTCGTCAAGTACGACCCGTGGGAGCTCGTGAGCGAGGCGATCAAGCGGATGTCGCAGAACGGCGACGTCATGCGGTCCGATCGCCTCAAGCAGGTCATGCAGGAGATCGACAACTCGTTCGACGAGAAGAACCTCGGCATCTCGAAGTTTTCCCGCTTCTGTCTCGAGGCAGCACAGCGCGGCCTCATCTCGGTCAACAAGCTGGAAAACGGACAGCTCGAGGTCGGGTTGCCTCGAGAGGCCATTCCGCCGGTTCCGACCGGTGAGGTCCCCGCTGCCAAACCAGCGGCGGTGACCGCGGACGACAACGGCGCGGGTGAGCCGCGCGCCGAGAATGGCCGGCGCGAGGGACGCGACGATCGAGGGCGCGAGGATCGCGGACGCCGCGGACGTCGGGGACGAGGTCGCGGCCGGGACAGAGAGGACCGTGGGCCACGCACCGATAGCCTCCGGGCTGCGGGGGTACCGCCGGAAGTCAGCGAGACCGAGAGCACAACGCCGCCACACGGGGATAAGCTCGCTCATCCGCCGGTAGCAGCGGTCGCCCCCGCTCGGACCCCGTCCGAGCCGGAGCCAACCGGCCCGGTCATCGGCTCGAGCGGCGAGCGCCTAACGCGTCAGGAAGCGTTCACCCTGGTTGGTCGCGCTGTGGCCGCACTCACGTCGGGCGATCGTGCCGTGCCAGCGAGTCGCGTGCGTGAGCACGCGTACGATCTGCTCGGCCGCGACAGCGAGAGCCTGAGCGACCGGAACTTCATCCGGATCCTCAAGGACGCGCACGACGGCGAGGTCATCGACCTCCGTCGCCGCGGCGACGATTACGAGGTCGCGGTGGCGGCGCAGGTGGCGCCTGTCGCCGAGCAGTTGAATCGCGCCGCCGCAGCCACGACGCCTGCGCCGAAGGCACCTGCGGCGCCGCTCACGCCGCGCGGCATGGGCCCACGAGGCGCCGGGAGTCGCGGGCGCGGTCCAACCGGTCGCACGGGAGAGTTGCCGACCGATCTGCTGTTGTTAGGCGTCGTCGAGGAAACGGCCCCGGCGGCCGCAGCACCGACGATTACCGCGTCGCTGGACCCCGCCTCCCGCCGCGGCGACGAGAATATCCAGGCGCCGGTGGAGATCATCGAGACCGCGCCACCGAAGGGTGGTCGTGGCCGGAAGAAAACGGCGTCCAAGAAGGCGGCCAGCAAAACACCTCGCGGGACGACGCGCGCCGCCGCTGCGTCGGAGGTTGCCGCCGCACCGCCGCCGGCCAAGCCTCGGCGACCGCGCGCGAAGAAAACCGCCGCCTCCGCAGCGGAGGGGTAGTCGGAACGCCGGTGGGACGGTCGTTGTCCGCATCGTTCTACGATCGTCCCACCGAGCGTGTCGCCCGCGACCTCCTGGGCGCGGTTCTCGAGCATACTTCGCCCGAGGGTGTCGCGTCCGGCCGGATCGTCGAGACCGAGGCGTACCTCGGACCCGATGATCCGGCGTGTCACGCCGTGGTCGGGCGGACGGAGCGGACGTGGAACCTGCACGGCCCGCCGGGTGTGGCGTACGTGTACTTCATCTACGGCGTGCACTGGTGCTTCAACGCCGTCACGCGCGAGGAGGGACACGGAAGCGCGGTCCTCGTTCGCGCCGTCGAGCCTGTGCGCGGTGTGGAGCTCATGCGGCGCCGCCGCGGGATGGTCCGGCGGGACATCGATCTGACGAACGGCCCGGGCAAGCTCTGTCAGGCGTTAGGCATCACTGGCGCCCTCGATGGGGCGCGACTGGACCGGGGTGCGCTCCGGATACTTGTCGGCGAGCCGTTGCCCGACGCCGACGTCGACGTAACCGCTCGGGTTGGCATTACCAAAGCCGCGGACTGGCCGCTGCGGTGGGTAGTGCGGGGCAATCCCTACGTGTCGTTAGGCCGTCCCGGTCCCGCGAAACCGCGATCACGAGCTCGCCGCTAGATGCGAAGAGGGCCGCGCGTTTAGCGCGGCCCTCAACGATTCCCGATTCCCTATTCGCGACGCCTAGTGGAGCTTCTCGATCGCGTCGGTGAGGTTGTAGCGCAGCCCCGCCTCGATCATGTACGTCGTCGACTTACCGTTGATCAGGAAGCGGTTCTTCGTTGGCATCGCGGAGGCCTGCACGAACAGCGCCGAGCGCCGGAAGTCATACTGGCTGCCGAGCGTGAAGACGGGCGTCGTCCGGCTGCTCGCATCGTTCACCATCTGGAGCACCGTGTCCTGCGACGCCGGGCTCACAAACGTGCCTTCGGGCTGCGCGTCACGAATCGAGATCAAGGCAAACCCGAGGCCGGCGTACGGCCGGAACGAGCCGTACTGCTTTGGGAACGCAAACAGCTGCACGTTGTACCGGCGCGAATCCTTGATGTCCACGATTCGGGCCGACCCGACGCTGGTGGGATCGTAGACCGCACCCTGCGTCTCGAAGAACGACTGTTCGACCGACACGTACATCGCGACTCGCGAGTGCGTGATCATCCACTCGCCACCGACCGTCGGCGCGTTGATGTCTTCGGCGATGGCTCCGAACATGGAAACGCCGCCCTTGGCGCCCCAGTACCATGAGTCGGTAAAGGAACGAAGCTTCTGGGGGGCAGCCTGCGCGGCGGCCATGGCCGGGAGCAGAGCGGCACAGGCCAGTCCTGCAGTCAACGTCCGAATCAATCGCATAGCTCAGCCTCAGATGACGCGCGTGGAAGTCAGCGCCCAAACGTGGCGCGGAGTGCCGGGGATCACATCTGCGCGGACCAGGCGGTCGGCGCCGACACGCGAATTCATGTCAGAGACGAGAACGGCGTCGTTCGCGTCACGCGTCGAACGATGTGATGTACGATACACGCGAATCGTTAGGAATGCCGCATCATTTCGTTGCGGCCCAAGCTTTTCCTTGGAACTGCAATGAAGCGGAAAGTTCAAAAACTGCCGGATCCGCCTTTGCATGAAAGCAGGCCCTCCCGACGAGCCAGGAATGAAAAATGGAACAGCCTCGGGACGCTCAAATCAAGCGTCCCGAGGCCGTTCACAAAGACTCCGGGCTATGGGTGCATGGAAGGGTATCGTTAGGCAGCGATCAGCTTCATCGCAGGTCGAAAAAGCTTGCCGGTCAGCCGAGCCATGATCCGCTAGACTATCCCGAGCTTTCGACCGACCTTCTTGAACGCCTCGACCGCCTCGTCGAGATCCGCCTTCGTGTGCGCGGCGGAGAGCTGGCATCGCACACGCGCCTGACCCTGAGGCACCACCGGATAGCCGAAGCCCGTCACGAACACGTGCTCGTCCAGCAGCATGTTGCTCATCTGGATCGCGAGCGCCGTCTCGCCGACAATGATGGGCACGATCGGCGTCTCCCCGGCAAGCGGTTTGAATCCCGCCTCTGTGATGGCGTCACGGAAATACCGCGTGTTCTCGCGAAGAATTGCAACGCGGCCCGGATGCTTCTCGACGAACTCGATCGCGGCAAGCGCGCTGGACGCAACGGTCGGCGGGAGGGCGTTCGAGAACAGCTGTGGGCGCGACCGCTGCGTCAGCATGTCGCAAAGCCCCGCGGAGCCGGCCACGAAGCCACCCGCCGCGCCACCCAGCGCCTTGCCCAGCGTCGACGTGATGATGTCCACCTCGCCGAGCACTCCGAAATGCTCCGCTGTCCCCCGGCCGGTTTCGCCGAGCACGCCTGTCGAGTGCGAATCATCGACAGCCAGCACGGCGTTGTGGCGCCGCGCAATGTCGATGAGGTCGGGAAGCTTGGCGATGGCGCCCTCCATCGAGAAGACGCCGTCCGTCCAGATGAGCCGGCGTTTGGCACCCTTCGCCTGTTCGAGCTTGGCCACGAGATCGTCGAGATCGGCGTGCTTGTACACCGCGCTCGTGCACTTCACGATCGACTTGGCCAGACGGATCGAGTCGATGATCGACGCGTGGTTGAGCGCGTCCGAGACGACGAAGTCGCCCTCCTCGAGAACCGTGGACGTGAGCGCCTCGTTGGCGTTCCACGCGGCGACGAACGTGAGCGATGACTCCGTACCAACGAATCTCGCGATCGCCTCTTCCAGATCGCGGTGAATGGTGAACGTGCCACAGATGAATCGGACGCTCGCCGTTCCGGCGCCGTAGCGGCGAAGCCCGCGAATACCGGCGTCGATCACACTGGGCTCGTCGCAGAGCCCGAGATAGTTGTTGGATGAGAGGATCAGGACCTCGCCGCGCCCCTCCATCTGCACGCGGGCGGATTGGGGCGAGTCGAGGTAGTTGAGCTGCTTGTAAACACGATCGGTCTTGAGCTGCTCGATGCGGGAGTCGAGCTCGGAAGCGAATACGGTGTTGAGCGACATGAGAGGATCCGGGGTGTCGGTCGCGCGAGCTGCGTTAGGCGATCTCGAAGATCACCTTGCCGGCTTCGCCCGACTTGATGACGTGCATGGCCTCGTCGGCCTGTTCGAGCGGAAAGCGATGCGTGATGACTGGCGTGGGATCGAATTCCCCCGAACGGAGGAACCGTGTCATCTGGTGCCAGGTGTCATACATGCGCCGGCCGACGACACCGTAGATCGTGATCCCTTTGAAGATGACTTCGGTGGCGAAGTTCACTTCCATCGGCTTCGCCGGGATGCCGAGCATCTGCACCCGGCCGCCGACGCGCACGAGGGCGAACGCCTGGTGAATCGCGGATGGAACGCCCGACATCTCGAGCACCACGTCGACGCCAAGGCCGTCCGTCACCGCCTTCACCGCCGCTTCGGCTTCACCGGGATGCACGACGTCGTGCGCGCCCATGCTCCGCGCGAGCGCCAGTCGGCGATCGTTCACATCGGATGCGATGATGCGGGAAGCGCCCGCCGCTTTACAGATGCCAACGGCAAAGATGCCGATCGGGCCGCACCCGGTGACGAGCACCGTCGAGCCCGGGATGTCCGCGGTCAACGCGGTGTGAAACGCATTACCCATCGGGTCATGAATGCCGCCGATGTCGTACGACACGTTGGCATCGAGATGCCAGACGTTCACGGCGGGCATCGCGATGTACTCGGCGAAGCATCCGTCCCGATCCACGCCGATGATGCGCGTGAACGGACACACGTGTGCGTTGCCGGTACGACAGAGCAGACAGCGCCCATCGACGATGTGTCCCTCCGCGGTCACGCGGTCACCTTCTCGAACATCCGTAACGAGCTTGCCGACCTCCACGACGTCACCGGCAAACTCGTGGCCAACGACGATCGGCGGCTTCACGCGTCCGCGAGCCCAGTCGTCCCATTCATAGATGTGAACGTCAGTGCCGCACACGCCGGCGCGTCGCACCTTGATCAACACCTCATCGTCGCGAATCGTGGGGACCGGAACGTTCTTGAGCACGAAGCCGGGACCGGCGGCCTCCTTCACGAGCGCTTTCATCAGGTACGGACTATGGGGAGGGAGGAAAGGACGGCTGGAACGAAGCGCGAGGCTGATGGACGGCACACGCGATCGTCGTCATCGCAAGGCGACGCGAAAAGTTGGCGGGTTCCGTGCAGTGAGGGAAGCCGCCGCGCGCGTTACGTGATCGTCTGGATCTGGCCGCCGTCGACTTGAATGGCCGTACCAGTTACGAAGCTCGCTCGCTCCGACGCGAGGAACGCGACGACCGCCGCCATCTCTTTCGGATCACCCGAACGTCCGACGGGGATCCCGTTCGCCCGCGTCTTCAACAACTCTTCGATCGGCCGATGCTCTCGCTCCGCTCGCATGCGTGCGAGCTCCAGCGCGCGTGCCGTATCGAAATGACCGGGCAGCACCGTGTTCACCATCACGTTGTCGCGAGCACACTCGTTCGAGAGCGTTTTCGCGAAGCCGAGGAGCCCGGCGCGGGCGGTGTTCGATAGAATGAGCCCGGGCACCGGCTGCTTCGCGGCCATCGACGTGAGGAAGATCACGCGACCCCATTTCCGCTGCCGCATCCCAGGGACGCAAGCGCGTGCGAGGCGAATCGAGCTCAGCAAGTTCAGATGAAGAGCCGCGACATACTGTTCGTCGCTCGTCGACTCGAACAGCGTGGACGGAGGACCACCCGCGTTCGCGACGAGAATGTCGATTGGCCCGAGTGACTCTTCGGCCAATCGTGCGACGCGGTCGGCTTCGCCTTCCTTGGAGACATCGGCGGCGATCGGCAGTACGCGCGTCCGCGCGACTTTGAGTATCTCGGACGCTGCCGCGTCGAGCTCGGGCTTGCGACGCGCGACGATGGCGACGCTCGCGCCCTCGCATGCCAGCTCGCGAGCGATCGCGAAGCCGAGTCCCTGTGACGCACCCGTAACGAGTGCGACCTTGTCAGCGATTTTCAGATCCATGTGTTCGTGCAGTGACCGCGGTTTCCTCGGGATGATCGACCACAGGCGACAGCTTCACGGCGCACACCTTGAACTCCGGAATGCCGGCGTACGGGTCGAGCGCGGGATTCGTGAGCAGGTTCGCTGCCGCCTCACGATAGTGCATGGGCACGAACACCTGGTGCCGAGCCACGCGTCCCGAGAGGCGCGCGGCGATCGTGATGCGTCCTCGGCGTGAGCTGATCGCGATCGTGTCGCCATCCTTCACGCCGAGCGTCTCGGCGTCGGCGGGGTTGAGCTCCACCGTCGGCGTGGACTCCCGCGCGTCGAGCGCGAACGATCGGCGGGTCATCGTCCCTGTGTGCCAGTGATACATCTGACGACCCGTGTTGAGGATGAACGGATACTCGTCGTCAGGCAGCTCGGCTGGCGGCAGGAACTCGACGGGGTGAAATACCGCCATGCCGTCGGCCGTGGGGAATCGATCATCGAAGAGAAACGCGGTGCCCGGATGGTTCGCGTCGGGCACGGGATACTGCAGCCCCGGACCGCCATCGAGCCGCGCATGCGTTACGCCACGCCACGACGGCGTCACGCGCGCGATCTCATCCATGACCTCGGATGCATCGGCGAAGTGCGTGGGCAAGCCGACCCGGTTCGACAACTCGACGATGATCTCGAGATCGCCTCGCGCCTGACCCGGCGGATCGACCGCTTTCTTCGCGAGCTGAATGCGCCGCTCCGTGTTGACGTACGTCCCGTCCTTCTCGGCGAAGGCGGCACCGGGGAGGATCACGTCCGCATAACGCGCGGTCTCGGTGAGGAAGAGATCATGCACCGCCAGAAACTCGAGCTCGCGGAACCACGCTTCGGCGTGCGACACGTCGGGGTCCGAGATGATGGGATTCTCGCCCATGATGTACATCCCATGCACCGGACTTCCTTCCTTGGCGACCTGCGTGACCTTGAGGCCTGCCGTCAGCGGTATGCGCTCGTCAGGCACGCCCCACGCGTCCGCGAACATGTGACGAACCACCGGATCCGTGACGCTCTGATAATCCGTATAGAACATCGGGATCGCGCCGACATCGCTCGCCCCCTGCACGTTGTTCTGACCGCGAATGGGGATCATCGCTGCACCCCAACGTCCAATTGAGCCCGTGACAAGGATGAGATTGAGCAGGGCCGTCACGATGTCGGTGCCAGTGCTGTGCTGCGTCAGTCCCATCGCCCACAACGTCGACGATCGCGGCCCTCGCGCGTACATCTCTGCAGCACGGCGGATAAGGCTCGCCGGGACGCCGGAGATGGTTTCTGCGCGCTCGGGTGTGTACGGCGCCACCGCCGCACGCACCTTTTCGAACTCGTGCGTGCGAGTCGCGATGAAATCACGATTCTCGAGGCCCAGTGCGAGAATGTGATTGAGCATCGCGTTCATCAGGGCGACGTCGGTGCCGGGAAGCGGCTGCAGATGGATGTGTGCGCGCGCCGCGAGCTCGATGCGTCTCGGATCGCAAACGATCAGCTTCGCACCGCGCTTGACTGCCCGCTTGATGGCCGCACCGAATACCGGGTGCGACTCCGTCGTGTTGGCGCCGAGGATGAAGATGATGTCCGTGTCATGCTCGATCTCGCGCATCGACCCGGACGCGGCGCTGGTGTTCATCGCGCGCTGCATTGCGCTCACGGAGGAGGAATGGCAGAGGCGCGTGCAATGGTCGACGTTGTTCGTCCCGATACCGCCGCGAAACATCCGCTGCAGGAGATAGTTCTCTTCGTTCGAGCACTTGGCTGACTGAAAGACTGCAAGCGAGCTCGGGCCGTGCGTGTCGCGCAGGCGAACGAGCTCCTGCGCGGTCAGCTCCATGGCCTCGTCCCACGTTGCGGTGCGGAACGGCGCGTACCAATTGTCGGGCGTCGACGCCCGATCGCGCGGATCGCCGAGTGGTGATGGACCAGTCGGTGCGGTCTCCAGTGGATTGGTGCGCGGTCGCTTCTTGAACGTTCGACTCTCTCCCGTCACATCGAGCCACGGTCCACCACGCCGTGGCCACACCGTGCCATCCACGCCATGTGCTTCCGACGCATCGTAGATCCACCTGCCGTCGTGCTTCTTCCAACCGCGGCGAATGAGTGGAACCGTCAGGCGGTCGCGATGCTGCGTGAAGTCGTAGCCAAACCGACCCTTCACGCATGTCGATCCCTGATTCGGCGTGTCGTCTTCGATCCACGGACTCTTCACGTGGATCACTTGTTCGTCTTTTACCTGCAGATCGATTTGACAGCCAACGCCGCAGTAGGGACAGACGCTGCGCACCGTTCGATCAAGTACTGGCAGCTGTGTCGACACGGCGCGCACGCCGCGTCCATTACTCGCGTTGGCGTTGTGATCGTGATCGAGTGCGCTGCTCGCGCGGTGCGGTGCGGCATCGTGGCCGTTGCCGCCCAGGCGTTGCGCGATATCGCCGTTATGGCTGCCATTGCCGTTCGAGGCACCGTTCGTTGGGCGCGCGAGTGTCAGGATGTCGTGAATGGCGCCCGTTGGACAGACGCGCACGCATTCGCCGCACCACGTACATCCCGCGTGTTCCGGATTGCCGTCGGCACCCACGATGATCTGCGTGTGATCGCCGCGATGGGCGACGTCGAGCACGCCGACGACCTGGATATCCTCGCACGCACGGACACATCGCGTGCAGAGAATGCACGTCGACATGTCATGTTGGATGATCGGATCGCCATCCCGCTCGTCGCCGGAGCGAAGCGACATGCCCGCTCGTCGCGCGGTGGGAACGTCATAGCGATGCACGAGCGA
>Ga0070687_100000576_pt1 | contig 12212 bp, 9 predicted proteins | sample KBSS33LmetaG_FD_64678 | JGI IMG/M metagenome (GOLD analysis project Ga0070687, IMG submission 64678) | Switchgrass rhizosphere microbial communities from Kellogg Biological Station, Michigan, USA - KBS S3-3L metaG | ecosystem: Host-associated > Plants > Roots > Rhizosphere ... | reverse complement strand
GTCCTCATCCATCGCGGGGTTCTCGAGACGCCGGCCGCCGCGGCGTTCGAGGAGATGTTCGAGGGCAACGGCTGGTCGTCGTCCTGGCGAAACGGTCTGTTCTCGGTGCACCACTACCACAGCACCGCCCACGAGGTTCTGGGCATCTACCAGGGGCGCGTGAACGCGCGCCTCGGGGGCGAGCGCGGCACGACCATCACGCTGGTGGCCGGCGACGTCATCGTGATCCCGGCGGGCGTCGCGCACAAGAACGACGGCGCCAGCGCCGACTTTCGCGTCGTCGGCGCCTACCCGGTCGGAACGTCGCCCGACATGCAGTACGGAAAACCGGGCGAGCGGCCCGGCACCGATCGCAACATCGCGCGCGTCGGGCTGCCCACGGGCGATCCGGTGCGCGGCGGTGCCGCCATCGCGTCGCTCTGGAAGCCGAAGTGACGCGGGCGCTTGTCGTCGCCGCGGGCCTCTGCGCCATCGTGGCGCCGCGCTCGAGCGCGCGCGCGTGCGCCGAGTTCGGGTCTCGTGAGGTCTCCGAGAGCGAGCGCCGCCCGTCGCTCGCCTACGAGCAGACGCTGATCGTGTACGACGCGGAAAAGCACCGCGAGCACTTCGTGCGCGAGGTCGTTTTTCAGGAGGCGCGCGAGCCGTTCGGGTTCGTGGTTCCCACCCCGACGAGACCCGAGGTGGCCAAGGTGAACAAGAGCCCGTTTGCGAAGTTGCGCGAGTCCTTCCCCTTCCGCTGGGTGAACCCGGAGCGGCTCGCGCGGCTCGCGTCCGCCGACATGGAGGATTCCGTCAAGGTGATCGAGGTGACCAAGGTCGGCCGGTTCACCGCGTTCGTGCTCGCAGCGTCGGACGCGGCGGGACTCAAGGGCTGGCTGGCCCAGAACGGGTTCGTGACCACGCCGGAGACGGAGGTCTGGCTCGCCCACTACGTGAAGCTCGGATTCTTCTACGTCGCCATGCGATACGAGCCCTCGCCCGGCGACAAGGGCAAGACGAAGGCGGAGACCGTCCGCATCTCGTTCGATTCGCCGCAACCCTACTACCCTTACCTCGAGCCCAATCAGCCGGCCGGCAAGGCTCCGGGAAAGAGCCCGCGGCTTCTCGACATCTGGCTCGTCTCCACCCGCGACTTCGTACCGGTGGCGTCGCGCGCCGGTGAGAAGACCGACCGGGTGCGGCCGTTCCTGGACGGATCCCGGTACAAGGCGAAAAACGTCCGCTCGACGCTTGCGTCTGCCGTCGAGCCGGCGCTGCTCCCTGAGGGCCAATTGCGGCTCCAGCGCTTCGCCGATCAGAAGCGCTCTCGAATCGGGTTCGGCGACGTCGACTTCGTACCCGACGACGCCGACGCCAGCGGGACGCCGGCATCGAAGCTGCCCGTCGTCGCGACCGAGCCCGGGCGGCGCTTCGACCCGGATCTGAGGGATCAGGTCGCGCCGGTTCGGCGGATCGAGCGCGGCACCTTCATCCGCCTCGAACGCCCGGATCGACCCGTCGAGACGCGGCGCGCCCCCGAACCACCAGCCTTCTGATCAGCCGAAGTCGCTCGGCAGCGCGAGCGCGTACCGGATCGCGGGCTCGATGGCGTCGGGCGCCAGCCCGCGCCAGAACACGTGCCATTCGGGGAAGCGCGCGAGTCCGTCGCACTGCTTGATGTACCAGGTGGTGATCGGGTTGGCGGGGCGCGACCGCCAGAAGAACGTCGGAAAGTCGCGCGCGACGACGGACCACAGCTCGCCGCCGATGCCCTCCCCCTGCGCCTGACGCTCGACGGCGAACTTGGTCAGGTACGGGGCGACCGGCGACTCCTGCATGACGGCCGCGCCCGAGTAGTTCTCCTCGACGTAGATGCGCGCGAGCAGCTGCCCGAAGAAATCCGCGCGCACCGGCCGCTCGAACGCCGACGCGAACAGCGCCTCGATGCGCGGGCGATCGACGCCGTCCCACTTCGTGTGCACGTCGATGCGTGACCCGCGCCGGATCAGCGTCCCCGCCCCGTTGACGGTGAACAGCTCGCGTAGCAGCTGCAGCGGGTTGACGACCGTGACGCTGAGGCGCTGCGGGACGGTCTCGACCACCTGCTTCACCTGGCGCAGCAGCATCGCCTGGCCCCGCGGCAGCGTCCCCGCCGCCAGCAGCCGCGGCGTGTCCGTCGCGAGGCTGACGACCGGCAGCACCGGACCGCCGTTCGGCACCAACCCCGGCCGGCGGCTGAGAAACACGATCTTGCGCGTCTCCAGCGCGGCCGCCAGCGACGCGAGCAGCCCGAAGCGCGCCTCGGTCGACAGATCCTTCAGGGCCTCGAGTGAGACGAGCGGGATCGCCCCGCGCGTGACGATCGCGCGGATCGCGGCGACGGTGTCGGCCGCCACGGCGGTGGGCGGGTCGGTCGTCGCGCGAACGATCTCGCATGGCACCGCGTCCTCCAGCAGCCATTCCGAGACGCGCGCCGCCTGCGCGTCGGCGTCCTTCGCCTCCAAGAGGCCGAGCACCGTCACCGGGAGAAGACCGAGGCCGGCCAGGATGCGCAGATCGAAGTGCAGCGGATCCAGCGCGCTCTTCACGATCTGCGCGTTGGGCGTCAGCATCGCGAAGCTCTCCTTGCGCTGCCCGCGGTGCAGGCGGAGGTAGAGATCGATGTCGGCCTTGGCGCCGACGCTTTCGAGGAAGCGCTGGACGATCTCCGGTTCCATCACCGCAGCACGCGCGCGAACGCGGCGTGCGCCGCCTCGAGCTCCGCGAGCTCGACGTACTCGTCGGCGGCGTGGGCCTGCGCGATGGCGCCGGGGCCGAACACCACCGCGTCGATGCCGCGCTCGGCCAGACGCGCGGCCTCGGTCCAGTAACCGAGATCCACCGTGTCGCCGACGCGCGCGCCCAGCAGCGGCTCGAAGCCCGCGACGTCGCGCGCCTGCAACGCCGGGCTCGACACCGCCACCGACCAGGCGATCGCGTGCGGCGACGTCGCGGCGCGCACCCGCCGCTCCGCTTCGGCAAGCAGCTCCTCGACGCTGTCGCCGGGCGCGGGGCGCACCGAGAACGTCAGCATCGCGCGGGTCGGCACGACGTTGAACGCGATGCCGCCCTCCAGGCCCGCCACGTTCAGGTTGATGCCCTGGAATCCCGGCGGCCCCTTCGATCGATATTCGGCGCCCATGCTGTCCAGCGCGACGGCCGCGCGCGCCAGCACGGCGATCGGGTTCACCATCTCTTCCACCCGCGACGAGTGTCCTCCCGGACCCTCGAGCGTGACCGTCGCCGCGCCGATGCCGCGGTGGCGCACGCCCACCCGGCAGTTCGACGGTTCACAGACGATCGCCCGCTCCAGCCCGCGCGCCGCATCGGTGTCGAGAAATGCGCGGATGCAGCTGCCGCCGTGCTCCTCGTCGCCCGAGAACAGTACGCCCACCGGCCGCGTGACGGGCCCGGCCGCCAGCGCCTCCAGGATGGCGGCGATCGCCCCCTTGATGTCCGCCGTCCCGAGGCCGTACAGCCGATCGCCCCGGCGCACCAGCAGGTGCGGCGGCGACGTGTACCCGTCGTTGGCGGGCACGGTGTCGACGTGGGCGTTCAGCAACACGCGCGGGGAGGCGCCGCCGAAGCGGGCGTAGACGTAGGCGTGGTCGCCGACCTCCACCTCGTCGACCGACGCCGCGCCGAGCTCGCGCAGCTCGACGGCCAGACGCTGGACCAGCGGCCACTCGTCCCCATCCGGGTTGCGCGTGTCGAACGAAATCAGCTCGGCGAGGCGCTCGACCAAGCGATCCGTGGTTGCCATGACGGCAGGTTATACAATGTCCGCGGTCCGTGTCGCCCGCCGCCGTCGCCCTCGCGCTCGTCCTCGCCCAGGCGCGCGGCGTCGAGCCCACCGTGATCGGGCCGCGCCCCCACGTCGCCGCCACGCGCACGGCGCAGCCCCCGGTCATCGACGGCCGCCTCGACGATCCGGTCTGGGCCGCGGCCGTGCCGTCCGACACCTTCGTGCAGCACTACCCCGACGAGGGCGCGCCTCCCAGCGAGCGCACCTCGATCCGCGTCCTCTACGACGACAAGAACCTCTACATCGGCGTCGACGCCGAGCAGGTGAATGCCCCCATCGTCCGGCGGCTGGCCCGGCGCGACTCGCAGATCCCGTCCGACGGCGTCTGGATCGACATCGACAGCCGGCGCACCGGCGTCGGCGCCTTCCATTTCGCGATCAACGCGGCCGGCATGCTTTCGGACGGCGTCCACTTCGACGACACCAACTTCACCTCCGACTGGGACGCGGTCTGGGAAGCGAAGGTCGCTGAATACGATCGCGGCTACACGATCGAATTCCGGATCCCGCTGTCCGTACTGCGCTTCTCGGAGCTGCCGGTGCAGGACTGGGGGTTTCAGGTGCGGCGCTTCATCGACGCGCGCCAGGAGACCGACGACTGGGCGTTCTACCCGCGCAGCGCCGCGACGTACGTGCCGCTGTTCGGACGCCTCGACGACCTGCGCGACCTTCACCCGCGCCACGCGCTGGAGCTGCGGCCGTTCGGCCTCGCGCGCGTCGGCCATTCCGCCGTCGACAGCGACACGACGCTGACGCACGGGTGGTGGGCGGACGTGTCGGCGGGCCTCGACGCGCGCGCGCACGTGACCAATGAGCTGACGCTGGACATGGCGCTCAACCCTGACTTCGGCCAGGTCGAGGCCGACACGGTGGTGCTGAACCTGACCACGTTCGAGACCTTCTTCCCCGAGAAGCGCCCGTTCTTCCTGGAAGGGATCGACGTATTCTCCGCGATTCGCCCGCTGGTCTACACGCGCCGCATCGGACGGCAGCCGCCGGCGCCGACGCTGGCCCCCTACGAGACGCTGGTGGCCCGCCCCGACCCGACGCCGCTCTATGGCGCCGCGAAGCTGGTGGGCACGATCGGCGCGCGCACGACCGTGGGCCTCATCTCCGCGGTCACGGGCCCCAACGACGTCGAGGTCCAGGACATGACCGGCGCGCGCGTGCTGCGCCGGCTGGATCCCTGGTCCGTGTTCAACATCCTTCGCCTCAAACGCAAGCTCGCCACGAACGCCGAGATCGGTTTGCTCGCGACCGCGACCAACCGCCTGGAGCCACAACAGCCGATCGGCAGGACGATGTGCCCCGCCAACGCGACGATGCAGCCGGGCAGCGACGGCCGCTGCACGAACGACGCATACGTGTTCAGCGCCGACGGACGCTGGCGATCCGGCATGGGAACGTATTCGGTCGCGGCGCAGGCGATCGGCACGACGCTGCAGAACGGCCCCGAACGCCCCGAGCCCGACGGCCGGAACATCCAACCCGGCCCGCTCGCGGCGGGCGGGTCGCTGTACGTGGGCAAGGACGGTGGCGCGCACTGGCTCTGGAGCGCCTGGCAGCACCTCGCGGGGCCGATGCTCGAATTCAACGACGCGGGCTACCTGGAACGGAAGAACGATTACCAGGCGTACCTGACGCTCGCGTACCGCACGCTCGACGCCGGGCGGTTCACGCGCGAGACGTGGACCGCCCTTCAGGTCAACCAGCGCCGGACGCTCGACGGCCTCAACCTGTGGAACGAGGTGCGTCTCGCGTCGTCGGGCGCCCTGACCAGCTTCTGGGCCTGGTACGCGAACCTCCATTACCGCGGCGCCTTCTTCGACGACCGCGAGACCGGCGACGGGACCGCGCTAGAGCACGCAACCAGCGCAGGCGTGTCCGGCGAGCTGGGATCCGATCCGCGGCTGCCCTTCACCGGGTGGCTTTCGTGGACGTTCGATGTCCGCCAGGGCGGCGGCGTCTTCTTCGGCTTCAATTCGACGTTCGCGTTGCGCGCGCTGTCACGCCTCGAGCTGGCGCTGCTGCCGACCGCAGGCTACGAGAGCGGCGCCCCGCGCTATTACGCGAAGGACGTCGGTGCCATGCCTTCGGACCCGAGAACCTATCACTTCGGGACGCAGACCGCCGCCAACGTCGGCGCGACGCTGCGCGCGGCCTTCACATTCACGCCCGAGCTGTCACTGCAGTGGTACACGCAGCTGTTCCTGACGCGCGTCCACTACGCCCCGCTGTACACGCTGACGCGCGCCCCGGGCAGCCAGGTCCGCCTCGCCGACCTGACGACGCCCGACACCAGTGGGCTCATGCCCGACACCGAGACGGCGACGCTGAACATCAACGTCGTGCTGCGGTGGGAGTACCACCTTGGCTCGACGATGTTCCTCGTTTACACGCGCTCCCAGAATCCCGTGCTCACGCCCATCGGTAACGCGACCCTGCAACTACAACCGCTCCTTCAGGGCCGCGCCGCCGACAACGCGCTGATGCTCAAGATCGCCTACTGGTTCGGCTAAGCCGCGCCGAGCTGGATGCGTGGCGCGTTATTGCGGGCGCGCCACACCGAAACCGCCCCACGACCGCTTGCGCCAGGCGCCGTCCGGCCGCGGCGGGCGCGGGATTCACGGCCTCCGTGACCTGGCACCCGGGCTGCAATCTCCCTCTCCGTCGCAACAACGCGACCCAAACAACCGGAGGATTCCCATGATTCGCAACACGATGCTCGGCCTCTCGCTCTTCGCGCTCATGACCGGCTCGGCCCTGGCGGCGACGCCGGTCCAGAAGCACGTCTCCAAGCCCCGCACGGTCGCGGCGGCCCCGGCGGCGGGCGATGCGGCGAAAGAGCCTGCCAAGGCCGACGCGCCGAAGGCCGACGCCCCGAAGACCACCAAGGGCAAGACCAAGAAGGTCAAGGGCGACAAGGGCGCGGACAAGGGTGGCGAGACGAAGACCGAGATGAAGAGCGCCCCCGCTCCCGAGACCAAGTAACGCGCTCGCGTTTCGAAAATCAGCATCCGGACGAGGCCGGCCAGGTTGCCGGCCTCGTCTATTTGTCTGGCTGTCCCGACGTTCGAGCAGGTGCCCCTCAGGGCGCCACGCGACCGACGCTGCTGTTGCCGGGATCCGTGAACCAGAGGTTGCAGTCCGCACCGACCGTGATTCCAGACGGCGACTGGTTCGTTCCCGCCGCGACCACGAATTCCGTGATCGTGCCGGTCGGCGTGATCCGGCCGAAGTTGCCGCTGAAATACTCGGTAAACCACAGATTGCCGTCCGGTCCCGCCACGATGCCCCCGGGCGCTTCCGCCGGATTGGACAACCGGAATTCGGCCACCACGCCGGCGGGGGTGATGCGCCCGATTCCAGCCGTGCCCGGCTCCACGAACCAGAGGTTGCCGTCCCGCCCGACCGCGATGCCGGTGGGGAAGCTCCGCGCCGTGGGGACCGGATATTCGGTGATCGCGCCCGCGGGCGTGATGCGGCCGATCCTGTTGCCGTTGGTCTCGGTGAACCAGAGGTTGCCGTCGGCTCCCAATGTGATGCTGTCGGGTGATCCGCCCGTCGACGGAAGCGGAAATTCCGTGACGGTCCCGCCCGGCGTGATGCGGCCGATCTTGTTGCCCGCCTGCTCCGTGAACCAGAGGTTGTCGTCCGGCCCGGCCACGATCCCGAGCGGGAGGCTGTCCGCGGTCGGAACCGGGTACTCGGCGATCGCGCCACTCGGCGTGATGCGACCGATCTGATTGCCCGTTCCGGTCCCCGAGCCGGCCTCCGTGAACCAGATGTTGCCGTCGGGTCCGGCGGCGATGCCCGATGGCGCGCTGCTCAGGGACGGAAGCGGCGGAAACTCGACGACGGTCCCCTCCTGCGTGACGAGGCCGATCGCGTTTGCCTCCGTGAACCAGACGTTGTCGTCTGGCCCGGTCACGATCGCCACGGACGGCGCCGCCGCGAGCGCATACGTATTCACGGTCAGACTCTTGCCGTCCGCGCCCAGGGCGGATCCCACGCAGCGCGGCGGCTCCGCCGTGCCGCCCGAGCCGCCACTTCCACCCGAGGCCCCGCCCTCTGCCGCGCCGCCGCTTCCGGACGCGCCGCCGCCGCCGGACGCGCCCGCCGTCCCACCGATGACGCCGGCACCGCCACCGATCCCGCCGACGCCGGTCCCGTCGCCGCCGATCCCACCGGCGCCGGTCCCACCGGCGCCGCCAACGCCGACGGCACTGCCGCCACCGGTGGCGCTGCTTCCCGCACCACCACCGGCGCCACCGGGTTTGCCCGGCGCCCCGGCGCCATCCCGACAACTCAAACAGACGCAGATCGACAGCGGTGCGAGGAAGAGGAGACTCGATCCTGAACGAGCCCGCATGTCACTGGCCTGTCGTCAGCTTCGCTTCATGACGGACAGCACGAACGCTTCACTGTCCTCGTCGGTGACGACGATGCCGATATCGCGCTGACGCTTGCAGGTGCATTGCGTTCGACGGGCCACGACCCTGCAGGCAAGGGGCCCGAATCCGATCCTGGCGAACAGCGGGTTGTAGAAGGTCTCGATCTCCTGCCCGAACAGCGGCGACGCGATGACGGCCTGGCCCATACCGTCGGCGCCACAGAGCCTGGCCCGGGGCGGGAGCTTCCGGAGCGGAGGCGGGATGTTGCCCCACGCGCCCGCCTTGAGCCTGGTGTTGAACACCGCGTTCCTGGCATGCGCCTCGGCGTTCGCGCGGTATTGCGCGCACCCGACCTTCGCCCGTTTCGGCGCGGCCGGCTCGGGCTGCTTCGCCGCAACGGGCGAAACCGCCCTTCCCTGCTCGCCGTGCGTCTCGCCTGAAGGCATCGCCAGGACCAGCGCGATGACGAGCGTCAGCCGCAGCAGTCGTATCGGTGCCGTTTTCCTCATGAGCAAGTTCGCCTTATCACGCGACTCGGAGCGAGGCCGCAAGCGCCTCGAAAAGAGCGCTCCGGGAGAAGCGAGGCCAACTGGCGGCGCTTCCCTCGGAGCGAAGCTCCATCGGCCTGGCTACAGCGAGCGCAGGAAGGTCACCAGGTTCTGCCGATCGGTCGCGCTGCGCGCGGCGAGGGCGTTGACCGAGGCGTTTGCTTCCGAGTTCGTGCTGCAGTGACTGTTGATCGCCGTGACGATGTTGGAGGTCCGGCCGTCATGCAGGAAGAACAGGCGCTGGCCGACGCCCCACAGCGGCGCGCTGCGGAACTCGTCCGACGCCGCGCCGCCCTGGGGAACGCCATCCGCGAGCGCGCCCATGTTGTGGACCGCGATGTCCGAGAACGGCTCGAACGTCACGTTGTTGAGCGGCGCGAACGGCGAGGGGCCGGTCGTCAGCGACGGCGTGTGGCAGTCGCCGCAGCCGACGGCCATGAACACCGCCCGACCGGCGGTCGTCGCCGCCGATCCATCACCGGGGGACGGCGGCGCCAGGAAGCGCATGAACGCCGCGAACAGCACGGTGTCGCCCGAGACCTCGGCCGGCGTGCCCGAGTCGACCTCGTGGTTGTTGGTGTGATCCTCCGGCGACCCGTTGAACACGCAGCCGGCGACCGCCGATCGCTCGTTGGTGAAGTTTTCGTTCGAGACGCCCTGCTCGACGTTGTACGCCTCGCCCGCGAAGATCATCAGCGACTTGTTCTGTGCCTTCCACCCGAACTTCGTGACCGTGCCGTCGTTGCCCGAGGTGTTGAGCCGCCCCGAGACCGGAAAGACGTGAGTGGTCGTCAGGTTCGCCGCGAGCGCCAGGTCCGGCATGTTCTCCATCAACCCGGTCCCGAACGTCGGGGTCGGGATGCGGAAGATGATGTCGCCCGAAGCGACCTGGGCGGCGAAGTTCGGCTGCGCGAGGGTGCACCCCGGCGCATCGTCGCGGCCCCTGATCGTGAACAGGCCGGCGACGCCGCCGCCCGCCGCGATCGGGAAGCGCGCTTCCCGCGTCGGTGTCGTGGCCGAGATGAACGACGGGATCGCGTTCAGTGCGCCGCGAAGGGTCGCGAGCGCGATCTGGGGGTTGGGGATCGGATTTTGCGGGCTCTGCAGGCCGGGGCTGGTGCCGCCGGTCGCGGGCTGCTGGTGGCACATCTTGCAAGAGTTGCCGTTGAACGTCGGGCCGAGCCCCTTGCCCTCCTCGTCGTTGACGCCGTCGCCCGACACCGAGTCGACCTCCTCGAAGGCCTCCTTCGCCCCGACGAACAGCGCCAGCTCCTGCGCGGCGAGGCCGGGCAGGGGATCGCCAGCCCCGGCTATTCCGGCCCGAGGGCCGGGATCGGTCGCGGCGACCGCGACGCACTGAGGGGCGGCGACGCCCACGCAGTTGGTCCCCGAGCCGGTGAAGTTCTGGACCCGACTGCCGTTGATGTTGTTCAGGTTCACGACGTCGGGCGTGAATGAACAGCCGCTTCGCGTCGGCATGACCGACCAGGACCCGGTCGCCTCGGGGATGTTGAGCGGGAAGGAGTACGTGCCGGCAGTGCCGGTGGTCCGCGTGGCCATCGTCCTGCCGTTGAGCTGAACGGTGACGTTCGTGAGCGGACGCCCCTGGGTGTCCCTGATCGTCCCGGAGATGGTCGCCACCAGGGCCTCCCTCGTGGTCTGAACATCTTCTCCGGATTCGATCGGCGGGCGATCGCAACCGATTGCGATCGCGCCGACGGCACCGGCCATGAGGAAAGCGAGACCGCCGCGCGCGATCAACAGCAACGGCACCTTCCGGATCCCAACCCAGCTCGTATTAATGGTCGTCATTTGAGCCTCCTCTCGTCGCAACACAGCGACTCGCGAACCCCAACGCACAGCACGCCACCGCGCCTCGACCCTGCATCGCGCACCGAAGGAAGCCCGCCCGCGCAACGGTGGAACTCCGACTACGCACTGCCCAATTTCACGGAATCCTTTAAAGTCGCGTTTCTGGTTCTCCAGAAGGCAGCTGATCCGTCAAACAGAGCGTTTCCGGAATGAAATACGGAGTCTCACGTACAGCGAAGCCCGTATGACCGGCGGACGTTCCAAGATGTGGGACGTGAGCCGGCGCGGCGGACTGACGGCGTTCAGGACGCGCGGCGGCGCCGAAATACGGCCACGATCTGCGGCCACGAGCGCCGCACCTTCACGGCGAGGACCACCAGCGCGATCGCCCACGCGATCCAGATGACGACCATCCACTTCGTGAACGTGAGGTGCGCCGTGCCGCCCGGGATCAGCAGCGAGGGCAACCCGTTGCGGCGTTCGAGAGCGAGGATGTCCATCGTCACCGCGACGGTCGCGTGCACGAGAAAGCCGGCGTATATGCTGCCCGTCCGCATCGCCAGCGACCCGAGCACGACGCCGGCGATGACGGCCGACGACGCCTCCAGGTACGGCTTGCCATAGTGGATCATGCAGTAGGGAACCACCATGGACCAGATGGCGCCCGAGCCGAACGTGCGCATCGCGCGCAGCCAGAAGCCGCGGAAGAACAGCTCGAGGCCGAAGAACTGGGCGAGGTAAATGAACTCCCAGCTCAGAAAATCCAGCCACGATCGGCCGGCCAGCTTGTACATCGGGTAGTAGTCGGCGAAGTCGGGCTGCAGGCTGACCAGGATCAGCACCGGCACCATCACCACCACGCACAGCGCGTAGATCCAGGCGTGCGCGCCGAACCCGCGCCCGCGCAGGCCGAAGTCGAGCAGGCTGTCCCGCCGGAAGAAGATCGGCCAGACCGCCAGCGGCAGCATGTAGCCGCCCACGCGCGTCAGCCCCCACCAGCCGCGCATGTAAAGCTCGTCCCACTTCCCGATGTCGAACAGCGATCGCGGATGCAGGCGCACGTGGCGATCGATGACGCCGTGGATGGCGCGCAGGTAGAACTCGGGGCGGCCGTAGTAGTCCTGGAAGGTCAGGATGAACGCGACCAGCGTCAGGGCGACCATCGGGCGGTAGTCGATCTCACCGCGCGCCGCGCGTTCCTGCCGGATCGCCAGGCCCTCGGCGTCCAGCTCGCGCCAGGTGCTGCGAAAGAACCACCAGACGAAGGGCGCGACACCGACCAGTAACGGTATCGGTAACGCCCACTTGACCGCCGGTAGCTCGACCCAGTTCATCGCCGTTTCAAGCGTTATATATTGCGCCCGTGGGCGAAGACGAGGACAAGGGCTCCGCTAACGCGGGCAGAAAGAGCAAGCTCGCCAAGTTCATTCAGGAGTACCACGGCGCGCTGTCGACGCTGTTCCTGGGACTGGCCGGGCTGGTCGCGACGTCTATCTGGCAGTACCGACAGTCGGTGACCGCCGCGGCGCAGGCGAAGTCCGAGCAGGCCATCGCGCGCACCAAGGCGGACAATGACTGGCGCATCGCGCGCGCGGAGATCCTGTCCAAGAACCTGAACGTGCTGTCGACGCAGGG
>Ga0070687_100000572_pt1 | contig 12258 bp, 11 predicted proteins | sample KBSS33LmetaG_FD_64678 | JGI IMG/M metagenome (GOLD analysis project Ga0070687, IMG submission 64678) | Switchgrass rhizosphere microbial communities from Kellogg Biological Station, Michigan, USA - KBS S3-3L metaG | ecosystem: Host-associated > Plants > Roots > Rhizosphere ... | reverse complement strand
TCTTCCTGGAACGCGCGCAGACAGTCTTCGTCCGCGTCATTTCGTGGGCTCGGGGCGGGCACGCTGCCTCCTCGGGTAAAGGGGGAGCGCAATCCGGATCCGGGTCTGTCGATCTGCGCGCAGGTGCGATTTTGTGGCAGCGGCGCGTCAGCTCGGCGATCCGCTTGTTTTGAAGCGCGATCGCACCGCGCATGGATTGACGTCCCAGAATCCACGCTGCATGCTCGATCAATGCTTCGTGCCACCAAGGCGCCGCCGCTCGAAGTCGTCGAGGGTGGACTCGGCGGCGAAGCGGAAGCCGCCGCGAAGCAGGTCGAGCTGGACGATCGCGCGCGCGCCGCGCTCGGCGGCGATCAATCGGCCCTCCGCGAATTCCTGCGCGCAGTGGCGCCCGTCGTCCGCCGTGTCTGTCGTGGCGTGATGGGCCGTGACAACCCCGAGCTCGAAGACGCAATTCAGGATTGCTTGATCGATGTCGCGCGCTCGCTACCGCAGTTCCGCTTCGAGGGAAGCGCCGCCCACTACGTCACGAAGATCGCCATGCGGCGGGCGATCGCGACGCGCGACCATGCGCGGGCCCGGGCGAAGCAACAGGCGACGCTGGAGGCCTCCAATCTCCCCGACGCGAGCCTCGCGCGAACGCCCGCTGCGCATGCAGAGCTGGTACGGAATCTCCTGGACGATCTGAACGAAGCGCAGGCGAAGGCTCTGCTCCTGCGCATCATGTTGGGTCACTCGATAGACGAGATCGCCACGATGACCGGCGTTTCCGTGAACACCGTCAAGACTCGCTTGCGGCTGGCCAAGTTACAGCTCCGTCGCTGGATGCAACGGAGCGGAGGGGGACGCCGTGCAGGTGGATGACGAATCCCAGGATCACGCGGAAGAAGCGCTGATCGGTCCCGCCGTTCGCGGCACGTTGAGCGCCGACGACACGGCCCGGCTGGAGCGTCACGTGGCGGGATGTCCAACCTGCTCCGCCCAGCTCGAGGCGATGCGCATCTTTTACGCCGCGGGCGCGCCGGGTCCCGATGACGACGCGCTCGACGACGCGGCGGTCGCCGGAGCCATGGCGCGCCTCGGCGAGCGCGACGCGGTCGATGTGTCGCCGGCAAGGCGTGCCGCGGACGAGGCGCTGGATCACGCCGCGGTGGAGCGGGCGATGGCGCGCCTCGACGAGCGCGGGACGTCCCTCCCGAAACCGCAACGGCGGCTGCGGCCGCTGGTGGGCGTCGCTGCGCTCAGCGTCGCAGCGGCTGCGGCTGCCGTGGTGCTCGCGGTCTTCCACGGACCGCGACCAGCAACGACGACAGCGACGACGACCACTCCCGTGCCCTTGCGCCCGCTCATCCTTGCCGACGGATCGGAGGTCGCCCCTGATGACGCCGCGACGACGATCCAGGTCGGCGAGCAAACAGCCGCGCGCACGGTCGTGCGTCTAGCGTCGGGGGCGGCCCGATTCCGCGTCCGTCACGACGGCAAGCGGCTGTTCCGCGTCGACGCCGGTTCCATCCAGATCGACGACATCGGCACCGTGTTCCGCGTCGCTCACGAAACGGGAGGACGCGTCCGCGTCGTGGTGTCCGAGGGCCGGGTGGCGGTCCTGTCTTCGGCGATCGGCGCGCGTGTCGAGCTCGCCGCCGGAGAGGAGCGCGTGTTTTCGACGGCGACCGAGGCCCATCCGGCGCTCCCGGAGCCAACGGAAGCACCGGAAACGGCGACAGCGCCCGGCGCGATGGCCGGGGCCGCGCCCCACGGACAACCACGCGCGCGCACGGCTGACGATCCCGCGGAGTTGCTGGCCGCCGCCGACGTCGCTCGGCGTTCGCACCGGCCGGGCGCCGCCGTCGCGCCGCTGCGCCGTATCCTCGAGCGCTACCCGAAGGATCCGCGCGCGCCTTCCGCTGCGTTCACGCTGGGCTGGGTGCTGCTCACGGATCTCAATCGACCGCGCGACGCGGCCGCCGCGTTTGCCCAGGCGGAACGGATCGCGCCGCGTGGCGCTCTGGCCGAGGACGCCGCGGCCCGCGTCGCCGAAGCCTGGCAGAACGCCGGCGAGTCCCGCCGGGCGGCCGAGGCCGCTCGCCACTACGAGCAGATGTACCCGACCGGGCGCTACATCGGTCTGATGCGCGGCTTGATCGGCAAGCATTGAGCGCGGCGGTTCTGGCGCTCGCGTTGCTGGCGACGCGCAGCGAAGAAGTTCCGGCAACCGCCGAGCGTGGTCCCGTGCTCGAGCTCGACCCCTGCGCCCAGGTCGACGAAGCGGTCGTCCAGAACCTGGTCGAGCTGGAGCTCGGCGACGCGCGCGCGCGCCGCGGGAAGGATCCGATATCCGTCGTCGTTCGATGCATCGAAGGCGCTCAGGAGATCCGCGTCGAGCCCTGGGCCTCGCGCGGGGAAGACGGGGTCCGGACCATCGAGCTCCCCGACGCCGAGGACGCCCCCGCCGCCATGGAAGCCCGATCGCGCGAGCTGGCGCTGGCGATTGCGGAGCTGATCCGCCGGCTCGAAATCACCCACCCTCTCCCTTCCGAGCCGCCCCCGCCACCGCCGCCGCCTCCTCCGCCGGTCGTCATTGCGCCCAGCGCGCCGCCATCAGCCGCGCCCGGCCGCTGGGGGCTCGGCGCTCTGTCGTCGTTCGACTACTTCACCGGCGGCCAGTGGCTCGCGGGCGGTGACCTCTCGGTGGCGGTATCGCTGGGACACTGGGTGCTGGGCGACCTGCGCGTCGGCGGCCGGTTCGCCAGCGACGAGACCGTGCCGTCAGGCCGCCTGACCACACGCGCCGGCACGGCGGCCGCGGGAGCGGGGCTGAACGTCTGGTCGAAACACCGCTCGGTCGGCTTCGCGCTGATGCTTCGCGCCCAGGGATACGGCGTCGAATACCGCGCCGATCTTTCCGGCGACGGGACCTCCCGGACGGCGCTGCTCGGCGCGTTCGTGGTCGCCGTCGAGCCGCGCCTCCTCGTCGCGGTCACGCGTCGAATTTCAATCACGGCGGGCGGCGCGGCGGGCCTTCCGCTTCACGGAATCATCGTCCGCACACAGGGAGTCGACACGGACAGCATCTCCGGCCTCGCCCTGTCGAGTAGTCTGGGCGTGGTGGTGGCGCTGTGAAAAAGACGGTCCCGACGGCGTTTCTCGGTTGCGTCGGCGCCTTGCTTTTCGCCGGCGGCGGCTGCGGGAACACCACGCTCGATCTGTTCGACCCGGACCGGGGCCTGCTGGGACACTGGGCGTTCGACGAGAGCGAGCCGGGCACCGTGGCCCTGGACTCGTCGCCGTTCGGACTCCACGCCATGCCGTCCGCGGATCCGCCCACGCCGACCCGGGACGTTCCGCCAGTGCATTTTCCGGATCCGTTCGCGCTGTCGTTCGCCGGAACGGACCAGTGGGTGGACATCGGCAACCCGCCGTTGCTGAACGCGGGCGGGCCGGTCAGCATCGCCGCCTGGGTTCGCGCGCGGAACGTCGACGGTTATCACAACGTCCTCGCGCACGGATGGCGCAACAACCCAAACTACGAGGTGGGGCTGCGCATCTACGCCGGCAACTACGAATTCACGTACTGGGACACCATCGATCACCGGGCCAGCGCGCCGATCCCGCCGTCGGACATCGGGAGCTGGGTTCACCTGTGCGGGGTGTTCGACGGCGGCGCGTACTACGTCTACCGGAACGGCGCGCTGGCGGCGTCGACCGCCGACGCGACGACGCCGCCCGCAAACATCGACACGCCGTGGGCGATCGGTGGCCGCGCGCCGCAGCCGGACAATCTCGGACGGGTGATGGACGGCGACATCGACGACCTCCGGCTCTACGGGCGCGCGCTCGGCGCCGGGGAGGTCGACGCCCTCTATCGACGCTGAGCGTTCGGCACCGACTTTTCATTACACAAACGAGCCTCGCCGCGCAGTACCTCTCACATGAGGTACACATCGCTCGCCGGTCTTCTGTTCGCTCTCGTACTCTTGTTTTCGGCGGCCTGCCAGCCGGCCGGACCGGAGGGAATGGCAGGCGCGGCCGGCGCGGGGGCGGCCGGTACCGCCGGTATCAGTGGCGCGGCGGGCACCGGCGGCGCTTCTGCCAGCGGCGGCGCGGGCACCGTCGGCAGCGCCGGGTCCACGGGCGTTTCCGGTACCAGCGGCGGCGCGGGGACGGTGGGCGGGAGCGGAGGCAGCGCCGCGGGTTCGAGCGGCGCCGCGGGTTCGAGCGGCACCGCCGGCACGACCGGCGCGGCGGGCGCCGGCGGAACCGTGGGTACCGGAGGCCGGGGCGGCGGTGGCACCGGCGGCACCGGAACCGGCGGACGCGGCGGGAGCAGCGGCGGCACCGGCGGCCAGGCGGGGACCGGTGGTGCCGGCGGCCTGACCTGCGCGGCGCCGCCGACCGGCGCCAGTTACTCCGTCGACGCCACGGGAGTCACGGTGACGCTGAACCCCGGCCGCATGAGGCTGCAGGTCTGCCAGGCCGACATCATGCGCGTCACCTATTCGAGCGCCTCGTCGATTCCCAGCAAGACGTCGCTTTCGGTCAACGCCACCTGGGGGACACCCACCTTCTGCGTGACGGAGGCGGCCGGCGTCCTGACCATCACGACCGCGCGGATGAAGGCGAAGATCACCGAGAGCACCGGCCTGGTCAGCTACACCGACCTCAACGACGGCGCGCTCGTCTCGGAGTACAGCAAGAGCCTCACCGGGGCGACGGTCGAGGGCGTCGCCACCAACACGGTCGCCGCCGCGTTCAACTCGCCGACGAACGAGGCGCTGTTCGGCCTCGGCCAGCAACAGGACAGCGTCGTCAACCGCAAGGGGACGACGCTGCGGATGTTGAATGAGAACACGAGGATCATGATCCCAGTCCTCGTCTCGAACAGGGGTTACGGGCTGCTCTGGGACAACTATTCGATCACGAACTTCGCCGGCAACGTCAGCAGCAACAGCCGGTACAGCTTCAGCTCCGAGGCGGGCGACCTGGTCGACTACTACTTCTTCTATGGCCCGGCCATCGACCAGGTGATCGCGAACTATCGGACGACGACCGGCGCGGCGCCGATGTTCCCGAAGTGGGCCTACGGCCTGTTCCAGTCGAAGGACCACTATCAGAGCTCGTCGGAGCTGACCGCCGTTCAGAACGGCTACCGTAACAACAACATCCCCGTCGACGTGATCGTCCAGGACTGGCAGTACTGGAGCCCGGCCGTCTGGGGCTCGCACCTCATGGACTCGGGCCGGTACCCCGATCCCGGGGGGATCGTCAACCAGCTCCACGCGGCCCACATCCACACGATGATCTCGATCTGGCCGCTCTATCAGACGCGATCGAACGGCGTCGCCACGGTCGCGGGCGAGCTCGACAACTACAACGCGCTGAACACGATCAACGCGCTCTATCCGACGACGACGTCGGGCGGCACGTACCACTTTTACGACACGTTCAACGCGCAGGCCCGCACGCTCGTCTATCAGCAGTCGTACGATCGCCTGATCGGGAAGTACGGGTGGGATTCAATCTGGGCCGACAACACAGAGCCGCAGAGCTACCCCGAGGGCGTGAACGTGCACGCCGCGAACACCGCTCTGGGGAAGGGCGCGCTCTACATCAACGCCTATCCGCTCCAACACAACAAGGCGGTGTACGAGGGTTGGCGCAAGGTGGGGCCGAACAACAAACGCGTCTACATCCTGACCCGCAGCGGGTACGCGGGCCTCCAGCGCTATGCGGCGGCGACGTGGTCGGGTGACATCAACGCCACCCAGCCCGTGTACAGCGCGCAGGTCCCGGCGGGCCTGAGCTACGCGATCTCCGGCCTGCCGTACTGGACCACGGACATCGGCGGCTACTTCGGAACGCCCACCGAGGAGCTGTTCACGCGCTGGTTCCAGTTCGGCGCCTTCTGTCCGATCTTTCGCATCCACGGGCAAGCGCCGAAGGAGCTGTACGGTTCGCAGTGGAGCGCGACCGGCAAGGCGAACATGCTCGCCGTCGACCAGCTGCGCTACCGGCTGATGCCGTACATCTATTCGCTGGCGTGGAAGGTCACGAGCGCCGGCTACACGATGATGCGCCCGCTGGTGTTCGATTTTCAGAACGACACGATGGTCTACGGCATCAAGGACCAGTTCATGTTCGGACCGGCGCTGCTCGTCAGTCCCGTGACCGCGACGGGCGCGACCAGCCGTTCAATCTATCTGCCGGCGGGCACCTGGTACGACTTCTGGACGGGATCGACCACGCCGGGCGGAGCCACGACGACGGTCAACGCGCCGCTCAGCCAGATCCCGATCCATGTCCGCGGCGGCTCGATCGTTCCGATGGGTCCGATGATCCAGTACGCCACGCAGAGCGCCGATCCCCTGGAGATCCGGGTCTACGCGGGCGCGGACGCGACGTTCACGATCTACGAGGACGAGGGCGACACCTACAACTACGAGACGGGCCAGTACGCGCAGATTCCCCTGACGTGGAACGACGCGGCCCGGACGCTGACGATCGGCGCGCGCGCGGGCAGCTACTCCGGGATGCCGATGACGCGGACGTTCAACGTGGTGTTCGTCGGCGCGAACCACGGCGCCGGCCTCGCCGTCACCGCCGCCGCGGATCAGATGGTGACGTACAACGGTGCCGCCGTCGTCGTGACCGCGAAATAGTCCTAAAATGTGGAGCAAGGATGAAGCTCCTCGTTCGTGCAGCCCTGGCGTCCGCGGCGATCGGCGCCGCGTGCACGCAGACGCTCGACGCAGGCTCGAATCATCCGCACGGGATCCTGCCGGTCGACGAGCGCAACCCGGTCGTGCTCACGAACGACGGCAGCGAGGACAACTGGCAGGGTGAGTACGCGGTCCTGCTGGCGAACGGCGGGGGGCTGAAGGTCGCCGGCATCGTGATCAGCACGAGCCCGCCGTGGCCCGACATCGACGTGAACATCACCGGCTGGCGCGGGCTCGTCGATGCGGCACGCATGACCGGGCTCCGGAACATCCCGGACCCGATCACGAGCATCGGCGCGCCCCTCACCAGGCCGGCGAGCGGCGCGATTGACGACACGACGCCGAACCGGTCCGAGGGCGCGCTGTTCATCGTCGACGCCTCCCGGCGCCTCAGCCTGCCCTACCGGCCGCTGGTGGTCCTGACGGGTGGGCGTCTGACGGACGTGGCGGACGCGTATCTCGTCGATCCGACCGTCGCGGATCGAATCTTCGTCGTGTCGTCGCTCGGCACCGCGTCCTCGTCGGGCGGCGCGATGGGGATTCCAAACGGCGAGATGGATCCGTGGGCCGAGACGATCATCGCCGAGCGCCTGCGCTACGTGCAGGTGAGCGCCTACTACGACCAGCTCACGGACGTGCCCGCCTCGCGCGTTTCCGAGCTGCCCGCAAACCCGCTGGGCGATTGGATCGCGGCGAAGCAGCCGAAGATCTGGAGCGTGGCCGTCGCCGCCGACCAGGTCGGAGTCGCGGCGGTTGCCATCCCGAGCTTCGCGGTGACGATCGATCGCGTGTCGCCGGCCGGCGTGGTGGGAGCGGGCGCGACGGCCGGGCCGGATCTCGTGACGAACGCCAACGGTCCCGCCTGGATCGTCTCCGAGAGCATGGGCGGCGCCGCGACGGCGCGGTTCTGGGATCTGCTGCTGGCGACCCGGTGACCATGCGGCTCGCCTGGGCCGTCATGATCGGCGTTGGCGCGGTCGCCGCGCTCGACGAAGGGGCGGCGTCGGCGGGAAACGTCGCCGCGCGCCTGGAGTACGTCGCGGAGGCCACCTGCCCCGCCGCCGCCGACTTCGAGGCCGTGGTCGCCGGACATCTCGGGTACAGCCCGTTTCGTGCAGATGCTTCCGAGAGCGTGGTGGTTCGAATCGAAACGTCCGGCCGCGGTCTCGACGGCCGGCTCGAGTGGCGGAATGAAGCCGGGGGGTGGGCGGGAGAGCGCACGTTCCCTTCACGCAGCGGCGACTGCGGCGAGCTGGTTCGCGCGATGGGATTCGCGCTTGCCGTGCAGTTTCAGCTGCTGGCCACGGAAGAAGCGGCCAGGAGCACCGCCGCCCCGCCGGCGCCCGCGCCGCCGACCATCAGCGCGCCGCCGCCGAGCAAACCGCCGCCGGAAATCGCGAGCTCGCCCAGCGGTCCGTCCCTGGCGGCCGGCGGGGGTGCGTCGGCCGGCGTGGGACTGTCCCCGGACGTGACGGCCGTCGGCCGCGTGTTCGGAAGCGTCGCCTGGTCCCGCGTCGCGCTCGAGCTGGCGGCGGAGGTCAGCGTTCCCTCGACGCTGCGGCGGGCCGACGGGGCCGGCTTCTCGCAGCAGGTTTTCCTGGCCAGCGTGGCGGGTTGCGGCCTGCTCTCTCGCTGGAGCGGCTGCGCGCTCGCGAAGGTGGGCGAGATCCGCGTGTCCGGTGACGGGGTGGACACCCCCGCGACGTCCGCCGGGCTCATCCTTCAAACCGGCCTTCGGCTGGCCCTGACGCAGCCCCTCGGGCGCCGCGTCTACATCCTCGCGCACGCCGACGGCGTCGCCTTGCTGACGCGCGGGGTGGTCACCCTCGATGGGATGCCCGTGTGGACCACGCCCCGCGTCGCGGGAATCTTCGGCCTCGACTTCGGAGTACGATTTCGTTGAACAAAACCGGGCCTCGCGACAATGACAGGTATCGCGCATGGGCTACCTTCGCCTCGTCCATTCCGCGGAGCCCCGGCCGGTGGCGCCCGAGAGCAGCTGCCTGGAAGCCTATGACCGGGAGCTGGACTACCTGTTCGAGACGCTGCAGCGGCTCGGCGCCGGGCCACGCGAGGTCGAGGACCTGGCGCAAGAGGTCTTCGTCGTGCTGCACCGCAACTGGGCGACCCTGGACCGGACCCGTCCCCTGCGCCCCTACCTGTTCGGCGTCGCGTTCCGGGTGGTGTGCACACATCGCCGGCGGCGGACGCGCGAGATCCCACACCCGGCTCTGGACGCGGAAGATGCCGGCCGAAGCCCGGAAGGCCACCTCCAGAACAAGGAGTCGGTCGCGTTGCTGATGGCGGCTCTCGAGCGCGTTCCGCTGCCGCGTCGGGCCGTGCTGGTCATGCACGAGCTCGACGGCGTCCCGATCGCCGACGTGGCGCAGCGCCTGTCCATCAGCCGATTCGGCGCGTACGCGCGGCTGCGAAAGGCGCACCGGGAGCTGGCATCCGCCCTCAGGCGGTTGTTGAAGGAGGGGGCGTCGCGATGAAGCGCGAGGATCGGGCTGTCGATCGCGAGCTCGAGGCGATCCTGGAACGCGGCCGCGCGATCCGGCCGCTGCCCGACGTCGTCCGCGCACGCGCTCTCGCCCGCGCGCGCGCGACCGTCGCGGCGAGCGCGGATTCCGCTCCGGTCCCGGCGGCGGTCACGCCGGCGCGAGGCCACGGCCGGCGCATCGCCCTCGCCGCCGGGTTGGCGTTGCTGGTGGGCGCGGCCGGCGCGGGCGCCGCGATTCGCGGTGGCGTGCTGGAGCGATTCCGATCGGCGCCGCCCCCCGCCCCCGCGGAGCGGATCGCCCCGCCCCGTCCTCAAGTGCTGCCGGCCGTCGCCCAGGAGCCGGAACCGATCGCGAAGACGAAGACGATTGAAAAGCGGCGCCCGGCGCGTCCGCCGACCGCCCAGGAGTCGTACGCCGCCGAGGTCGGCCTGCTTCGCCGCGCGCACGTGGCGTACGCAAGCCAGGACTTCTCGTCGGCCCTGGTGCTCGTCGCCGAGCACGCGCGGCGATTTCCGAACGGCCGCCTCGCCGAGGAGCGAGAAGCGCTGCGCGTCCGATCGCTCGTGAGCTCGGGCCGCACCGATGAGGCGCGCCGCGCCGTCGCGGCGTTCGCCGCCCGTTTTCCCCGCAGCGTCCTCCTGCCGCGCCTCCGAGAAGCGACGGGAACGACGAAGTAGGCGAGGCCGTTCGGCCCCTGACGCACCGCCGGCGCCCTTTTCGTGATCGAATCGTGCCGCAAAGTGCATAGTCAGTAGGCAGGGTCGTCCTCGAACACGAGTCAACGGTCTGACGATGGCAGCGCCCGCCGAGCGAATACCAGCCACGGTGATGGCAGCGGTGGCAGCGGTGGACAACCGTCGCCTGGAAACCATCTTCAACGCCCACCACGCGACCGTCTGGCGGGCATTGCGACGCCGCGGCCTATCGCCCGAGGCGGCCGAAGACGCGACCCAGGAGACCTTCTTGCTCGCCGCGGAAAAGTTGAACGACATCCGGCCCGAAAGCGAAAAGGCGTTTCTGATCGCGACCGCGCTGCGGGTCGCGCACTCGCTGGGCCGAAAGACCGTGCGCTGGGAGCTGGACGAGGACATGGACCAGCGCCTCGCCGCCGGCCGCGATGCCGGCGATCGGCGTGCGGACAGGCAGCTGTGCGATCTGGTTCTTTCGAAGGTCGACCCGGATCTGGTCGAGGTGTTCGTGCTCTACGAGCTGGAAGGCCTGACGTCGCCGGAGATCGCCGAGCTGCTGCAGATTCCGCTGGGCAGCGTGGCGTCTCGTCTTCGCCGCGCGCGCGAGCAGTTCCGCGACGCCGCCGCGCGCGTCGAGAAGAGCCTGCAGAAGGAGGGGCAGTCGTGACCCGCCCGGTCGGGGATCCTTCCGAACGTCTCCTCGAGACGGACGCGACCGACTTCGAACGGCGCGTCCTCGAGGCGGCTCTCCAGCAGAAACCTTCGAAGGCGTCGACCGCGCGCATGGCGGCGGCGCTCGGGGTCAGCGCGACCGCGATCGGAACCGCGACCACCGCGAAGGCGCTCGCCGCGGGCGCGGCGGCGTCCAAGGGAACCGCGGCCGCGGGCGCGTCCGTCCTCTGGCCGTGGGTCTCGGCGGGCGTGGCGGTGCTGGTCGTCGGCGGCGTTGTCGTTGGCACACGTTCGGGCGAACCAACGCGCGTGCCCCACGCCGCGCCTCCCGCGGTGACGGCTCCGAAGGATCCGGTGCCGGCGCGCGAGCTCCCGGCGCCCCCGCCTGCGCCCGCCGACACGCCGGCGCCCTCTCCCGCCGCCGCGACCGCTGCGGCGCCGCGCGCCCGCGCTGTCACGGCCGCCGGCGATCTCGGCGATCAGGTCGCGTTGATCGATTCCGCGCGGGCCGCGGTGTCCGACGGCGCCGGGGCGCGGGCGCTGGAGATCCTGCGCCGCTATCAGGAAAGGTATCCGGCGGGCAGCTTCCGCCCGGAGGCGGCGGCGATCAAGATCGAGGCGCTGATGAAGCTCGGTCGCGAGTCGGAGGCACGCGCGCTGGCCGAGCGCTTCGTGGCGGAGCACCGGGGCAGCCTGCTCGCTCGCCGGGTGGCAGAAGTTGCAGGCCTCGCGCAGCCCTGATCGGTCAGGGCCAGCGCAGGCCGACGCCGAGATTCGCGGCGATCGTGATCGCGCTGGCGCGATGGAAGATCGGGCCGTTGAAATCGTAATAGTCGCGGATCAACGTCAAGCCGGCCGCGAGACGGGCGGAGACCACGACGGTCGTTCCGAAGCCAGCGGCGATGGCGGCGCCCGCCGCCGCGAACGGGCGCGCGAACGTCGTCGTCTGGTCGGCATCCGTGCCGGCGCTGGCGAGCCGACCGACCAGCGCCGAGGCGCACGGCCGCGCCACCAGCCGCGACCATCCGAGGCGCAGCGGACAGGCGTCGACGCTGGCGGCGTCGAGCGTGAACGACGCCGTGCCGCCCGATTCGGCGAGATCGTTTCGCCACACGTGCGTCGCGCCGACGAACAGCGCGGGCGCCCAGAGACCGCGGCGATCCAGCTCGGCCACCCCGTAGACGGCGACGCCGGGCATGACGGCCGGGGCCGGACCGAAGATCGTCTGACCGGCGACGTACGCGCCGAAGTGCCGGCTGCTCACGACGGCGGGGACGGGAGCAGGCGGCGCGACCGTTTCGACGACCGGTGGCGGCGGCACCGGCGGCGGTGGCGGAGCCGCCGGTGGGTGCGCGGACGTGTCGGCGCCCGTCGGATCCAGCGTGACGGCGATGATGAGCGCGATCGCATCGGCCGCCTCCGCGCACGATCGCGCGACGAAGCGGCGCGGCGGCTGCTCGGCGCCCGGCATGGCCAGGACCAGCTCCGCGGCGACGTTCCCGGAGCGCGCCGACGTGACGACGACCTGCGCATAGACCGCGGCATCCTCGACGAACTGGATGCGCTGCGAGCGGGCGGCGACCCGGGCCGTCAGATCGGCGCGCGACAGGCAGTCGACGGCGCCGCGCAACTCCAGGCGCGCTCGCGTCGGCGCCGCCTCGGGCGCGCTGCTCGCGC
>Ga0070687_100000559_pt1 | contig 12434 bp, 9 predicted proteins | sample KBSS33LmetaG_FD_64678 | JGI IMG/M metagenome (GOLD analysis project Ga0070687, IMG submission 64678) | Switchgrass rhizosphere microbial communities from Kellogg Biological Station, Michigan, USA - KBS S3-3L metaG | ecosystem: Host-associated > Plants > Roots > Rhizosphere ... | reverse complement strand
CGGCCGAACGACGATCTGAAGAAGCTGGGCGAGAAGGTGGCGGAAGCGCTCGGCGGCCGTGGCGGAATCCTGCTAGGTTGAGGGGCGTCGTCGTTACATGCGGATCGCTTTCACACACAACCTGCGCCTTTCAGACAGCGAGGACGAAGCCGAGTTCGACAGCGCCGAGACGGTGGACGCGATCGCGGCCGGTCTGCGCGCCGGCGGCCACGAGGTCGAGAAGATCGAAGTCACCGGTCCCGCGTCGCGCCTGGCTGAACGGATCGAATCGTTCAGCCCGGACCTGATCTTCAACACCGCGGAGGGACGGCGCGGGCGCGCGCGCGAAGCGTTCTACCCGGCGCTGTTCGAGGAGCTCGGGTTTCCGTACACGGGATCGGACGCGTACGTGCTGACGGTGACGCTGGACAAGTGGCTCACCAAGATGGTGCTGGCGCAGAAGGGGATCGACACGCCGCGGGCGCGGCTGGTGACGCCCGAGGAGTTCCGGCGCGTGAAGGATCCGGGGACGCTGGGGCTCGCGCTGCCGGTCATCGTCAAGCCCAACTACGAAGGATCCTCGAAGGGAATCGGCGACGAGGCGGTGGTGCGCGATGCGCGCGCGCTCGCCGAGGTGCTGCCGCAGGCGCTGCGCGCGTATCCGAACGGCGTGCTGGTCGAGGAGTTCGTGGCCGGCACCGACGTAACGGTGCCGTTCCTGGAGGGGCGCGGCGACGAGGGCGTGCTGCTGCCGGTCGATTACCTGGTCGATCCGTCGGCGCGCAGCCGCTTCAATCTCTACGACTACCGTCTGAAATCGGCGGACGCGAGCAAGGTGTCGGTGCGCTGTCCGCCCGATCTCCCGCGCGACGTCGTGTCGCGGCTGCGCGCGATCTCGAAGCAGGCGGCCCGCGCGCTGGGCATGCGCGATCTCGGGCGCATCGACTTCCGCGTGGGCGAGGACGGGCGACTCTACCTGCTGGAGGTCAACGCGCTGCCGTCGCTGGAGCCGGGCGCCAGCCTGTACGCCGCCGCCGCGCGCGAGGGGCTGGACTTCGGCGAGACGCTGGGCGCGATCGTCGAGAGCGCGGCGCTGCGCCAGGGGCTGGTGGTGAAGCCGGGCGCGCGCCGTCGGCGCCCCGCCGATCCGCTGCGCATCGGCTTCACCTTCAACGTCAAGCGGGTGGATTCGAAGGGCGGCAACGACGCAGAGGCCGAGTACGACGCGCCCGAGACGATCGACGCGATCCGCGAGGCGCTGGAGCACTACGGCCACGTGACGCTGTTCGAGGCGACGGCGGAGCTGCCGCGGCAGCTGATGCAGACGCCGGTCGATCTGGTGTTCAACATCGCGGAGGGCGTGGCGGGCCGCAACCGCGAGGCGGCGGTGCCCGCGCTGTGTGAGCTGATGGGGATCCCGTATACGGGGTCGGACGCGGCGACGCTTTCGATCGCGCTCGACAAGGCGCTGTCGAAGCGCGTGCTCCTGCAGCACGAGATCCTCACCGCGGAGTTCCAGGTCATGGAGACCGGGCGCGAGCGGCTGTCGTCGAAGCTGAAGTTCCCGCTCATCGTCAAGCCGAACCAGGAGGGATCGTCGAAGGGCGTCAGCGCGTCGGCGTCGGTGGTGGACAACGAGGAATCGCTGCGCGCGGTCGTCCGCGAGCTGATCGATCGTTACCGGCAGCCGGCGCTGATCGAGGTCTACATCCCGGGTCGCGAGTTCACCGTCGGCCTGCTGGGGGATCGCCGGCCGCGCGTGCTGCCGCCGATGGAGATCCTGTTCAAGGACAAGAACAACACGCGGCCGGTCTACGACTTTCAGATCAAGCAGGAGTGGGAGAAGCACGTCTCCTACCAGTGCCCGGCGCACCTGACCCCGCCGGAGTTGAAGGCGGTCGAGCGCGTCTGCCGCGAGACGTTCGCGGCGCTCAGCTGCCGCGACGTCGCGCGCGTGGACCTGCGCATGACGGCGAAGGGCGAGATCTACGTCATCGAGGTGAACCCGCTGCCCGGCCTGACGCCGGGCTATTCGGACCTGTGCCTGATCGCGCAGGCGGCGGGCATCGAGTACAAGACGCTGATCGGCGAGATTCTCGAGGGCGGTCTGAAGCGCCTCCGCGAGAAACGGCGCGAAGCCAAGACGGAAGCGAAGTTCGCCGACCAGCGCGCCGCAACCAACGGCAACGGCAACGGCAACGGCACCCCCGGCACGAACGGCAACGGTGGCGGCGAGAAGACGCCGGCGCCGGCCGTGGTCGCCGGCTCCGACGACACCTCGGCACCCCACCCGGAATGAGAGCGCGGCTTCGCGAGCTGGGCTTCTCCATCGGGCACTTTCCCGTGGGGACCCACAACGCGATCACCGACGTCGGCGGCGTCCGCGTCGGTCACAGCACGTTGATCATCGGCGATGGGCCGCTCGAGGTGGGCAAGGGGCCGGTCCGGACCGGCGTCACCGCCGTGATGCCCCGCGCCGACATCTTCGATAACCGCGTGCTGGCGGGGGGCTTCGTGCTGAACGGCGCGGGCGAGGTCTCGGGCCTCACGCAGGTGCAGGAGTGGGGCCTGCTCGAGACGCCGATCCTGCTGACCAACACGATGGCGGTCGGCAAGGTGTCCGACGCCGCCGTCAAGTGGATGACGAAGAAGTGGCCGAAGATCGGCGGCGAGGACGACGTCGTGATCCCCCTGGTGGGCGAATGCGATGACTCCTGGCTGAACGACACCGTCGGCAGGCACGTCCGCTCCGAGCACGTCTACCGGGCGATCGATTCGGCGACCGGCGGCAGGGTGGCGGAGGGTTCCGTCGGCGCCGGCACGGGCCTCGTGACGTGCGACTTCAAGGCCGGCATCGGCACCAGCTCGCGCCGCGTCGCGATCGAGGGCGCCGAGTACACGGTCGGGGTGCTGGTGCAGTCGAACTTCGGCGTGATGCACTCGCTGCGCGTCGACGGCGCGCCCGTCGGCGAGGTGCTGGAGCCGCTGTTCCGCAACCCGCGCCGCGAAAAGAACGCCGGTTCGATCATCACGATCGTCGCCACCGACGCCCCGCTGCTGTCGTCGCAGCTGGTGCGCATCTGCAAGCGCGCCGCGCTCGGCATCGGCCGCCTCGGCTCGTTCGCCGCGCACAATTCCGGCGAGATCGTCGTGGCCTTCTCGACCGCCAACGCCGTCCCCCGCCAGACCTCCAAGATGACCGCGACGATCGACGTGCTGCTCGACGAGGCCTGCGACCCGCTCTACGAGGCGGTCGTCGAGGGCACCGAGGAAGCAATCGTCAACGCCCTGTGCGCGGCGGAGGAGATGAAGGGCCAGTCGGGCCACGTCGCGCCGGCATTGCCGCTCGATAAGCTGACCGAGATCCTGGGCAAATACCGGAAGGCGTTCTCGGGGTAGCGTTCGGCCGTCGATCCGCTTTGCGTTCCTTGGCCGAGCGGCGTTACGATCGCCCCGGCCATGCGCATGACCTTCGCGTCGAGGGCAGTCTCCGTCGGTCTCCTCTGCAGCGCGCTGCTCGCGGCCGCGCCAGCGCGGGCGGCCGATCCGCCGGTCCCGTCGGGCGCGCACCCGCGCCTGTTCATGAGCGCCGCCAACAAGGCAGCGTTCGGGACGAAAGCCGCGGCCAGCGGAACCCGCGCCGCGACGATGGTGGCGAGCTGCCAGGCCGCCATCAACAAGCCGAGCGACTACACGGCGCGCGGGGGATCGGACGGCGATACCTGGCCGGGCACCGCGCTCGCCTGCGCGTTCGCATACGTCGCCACCGGACAGTCGAAGTACCTGGCGCCGGCGCTGCTCTACTGGAAGGCGGCGCTCGGTGACGATCAGAACCTGGGCGACGGGCTCGGCTGCACGCCGGCCAATTCGACGTTCAACTGGAAGACCTGGAACGGGAGCGGGCCCACACCGCCGATCCTGATCACGATCACCCACGACACCGGCTACCCGATCCGCTGGTACGGGCCGGACATCGCGCTCGTGTACGACTGGCTCTACGGCGCGCCCGGCGTCGACGACGCCCTCCGGACGCAGACGCGCGCCTGCCTCGGCGCGTGGATCGACTACTACACCAAGTCCGGCTACCACAACGACGAGGCCGGGGCGAACTACAACGCCGGGTACGTCATCGGCAAGGCGCTGGCCGCGATCGCGATCGGCAACGACGGCGGCGCCGACGGGCACCTCTGGACCGAGACGCTGCACGACGTGTTCGCGGGCACGCTCATCGGCGAGGGGCTGGCGGGGAGCGCGGGCGGCGTCGGCAGCGCGGCAGGTGTGATGGTCGGGGGCGACTGGGGCGAGGGGTGGCAGTACGGGCCGCTCAGCGTCGCCGAGTATGCCGCCGCCGCGCGCGCGCTCGAGGAGGCGGGCGCCGCGCTGCCCGAGATGGACGCCTGGGTGAACAGCCTCGTGGTCCGCTACGCGCAGGCCACGGTCCCGACCTATGACGCCCACTACACGGGCAACGGCGACTTCGACTCCGAGGATCCCTACGCGTCGCCAAACGCCAACGTACTCGATGCCGTCCTGCTCGGCCCGTCGAGCGATCAGGCCGCTGGGTGGGCGCTCTACATGAAACAGCAGCAGAAGCCGTCCGGCTCGACGTACATCTACAACGTGATCGGCGAGCTGCGCGATGTCCCGGCGCAGGACTACCGGGCGCAGAGCCCGCCACCGCCGCTCTGGTACCTGGCACGCGGCACGCGGGCTATGTACGCGCGCACGGGATGGGATGCCGCCGCCTACTGGGCGGTCTTCCAGTCGGCGCCGTCGGTCGTCAGCGATCACCAGCACTTCGGGGCCGGCACCTTCGTGTTCAGCCGCGGCGGCGACCACCTGATCATCGACAGCTCGAACTACGGCGAGTTCGACACGCTGGAGACGAACGCCGTCACCGTCGACTCCGCCGGGTTGACGGGCGATTACGCGAAGACGCAGGGGCCGTGGAGTAAGGCCGAGCTGCTCTGGGCGCGCGGGACGGACGCGGCGGTGTTCGCGGCCCGCTCCGATTTCGCGCACGCGTTCGACTTCAACGGAAAGGCGAGCGACATCCCCTACGCGCGCCGCGACTGGGTGTTCCTGCCCGAAGGCGAGATCGTCACCATCGACCGGGTGCGGACAGGTAGCGCCTCGCGCAACATGTACGTCGGGTTTCACGCGAACACGGGCGGGGCGCTGGCGCTGTCCGGCGGCGTCGCTTCGGGAACGGTCGGCGGCTCGAAGCTCGCGATCCACGCGGCGTGGCTTTCGGGAGGAACGCCGGCGATCACGCAGCCGACGGTCGGGAGCTGCAATCTGAACTGCAGCTACCCGTGCGGCGCCTGCGACGCGGCCCGGTTCGCCGTCGACGCGTACCGCGTGACCGTACCGGGTCCTTATGCCCAGGCGGTCCACGTCTTCGACGGCCTCGGCGCCGGGGAAGCGCCGGCCCAGGTGGGATCGCTGAACGACGACAACTTCGATCCGGCTCCGAAGCAGAACGCGGGCGTGATCGGCGCGGCCGTCTACCGCGCGTCGAAGCAGAGCTACGTGGTCGCGTCGGCCGCCCAGGACGGAGCGCCGGCGAATCCCATGACCTACGGCGTGCCGGGCGGCTCGGCCGGGCGCCACATCGTCTACGACGCACCCGAGGCCGGCGACGGCACGTCGGCGGTCAGCGCGGCGGCCACGAGCGGTCGCTGCGTGGTGACCGTGACGCCGGGAAGCGGCGGCGGTCTCACCGGCCACCCGCTGATGTTCCAGGTCGCCGCGGCGGCCGACGGGTGCACGGTCACCGAGGACACGAACGTGGGCCCCGGGATGCCGCCGCCGGGTGGCGGCGTCACGGGCGGTGGCGGCGCCGGCGGCGCGAGCGGTATCGGCGGCGCGAGCGGATCCGGCGGCGCGAGCGGATCCGGCAGCGGAGGATGCGGATGCGCGGTGGCGCCCGCCGGCCCTTCGGCGATCGCCGCGGTATTGCTTGGCGTCGGGTGGTTGGTGCGCCGCGCGCGCTCGCGCCAGCGCAAGATCGATCGACGCCGGACCTGATCGTCAGGGGCGCAGGATTCGCCCCGGCGCGCTGTTTGTTCCGGTCTGCGTGTGGCAGCCGTTGCAGTCGCCGGAGGTCTGCTTCACGTCCATCGCGCGCTCGCGGCCCATGTAGCTGACCTTCGCCTGGTAGGGAAGCGCGACCTCGGCGGCCGAATCGAAGTTGCCGGCCTCGTTCGGCGTCAGTGTCACCGCCTGGCCGTCCGCGCCGACGATCGTGATCAGGATGCCCGCGGCGCCGTCCGCGCCGTCGCAGAGGTCGGGCTCGTGGGCGGTCGGGTAGACCGTGCCGGCGATCGTCAGCGACGGACCGTGATCGGTCGCGTGACAGGCGAGGCAGGCGCGCCCCGGGTTCATGTCGGGGGAGCCGTGGTTGTTGCGCGTCCACGTCAGCCCGCTGGTGCAGGTGGGCGCGGCGGCGAACGGGTCGGGCGCTGCGGCGCCCCCGGTACCCCCGCTGCCGCCGCCGCTGCCTCCGACCGGCGGCTGGACCACGCTGGATTGGGTGGTGTCGGTGCCGCAACCCGCGATCACCCTGACGAACAAGAAAAGTAAACAGACGCTTCGTCGTGCCGATCCCCGAGCCACCCTCCACCGCCCTTCCCCTCCGATTTGCGGCCCGGCAAGGGGCGGCACCAGTTGCCGATCAACCTGAATTCGCGGCCGAGCTCGGGGGGCCGAAGACCGCTGATGGTACGATGGCGGCCACCCGCTCATGCGCATTTGCTTCGTCGTCGCGGACATTCGCGATCAGCAGCCCAACTACGCGGGCGTCTATCTGGCGCAGTCCGCGCACCGGCGCGGGCACGACGTGCGCTTCGTGTCGGTCGACGATCTTTCGTTTCTCGACGACAACAACGTGCTCGCGACGACGACGCGCGTCCGAGCGGGCGACTACACCACGACCGAGCAGTACGCCCGCGCGCTGGCGTCGGACGAGGCGGTCGTCGAGGAGGACACGCTCGGCAGCTTCGACGTCGTCTTCCTGCGCTACAACCCGGTCCGCGAGGGCGAGGCGCGTCCGGGCGCGCCGCTCATCGACTTCGGCTGGCGCCTCCGGCTGGCGGGCACGCTGGTCATCAACGACCCCGAGGGGTTGCGCCGCGCCGGCAGCCGGATGTACCTCGGCGACTTTCCGGCGGACATCCGCACGCGCACGCTGGTGTCGCGCTCGAAGCAGCGACTCAAGGCGTTCCTGCGCGAGCTCGACGGGCCGGCGGTGCTCAAGCCGCTCGCCCCGCGCGGCAACGAACAGGTCTTCTACCTGCGCCGCCGGCAGGTCTCGAACCTGAACCAGATCATCACCGCCGTGACCAAGGAAGGCTACGCGCTGGCGCAGGAGTACCTGCCTGAAGCGGAACAGGGCGAGAAGCGCCTCCTGCTCCTGAACGCCGAGCCGATCCGCGTGGGCGAGCGCGTCGCGATCTACCGCCGGCGTGCCGTCACCGGCCCCAACGGCGCCAAGGCGGGCACGTCCGTGCGCGGGAAGTGTGACTTCGGCCCCGTCGAAGCGCGCATCTGCGACATCCTGCGGCCGAAGCTGCTGGCCGACGGGCTGACGTTCGTCGCCGTCGACATCGTGGGCGACCGCATCCTGGAGCTCAACGTCTTCACGCCGGGCGGCATCCACGCCGTCCACGAGCTCTACGGCATCAACGTCGCCGACATCGTCATCGCCGACCTCGAGCGCCGCGTCCGCCTGCGCGCCGCCTACCGGACGACGTTCGACCCGGAAGCGGCGGACGTCGTCTGAGGCTGCAGCTCCAGCCGCACCTCGCCGCTGGATTTGATCTCGAAGGGCGCCGACCGCAGCCCCTTCCGGGGCTCGTCGATCAGCGTGGATGACGGTGGGCTTTGACGGTCGCCCAGAGTCCAGACGAGGCTTCTCGCCTGGCCGGCCCGGTAGTTTCCTCGCGGCGCCTGAACCGCGACGGTCCGGGAACCCGGCGCGATCTTGAATACCAGGTGCGGCGTCGCCCACTGCTCGAACCCGCCGGTGATCTTGAGCCGATCGACCTCCGGACCGAGCACGGGAAACAGCCCCAGCAAACCGGGGGGCAGGCTGCTGCCGCCGAGCACCAGCTGTACGCGCATCACGTCGCTGGGCACGTAGGCGACCACGACCGCGGTCCCGGGAGATGCGTGCCGGGATCCGTGCTGGTCCCGCTCGACGCGGAGAAACCAAATCCCTGCCGACGGCGGTCGCCACGCGAACAACTTCCCCGCCTTGCGGATTGCGGTCGGCTCGTAGGGACCGTCGACCTTGCGCGCGGCCGACACGACGAGCTCGTCGGGCGCAACCGAATGGCGCACCTTGCAGTCGCCGTCGTGCGCGACCATCAGGGCCTCGCCGCCGACGGGGACGAACCCGGAGCCGCTGCCCGCCCACATCACGCCGATGTAGTTGTAGGCAATGTCGCCGCAGCCGTACGCGTGCGCCGGGCGTTCGGCGGCCGCCACCGTCGACACCGCCACCGTCAGAAGCGCGAGCGCGAAGCGCCGGATGCTCATGCGCGCCAGCACGTTAACACGGTCATTTGAGCCAAACGCCGCGGATGTCGTGTACCCTTGAGGGGCCGCATCCATGAGCGATCGCGATCCCCCGCAATCGTCCGGCGCGCCGCAGCGGCGCACCGAGGAGATTTCGATTCCGCAGCCGGTGATCCCACCGGGGCCGATCTTCACGCTATCGCCGGAGGAGATCGCGCGCTTCTTCGTGCGGGTGCGGCGCGACCAGGACACCGAGCACTGGGACGTGCGCCTGGACGCCACGCTGCGCGAGATTCTCGAACGCGCCAACGACTTCGTTCCGTCCGAGGCGGGCGGCATCCTGCTCGACGACCCGCGCGCGAAGCTCGCGGGCTCGCCCGCGCCGCGCCTGACCTATATCGCGGCCTTCGGCTCGGGCGTCGAGATCGTCGTCGGCCGCCGCATCCCCAGCGACCGCGGCTTCGCGGGTCAGGTCTACACGACCGGCCGGCCCGCCCAGAGCGATCACCTGGACCCGGACGACCCGCTGATGGGCCTGGCGCCCGACACCGGGACGGTGCGGTCGGTGATCGGTGTTCCGATCGTCGTGGGCGAATCGATCTGCGGCGTCCTGCAGCTGGCCAATCGGCGCTCGGGCGGCGCGTATGCGCCGCGCGACAAGGAGCTGCTGCGAATCTTCGCCGCTTACATGTCGTCGTCGATCCAGAACGCGCTCGACGCCATCCGCGCGCGCGCCCAGGCGCGCATCGACGATCTGACCGGCCTCGCCAACAGCCGCTACTTCCACACGCGGCTGGAGGAGGAGATGGCCCGCGCCGACCGCGAGGGCACGAACCTGTCGCTGGTGTTCATCGACCTCGATCGCTTCAAGGAGGTCAACGATCGATTCGGCCATCTGACGGGAAGCTGGACTCTGCAGAAGATCGGCAAGCTGCTGGGCGACCACGCACCCGCGGCCGCGCTGGTCGCCCGCTACGGCGGCGACGAGTTCGTCGTGATCCTGCCCGGCGCCGACCGCGGCCGCGGCGCTCAGACCGCGGAGTCGTTGCGCCTGGCGATCGCCGACGCGGTCCTGTTCGAGCCGACCAACACGCGCAACAACCCGACGCCGCTGTTGCGCGTGACGGCGTCACTGGGCGTCGCTTCGTACCGCGACCACCTGGCGCCCGGCGGCACGCAGCGCCACCGCGAGAGCACGATCCTGCGCCTCGCCGATTCGGCGATGTACCGCGCCAAGGCGCGCGGCCGCAACCGCGTCGAGGTCGCCGACCCCGAGGAGTGAGATGATTCGCCGCGCACCCGCGATCCTCGTCCTCGCCGTCGCAGCGTGCGGTTCGAACGCGGGTGGAACGGGCGGTACTGGCGGCGGTGGCGCGGCCGGCGGGACGGGCGGTGGCGCGGCCGGAGGGACGGGCGGTGGCGCGACCGGTGGCGCCGGCGCGAACGGCGGCGCGGGCGGCGCGGGTGGCTTCATCAGCACGCAGTACCCGCGAGACGTCGGGATTGCCGCCGACGCGCGCGTGCTGTTCGCGTCCGACTTCGAGAACGGCCTCACGGGCTGGACGCGCTACACGAACAACACCGACCAGATCGCGGTGCTCACGGACGCGACGCTCGCCCACGCCGGCAGCAAGTATCTGCGCGCGCAGGTGACGCGCGCGCAGCTCGCGTCGACCGCGAACATCTCCGCCAACGCGCAATACGACTTCGCGAGGCGCGTGCCCGAGGTCTACTGGCGCTTTCACACGCGCTTCGTCGGCCAGACGGCCTCGCCGCACCACTGGGTGCGCGTCGGCGCCGGAACGCCGAGCTACCAGTCGGACGGCCTCGCGAACACCGTCCCGCCCGGGAACCAGGGGTTCTGGTTCGACCTCGACGCCAGCCAGACGAAGACGTTCGCCTTCTACGTCTACTGGTACAAGATGCGCTCGGGCCGCTGCAATGACGGCAGCGCGACGCCGGGCTGCGCGGGCGACCAGGGCACCACCTACTACTACGGGAACAACTTCAACCCGGCGGGCCAGACGGCGTTCGCCGCCGACAGCTGGTTCTGCCTGGAGATCCGCACGAAGGCCAACACCGTCGGCCAATCCGACGGCGAGCTGACGCTCTGGAAGGACGACGCGCTGGTCGGCGAGTACAAGCCCGGCACGCCGCGCGGGCGGTGGCTGCGCGACAACTTCTACAGCTGGGGGCAGTACTTCATCGACGAGCAGGCCTTCGAGGGGTTCGACTTCCGCTCCGACGCCGACGTTCTCCTCAAGCGCGTCACCCTGGACGCCTACTATCAGGTCGACACCCTGCCCGCCTCCGCGCCCGAAGCGCAGGTGATCCTTTACGACGACGTGGTCGTCGCGACGTCACGCATCGGCTGCCGCGTCCCCTGATCGTCCATCCCCGAACGAGCGCGGAGAATCATCTCGGCGGGCGCCAGCTGATCAGCAGGGACCAGGACGTCCACCGGCGCGTACGGCGCGAAGAAGTTCTGGATCGTACGGAAGCGACGGGCGCGCGCGAAGGCGGGAATTCCCGCCTCCTCCAGCGCCTTCAGCATGACCGGCAAAACGAAGAGGCGGTGCACGGGCCACGCCGGAACCAGCGGACCGTGCCGCCGCCGGAACTGGAGCTCGTCCACGACGTCCATCACCACGCACGAGATCATCGTGAGGCCGCCCACCGTGACGGCGAGGCCAGCGTCGGCGCACGTCCACTCGATGCCGGTCATCAACCAGCAGATCGCCAACGCCATGGCCAGCGATCGCGCGAACGCGGCGCGGACGCGGTGGTCGACGCCGCCGCCCTCCGGATCCGGTGCGCCGCCGCGCTTCCAGGTCTGGGCCAGCAGGCGCGGGCGATTGAACAGCCACGTCATCAGCAGACACAGCGCGCCGACGACCGCGACCTCGACGGCGCGGTTCATCGTCGTCCCTTGCGTCAGGGCTTCCGGCATCACGAATGGCACGAGCACCGCGATCTGCGCGGGCAGCGCCATCAGCATGGCGGCGTCCACGACCGGCGCCAGGCCGCTGGCGGGCGTCGGGAGGCGTTCGGCGCCCGTGGGCGCGCCCGGCTTCAGGGGACGACCGCTCGCGAGTCGGGTGACGGCGGCCACCGCGACGGCGGCGAGCGCGAGCGGTAACAAAATCGGTTCAGGCGACCACCGCACGAAGTGGCGGAGCTCGTGGGCCACCGAAGGCACCATGAACGCAATCATCATCACCACGATCCCGTTGCCCGCGCCGTATCTGTCGATGACACGCGCGAGCCAGTACAGCAGGAACGTACCGGCGACCAGGCTGACCATCTGCGCGGCGATCCAGAATGGGTCGTTCGGATCGCCCGCGATCACGTTGCCGTACACGACAAAGAGTTCCGAAGCATGTCTCAGCCAGCGAACGATGAAGAAGGACTGGACGGTGACGAACATGAGCGCGATGACCACGACCCACGTCCACAGTTGATCCCGCTCCTCGTAGCCGCCGAGGCGCAACGCCCGCCAGCGCCGGATCAGGAGCGCGAGCAGCTCGACCAGAATCGCCGCCGATATGAACGGGCGGATGCCGACGCAGAAGATCCCGAACTCGGCGGGGTCGTAAGGCTTCTCGCCACCGCCGGCGATTTTCTCGAGCACGAGCGTGTTGACGCCCGGCAGCGGGATGCGGGCCATCAACATCGCGGCGACCGGCGCGAGCAACGTGACGGCGATCCGCCGGTAAACGCCGCCCTTGGACCCCATGGCCCCATCATAAGCGAACGCCGCCGGGCCCGTTCGGTTATAGAGTGCCGCCATGATCCATCGAATCGGACGCCACGCGCTGGTCGTTGTCGCAGTCGTCGGTTTTGCGGCGCGCGCCCAGGCCGAAGTGAAGGTCGACGCGCTGATCGGCAACCACATGGTCGTGCAGCGCGACCGTCCCGTGAAGCTGTCCGGGAGC
>Ga0070687_100000555_pt1 | contig 12488 bp, 6 predicted proteins | sample KBSS33LmetaG_FD_64678 | JGI IMG/M metagenome (GOLD analysis project Ga0070687, IMG submission 64678) | Switchgrass rhizosphere microbial communities from Kellogg Biological Station, Michigan, USA - KBS S3-3L metaG | ecosystem: Host-associated > Plants > Roots > Rhizosphere ... | reverse complement strand
TATGAGCACACGCTCCTGGCGAATCTGTCTGAGTAGATGGCCCAACAGCCAGAGGGTGCCGCGGTCCGCCCAGTGTAAGTCGTCGGCATAAAACAGCAATGACTGCTGTCGCGCGATATTTGAGAAGACCTGGGCCACCGCATCGAAGAACAGCAGTCGCTCTTCGTGTGCAGCGAGTTGAGGGCGTTCCGGGAACGGGCCGAGACGCGTTTCTATTTCCGGCGCTAGCTTGGCGATCTGAATTGCCGCGTCGCCAAGTAATAATCGAAGTTTCTCGTCGTCTTTCTCTTCACGCGTCCAACGACGGAACGCTTCCACAAAGGGCAAGTAGGGCGTCGTTGCTTCGTATTCGTAACAACCACCGGTCAGAACCAGTGCACCATCGACGGCGGCCTGAATCGTCAGTTCGCGCGCCAAACGCGTCTTGCCTGCGCCAGGCTCGCCGCTGAGTAACACCGCGTGACCATGGCCCTCACGCGCTCGGCGCCAAATCTCTCGCGCTTCTGCAAGTTCAGTTGCGCGGCCAACAAGACGTCCACGTGAAAGTGCATCGAGAATAGCAATTGCTGATCCGGCTTCCGTATCGATAACCGCGTCCTGATCGATCAAACAACGCGCGAGAGCTGCGCGCGTTTCTTCAGCAGAACTAAAACGTTGCGCGGGATCTTTCGCGAGTAGCCGGAGGATGATGCCTTCAATGGAGCGCGGTAAGTCTGATCGTAGTACACGCGGAGGAACAACGGGTGCATGGACGTGCTGTGACACAATGGTCAAAGGATCGTCGCCGCTGAAGGGAAGCCTTCCGGTAGTTAACTCGTAAAGCAATACGCCCAACGCGTAGAGATCTGTGCGAGCATCGACCGGCTGACCGAGTGCCTGTTCAGGCGCCATGTAGGCAGCCGTACCTACAATCACACCCGCTCGAGAAATACGTGCCGCATAAGCCGGAAGAGCGATTCCAAGATCAGCAAGTTTGACACTGCTGGTCTGATCGTTTCGTGACAGCAGAACGTTGTCAGGTTTCAGATCACGATGCACGATGCCGTTGCTATGCGCGTGATCGAGAGCCGCGCAGATTTGAATTGCGACATCGACAATCCGGGGGAGCTCTGTGGGGCGAGCATGCGACAAACGCGGACCACCGACGTACTCCATCACGAAGAATGGTTGGCCATCAGCTTCGCCGACGTCGTGGACGGAAACAATGTGTGGATGGTTCAGCGCGGCTGCGGCTCGTGCTTCGCGAAACAAGCGGGCGCGTGCGTCAGAAGTTGCGGAAGTAGCCCCGGAAAGTACTTTGACTGCTACTTCTCGATGAAGATCAAGATCAGTGGCTTGATAGACAACACCCATCCCTCCGCGACCCAGCTCGCTGTTGAGCCGGTACCGTTCGCGGAGGACGGATCCAACTCCAACGCCAGACTGAAAATCCTCTGGGAGAATTTGTGTTTGCTGCGTATCAACCATTGGTAAATCGGGTCAGTGATTAAAGATTATCTGTTCTTTAGTGGCTGCTCAACTTTGCAAATGAGGTCAGTACTACCGCGCGGTGGTACTGACCTCACTGTCCGCCATTGAATCAGTCGTTCGCGAATGTTAAGAACATACGGTTTATGCCGGTCGACACCCCAATCGCCATTGAACCCAAACCCGTTGTGCGACGCAGCAGCAAGATGTTTCGTGCGCTGTCGCACCGTAACTATCGCGTCTTCTGGGTTGGTGCGTTTCTTTCGAACTGCGGCACGTGGATGCAGGCTGTCGCCCAGGGCTGGCTCGTTCTCGAGCTGACAAACTCTACTTTCTGGCTCGGATTGGATGCGTTCATGGCAACTGCGCCCGGTTTCGTCTTGACGCTGATCGGCGGCGTCTTTGCCGACTTGATCGATCGGCGTCGCCTGTTGATCATCACGCAAATCATTGCGGGAGTTTCAGCGCTATCACTAGCGGTATTGATCTCAACCGGTTTGATCAATCGATGGGTCGTTCTCGCCTTTTCTTTTCTCACCGGCTCCTGCATGGCGCTCGCAAGTCCTTCGTATCTTGCGATGACTTACGATCTTGTCGGGCGAGAAGACCTCGCAAACGCGATCGCACTCAATTCGACACAGTTTCAACTGGCGCGCGTTGTTGGACCAACGCTCGCTGGCTTTGGTTTTCGTCTGTTTGGCCTGGCTGGTTGTTTCTATGCGAATGGATTGTCGTACATCGCGGTGGTTTCTTCGCTCATGATGGTAAGACCCATTCGGGAACAAACAATTCCTGTTGCTCCCGTCGGCACGGGCAAACGAACTGTCTGGCACGATCTAATCGACGGACTTAAATACGTTCGCAATCGACCGCGCGTGTCGAGCTTATTACTCCTGTCCGCAGTACACAGTTTGTTTTCGGCGCCGTACTTTGCGTTTGTTCCCTATTACGCGCGCGATGTCTTCAGGCTGGGTGAAACTGGTTTAGCCTGGATGATGGGCACGTCCGGCCTGGGCGCGTTCTTCGGGGCGTTGTTAGTAGCCTACCTCGGCGACTTCAAACGTAAAGGTTGGTTGGTGCTTGGCGGAGCATTCTCCGCGAGCGTGTGCGTGACCGGATTCGCTCTTTCAACAAACCTGAGAGTTACGCTGGTCTTTCTTTTCTTTATTGGCTTCTCCATTGTCGTTTCAGTCGCAACAACCAACACGTTGTTGCAGAAGCTTGTGACCGATCAGATGCGCGGCCGAGTGATGAGTATGTTCATGCTGTCGTTCATGGGAACAATGCCGATCGGAAACATTGTCGCGGGCTTGGCCTCAAAACACTTCGGCACGCCTCACACCTTAGCCACGGGTGGCCTGATCGTAATGACTGTGGTGGTAATTGTGACGATATCCAACAAACGGCTGCGCAGTTTGTACTAATCATTGGTCAGTTAACATTTCACACATATCAATTGTGGTTACTGGAGACCACCGACTCCATGTCGGTGGTTTTATAATTTCAACCTACCGCGCCAAGTCTTCTTACTCTGCGCATTTTGATTGGCGGGCGCGCGGACTGGGACTCAACAGGGGGAAAGTCCGCTCTAGGTTGAAATTGAAGCACCGCCAACATGAAGTTGGTGGTCTTTTTGAATGAAATGATAACTGACCTGTAATTCCTGCTCCTGCCTGCTGCCCCTACTGCTGTCTCCGCGCAAGATCCGCCCAGCCACTCCGTTCTAATCGTGTTGACGAGGAGAAATACCGCCTCGATTCGAAATCACCGGGCAAACTCAAACGGCCCTGCGCTACTTATGGAGTGTCTGAAAATGCACCGAATATTCCGACTAGTCGTGGCTTTGTTAGTTCTGACTTCTGCTGCAGCCCTATCGCAAGCTCAGGGAATCATTGTTCCCGGCCCCTGTCAGCGCTGCCCTGATATTCCGCGGCCAATGAACTTGCCACGTTCCCTGCCGATCAAGTCGATCAAGATTGACGCCAAAATAAATTCGCAGTTGGCGACAACTCACGTCGAGCAGATTTTTAGAAACGATACCAACGTAACGCTCGAAGGGACTTACCTCTTTCCCATTCCGGAAACGGCTTCAATCGTGGAGTTCGCGATTTGGGACGGCGAGCGCCGATTGGTTGGAGAAGTTCGTTCCAGGGATGAAGCGCGACGCATCTACGACGAGATTGTTCGGCGCCAGCGCGATCCTGGATTGCTGGAATACGCCGGAAAGGATCTTTTCCAAGCCAGCATTTTTCCAATTCCAGCGCACTCCGACAAGAAACTCGAGCTCACTTATACACAGGTGGCGCGTGCTGATTCGGGCACGGTTGCTTATCGCTATCCACTTGGAACGGGTCGACAGATGACCGAGATCGGTTCCGTCGCGGGACGCGTTGAGCTGCAAAGCAAAGATCCCCTGCGCAACGTCTATTCACCAACGCACGTGATCGATGTGAAGCACAACAGTGATCGATCGGTCGTTTCGTTTGAAAGTGAACGCGGCAAGGAACAGCAGGACTTCCAACTTTTTTACACGATCTCAAAAGAGGATTTTGGGCTGACACTGCTGACTCATCGCGAGCCTGGTCGCGACGGTTATTTCCTGCTAATGATTTCCCCCAAGACTGAATGGTCTGAAAAAGAATACACGGCAAAGGATGTCGTCTTTGTGGTCGATACGTCTGGTTCGATGGGAGAGGACGACAAAATGGAGAAGGCGCGGTCTGCGTTGCTCTACGGCATTGGCATCCTGCGACCGCAGGATCGCTTCAACGTCGTGTCGTTTGCAGGTGAAGAGCACTTAATGGAGTCGGAACTCATCAGTGCAGATGACGCTGGCCGTAAGCGCGGAGCAGAGTTCGTTAAATCACTGCGACCTAGCGGTGGTACTAACATCAATCAGACGCTCCTGACATCGCTTCGTCAATTCGTGGCCGGTGACCGACCTAAGATGTTGATATTCCTTACGGACGGTTTGCCAACAGTTGGTGAGACCAATGTAAATCGAATTATCGATAACATTCATAGCGCTAAGCACACTGACGTGCGCCTGTTTACATTCGGTGTTGGTCACAACGTCAACACTGCTTTGCTGGATAAGTTAGCGTCAGACAATGGCGGGGTTTCCGATTATGTCGAGCCGAAGGAGGATCTGGAAGTTAAGGTTTCGAGTTTCTTTACTAAGGTGAACTTCCCGGTCCTGACTAATCTTCAACTCGACATGCCAGGGGTACAAACGGATCTCGTATATCCACGAGATCTTCCCGATGTCTTTCGCGGTTCACAGGTGACTTTAATCGGTCGCTATCGTAACCAGGCGGCGCTCGAATCCGTTCGTCTGCGCCTCTCTGGCAGATCCGGTGGAGCGACCCGCTCGTACTCTTATGAAAACCTGCACTTCCCGCTGCGCGAAGAGAACAACGAATATCTACCACGACTTTGGGCCACACGACGCGTTGGTTGGTTGATGGAACAGATCCGCACCAATGGTGAGCAAAAAGAGTTGCGTGATGAAGTTGTCGACCTTGGAACGAGATATGGAATCGTGACGCCTTACACTTCTTACCTGGCATTAGAGAATGAACAGACCATTACGACGAACATTACTCCGGGACCGGGCCAGCCAACAACATTAAGGCAGATGAAATCAGCTAATCGTGCCGCAGCACCGCCACCACCAAAGGCAGCAGATGCTGTAGCTGTTACCGGCGGTATTGCTGTACAGGAGAGCAAACGCACGCGAGATCAGCAGCAAGCCGAGAAGCTAAAGGAAGAAGACTTGTCGTCGGTAATCCGGCATGCTGGTGCGAAAACGTTTTACCTGCGTAACGACGTTTGGACTGACGCAGAGTTCAATGCCGATGCAGGCTTGCCCGAAACGGTACTGACCTTCGGCAGCGACGAGTACTTCGCGTTACTGAAGCAGAAGCCGTCTCTCGCGAGTTACTTCTCACTCGGTGAGCGCGTGATAGTCGTATTTGAAGGTCGCGTTTACAGAATCAACGGGCATTAACCCAATAAGAGACGGGGAGACACGGAGACACGGTGACCGGGGGCGTGTTTTCTCCGCGTCTCCCCGTCCCTGTGTCTCCCCGTCTTTGCGGCTTGTCTCCTCCTCCAATGTGCGGTAAAACCAAGTCACACCTCCAAGGCTTTTCACATCGGTCGCGGCTTGGTCCGTCTCCGTATCATCGTGTTCGAGGCTATCGAAAAATGATTCGCTCAAAGCCGTTCGGGATGATGCTTTGCTCAGTCCTGGTTGTCTTACCCCTTGTCTCCTTTGCTACCCAGGCGTCGTGGGTAAGCTCGAGCGTCCGAACCGATGGACAAGATCTCAACACCGTCTACTTTGTCGATAGTAAGAGGGGGTGGATTGGTGGCGACAATGGTTTCTTAAGTCGGACTGAAGACGGCGGCCGCACGTGGATTCGCCAATCGATCAGTACAAAAGCCGGGATTAATGACATTTACTTTCGCGACAAAGAAGCGGGATTTCTTTTGGCCGGAAATCGGATCTATGTCACGCATGACGAAGGAACGCGTTGGAGCGAAGTGCGCGTCTTTCAGCCGGCTGAGTTTGATGGCGCTGATATCGACCTATACAGCATTCGTTTCTCGAGCAAGAAGAAAGGCTGGGTGGTTGGCTCTGTAAGCAAACGCGAAAGAGTAATTGACAGCATTCTCGTTTATACAGATGACGGCGGCGAAAGCTGGCGACGGCAACAAGCTCCCAGCCGTCTCGAGCTCATTCACATCGATTTTGTGAATGACAAACGAGGATGGATTGTCGGAGCGGGTGGCACGATCCTGGCCACCATTGACGCCGGCCAAACATGGATCAAACAGAACTCCGGAACCACAAGCACGCTTTATCACATCGACTTTCGCAACGACAAAAAAGGCTGGGTGGTCGGTGAACGCGGAACTCTGCTGCGGACGACCGATGGTGGTGAGACCTGGACGCCCGCACCGAACAACGCTCATGCAACGTTACTATCGGTTCAGTTTCTGAACGACGATGACGGTTGGGTGATCGGTCGTTCGGGAACGATTCTTAGAACTGAAGACGCTGGCAGAACCTGGATAACGCAAGAATCGGCAACAAAACAAAACCTCTACTCCTTACACTTTAAGGACAGCATTGGATGGGCAGTTGGAGGCGCAGGAACGATCCTACGCTACGCGAAGTAACCTTTGGAGTGCGACGGCCTGCCGTCGCTTTCAAATGCCGGTCGAACTCTGACAATTCCATACCAAAGCGACGGCAGGCCGTCGCACTCCAAATACAAAACGCCCGGTGCGATAGGAACGCACCGGGCGCAAATCACAGGAGGAACCGAGTGTTAGTGGTTGTCACTATTGCTTGTGACAATCCGGTAACCTCGCCACTGAGATGTTTTCAACGAACGTGCAGGTTGCCCTAAGGAAAAATCATCAGACTCAGCATTCAGTACCGTTCAAGGGCAAAGCGCGAAGGGCAAAGAGCTCAGATCTCTTTGCCCTTTGCCGCTTAGCTCTGAACGGCGCTGAATGCTGCCCTGGTCCTGAACTCAAGCGCGGCCGCCTTCAAAGGTTAATGGCGGTGAGTTCTTAAGCGTCAGTGTTCCTTCAGTTCGGTCCGCTTCGAAACGAGCGTCGATTCCAATCTCCACCGAATGGCCATCCATATCGAGTGATGTAGCTGCGGTAAAGGAGTTTCCGGACATCTGTACCGCTCCAAAGTCGGCATTTCCCATTTCAGACGCGATAGTCGCGGTCGTTTCTTCACCCGAACGTGAAATCGTCAGGGTTGCGGGGATGCTCTGACCCATAGGCGTTTCGATGTTGATAGTCCATGCTCCCGTAGCGTCGACGATCGACCCGGCAACCGGTCGTTCTTTTCGTTTGCCCGTAGTGTTGTAGATCTCAATGTCGGAGCAATAGGGCTCAATCTGATCCAGAACCTTCACGCCGTCCCCGACGACTATGATCGCAGCTTGATCCGGCTGGACGTACTTCGACGCAACTCTTTGCACTTCGTCGATTGTTACTGCTTGCACACGGTCGCGATAATTCTGCAGGTAATCATTCGGAAGACCGAGCATCTTGATCTGAACCAATTGATCGATCATCCCTTCCTGTGTCTCCAAACGAATTGGAAACACCCCTGTCAGATATGATTTCGCGTCGTTGAGTTCTTTTTCCGACACAGGTTCATTCCCAATACGATTGAGCTCGTAGAAGAACTCCTTGAGAGAATCACCTGTAACTGGTGTTCGCACCTCTGCAGTTGCTCGAAATGTTCCGGCGGTGCGACGCGCATCGAGATTGGAGTAGGCGCCGTATGTGTAGCCCTTCTCTTCGCGCAGATTCATGAACAAACGTGACGACGCAGTGGCGCCCAGTACAGTGTGCATGATCAACATCGGGAAGTAGTCGGGATTGGTACGCGTAATGCCGGAGTTAGCGATCACGATGTTTGATTGTGCTGAACCCGCGCGATCGACCAGGTATGTGGTCCGTTTCGCTCGCACTGGAGGTTGCGGGAAATTGTTAGGGAGCGGCTCACCTTGTTTCCAGTCCGAAAACAAACTTTCAATTCTCGGCGCGACCTCATCGAACTTTACGTTTCCGACGATGATCATCACCGCGTTATTCGGTGTGAACTTCGCTTTGTGAAACTCAACGAAATGTGCGCGAGTTGAACGATCGATCGATTCCGGCGTGGGAGCGACTAGTGAATAAGGATGATCGCCGAACATCACTCGCGAAACCATCTCAGTCGCAAGGAATGACGGTTGGGCACGCTGTTGCCGCAAGCTCTCCTTCGTGTTCTGTTTTGCCAGTTCAACTTCGCTCTCGGGAAACGAAGGCTGCAAAACAACCTCTGCCATCAAGTCGAGTATTTCGTTTTGGAAAGGAGTGAGTGCCGAAGCCGCGACGATTGTGTAATCGGAATTTGCGCCAGCCGTTAGACTCGCGCCCATGCGCGCAACCTTCTCCGCCATCTCGCGACTTGATCTTGATTGCGTGCCTTCGGGTAAAAGACCGGCTAACAAGTCAGTCAGTCCAGGAAGTCCAGGCGGGTCGTACGCAGTTCCGACTCGTAAGGCCAGACGATAGCTTACGAGTGGCAGTCGACTGTCCTCGATCACCAACAAACCCAGGCCATTCGCGAACTGAGTCTCGCGAGCGTTCGGGATAACGATGGGACGTGGAGCTAAAGGGGGTGGCGCTTGATTTCGGAAAGGTTCCGGTTGACTCATGTTCATAAGTGTAGCGGCCCGGAGCCACGATCCGTTTGCGGCGGCACATCCGCTGGATCTTTCGACTGTTCCGGTCGCGTGGGAGCTGGTTTGATTTCTGATGAATTTGTGCCTGAAGCTGGAGGTTCAGCTGCAGGTTTGTCGGGTAATGTTGGCGGTGGCGCGGCCGGCTGCGTTGGTTCACCTGATGCTTGCGGAGTCGCCGGTACGGCTTCCGTTTCCCCTTCTTCACGAACTGCGGGCACGATGTCCAACACTACTCGATTATCAACGTCAACGTACTTCCTGGTTGCATTTTGAATATCTTCGGCCGTGATACTGAGATAGTGACTCAACTCATTATCAAACAGAGTTGGATCAGAGTCGTAGAGAGCAAACTCAGCAAGCCGTTGCGCGCGATACATCGTTGATTGACGACCGCGTACGGTGTCGTTGCAAAGGGAATTGCGCAGCTTCTCCATCTCATCCGGGGTTGGGCCCTCCGCAGCTACTCGATGAATCTCATCGAAGATCTTCTGCTGGATGTCTGCGACGTCTTCGCCTGGCTTTGGTAATGCGAAAATGTACAACGCAGATGGACCACGCCGTTCGTCTACTCCTCCTTCGATCGAAACAACGGATTCGTCGCCTTTCACCAAATTTTGGTAGAGCCGCGAACTGTCACCTTCGAACAGAATTGTTCCAGCTAGCGACAGCGCGTAAAAGTCACGCGTCCGCCGGGGAGGAATCTTCCAGCCAAGTACGAAAGCTGGAGCGGGCGCCAATGGATCGTTATAAGTCTGGCTCCGGACGGCAACAGGTTCCTGTTCCGACACATCGACCGCTGGCGGCACAGCCTGTGGTGGGATCGTGGCGAAATATTTGTCGATCAGTGATCGGGCTTCTTCAATTTCGAAGTCACCGACAACTGACAGCACGGCATTGTTCGGCGCGTAGTAAATCCGGAAGAAGTTGCGCACGTCGTCGATCGTCGCGGCGTCGAGATCTTCCATCGATCCGATCGTTGAGTGGGCGTTAGCCGGATTGGTAAAGATAAGTTCATTCATCAGCAGAAACGCATTTACGTAAGGTTGATTGTCGTAGCGTAAACGTTTCTCTTCCTGCACCGCGTTGCGCTGATTGTCGAGATTCTCCTGAGTTACTTTGAGCGACCGCATACGATCACTCTCGAGCCAGAACGCAAGTGGTAAGTAATTCGACGGTAGAGTTTCAAAGTAGTTCGTGCGTTCCGTTGAAGTCGTCCCGTTCATCGTACCGCCGGCGTTGAAGATATGCTGGAAGTGCGCAGCCTTCGCCACGTTCTCCGATCCCTGGAACATCATGTGTTCGAAGAGATGCGCGAAACCAGTTCTTCCTTCTTTCTCGTTGCGGGATCCGACGTCGTAATAAACGGCAATGGAAACCACCGGTATCGAATGGTCAGGACTAAGGACCACTCGTAAGCCATTGGTGAGCGTGAACTGTTCAATCGGTGTCGGCGGTAGTTGAAGTGTCTCAGCCACTCAGGCCTCTCTAACGATCAAAATTAGTCTGTAAAACAAAGGGCGTGCCTTACCCTTCGAGAGGAATGGCGAAGGTAAAGCACTGCCTTTGGGGAAAAAACTCTACGACCGACAACACTAAGCTGGCTTGTCGGCGATTAGCCCTCGAAGCTCTGCGCGCAGACGCTCAATCTCAGCGAGTTTCTGTTTGACTCGCTCGAATAAAGCAGACTGAGTTTTGATTCCTTCCTCAATTAAGAAGCCAGCAGCTTCTGCTCGGTTGCGAAAGACTCCGGCTTGCACGAGCTGTTCGAGCTTATCCTGCGCTTCGGGAGAAATCTTGACTGCTACCACGTAGTCGTCTTTGGCAGAGATCGCCTTTTCAATGGTCCTGCTGATGTCGCGGCCAATCGCGCTGAGCGATTCGGGGATTCGTGAAGCGATGTCGCGCACTGACGACGCGGTACGACCCTGAGCATCATTTGGATCGATATCGTCGTCTCGCAACATTAGATCATCTACAGGGTCGGGCGTTGAAGGCTCTTCCTTATGATAGGGACTGCTCATTGCGTAAAGACTCCTTTAGTAACGAATTCGTTCTCCAGCGTCTTACGATTTTCTCCAGGGGTAAGTTCATTCTACGGACGCGTGGAAACAACCGTCAAGCGACCTTAGGTTTGCGAGTATACGGAATTCAGCAACAACCTTGCTCGCTAGAAGCGCATCCGTTTATAGTGCAAGTCGACAGATCTTTCCCCGTTCATGTAAATAGGATCTACTTAATCGCATTCGAGGTTTTCAGTGAAAAGAATTATCGCTCCCGTCGTTCTCACGTCGTTACTGCTTGCCCAAATCATTCCAGTTTTTGTTTTCGCTCAACAGCATTCGCCCGCCAGCACATCGTCCGATGGCCCTGCCAGCCGCACCACACGTCGGGAGATGCGACCGGTGGGCCCGATCGCTGATATCACACGCGACTTCAACGAAGCGCTTAGTGTGGTGCAGCAACAATACGTCGACGGTCAAAAACTGAATTACAACGACGTCTTTAAATCGTCGATCATCGGCATGCTCCGGTCCCTCGATCCGCATTCAAACTATTATGACCGCGAAGAATACGATGAGCTGAAGACAGACCAGCGATCGGAGTACACGGGTATTGGAGCCTCGATCCAAACGTACTTGTACCAGGGTCAAGCCGATACTTACATAACGGCGACATTCGACAAATCGCCTGCCGCTCGAGCGGGATTGCGATTCGGAGATCGGATCGTTGAAGTGGACGGCGTGAAGATGGCAGGCAGAGGTTCGTTGGAAGTTCGAGACAAGATTCGTGGACCACGAGGCTCTCAAGTTGTAATCACAATCGAACGCGCGAGCGACAAGCGGCTTGCGAAGGTCGAAATCACGCGCGATGTAGTACCTCAACCGTCAATCCCTGACGCCTATCTTTTAAAGCCAGGGGTTGGTTATATCGATATGACGCGCGGCTTTAACTACACAACGACGGACGAACTGCTTGACGCTCTCGAGGTGTTACACAGCAAAGGGATGCAGTCGCTCGTCCTCGATCTGCGAAACAATCCCGGAGGGTTTTTCGATCAGGCGATCCACGTTGCTGAAGTTTTTCTAAAGAACGGCCAGTTGATCCTGACGCAAAAAGGACGAGATGGGCTGCGCGATAACACCTATGAATCCCGCAACTACAAACCTGATCTAGTTCCGCTCGTTATTCTGATCAATGAAAACACTGCATCGGCGTCAGAGATTGTCGCCGGTGCGATGCAGGATCACGATCGCGCACTAATCGTGGGTCAAACCAGTTTCGGCAAGGGTTTGGTCCAAAGCATTATTCCGCTCGAAGGTGGCGGAGGTCTGACGCTGACGTCAGCAAAGTACTACACGCCTTCAGGTCGTTTGATTCAACGGGATTACACGCACGGCGGTTTCTACGACTATTACACTCGTGGTGGTTTAACTCATGACAATGAGAAACTGGCCGTCAAAACTACAGATCAGGAAAAGAAGACAGACACCGGGCGCGCTGTGTACGGCGGCGGTGGCATCATGCCCGATGAAGATGTTAAGCCGCGTACTTTGAATGTCACTCAGAGGCGTCTGCTCACACCGACGTTTCTATTTACTCGCGAACTGGTCAATGGACGCTTAAAGGGATTCGAATCGAGTCGCGTGGTTACGCCGATTGCCGCTGCGAAGGACCCACAAATTGACAGCATTCGAATTTCCGACCCGTTGTTCAAGGCGTTCAAAGATTTCGCACTCGCCGATCCTGCTTTCA
>Ga0070687_100000552_pt1 | contig 12553 bp, 9 predicted proteins | sample KBSS33LmetaG_FD_64678 | JGI IMG/M metagenome (GOLD analysis project Ga0070687, IMG submission 64678) | Switchgrass rhizosphere microbial communities from Kellogg Biological Station, Michigan, USA - KBS S3-3L metaG | ecosystem: Host-associated > Plants > Roots > Rhizosphere ... | reverse complement strand
GTGCCCGATCGTCGCGGGCGCGCCCGAGGTCATGAAGGCGGCGTTCACGAAGGAGACCGACTTCTTCGCCGATCGCGGCATCACCTACGTCGACCCGGCGCTGACCTTCACCGAGCCGTCGCTGCTGAAGAGCCAGATCTTCCAGGCCTTCGGCCCGTTGCTGGGCGTGACCGAGGACGAGAGCGACTTCGCCTGCACGCAGGGCTGGAAGGCGATGGAGATCGTCGACGCCGACCTGCAGAACAAGGGCAAGGCGATCCTCGAGACCGTCGAGGCGGAGAACCGCGTCGCGGTGCTGATGATCGGGCGCCCGTATCACTCGGACCCGGGCCTGAATCACGGCGTGCTCGAGGAGTTCCAGGTGCTCGGGTACCCGATCCTGTCGATGCGTTCGATCCCGAAGGATCCAGCGTGGCTCAACCGCTTCTTCGAGAGCGACATCAAGGCCGGGCGGATCGAGACGCCGCTGGAGGTCCAGGACGTGTGGCCGGAGAACTACTCGGCCAACTCCGTGCAGAAGGTGTGGGCGGCGAAGTTCGCGGCCCGCCACCCGAACGTCGTCGTGCTGGACCTGTCGTCGTTCAAGTGCGGTCACGACGCCCCCACCTACGGCCTCATCGATTCGATCATCGCGGCGTCGGCCACGCCCTACTCGGCGCTGCACGACATCGACGCCAACAAGCCGGGCGGGTCGATCAAGATCCGGGTCAAGACCTACGCGCACTCGCTGAAGCTGCACGAGGAGCGCCTGGAGGACACGGCGCACCGGAAAGACGAGCTCAAGTACCGGATGGAGGAGAAGCGCCTGCAGCTCCTCGAGCTCAAGCGCCAGCAGCTGGAGGCGCGCAAGCAGCAGGATCCAGCGCTCGAAGCGATGATCAACGAGACCAAGGAGAAGGTGGCGGCGTACTCGGCGAAGGTCGAGGCCAACAAGCCCAAGGTCAACCCCGTCGAACAGGCCAAGGACGCGGGCCTGGTGCGGCTCGGTATCAAGAAGCGCGTCGACGACCGCGAAATCGTGGCGCGCGTTTAGACGACAACCGGAGGCAATCAACGTGGAAACTGTCGACAGCAAGCAGACGAAGAGCCGGAATGTCCGAATGAAGCTTCCGATCCTCGGTGAGGAGGAGCTGGACATCGACGCCGAGCTCAAGAAGTTCGAGACGGAGCAGATGGCCGCGCTCGGCCTGGAAGCCGGCAAGGAGCACTGGCGCGACGACAACCCGAACACGTTCACCGGCCAGCAGCGCGCCCACACGACGGTGCTGATCTCCGGCCTGACCATGGCGCACGACCTGTTCCTCCAGGGCGCGCTGCGCGGTCTCGGCTACAAGACCAAGGCGATCGACGTTCCGGACAACTCCGCGCTCACCTTCGGCAAGGAGTTCGGCAACCGCGGGCAGTGCAACCCGACCTATTTCACCGTCGGCAACCTGGTGAAGTACCTGGCGTACCTGCGCGACGAGCAGAAGATTCCGGTCAAGGACATCGTCGAGAACCACGTGTTCATCACCGCCGGCGCCTGCGGCCCCTGCCGCTTCGGCACCTACGTCACCGAGTACCGCAAGGCGCTGCGTGATTCGGGCTTCGAGGGCTTCCGCGTGATGCTGTTCCAGCAGCAGGGCGGCCTCAAGCAGGCCACCGGCGACGAGCAGGGCCTGAAGATGAACCCGAAGTTCTTCATCACGGTGCTGAAGTCGATCCTGATCGGCGACGTGCTGAACATGGTCGGCTACCGCATCCGCCCCTACGAGGTGGTGCCCGGGTCGACCAACCAGGCGCTCGAGGCGTCGAAGAAGCTGATCCACGACGCGTTCGCCGACCCGAAGGGGAAGTCGTTGCTGTGGGCGCTGATCCAGACGCGCCGCAATCTCATGAACGTCAAGGTCGACCGCACCCTCGTCAAGCCGAAGGTGTCGATCATCGGCGAGTTCTGGGCGATGACGACCGAGGGCGACGGCAACTACGGCCTGCAGAAGTTCCTCGAGGCCGAGGGCGCCGAGTGCGACATCCAGCCGGTGACGGCCTGGATCCTCTTCATGATCTGGGAGCAGACCTGGGACACGCAGCAGCGCATGGTGCTGCGCGGTGAGGACACGGCGCGCAAGGGCCTCGCGGGCAAGGACGTTCGAAAGAAGCTGGCGATGCTGTGGCTCGCCAAGCACGCCATCAAGGGGACGTTCTACGGCCTCGGCCACATCATGGGGCTGCACGACGTGCACCTGGCCGACATGGACACCGTCGCGCAGACGGCGGCGCCGTTCTACAACAACCACCTCCGCGGCGGCGAGGGCCACATGGAGGTCGGCAAGCTGGTCCTCAACATCGCCAAGGCCAAGGCGACGATGACGCTGTCGGTGAAGCCGTTCGGCTGCATGCCGTCGGCGGGCGTCTCCGACGGCGTCCAGTCGATCATCACGGAGAAGTACCCGCAGGGGATCTTCTGCGCGATCGAGACCAACGGCGACGGCGCGGTGAACGTCTACTCGCGCGTGCAGATGATGCTGTTCAAGGCCCGGCTCGCCGCGAAGGCCGAGTACAAGGCCGCGCTCGAGGAGACCGGCCTGACCGTCGAGGAGATGCGTGCCTACCTGGCGAAGAAGCGCTGGCGCGGGTCGTCGCTCTTCTATCCGCGCCACGGGAAGGTGGCGAGCATGGCGGCCAACCTGGCGCATCACATCGCCGACGACATCAAGAAGACGCGCACGGCGAAGATCATCGACTTCGGCAAGCGCGTGCTGGCGCGGCGCGTGGGGCAGAGCGAGCACGCGGCGCAAGCGCAGACCGAACCGCGCGCGACCGCGACCGCGAACTAGTCGCAACTCCATGCTGCAAGGTCTGACCGAAAAGCTGCGGGGGATCGTCCACCGCGGGCTCCAGGAGACCGGGAACGAGGGCCCGGTCCTGAAGCGCGTGCGCGAGGTGGCCAACACCGTCAACGACTTGCTCGGCAAGCCGATCCACGGCGCCGAGCGCGGTGCCGAGACGGTCGCCTCCGCGGCTCCGGCGCCGTCGGCGCCGTTGCAGGCGCCGGTGGTGGTCTACTTCGATGGCAAGGATCACCGGACGAAGAAGAAGATCGAGGAGCTGCTGCGCGGGCGCGACATCGTGTTCAGCGTCCTCGACGTCGCCACCGACGAGGCCGAACGGTCGTGGGTCGTCACCGCCGCCAAATCCGAAGAGTTTCCGATCGTCGTGATCGCGGGGACGCCCGTGGGCGGATTCCACGAGCTCACGCAGCTCGACGTCCAGGGCGAGCTGAAACGCCGCGTCTTCCCGGCGCAGTAGCTCCGGTCCCCTCCCGCTTGCGGAGAGCGCTAGGGCGCACCCCCGTCTCCTTCGATTCAGCAGCAAGGATCCGGAACACAAGCGCAAGGTAGCACCGCCGCGCTCCGCTGGTAGGGACGTCTTCAGTGGACGGCGTCGCGGTGCGCGGCGGCGCTCTGTTCACCGCTGCCGTGAAGCAGCTGATGAACGTGCCCGATCATCTCCCCGAGGTAGGTGGCCAGCGCGCAGAACTCCGCGGCCTTCGTCTCCGCGGCGAGGTGCATCGCGCGGTGGACGAGCGCTCGCACCAGCGCCAGGTCCGATTCGGTGCCGTGCCCGCGCCGCTCCGCGAGGATCGCCGAGAGGCGCTCTTCGTGTTCCTTCTGTAAAGCATCGAGATTCGCCATGACCCTGGCATACCACGGTGTGTGATCAGCGCCCGTTGCGCGGGCCGGTGTCCGGTGGTCTGCTCCGGCTCGAGGCGCGGTGAGCACTCTGTGTCGTCGTCGGGATCGGTCGCCGAGGCTGGGCCCACTCGTCTGCCTCGCTGCCTGCGCGGCGGCCGCCTGTCTGCCCCGCGGCGAGCCGCCGACCGGGCGGCAGGTGATCGCCGACCGGGCCAGCTACCTCACCGGCGTCGTGGCGCCCGCGTCCGACGGAATCCTGCGCTTGCTGGTCGCCCGCATCTCTCCCGACGGCGCCCGGAACGATCTCTACGTCGTGTCGGTGCCCGACAGCGGTCCACCCTCCGAGCGCCTCCTCGTCGCGGACTTGCCGTCCGGAGTGCCTTGCTCACCCCGCGCCAGCGGGTTCCTGGCCGTCCCCTGCTACCCCACCGACGTACGCGGGCGTCTGTACCTCCACACCAGCACCGACTTTAACCAGGGGACCCAGGCAATCGCGCGCATCGATCCGGTGACCGGGGAACGTCTGGACTTGGGTGACGGGAGGTACTTCAATCTGTCGTGGGCGCGGGAGCGCGTGCTGGTCGTGAGGGAACCCGACGCCACGCTCTTCGAAAGCGACGGCCAGGCGACGCAACTCCCTGACGTGTTCCAGGGGAACGCCACGTTCGTCGGCGAGGATCTGTTCTACGTCGTCCAGGAGCAGGGATTGATGCACCTGCCGCCCCACGGCGTTCCGGAGCTGGTACGCGCGGGAGTCACCGGCTTCTACGTGCAGAGGACGGACACGGGCCCGCTGCTGGAAACCATCACCCCCGGCGCGGATCCCAGCACGGGGACCAGCACCATTGTCGATCCCATCACGCTGGAGGACCTATTCACACCGATCGAGAACGATCCCATCAGCGTGTCGCCCGATCGCCGCTGGCTACTCGTGGATCACGGCGCAGGCCGGGGGGTCACGTTCATCGACGGAGTGACGGGCGATCGGGAGGACGTCCCGCCACTCGATTCGAGCACGCCCTTCAATCACGAATGGCGGCCTGGGCGCGCGGAGGTCTGGTTCATGGCCAGCGTCTACAGTTCCGCCTCGCCGCCGCCGGCCATCACGTGGATCAAGGCGCCCGGGAGGCCGGCGATCACGGTTCCGCTGTTCACGGAAGGCCTGTACGACGTGACCCGCGGACGGAGCTTCCTATCGATCTTCACGGGCGACGGCGCCTACTGGTTCTCGCATCCTCTATCGGGGCTTGTGCGCCCCGCGATCCAGATCGGACCCGCCGACGACCCGAACGGCACCCACTTCGATTTCAACCCCACCGGAACCTACACCGGCAGCTACCAGACGCTCGCCGACGGCCGCCTGCTGGTGTCGGCCTACTACACCGATTTTCAGCGCAGCGACATCTCCGCGATCGATCCGGCGACCGGCGCCACGCAGTTGCTGGGAGAGAAGGGCACCGTGCTCGTTGTCGGGCAGCGACGGCTGCTGGCGAACCTGCACGTGATCGACACTTACGGCGACCTCACGGCCATCGACCTCGCCGACGGTCACGCGACGGAGCTCGCCGCGGAGTTCACGTATGACGCCTTCGTCGAACGGACGGGTACCGACCCGCTTCAGTCCGGCGCGCGCGTCGCGTTCCAGTTCCGCGCGCGGTTCGACTCGCCCTACGACGGCATCTGGGTGACGGCGCTGCCGTGATCGCCTCGCTCGCGCTGCTGGCGGCGACGCTCGTCGCGGACGGGGGAAGCGGGGACGTGGCGCCGCGCCCGGCCGACGGCGGCGCGTACGACGGCCCGGCCGATGGCCCGGAAGGTGGCGCGCCCGACAGCGGTGTTGGAGATGGCGGGGCCCCGGCGGACGCGCCGCCACGCGGGCGTGTCGTCGGACGCGTGCTCGCGAAGGGAACGCGCCAGCCCGTGGCGGGCGCCGCGCTGACGTCGGACGTGAGCGACGTCGGCGCATCCGATGCGCACGGGGATTTCGCCGTCGACGTCCCCTGCGGTCCGCGCCGCCTCACGATCCAGGCGCCCGGCTTCGAACGCGTGACGACGATCGTCGATCCCTGCGCCAGCGCCGCCGCGCCACTGACCGTGCGGCTGTCGCCCGCCGAGGCGGGACGGGGCTTCGAGACCATCGTCCGATCGAAACCCGTGCAGCCTCAGGTCCGCGTGGAGGAGGAGGAGCTGACCCAGACGCCCGGGACGCTCGGCGATCCCTTCCGCGTCATCGAATCGCTCCCCGGCGTGGCGACGGTCGCCTGGCCGGCGCCGGTCTACGCTGTCCGCGGATCGAACCCGGGCAACACCGGTTTCTTCCTGGACGGCGTCCGGGTGCCGGCGCTGTTTCATTTCGCGCTCGGACCGTCGGTCATCCATCCGTACCTGTTCGACAGCCTGGAATTCTTTCCGGGCGGTTACCCGGCGCGCTATGGCCGCTACGTGGCGGGCATCGTCGCCGCAGACACGCGGGCGCCCGCCACCGATCGCGCCCACGCGTCCGTCGACGTTCGCCTGTTCGACGCGGGCGCGCTGGTGTCCGCACCGCTGCCCGGTCAGGGCTCGGTCGTGGTCGCCGGACGCTACTCGTACACCGCCGGCCTGGTGTCGCTGCTCAACCAGGATGTGAAGATCGAGTACTGGGACTACCAGTTGCGCGCCGATCGGCGCGTCGGTCCCTTCCAGTTGACGTTACTCGCCTTCGGTTCGAACGACGTCCTCGCGCCGAAGAGGACCGACTTCATCCCGGATGTACAGGTTCGCGAGGTCGATCTCGGCTTTCACCGCGTGAGCCTGCGCGCGGCCGCGCCGGTCCTGGGAGGCCGGTTTCAGGCGTCGCTGGCGGTGGGAACCGATCACAGCCGCGGGCCTATCGCCGACGTCTACGCGATCACCGTCGATGCCCTGACCGCGGCGCCGCGCCTGGCCTTGCTGCGCTCGTTCGCCGCGGCCGACGTCGCGGTCGGATTCGACGGGGAGCTGACGCGCTATCAGCCGGTCACGACGCTCGTCCGCCCCGATAGCGGTTGGGACCTGGCCCAGCAGCGCGACGTCTATTTGCTCGCCGGCTACGCCTCCGCGACGGTGCGCGCCGGCAGCCGGCTCGTGCTGACGCCCGAGCTGCGTTTCGACAGTTACGACGTCGGCGGGACGTATGCGCGCGATCTCGGTCCACGGCTGGGGGCCCGCCTCAAGCTGCGCGACGACGTCACGCTCAAGGCGGGTGGCGGCCGGTTCACGCAGACGCCGAGCCTGCCGCTGCAGATCCCGGGCGTCGAGTCGTTCGGCCTCGGCCTGTTCGGGCTCCAGAGCTCGTGGCAGGCGTCGCTGGGCGTCGAGACGAGCCGCCTCGCCGCCTTCGATCTTTCGCTCACCGGTTACGTGCAGCGCTACGTGCTGACCGATCTGCGCGACCCGACGCCGACCAGCCCCGACCCGCTGGCCGACGATTTCCTGATCAGGCGCGACGCGGTGTCGTACGGCATCGAGCTGCTGGCCCGCCGGGAGCTTTCACATCGGCTGCACGGGTGGGTCTCCTACACGCTGTCGAACAACCTGCGCGCGCTCGGCGGCGGCGCGATCGGCCCCTCCGACTGGGATCAGCGACATATCCTGAACCTGGTCGTCGGGTACCGCCGGGGCCGCAACACGTTCGGCGGGCGCGTTCACTACAACACCGGCCGTCCGTTCATCGTGGCGGCGCCGAACGGCGACGTCATTCAGCGGCTGCCGCCGTTCTACCAGCTCGACCTGCGCTTCGATCGCCGGATGATCTATGACCGCTTCATCCTGAACTTCTACGTCGAGCTGGTGAACGCGACGCTCACCCGCCAGGTCTACGCTTTCAGTGAGCAAACCCCGGGCGTGACCGCCGGCCAGCTGCAGGAGAACAGCTTCCGCCTCGTGCTGCCGTCGGTGGGCGTCCGCGGCGAGTTCTAGGGGGTGTCCCTAATAGAGCAGTCCCCGTCCTCGTCCTTGCAGAACCAAGCACCCGCGGCATCGGTGTCGCCGATAACTGCGCTTTCGCGCGGGGGCGGCTAGAACAGCGCCGCGAACGACAGGGCGAAGACGTTGGCGTCGCCGCTCACGTTGCTGTCGCACTGCTCGCCGTAGCCGCTGATCGAGGCGCAGACCTCGGAGACCTGCAGATTGGCATAGCTGAGGAACATCCCCAGCGACGCGGAGCCGGTCCCGACGGGGAAGAAGGCGCCAACGTTGCCACCGATCGTCCAACCGCTTTCAGTGACGTCGACGGTCGTCACGCCGTCGGAAGCGTGGGCCGACAGCGCCCAGATACCGAGCTTGGGACCGATCACGATCTCGGCGCCAGGCGTCCGCGCATGGAAGAGCGGGCTGAACGTCAGGTGCACCATCGCCTCGCTCGCGTCGACGCCGGGGGCGCTGTTGGGATTCATGACGTCGATGGTGATCTCGCCATTCGCCGAGAAGATCGGGGAGACGGAGCCGCCCAGGATCGAGCCGAGCCGCAACCCTGGATCGAGACCGTCCGTGCCGGAGCCGAAGAAGGAGTTGATGCCGATGTACGGCAGCGCGAGGAATCCCGAGCGCTCCGCCGGGGCCGTCGCGGCCGGCGGGTAGCCGGCTGGCGGCGGGGAGCGGTACGTGGGCGGCGGGTAGTAATACCCCTGCGGGGGATAGCCGGCTCCCGCCGGCGGCGGGGCGGGCGTCGCGGCGGACGGCGTCGCGGACTGCGCGGGCACCATGCACTGCCCGTTGATGCAGGTCGCGCCGGGTCCGCAGGCCGGCTCGCAGACGTTTTCGTCCTCGGCCTCGGCGGCCGCGGGCAACGCGACCGCCGCCAGACACCCAACCGCCAGCCTCGCCAGAGCGCGCATGAATTACGGGTAACAGGAATCGCCGCACGTGTCACTTGCGCGGCGTCTCACCGCGCTGCACCGGGTCTGCAACCGAATCGGGGCTCAGTCCCAGGTCGGGCGGAACATGATCGCGAGGCGGGGGAGGGCGCGCGCTGTCTTGGGAACGGCGTGCTGCCAGGTGCGCTGGCAGAGGCCGCCCATCACGAACAGGTCGCCGCGTCCCAGGCTGAACGGGACGGAGCGGCCGCCGCCGCGCGGGCGCATCAGAAACCGGCGCGGGCCGCCCAGCGACACGGTCGCGACCAGAGTCGGCTCGTCCCGCTCGCGCGCGACGCGATCGCCGTGCCAGGCGACGCTGTCCTTGCCGTTGCGGTAGTAGCCCATGCTGAGGCGCGAGAACGCCGTCGCGTAATGGGCGGACAGAAGCTCGCGGATCCGACCGAGCAGCGGATGGCCGGGCCCGTCGTCCGGGAGGCTCGCGACGAGGCGCGGGACGTCGACCATCCGGTCGTACATGTAGACGCGGTCGCTGTGCCAGGCTGTCGTCCGCACCAGCTCGTCCATGAGCGCGCTCTCACCGGCGACCCAGCCGGGCAGGTGCTCGACCCAGGCGCCTGCGTCGAGCTGCACCCGCCGCACCGCCGCCAGCGCGGCCCCGTCGATGGACGGGGCGCCGCGATCGAGCAGCGACGGCTGAGATGGCAGCGAAGCGTGCACCCAGACAAGCTAGCAAACGTCAGCTAGCAGGCGCGTCCGCGGGCCGTCAGGGCGCGAACAGATCGCCGAGGTCGCTCGCGCCGGCGACCGTCGCCATGATCGGCAGCCCGAGCATCTGCTCGATGGTCTTGAGCATCGAGCCGTGCGTGTACGGCACGGCGCCCGCATAGCCGCGCTTGACGTCGGGGCCGACGGCGATGAACGGGAGCGTGGCGGTGTGGTTGCCCTCTTCCCAGGTGATGAAGATGACGCCCCCGTGCGCCTCGACGAAGGCGATCAGCGGCGGTAGGTTGGCGGCCAGCCAGTCGTCGCCCGCGCGCGTCCGGTTCGAATTCGGACATCCGCTGGCGCCGTGCATGTCGTTGCACAGGTCGGGTGAGATGAAGGCGTAGCTGGCGACGCCGCCGCTGGTGAGATCGGCGGCCAGCGCGCCCAGCTCGCGGTGATGCGCGGCGCAGCTCGCGTTGTCCTTCGACGGCGGGTCGCCCGCCACGTCCTGGAAGAAGACGAACGGGTTGTGGCGCGGCCGATAGAAGCCGGCGCTGTCGATCGGGCAGGCGCCCGTCGCCGCGCCGATCCCTTGCTGATACGACATCCAGTCGAGGTTGCCGCCCGCCGCCGCGATCTGGGCGACCAGGTGATCGTGACTGGCCGTGCTGTTCGAGGCGGACGGACTCGCGTCGGTCGTGAACGTGTGATCACCGAAGGCGTTCGTGCCCGCCTCCATCCAGAGGTAGTGCGGCTCGCTGGGGAGGGCGGGCAGCTCGTCGCTGAACGCGACCGCGTGCGCGTAACGCGGGATCAACGTCCCGTTGATGTAGGGCGCGTCGTCGGAGTTGCCGTAGATGCGTTCGGCATCCTGGTTCTCCATCGCGACCACGAACACGTGGGGCGTTCCCGCCGATCCGGACGCGGGGGCGGGCGCGTCCGGCCCTCGCCCCGCCTCGGGGCCCGACGATCCCGGGCCGGCGCTGGTGCCGCCGCACGCGATCCGGAACGCGCATGCCGCCACGAGCGCCACCAACGCGCCCCACGCCCCGCGCCGAACCCGCCGCCAGCCGATCGCCGCCTCCCCCCTGACAACTTAACGGCCGCGCGCCAGAGGGGAAGCGGTTACCTTCTCGTGAACCTTCGTTTGCTGGCGGCCCGTGGGCGGCGCGCGCCGCCGATCAGCTGATGTCGAGGGTGATCGTGAACGCCGGCGCCGACGCGTCGGAGAGGCGGTCGATGCGCGGGATCTGGACGACGACCTGTCCCGGCGAAACCGCGCGGAGGCGGTAAAGGCGGATGGGGCCGGCGGGGTTGGGAGCACCCGCCGCGATCGTGATCTCGAGGACCATCGCGGCGTCGGACGACAGGACCACGTTGGTGTCGTAGTCGTTGGGCCCGATGGCCTGCAGGGTGATGTCGATCTCGTAGCCGACCGGCACGGCGATCTCTTCCCCGTCGTTCGCAGAAGAGACGTTCGCCAGCGCGGGTTCCTGGCACCGGCCCCCCGTGGAACTGGCCGGGTCAGCCAGACAGGCGAGGCTCTGATGCTGCACGCAGATTCCGTTGCAGACACTCTGGCATCCGGCGGCCTGATATTGGCTGGCGATCGCAGCCAGCATCTGGTCACCGCCGTTCGCGAACGTCGTGCAGTCGCACCAGAAGCTGGCCCGGACCTGGACGCTGCACTGGTCCGACGCGCCGACCGTACATTCCTGCGCCTTGCGGAGGGCGTCGGCGTAGGCCTGCTGGATGTCCGAGCAGGCGGCGGGCCCGCCGTCCGGGTGGGGCTGGAGGCTGGAACCGCACCCTCCCGCGAGAAAAATCACGGTCGCGAGGCCGGCGACGTGACAACTACGTCGGGGGCGGCGAGGGGGCGTCGCAAAATTTTGAGACCGTGGTCGCGCGATTCCCGCGGCGATCGTGGGTTCGAGGCCGGAACGAGGCAGGTCGGCGCACATGTCCCGAAACGCCGAGCAAGGGAAATGCCACGGGCCGCGCGTCGGTGCTAACCTCGCCCCCCTGCACGAAGTCACCGGCAATATCACCGGGCTCAAGCCCAGCCAGAAGCACGCGCTCGAGCGCGTGTACCGCCGCCGGCTGCGGCCCGGCGAGGTCGCTTCGACCGAGCTGGCGGCCTACCTGTGTGGCATCTCGCGCGAGATCGAGCGCCAGGTCGGCATCCTGGTCGGTCGGCGCGGCGAGATCGAGCACGTGTTCGTGGGCGACGCCTCCCGCATCAACCTGCCCGAGATTGGCCGCATCCGCGCGGGCCGCGGGCGTTTCCGTGGCCTGCGCCTGGTGCACACGCACCTGCGCAACGAGCCGCTCACGCGCGACGACCTCGTCGACCTGGCGCTGCTGCGTCTGGATCTGGTGGCCGCGATCGGCGTCTGGCCGGACGGGCGTCCGGCCGACCTGCACGTCGCCCACCTGCTGCCGCCGGTCGAGGGCGGGCCGCCCTGGCGCCTGCTGCCCACCGAGCCGTTCTTCCGCAGCACGCTGGACCCGGCGGCCCTGATCGAGGCGCTGGAAGAGGAGTTCGATCGCGTCGCGCCCGCCGCGATCGCGACCGACAAGCGCGATCGCGCGCTGCTGGTGGTGGTCGACATCCGGCGGCAGCCGCGCACCGGCGCGCCGCGCGCGCCCGTGGCGGGATCCGAGGCGCGCGTGAACGAATTGAAGGAGCTGTGCCGGACAGCGGGCGTGCGCGTGATGGGCGTCGTCGAGCAGCGGCGCCCCGACGCCGATCCGAAATACCTGATCGGCCGCGGCAAGCTGGAAGAGGTGCTGATCCGCGCGATGCAGCTGGACGCCAACGTGCTGATCTTCGATCCCGACCTGACGCCGATCCAGGCGCACGCGATCGCCGACTTTACCGACCTGAAGGTCATCGACCGGACGATGCTGATCCTCGACATCTTCGCGCAGCGCGCGAAGAGCCGCGACGGCAAGCTGCAGGTCGAGCTCGCGCAGCTCCGCTACCGGCTGCCACGCCTGCACGAGAAGAACACGATGATGAGCCGGCTGACCGGCGGCATCGGCGGGCGCGGCCCCGGCGAAACGAAGCTGGAGGAGAACCGCCGCCGCGCGCGCGAGCGGATCCATCGCCTGGAAAAAGAGATCGATCGGTTCGGCGAGCAGCGGGCGGGTCGGCGCGCCGAGCGCGTCCGACGCGGCCTGCCGGTCGTCGCGATCGTCGGGTACACGAACGCCGGCAAGTCGACGCTGCTGAACACGCTCACGCGCAGCGACGTGCTGGCCGAGGACCGGCTGTTCGCGACGCTGGACCCGACCACGCGGCGGCTCCGGCTGCCGCGCGAGCGCGAGATCATC
>Ga0070687_100000548_pt1 | contig 12590 bp, 12 predicted proteins | sample KBSS33LmetaG_FD_64678 | JGI IMG/M metagenome (GOLD analysis project Ga0070687, IMG submission 64678) | Switchgrass rhizosphere microbial communities from Kellogg Biological Station, Michigan, USA - KBS S3-3L metaG | ecosystem: Host-associated > Plants > Roots > Rhizosphere ... | reverse complement strand
GCGGGGTGGTTTCGCCACCTCTCGATCGGCCAAAAGCTCCTTCTATCGTTCGGATTGATCCTCAGCCTCCTTGCACTTAGCCTGACGGCTCTGCTCTTCTATCTCGCCCGCATCAACAGCTATGTCGATCGCCACAAGCGCATTACCGTTCCGGCCATTGTCACGGCCGCCAACATGCGGCGTGAGGCCTACGATTTGAAGTTTACACTCCACCTCCATGAGGATCACCGCTCGGCCGGAACGGACAACATCACCGCTCGCTTCGACCGTCATACCGACGCAATCCAACGTGCGCTCGACGTCTACAAAGACACACACGCTGCACGGACCCATCCGATTTTGTTTGGCATGTTAGCGGATCATCACCGTCTCGACCTGGCAGAACAAGAGGATCGTGCAATCGAACATATTGCTGCCTCACTGACAAGACTGACCAAAGACTGGACTACGCTCGCCTCCACGGAGACGGAGGAACTGATGGCCGGTCTGACCGCTGCGCTGGATGACCTCGTGGATGCGCATACTCAAATCGACGTTGAAATGAAGCACGAAGGTGATCGATTGCTTGGACATGCCCGTGTCATCGCCCTGTCTCTCGCCCTCTTACTGGCGCTCGTCATCGCCGCCACGTATTGGCTTGTCACCAGGCACATCGCCCGGCCTCTCATGAGTCTCGCTTCAACGGCAGACCGCGTGGCTCATCACGATCTGTCCGCACAATTCACCTCCTGGCCGAGCCGCGACGAGGTCGGCACGCTGGCCCATTCGCTCACGACGATGCTGGGAAGTTTGCGGGAACACAGCACGTCGCTGTTGCGCAAGACAAAGGAACTGGAAGCCTTCACCTACTCGATCGCCCACGATCTCAAGGGGCCGCTGCGCGAGATCGAAGGTTTTTCCTCGCTGCTCGAAAAGCAGTTCTCGGAAACCGGCGATCCCCAAGTCAAACATCATATCGGCATCATTCGGCAGTCCGCGCTGCGCCTGACGCATATGATCGACGCACTGCTGAAATATTCCCGACTGGAACAGCAGGCGCTCCCGCAACAGCGGTTCAATGTCCGCGAGATGATCATCAGCCTGATCAACGACCGGATGAATGCCCCAGCCCAAGCGTTGCCCGTCATCCATGTGGACCTGCCGTTTGATGTTCTCTACGGCGAACCGGTCAGCATCCGGCAGGCCCTCGCCAACTTGGTCGACAACGCCATCAAATTTTCCCGCGATCAAGCGGTCCCCGAAATCCGGATCGATGGCTCGGGGAACGACAACGAGCGGAGCATTCGGGTCAGTGATAACGGCATCGGGTTTGACGTGGCCCAGACGGACAAAATTTTCGGACTGTTCGAACGTTTACACGGACCTCACGAGTACGAAGGGACGGGTGTGGGTCTCGCGATCGTGAGACTGGTGATGGACAAGCACGGGGGCCGTGTGACGGTCGATTCGACACCGGGGCAGGGCAGCAGATTTTCACTCGTCTTTCCACAGGGAGCCTCGTGATGCGGGCCCTGATCATCGACGACGAAGCGTATGTGCGGCTCGTGCTCGAGCAGACCCTCCGGGAGGAAGGCTGTGACGTCGTCGTCGCCCCCGACGGCAAGACCGGCATCGACGCCCTGCAAGGCCAACCGTTCGACTGTGTGATCACCGATCTCCGCATGCCGGGAATCGGCGGATTGGGCGTCCTGAAATGGATCGCCGACCATCAGCCGGGGGTGGACGTCATGATGCTGACGGGACACGGCGACGTCAAAGATGCGGTTGAGTCGATGAAGCAAGGCGCATGGGATTTTCTCATCAAGGATACTCCATTCGACGGCACGGTCGTCAAAGCCGCGCTTGCCAAACTCCGCACGGTCCGTGCCTTGAGGCAGGAAAACCTGGCCGCACGCCGTGGCGGGTACACACGCGACGTCATCGTCGAAGGATCGAGCCCTTCCTGGAAGACGCTGAAAACACAAATCGCCAGAGCCGCATCTTCGAAGACTCCCGTGCTTATCCAGGGAGAAACCGGCACGGGCAAGGAGGTGGTGGCGAGGCTCGTTCACGAACTCAGCAGCAGAGCCGGTGGACCGTTCCTTGCCATCAATTGCGGCGCCATGAATCGTGAGTTGCTCGAAAGTGAATTGTTCGGGCATGAAAAAGGAGCGTTCACCGGGGCCGTCGGCGCAAAGGCAGGACTGGTGACAGCCGCGGGCGGAGGCACGCTGTTTCTGGATGAATTGGCCGAGATGCCGGCTCCGATGCAGGTCAGTCTGTTGCGGTTCCTGGACCGTGGCGAATATCGCCCCGTCGGCAGTACCAGGACGTTTCATGCCGATGTCCGGGTGGTCGGCGCGACCAATCAGGACCTCGGGCTACTGGTCACGCAGGGGCGCTTTCGGGAGGACTTGTTCTACCGACTCAACGCCGTCGCGCTCCATGTCCCCTCGCTCAGGGAACGCAAGGAAGACGTCCCTACGCTCGCGGAGCATTTCTTCCAGGCCCTTCGCGCGGCTGGCTCCCATGCCCGTGCGCTCTCTCCCGACGCAAACGCCGCGCTTTGCGCCTACGCATGGCCTGGCAATATTCGTGAGCTGCGCAATATCGTCGAACGGCTGATCCTGATGGGATCCGGGACCGCGGCGGTCTCCGGTGAGGAAGTCCGGACAATGCTGCCGGCGCCAACACGCGAGTCGCAACTGAAGGACCTTGCTCAATGCTCGCTCGAGGAGATCGAGCGCGTACATATCCAACGCGTCCTCGAGGCGAACGACGGGAACAAGACCCAGGCCGCCAAAACGCTCGATATCGACTACAAAACCCTTCTCAGCAAGCTGAAGAAGTACGGCCTGAGCTAGGCCGCCGAGGCCTGATCAGCGACCGACGTTACGATCGAGCCCATCACCGTGATAGAAAAAGGAGGAGAGATCATGATCTGCTGTCGTTTTTTCACCCTGGTGTTAGCCGGCCTGCTCTTCATCCCAACAGTCGCACCGGCAGGCGACAAGCATTCCGGAAAGAAATCCACGGTCAAAGATGTCAAGGCGATGTCTGAAAAAGATCAGACGGCGTTGGCGCTTAGCGCGGCGCCGGCGCGGATCGCCAAGGACGCCGGCGTTATGGTCTACGGCGCCGATGGCAAGCTGACCGAAGTCAGGAAGAGCACCAATGGATTCGTCTGCGTGCCGACGGTGATGAACCTGCCGGAGCCGGATCCGATGTGCATGGATGCGGCGAGCCATCAATGGCTCACCGATATTTCGAGCAATGCGCCGAAACCGTCGAACACCATGCCGGGCATCGCGTACATGGCCCGCGGGGGGTCTCACTTTGAAAAAGACGGCAAAGTCGTCATGTCGGGAGAAGGCGCGAAGATCGTCAAAGAGCCGCCGCACTGGATGGTCATGTGGCCGTTCGACCCCGCTGCGTCTCAGCTGCCGACCATTCCCAATGCCTCCGGCGTCTACATCATGTTCCAAGACAGCCCGTATGCACATTTGATGATCTATCAGGATCCGAACAAGATGAAGTAGGTGCCTGTATTTCTGGGGTATTGCCTAGTGTCCGCAGGCGCCGCGGTCCGCCTAGCCTGTCTGGATGAATGTGCGCGAGAAGGAAGTTCAGGCGGAAAGCGTCGCCCTTGTGCTCGACAATGCACTCGCGCTTCCGGGACTACGTCCGAGGGTCGGCATCGATCCACTCATCGGGCTGCTCCCCGTGGTGGGTGATGCGGTCGTGACGATTGGCGGCGCGTCGATTCTGGTCATGGCGCGACAGCTGCAGGTTCCGTGGGACGTGCAGTTGCATATGGCCTATAACCTGCTCAAAAACGGGGTCATCGGCGCCATCCCGCTCATCGGGGACTTTTACTCGTTCCTGTTCAAAAGCCATCAACTCAACGCCGCCCTGCTGGTGCGGTCCATCAAGCGAGGCGAACACGGAGAATGCGCAGTGGCGACGAGACCGTTGTCACTCAGGGATCTCTCCGCCCTGGCACTTCTGATCCTCCCTACGATTCTGCTCGTGTTGACTGCCGGTGTGTGGTTCTGGAACCACGAGTTCTCGCTCATCACGCTTCTGTACCCTACTCCCTATCAAAGCCGCGTGGAGTGAACTCCTCCCGTACTAGGGCTCTCCCTCCCAACGGACTCCATAATGCGGAGCGTCCTGGCCTTGCTCGAGTACGCCGATATCCGGCCCCTCCCCGGCATAGTCGTCGTTGATATTGGGGAGCCGAAGACCGGCATCCACCGCATTACTGTGCGTATGGAGGACAAAGGGCGGCGGAGGCGGCATGAATGATTCAAAATTCGGAGGAACGGCCAACGTAGTGATAAACACGGGTGGCGTCAACAGCTGTCCGTGACGCTCGTAGGGTGACTGCCGGCTCAACGAGGAAAACCCCGTCCAGCTGTAATCAAACATGAACTCGCCGTCAGGGCTCCACCCGTTGTAATCGATGCTGGCCATTTGAAGAAACGGCATCACCGACACCGCCTTGTCCGTTCCAATTGTCAGGTTATTGTGAAACACAAAGTTGGACACAGAAGAGCCGTATTGCCGCCAGGCCCATCCGGCACGGACGGAAGTGTTGTGGAGGATGAAGAAGCCGCTGGGCTCCTGATTGAGCTTGTAGGGCGCGATCGCCGTGTTATAGATGGCGTTGCGGAGTGCGTAGACCGGTCCTCCCCACACCGGCTGGAAACTCATCCCCATCGCCACATTGCCGAGGCGGTTGCGGAAGGCCCGAACGTTCCGCTCGCTGTAGTCCAGCTCAATGCCGTCGTCCCCGCCCCAGAGCACGTCGTTGCCGTAAAAATCGATCGCGCGATTGGGAATCTTGTCCGGCTGTGACAGGCCGAGCGCATCGCCGAATCCCGCCAGGGTGTTGTGACAGATGACATGTCCGGTGCCGGTCACAACGATGCCTTCATAGTTCCAGGTCCGACCACTCGTGTCCGGCCACCGGACACCCTTCCCTTCCAGCCGATTGTCGCAAATGTAGAGATTTCGGTTGGCGCCGACCCTCCCGTTGATGCCGTAAGACACGTCCGTGATATGCGTCCGTCGAATGATCACGTTGGTCGCATTCGTCACTGCAATGCCCCAGACGCTCGAGCGAATCGTCAGGTCTTCAAGATGGACATGAGCCCCGGCAATGCGCACACCGTACTCTGCACCAGGGGAGTCGATCGTTGTTCCCTCGCGACTGGACCCCTTGACCACGATCGGATCTTCTTCCGTGCCCTTCCCCTCTATATGGAACGGCCCGTGATACCGTCCTCTGCCGAGCGTGATGACATCGCCCGATGTGGCTCGTGCCAGCGCGTTGGACAGCGCCTCATCGGAATCAACGTGCACGACGCGTGGAGATCGGGGTGCCTCGCGAGGCAGCGTCCGCGTCGTGGCCTTGACCGTTCGCATCGCCGTTCCCCCGTCCGGATCTTCGATCATCAAGCGCACCTCATAGGCGGAGCCCGGGCTCAAATCAAATATGCTGCCTGCGAACTGCTCTGCAATTGGAAATGAGGTGGGAACCATTTGCGACAGCGTGTCGGTGCGCACTCGTTGCAGCGGCAGCGCCTCTCTCCACGTCTCTGAATCGACGTTCCGGTAGGCGACCCGGACGGAAGCGTCGAAATCCTGATCGCCATCGAGGATTGGCAAACTCAGGCCAATCGTGTGCGGGGTGGAGGGATCGATCTCGACGTCACCGACGGCGATGGGGTGGACGGCGGACGGGGGAAACCACGAACAGCCGCACGACATGATGAGAGCACACAGCTGGAGGCCAAGTTTTTTCATGAAGGCGCAGCATGCCGAGAGACCGTAGACGCTCCTACTGGGCAAATCCCTTGCGGACAGGTAATTTAATTTACGACGGGAGTAGCCGACGGTCCGACCGCAGGCACTCGTCGTTTGCCGAGCGTGAGGTTGGTGGAAAACTCCATGATACTGCGAGGGATGAACCCCTGTTGTGCCTCCGCTAAGCGATCACCCATCGTCGTGATCATGCGGTGCGTTGAGAAGAGCGCGGACCGCTTGCGAAAGAACTTGCCGTTCAGTTCAAACACGACATTGGGTTCATACAAAGTAATAGTATCGACAAGATGATAGTAACCATCCATTCCAAGATACTGGACCCATTGACAGTTCAGGAAATGAGTGAGTGTCACTCCCTGTTCAGGCCTCACCCATCCTTGACGGACGAATTCGGCACTCCAGAAATCCCTCCATGACGAATCGGCCTTCCCACACTGCTCATCCAGCTCCGGATTTAACTCAATCTTCGGCGTGCTGTCGAGGCCTTCGGTCGGACGCTTCTCGGGAGCAGAAGAGACATTCATCGCCTTGGCAAAGGCGGCATTCGCAGCCGCCTTGTCCTTCTCGGACCAGTTACTCACCGGCCATGGCGTCTCATCGATCGTCTTGCCGGTCGCGATATCCTTAAAGGAGCTTGTTAGGAGGTCGGTAATGGCCGTTTGCAAATCTGCACGTGTCTCGTCGCCCATGACTTGTTTGCGGAGTGCGCGATCTTCGTTCACATCGTTGAAATAAATGGTGTTCACCGGTGCCGCGATGACCGGATGGAACTTGCCATGGCGCCACGCCGCTGCCCGAACGAAAAACTCCACCGAAACGGTCAGCGTATGGGCGTGGAAGCCTTCCTCGGTATTATAGGTACCGCCGGGCACGAATTGATCGCGATAGGTGTCCGTCCTTGTAAAGTCGGATAGCAGTTCTTCGACCGATACTTGAAGCGCAACCGCCGAACTCGGCTTGACCAAGATGTGATAGAAGTCGAGGAGCTTCACGACATAACTTCTCAGCTCCGCCTCAGGGATGTATTTCGCCAGGGTGGGCGATGAAACCACCGTCAAGGAGACCTCTTTCACCTCTTGCAAAAACTGGCTCGCGGTGATGTACACGGCTTCAGAAAAGGCCTTCCCTCCTTGCAACGCCGCCACGGGGGCCGTCTTCTCCGGGGGCAGCGCATCTGCACTGGCCACAGCTGGCTTGTCCATCCGCGGCATGATCTTGGGCGTGTTATACGCATAGCCCGTTGCCTCGCTGCCCCCAAGGATCTTGGCCGCGAGTCGTTTGGCATGCTCGAGCGCTGCCTCCTCGGGAATGCCAGAGACGATGACGGCCACCGAAATCATACCGGCTTTATAGGCGGACAACTCACCGCCGTGCCCTTGATACCAACTCCAGATCGCGCCATCGCCGAAGTTCGGCAGATTCTTGGAGGTCCGGGTGGGCATCGGATTGTCGGCCATATTCTTCCATTTATCAGCCAGCTCGTTCGCCTGTGGTGCGGGATTGGTATGGGCGGTAATTCTGACCTGCTTATTCTTCGGAGGTTTATTCGTCCATCCGCTTTCCACGTACCAGCAGTCGAAGGGGTTAATGCTTCTGAGGTCTGCCGGCTGTCCCATAATGGCTTCCGCCTCGGTCTTAGTCAGCACCTCGCAGGGCTTCTTTTCAGGCGGCGGCGCGATCGGCAGGACATTGCCCTGCGCGAGGCAGACCGAGCCGGCGGCCGTCATGATTCCCATGATGCCCAACAGAATGGTGAATCGTCTCTTTGCTCCCATGTACATTAGAGAGCCGGTCGGTTCTTTTGAGCTCCTGCTTTTTCTTGATTCTCTCGCCTCTTGGCCGCCTCCATGAGAAATGTGTGCGAGGCGTCTGTCGCGCTCCGATGCAGCGGACCATTGCCGATCACGACCGTGAGTGCGCCGACCACGCCCGGCGCGGAGATTCCAATCGATTGCGCAGAATACAGGCGCGCGTGGATGATGTTGTGGCTCGCGCACTGCTCGCCCAGGTAGGCCCCCACGACCGCCATGTAGCCCTCTTCAAGCCCTTTTTTGACTTGACCCGCGTTGATCTGTATCTCATGGCCCATGCCCGGCGCAGTTGCACCTTCATAGGCAGATGAACTGAACGTCGCGTTCCCCCGGCACTGATTGAGCAGCTCATTTTCATATCCTTGATTATTCGTCTGTTCTTTCAGCCGGTTGCCTTGCGCGTCATCCACCCAGTACAGGTCCTGGACCCCGGGTGCATTGAGGTTGGTTGCAGCGTTTGCATGGCTGATGGGACCGTATTTTTTCTCCAAATCGGCGATCAGGGCCTGCTGGGATGGCGCCGTCTCTTTCGTGAACAGGATGAAGCGGTTGACCTTGGTCACAACCTGCGGGTTCGGCGGCATCGTGAGCGCGACATAGATTTTTTCAGCACCAGGCTGCACACCGCTCTTTCGGACCAGCACCTCATTGATGGCATAGACGCCGTAGATCAGCGGGTCTGGGAGGACATCGTATTTGATGGTCTCAGGTTTGAACTGGAACCCGCGTGCCTTGAGGATCGCAGCCGCCTCCTTGGCCGGCATGCCGAGTTTGATGCCCAGCACATCATACTTACCGACCCGCTTCGCAATCGCCGCCGTGGCCTCCGGCGTACAACAGCCGCCAGGCGCGTCGGCTTGAGCGCCAGCACTTGGAACCGGGGCTTGGGGAGAAGAGGCTTGCGGCTCCGCCGTTGGCTGCGGTGATTGCTGTTGTATGGGCGCCTGCCTGCGTTGCGGTTGCGAGGGTTGCTGCTGTTGAGATTTCTCTTCGCCCGCCTTGTTCATCTTGTCCATCTGTTCTTGCGCAGCCTGGTCGGCAGCCTTGAACATCTTGTCGATGAGATCGTCCGCGGCCATCGTGCGGCCGACCAGCAGGGTGACGGTGACTAACCCGACTGCCAACATATACCTCGCTGTCGTCCGCATGGTCATCCTCCGGATGAAGTTGTGTCCACTACCCTGGATTCGTTCCTCATCATCGTCTCGCGCCGTTCACAAGAATTGCGGTCGTGTCTGGTTACAGCTTCGGTTTCTCCTGCTGCCTGGCTTTCTCGAGATCCTGCTGGTGCTGGCCCGCGGCAATGTCCTTCTTCCATTTCAGCGTCGCTTCTGATGCCTGCAACACGAACGGCATGCTCACCACCTCCAGCAGCATCTGGCTGTACAATTCCGGTGGAACCGACTCTGAGACCGTGGCGTACACGGCCGTAAAGTGCGCATAACACCAATCATTCTGGGGGTTTTGGCCCTTATAGTGTTCCGCATAGACCTCGATAAGGCCCAGATTGGCCGGACTACCTGCGCCTGAGGTGCATGTCGCGAGGTTCAGCATTCTGTTGTATTCCGAGGTACTGCCTCCTGGACCCGCCGGCAAAGGAGCTGGGCGCCCCTGCTCATCGAAGAGCCACAGCAGATTTTGGATTTTGCTGTCGTCCGCCGCCGGCTTGCCCATGTTCACGTTGGTGAGCGTTTCTTTGCCGTACTTCTCGCGTAACGACGCCAAGAGCGTGGGCTTTGGAATGCCTTTACCAGGAAAGTAGTGCTGGCGATCCACCCGCCACACGGCTTGCTTGTTCGGCGGCAAGGTGACATCGACCGTGACCTGATCACCCTCCATGCCCATCGAGATTTGCTCTGCCGGAGTTGACGAAAACGAGGTAATGACCGGCTTGTCGATGGTCGGCAGGTTGGTCGACTGCACTTGGACTTTATTCTTGGGTAACGCGGCCTGAAGCTTGGCATGAGCTTCTCGCGCCGGCATCCCCAACTGAATGCCCAGGATGTCGGGCAAGCCCCCCGCTTCCCCATAACCACTCCATGCAGTCACTATGGCAGCCACCAGCGTCAGCTGCCTCACTATGCGATTCGGCATGCCGTCCTCCTTTCAGTCGAGATCAGATTCCCGCTTAGAACTTGGGCACGGCGCCCTTATCAGCTCCGGCCCCCGGCGGCGACATCGACGCCGGAACGATCCCGCTTCCGGCCGGATAGGTCTCTTTCAAGGCCTGGGCGACGGCATCGGCCACAGGAATGTCCTTCTGGCTATGGTCGGTGATCGCGTCGTATCGAGCCTGAGTCGTCTCGACCGGCATGCGCCGGTTGTACTCGTTGGTGATCTCTTCCGCGATCTTTCCGATTGCTGCGCTCAAGGCTCGGCGCAAGTCGCCACCGCTAATATCAAAACTCTTGCCGATGTAGGGTTCCGCAACCCGACGGGCCACCACTTCAGCGTTCCGATAGTAATGCTCCGAGATCTGCCGATGTCCTTCCTCGTGTTCCGCAGTCCACTTCTGTGGATTGTTGGGTAGCCAGATCGTGATGTTCAATTGAAGCGTCACTTTAATCTTGTTGATGGTCGCCTTCGCGTGGGTGGCGTCGGTCATCTGAGCCTGTGAACCAACCGCCGCATCGGAAAGAAAATCGCCTGCGCAGACAGCTTCTTCAATCCCCGTCAAAGGTGGCCGCTCTCGTGGCGGGCGCTTCGGGTCAAAGTACCGGGTCCCTATTTGCGCCGGCATTTTCACAACTTCCACCTGCGGCTGCTCCGCCTGGACGGAAGCCGTACCAACGACCAGTGACACTACCCCAATCACCCACCAGCGCATGGATCACCCCTCCTTATAGCTTCGGCCGATTCTTTTGCGCCCCTTCCTTTTCCTTCGCATCCTTGGCTTTGACGGCATTCACGAGCAGTTCATGCGTCGCACCGGTGGCCTGAACGTCCAGCGGGCCATCACCCATGAGCACGGCGAGCGCTCCGACGAGATCCGGGGCAGCCAGTGCCGTGCGGCAACATCGTTGGAGCCTCGCCTGAACCATCCGGCGTGTCGCACAGACATCCCCCTGGCCGACGGCAAACCGCGACTCGAGGAGCATCGACACTCCCATCTGTTGCATTTGTGCGGCCTCGGCGGCGCGCTCCGGCAGGCCCGTAAACGACTGACTTGACGTGCACATCGTGCCGGTTTCATCTTTCATTCGACTGCCATTGGCATCATCCAACCAGTTGATGATGCGGAGATTGGCGTCGTTTAGTTGATTGGGACCGTTATCGTAACTGGGCGGGCCGTATTTCTTAATCAAACCTTCGACGAGCGTCTGCTGAGTCGGCGCCGTCTCCTTCGTGAAGATCAGCGTGCGGGCGAGTTTCGAGACGACGATAGGATTGGGCGGCATGGTCAACCCAAAAATAAACCGTTCATTTGCAGCTTGGGATTGTGCGCTTTGAGCGTCTGCATCGCCTCCTTGAGCGGCATACCAAGTTTCATATCAGCGATGTCATATTTGCCGGCCGCGGCGGCGAGCTTCGCCGTCTCCTCCGCCGTGCCGGTATTCGGCGGGGGTTCTTGGGAAAAGGATGCCGGCAAAGGCATCCCGGCAACCAATGCGACGACCATGGCCCTCACCGCGTGAGACACAACTCTCATCCTGATCTCCTTTGTTCAGATGGATAACGATCCGACTTTAAGTGACACGGAGCACCTCGCTTCTGACAGTTTAGCGCCTTGATCCAGCCATCGACACGTTCGCCGGCTGCACGAATCGATCGGCAGGCCGTGAGTTGGCCAGCGTGATCCAATCTTTAATGCAGAAAAACTTGCGTTCTCGTATTTTTCACTGCGCGTGTAGACCGTGACGGCACCCTTCGAGCGCCTTGCGGCCTTTCAACCACACACGCTATTTGGATTTTTTCATGCTCCCGATGAAACCGGGGCCGGATATCGACCCATCGCCGTGGATGACGAAATCCACCTTTTCCCCTTGAGGCGTGCAATCCAGCACCAGTTTTTCATCCTTCACGCTGTACTTGCAGGGCATCGATTCACCCATCAACGTAAAGATCGCCTTACCTCCCGATTTGAGGTCAAGGACGACATTGCCCATGTTGCTGGTGTACGTCCCTTCCATGTTCGAGCCGCTATAGCCAACAGTCGGAAGCAGCACCAAGGCAGCAAGCAGCATGATCGTCCGAGCCTTCCGCTTCTTCATGCAAGCCTCCATTGGACAAGATCGATCATCTGAAAACATCGACAACACCAACGCCTATTTCACACCGGCCTTTGCAAAGTCCTGCGCGTTGGGGACTCTTCCACGGAGCAGCCATGTATCCTGATTGACTTCCCAGCGGCCCTTCACCTTTTGGGCCCGAACCGCTTCCGGCTCAAATTCAACCCACTGACTCCAGCGGCCGCGTTGTCTGACCATGTTCAAGCCCACGAGGCCATCAAGCAGAAGTCCCGGCTCCCCGGCTTCACGACATGGCGCTTGCTTGAACCTCACTTCTCCAGCCCATTCGAACCCGTTCAATCGATCGGAATCGCTCAGATCATACGATCGAACGCCATCGACCGTGATCTCGCGGAATTGCCTGAGAAATTCAACTGGGGCGAACGACGTGCCGATATTCCTCGCTGTAATCCAGCCCTCCGGTCCTTTCGCCCAGCGTTTTGTAACCTCTGACATGACAGCTTCCTGCGCCTCTCGTTCCATTCCAGATACTTGCCCGCCAGCAGCCCCTCCGGTGTCGGCGGAATCCGACCTGCTGCAGTCTGCTAATCCCCATGCTGATACCAGCACAGCCGCCATCGGCCAGAGCATGCTCTTCCTGATCATTTGAGCCTCCGGATCACTTATGCCGATTTTTTCATACTGCCGATAAAACCCGGCCCGGAAATGGACCCATCACCATGAATCACGAAATCCACCTTTTCCCCCTTAGGCGTGCAATCTAACAGCAACTTCTCGCCCT
>Ga0070687_100000543_pt1 | contig 12679 bp, 16 predicted proteins | sample KBSS33LmetaG_FD_64678 | JGI IMG/M metagenome (GOLD analysis project Ga0070687, IMG submission 64678) | Switchgrass rhizosphere microbial communities from Kellogg Biological Station, Michigan, USA - KBS S3-3L metaG | ecosystem: Host-associated > Plants > Roots > Rhizosphere ... | reverse complement strand
ATCGCGGCGGACTACGCGATCAACGATCTATTGAACGGCGCGCAGTTCAAGTTGCCGAAGTCTGCCCTGCTCGATCCGCAGTACGCGGGCAAGTGGGCAGAATGGATCTATGACCGGATCCCGCCACAACCGCAGGGCGGAAACGGCGCCGGTAACGATCCGTCGCGCATGGGTGAAGTACGGGACGCGCCAGCGGAAGGCGACGCGCCGACGGAGAGCGATTGGCAACAGGCGACGCAGCAGTCTCTTAACGCGGCGAAGGCACAAGGCAAGCTGCCATCCAATCTCGCGCGGCAATTGATCGATGCCGTCAAACCGCGCGTGGATTGGCGATCGTTGCTCCGGCGCTTCGTGCAGGAAGTAGTCAAGGCGGATTATTCGTGGTCCCGTCCAAACGTGCGGTACATTCCCTCCGGTTTGTATCTGCCGTCGCTGCACTCGATCGCGTGTGGTCGGATCGCTGTTGGGATCGATACGAGCGGATCGATCGATAGCGTGCTACTCGCGCAATTCGTGGCCGAAGTGCAGGCCATCGCGAGCGAGCTGCAGCCGTCCTCCGTTGACGTGATTTACTGCGACGCGGCGATCAACCGCGTAGACACGTTTGCGCGCGGCGAGCTGATCGAGGCGCATCCATGCGGCGGGGGCGGTACGAACTTCTGCCCGGTGTTCGATCATCTCGAAAGCGATCCGCCGGTTGTACTCGTGTACCTCACGGACATGTGCGGGTTGTTTCCCACAGAGGCGCCGGAGTATCCGGTGATCTGGTGCAGCAACGGCGGAACCGATGCGCCGTTTGGAGAGGTTGTACCGTGCGCGTAGGGTCGCATCACTCAGAGCTGCAACCGGACATCACTGTTCGCGTCGGTGAGCAGGTTGCGCCCTGCAGCGAATGTCAGCACCGCGCGATCTACGACTATCAAGGGCGCATCCTTTGTCGCGCGTGCGCCTCGCTGCTGCAGACTGCTCTCAATCGATTGCGCGGACGCATCGTCGATCCGAATGCGTCCGCCGATCGGCCCGACCCTGCGACGCCCGTGCGTGCGATACAGCCGAGCGACACATAGGCGATCGTCCCTCTCTTCCTCCCGCCCATTAAAACGGCCGTAGCAGCTCGCGAGCTGGCGGCCGTTCCCACACACCAGACCACACACGATCGCAGCTCCTGACGAATGCAGGCCGGTTCGCTGGCCTGTTGTGGCCTGTCTACGGCCGAAACCGGAAGTCTACCCACCCCCCAGGGCGATCGTACTTCGGAGTCCCGGCCAGAGGTTCGCGCGATTTCCTCGCGAAATTGTGGTACCGAGAACCCGGACAAAAGGTGTCCGACAGGTCCGCATGTTGCCGCAGGAGGGCTTCTACGCCATCCTGAGACCGTGGCGCGACCGATCAAACCTGCGAAGCCGGGACCGAAGGCCCTAGCGAATCTGAAGAAAGGGCCGGGACCGGGTCGCCCCAAGGCGACACGGAAGGCACGAGAGCGCGCCGCCACGCTCCGCGAGTTCGGGCGCCGCGTCGCAGAGGATCCGGCCGTCCGCCGATCGATCTGGAATCGCCTCCGCACGCATCCCGATCCGCAACTGCTCCGACTGCTCTACGAGTACGGCTTCGGTAAGGCACCTGACACGCTCGAAGTGAAAGGCACACCGACCGCCGTCACGATCATCCACAACCTGCGCGAAGCGAAGGGCGACAAGGCCGAGTGAACGTCGTCCGCGAGTGGAACCGCGCGCAGGCCGACTTCATCCTCCTGCCCGCCAGCAAGGCCCGCTTCGTTGACTTCGAGGGCGCCATCCGCGCCGGGAAGACGACGCCGCTGATCTGGAAGATCATCGACTACTGCGTCAACTACCCCGGCATCCAGTGCATGTTGAGCCGGTGGACCGGCGACTCCCTCGACGCGCAGCTCAAACCGAAGTTCTACGAAGAGTGTCCGCGCGAGTTGCTCGGCCGGGGGCCTCGCCCGGATCCGGGGACCGGCGCTAACGGCTGGAACGCGAAGCAGGAGTACCAGGAATTTATCAACGGCTCGCGCTGCTACATCCGCTCCCTCAAGTCCTCTGACGATACCGCGCGCTATTCGAAGTTTGCCGGGCTCACGCTCGCCGTCGTCGGCGTCGATCAGCCCGAGGAGCTGCCGAAAGACGTGTACTCGCAGCTCAAAGGCCGCTTGTCGCAACCCGGCTTCCCGCAGCAGATGCTGCTCACGCCGAACCCGCCCGGCTCCGACCACTGGCTGAATGAGGAGTTCCCCGAGGACAACCACATACGCGGGCACGTGTATCTCCACACGAGCGTCTACGACAACCGCGACGTGCTCGGCGACGACTACATCACCGAACTCGAACGCGACTACCCACCAAACAGTGCACTCCGCAAGCGGATGATCGAGGGGCTGCGCGGACTCGCGATGATCGGCGACGCCGTCTACGGGAAGGCGTTCAGCCGGTCGCTGCACGTGCAGCCGATGGACTACGAGCCCGACTACCCGCTAATTGAGTCCTGGGACTTCGGGCAGCGCCATCCGGCGGTGAGCTGGTCGCAGTTCCTCCCGAGCGGCATGTGGAACATCCTCGGCGAGTGGATGGGGGATCGCTCATTCCTCGACGAGTCGGTCCCGGCTGTTGCAGCGCTGCGCGCGGAGCTGTTCCCGCGCATCACGACGTTGAACGTGTGTTGCGATCCGGCCGGAGCGGGGGTGCAGGGGCACGGCATCCGGCAGACCGCCGTGGAGGTTCTCAACAAGCATCTGCGGCAGTTGTACGGGCCGGAGACCGGCGCGAAGTATCAGCGGGACGCCAACCGGCCGGAGCGGCGCGAGTACGCCATCCAGCAGACGAGCGGCTACATGACGCGCATCGTCCACGGACGGCCCGCATTTCTCGCGCACCCGCGCTGCTCGATCCTGATTGACGGCTTCGAGGCGGGCTACGTGTTCGACGATCGGAAGTTCGTCAACGCCGCCTTCCCGAACATCCGCCGCCCGAAGAAGGACGGCTACTACGACCATCTGCAGAACACAATCGAGTACGCAATCTTGAACTTCGGCACCGGCATCGTGCGGCGCCGACGGCCGCAGACCGACGCCGACTACGACGAGGACACGCCGAAACGTAAGCGGACGGTGCGCGGGCGGGCCGGGTACTAGGGTTGTGGGGAGGGGCAGCTTGTGAAGTGGGAGAACGGCCGCGAATTCGGGCCAACGTCCCCTTTCACAAGGACGCCCTCCCCACATCCAGCGTACAAACGAAACGGCCCTGAAAGCGATGGTTACGCCCAGGGCCGTTTCAAAGAGCACCTTCACAAGTGCCCTCCCCACGAAAAAGAGCTTATAGGATCTTAGGAATGCCTGTCAAGAAGAACCTCCCCGAGATAACGCACGCAGAAGTGATTCGGCGGCTTCAGGTGACGATCGAGGAGGCGGGGAGTCAGGCCGCTGCCGCGCGCCTCCTCAACGTGGACGAGTCGTTGCTCGGGAAAGTGATGAAGGGCTCGCGAAATATCGCGGGGCAGATGCTGCGAGCGCTGAAGCTCCGGCGCGTCACGCTCGTCGTGCATCGCTATGAACCGGCGGATCGCGGCACACGTACGCGCACCGTGCGAAAGATGTCGCGCGGCACCGAACGGATCTCTCCTGAGTAGCCGCATGTTGCGCGCCTAAGACCGCACATGCTCTTATGAGTGCGTGCAAACGAGAGGGGCGTTTCCTGAGTTGAATCAGGGGTACAAGAAGTCGCAGTCGCGCTCAGGGAACTCCCTCCGTTCGATCAAGCAGACAGAAGGACAGTCGGCCGTGGCGCCGCCTAAAAAGCGGCGCCAGCTCACCGAACAGCGGCCATCCAACAGCAATCCGTTTGCGTCGTTGCAGGGGCTTGCGGCAAAAGCGCTCCGTGGAAAATAACCCAACCATCATCATGCTCGACCAGTTGGTGCGCGTCCTGTTGCAGACGGCGCTTACCGACTGTGTTCACTTCGTCTTCTTCCTCGTCGCGCTCGCGGTCGTGTACGTGGTGTTGAATCGTGCCTAAGTGTGCGGGCGGACAACGACAGTCGAAGGGACGTAGTCAACCCAAGCCTCGGCGCCGTAGTGATGGTGGTCGCTTCGATGGGCCTCCTGCGGCTCCTGGCATGGGTTCGTTCACTCGTCAGCCCGTCGTCCGCAACAACCCGACCAGTTTCGCCGAACGTCGTACCGCTGCTCGCGCCGCTGCAAACCTCTGATGCCGCGTAAGTCCCAGAAAGATCCGTTCGAGGTCAAGCTCTCCGAAGAGAAGCAGGCGGAACTCGTCACCTTCTTGGCGCGTGAGATCGACTACGCCATCACCGCGCGCATGAGCATCGTTGGCGACGACGGTTTCATTGACGACGCGCATTCGAAGTACCGGGGCGGAGACGGCTCGCTCACGAAGGACACCCCCTGGCCCGGCGCCTCCAACCTCGGAAGCTGGATTGTCACCGAGTCGGTGGATGCAATGCGCGCTCGCATTATGGCGACCATCTTCACGGATCCGATCTGGGTGGTCGAGGGTTTCGGTGCAGATGCAGTCAAGGCGCCAATCGTTGAAGAGTTTCATCAGTGGAAGGCGGACGAGACCAAGCTGCCGCAGGCGCTCGGCCGCGCGATTCACAACGCGTTGATCGAGGGCACGGGCGTCCTCGAAGTCTCGGATCGCGTCGTGTTGCGGAAGACGCTGCGGAAAATCCGTGCGCTGATTCAGAAGGACGCGACGACCGGCCTCGCCTCGATCGGCAACGACGGACAGCCGGTCATGGTCCGCGACAAGTTCAACAACCTCGTCGAAGCCGAGGGGCCGGACGATCCGAGCGCGACGATGATCGTGTCGGAGATCAAGCGGGCCTCTGCCGGGCCGTCGTATCGCGTCGTGGGTCTGAAGGACTTCTACATCCTGCCCGGCCATGCGTCAGACAGCGAGGACGTGTGGGGCTACGCGAAACGCCTTTGGCGCCGCCTTTCTGAGCTGAAATGCCGCGAGCGCGACGGCTACTACAAGAACGTGGACGAACTCGGCGGCGCGAACGGTGAGCGTATGACGCCGTCGGCGGGCGTCGGGGATGTGTCGGCGAAGGCGGCCGACGGTCAGGACATTGCGCCGCAGCAGGAAGACGAGACGGCGGAGAAGGAAATCTGGGAGCTGACGCTCCTCCTCGACCTTGACGACGACGGCTACGACGAGTGGTACATCATCACCTACTCGCACACGCATCGGAAGATCCTGCGCGTCCAGTTCGAGAACTACGACACGCCCTCGTACATCATCCTCACACCGTTTCCCCGGCCCGACTCGCTCTACGGCTTCTCCTACGCGAAGGACAAGCTCGGCTCGCTCTACGACGAGCACACGGCGCTGCGGAACATGTTCACGGATCGGATGGCGCTTAAGAACGGCCAACCGATGCTGCAAGTGGAGGGCTCGCCGTGGAATCCAGCCGAGCGACCCTTCGGCCCGAATGAGGTCATTCCCGTTCGCGACATCAGCGAGATCAAGCAGCTCGAAGTCGCTGACGTGCCGAACTCGGTGCTCATGGCGATGAAGGAGGTTGTCTCCGCGAAGGAACGCCTCTCCGGCATGAACGACACGACGACGGGGCAGCTCGCGGATGCCAATCGCACGCTCGGCGAGGTCCGCCTCGTCACGCAACAGTCGTGGATCCGTATCGACGAAGTGGTCAAGAACCTCCAGCAAGGCATCGAGGATCTCTTCCACATCCTGAACACGATCTGGAAGAACAAGCTCGCGGACTCGCCCGAACCGTGGCCCGGCGACATGCTCGTCTCGATGGAGAACCGCTCGATCAACCTCGGCGACCGTGTCACGGCCGACGTGCTTGAGGGCGCTTTCCGGGGCAAGCCTCGGGGCTCCGTGGAAGCCTCGGACTTCTCACAGATGCGCGCCGACATGGTGCAGCTCATTACGGCAATCACCCAACTGTCGCAGGGTGTGCCCGCGCTGCAGGCGCAGCTCAATAACCCGCAGACGATCCGGTCGATCCTCACACAGCTTGCCCGTGTCTACCGATGGCCGGATCGCGCAAACCTTGTAGGCAATTTCACGGGCCTGCCGCCACAGCCGCCTCCGATGCCCGGCGGCCCTGGTGGTCCCTCGCCCCTTCAGAGCGGTATCCGGCGTCCTGCGCCGCCCGCTGGTGTTCCCGGTGTGAGCAACAAACCGAATGTCGCAGCCGCGTAAGTCGAGCGAAGAACTCACCGCAGAGCGCGAAGCGCTCGAAGAACTTCTGAAGACTCCGGGGTGGGCCATGTTCGAAAAAGGCGTCGCCGAGGAGTGGAGCGGAAGTGGCTACTTTCATCGAATGGGTCTTGCGCTTGCGAAAAATGATCCGCTGGCGCCGAAGGTCGTCCACGAGGTCTCGCTCGAAATCCAACGGCTCTTTACCAAAGTGCGCCAGCGCGTGCTGGAGTTGAAAGGTCACATCGAGTGAAGCTGCGTGCCCGCAACGATCTTGTGTTCGTTCGTCCTGATCCCAACCCTGAGCAGACCGAAAGCGGCCTGCATCTGGTTCACGCTAAACAGTACTCGACGATGCGCGGCACCGTACTCGCGCTCGGCGACGGCCCGATCGGGAAGGGCAAACGTCTCCCACACGTTGTCAACGTCGGCGACCGCGTGATTTTTTCTGCCGATGTCGGCGAAGAGTTGGTCTTCGAAAAGGAAACCGTGATCTGTCTGCGAGAGACCGACATTCTTGCAGTTATTGAGGAAGCGTAATGTCTGAAGATGTGCTAGGCGGGCAAGTGCTCGATCCCGATGCCGCCGAAAATACGGTCGTTGCGGGACAACCCGGCGGGCAGAAGGAAGAGAAGCCGGACTTCAAGGCGACCGACGACGGGAACCTGATCGAGTACGGCGGCAAGAAGTACCTCCGCGAAGAGGCGGTCCACGAGGCGCGCAGCAAGGCGCAGAAGTACGCCGAGACGCTCTCGACGCTGCAGCCGCTGATGGGCGAGTTCGAGCAGTTCCTCGAACAGAAAAAGAACGGGCGGGCGGCGACTGTCGATCGTGCCACCCGAGAGGCACCGGAGTCGGATTACAGCGACGACGAGCTGACCGGCTACGCCATCACGCGCGGCTACTACGACGGTGACAAGCCGGACCTCAAGCGCGCGAAGGACGATCTCGACATTATGACGGCCATCGCTGACCGTCGAGCTACTAAAGCCGTGCGGCCGGTGGCGGATGCGAGCGTGCGCGAGCGTGTCGCGGAGAACTACGAGAAGGCCCTGAATTACCGTTTCCCGGCCGATGGTGAGCCCGTCGCCGAGGAGCGCTACCTGCGGGCTGCCCTGGATGCCGTGCGTCAGGACCGGCCGGAGGCGCTCGCAGAGTCCGGCGCCGCCGAACTCGTGCAGGTCATTGCGGCGGGCCTCCAGACCCTCGACGAGCGCAAGAGTGGCCGTCGGGCGAGCCGGGGCAACCGCGAGCCGGTCTTCCGCGAGGGCGCGGGGAGCCGGGTCAACCTCGGGCGTGGCGACGACCTCGACGCCCTGGATCGTGCAGCAGCTCGTGCGCGCGGCAAGTCACCCGAGCAGTGGGCGAAGCTGACGCGGGCCGTGGGAGGCGCCACCGACCGGGGAACCGGCACGGTGCTTGAGGAAATCTGATGCCGAAATTTCAAAAGAAGACGAACGGCGCGGCGGGGACCGCGCATGAAGATCCGACACCGCGCAACGGCGAAGTGAAGAAACCAGCCAAGAAGCCGACGGTGCGGGAGGAGCTGAATACCTTCTCCACAGACGGCGATCTGGTGGACATCTGGGAACGCCGGATGCTCAACCCGAATCAGCGGCCGTCGCTGCCGATCCGGTTGAAGACCGTCGGAATGCACATCCGGTGGATCAACCTCGCCAACAATGGCCGCTATCAGCGTGCCCGCTACGAAGAGGGGTGGGTGCCGGTCGAGCGCGGCGAGCTGCAGGACGAGCGCGAGATTTACGGTGTGTCATTCACCACGGAAGGGTGGGTCTGTCGCGGCGAGCGCCAGCAGGAAATGCTGATGAAGATCCCCGAGGCGGTCTGGACGCGTATTCGTCGCGCCAAGCTGATCGAGATCGAGCGCTCGAACAAGAAGATCAAGGAAAACATGCAGTCGGCTGGATCCCGCCACTTCGGTGACAAGTACAACACCAACCGGGGCGACGAGATCGCCGACACGCTCGGCAACTTCAAAGGGGAGATCCGTTTCGGCCGTGAATCGGTCGCGCCGGATCCTGAAGAGGAGCAGCTCGTTCACTCCTCAATCGAGGGGTGACATGAACTGGCACAGGCTCGCAGAAATCGGTCTCAACATCGCCGGGGCGCTCGTTCCGGCGGCCAACACCGTGGAGCGCATTGCGAAGTCGATCGCCGCGCTCCGTGGGAAGTCGAAAGAAGACGCCGCACTCGAACTAGCGAAGGAGGCACTCGGCGTCGCGACGGACCTCCTCGACGATCCGCTCGTCGAAGCTGCTGCTCGATCGTTCCTGCAAGGCTACGTCAGCCTGCAAACCGCTGTCGCTGCCGCGCAGGCGCGCGGTACCTCCGCGAACGTCCACTAACTTTCCGTCGGGTGCCGGACTCTAGCTGTCTACCTGTCCGGCACTCTTTGCTCCCTCCCGTTTTAGTCTGACTGCACGCGGGCAACCCGCCGTTAGAGGTTGCATCGGCGGTTGTCGCAAGTGGGTTTGCGGCGACAACCAGTGTCGTGACTAGAAGCAATCCACGAAACGCGGCTTTTGTGGAGTAGTCATGTCAACAATCGCAGTTGGTTCCGGCAACATCATCCGGCCTTTCCGTCACGTCCGCATCCAGCACTATCCCGAGGACGCCTCGCAGTCGTTCAAGAAGGGCGAGCCTGTGATCTTCTCGTCCACGGGTGGCAAAGAAAACAAGATCAAGATTTCCGGCGCGGATCCGACCGCGCTCCTGATCGGCATCGCTGCAGCCGACGCGTCCGGCGTCGAGGGCACGATGGTCCCGGTGTGGCTGTTCACGTCGGATGCCGAATTCCGCATCCAGATGGCGGACACGCAGAGCGTCAATCGCGCTGACCGGCAGGTCTCCTACGGGATCGTCAAGGACGCAACCAACGTTATCTGGCGGCTCGACAACACGGAAACAACCGCGAAGGTCTTCGTCGTCACCGAGTTCATTGACGCGCACGGCGATGTCAATGGCGCGGTTGTCGTGCGTCCGACCACGGCGACTCATAAGGTTCTCTTCGGCGTGAATTAACCAGTAATCGGCTGGTCCCGTTTGCGGCCGAGAGGATTGAACGATGGCTCAAGTTCGTGGAACATTCGCAGAACTCTACGATCGCGTAGAGAAAACGGTCAAGACGATCATCTTCGACTCCTTGCAGGAGCTGAAGCCGGTCTACAAGGCGTACACCAATATGAAATCCAGCTCGAAGAAATTCGAGCGGGTGGTGTCGGTGACGCCCTTCGGCGACGTGCCGCAGAAGGATGAAGGTCAGGTCTACGCACTCGACCTGATCCGTCCGGGCTGGACGAAGGATTTTACGCACGTGGAATTCGGTCTCGGGTTCGAGGTCACGGAAACGGCCCTCGAAGACGACGAGTTCGATGTGCTGATCCGCAGTTCGGAAATGCTGGCATGGTCCGCCCGCTACGTGCAGGAGAAGCAGGCGGCCGACGCGTTCTTCAACAACGCCGGTCCCTCGGGTTCGGCGCAAACGCCGGACGGCGTCTCCATCTACAACACCGCTCACGTCCTGAAGGGCGGGGGCACCGCGCGCAACATGCTGGCGGTCGATGCCGACCTGTCGATTGATTCGTTGGCGACCGCGCTGCAGGACATTCAACTGCAGACGAAGATGGAATCCGGTCAGCTCGTCGCGCCGATCGACTCCTTCAACCTCGTCGTCCCGCCCGGCAACGAAATGCTCGCCGAGCGACTCGTTTCGTCCTCGCAGCTCCCCGGCACGGCGGAGAACGACATCAACCCGGTGAAGAACCGCAAGCGGCTGAACATCGTCGTCAACCCGCTGATCACCGACTCCGACTCCTGGTACCTCAACGCGGCCAACAAGCGAATGCACGGCCTCACGTCGTATGTGCGTGTGCCGGTCAAGCTCGCCCCGCGTCAACAGGATCCGTTTACCGGCAACTTCATCCACAAGATTCGCTTCCGGCAGTCCTGGGGCGCGTGGATGTGGCAGGGCACGTTCGGTAGCGTCGGCGCGTAATTGGGTCGGGGGCTTCGGCCCCCTCTCCCCGAGGAAACCCAATGAGTTACACAAAAGTAGACGCGATCCTCGCCACGGGCCGGAAGAACCTCGAAGTTCAGAACGCTGCGACCGAAACGACCGTCGGGGCTGTTACCTACTCGGCCACACAGCTACTCGGCGGGATCATCCTTCGCGATCCGAACGGCGCGAGTCGAGCGGACCTTGTTCCGACGGCTGCGGCACTGCTCGCGGCGATCAAGAATGGCATCCCCGGCACGTCCACGGGGGGCACCGGTAGTGTTGCGCCGCCGGTCGGTACATCGTTCCGTTTCCACATCCGCAACACGGCGGATGCAGCGGAAACGATCACCGTCACTACGAATACCGGCGTCACGCTTTCGGGCACCATGACAATCGCGCAGAACAACGCGAAGGATTTCCTCGCGGTGTTTACCGACACGCGCGACGGCAACGCCGCCTACACGCTCTACAGCCTCGGAACGGTCGTCTTCTAAGCCGTGGCTACATCCCTTATCTCGGGAGGTCAGCATCTCAACCTGCTGACCCTTCCGATCACCACAGCGCAGGCGGCCCAGGTCGGCAACATCATCAAGTTGCCGTCGCATTGCATCGGCCTGAGTGTCCTCGCGAACTTCACCTACGGCTCCGGCGGCACCACGGCGGACGCCTGGGTGCAGACCTCGCTTGACGGCGGTAACACGTGGATGGACATCTTCGAGTTCAGCTTCGCGCTGGCCTCGGCGAAGAAGGCCATGACCGTGATCAGCGAGAGCGCCGTGCTCACGCCGACTACACCGGCCGATGGCACGCTTACGGCGAATACCGCTATTGCGGGATTCATCGGGGATCGTGTTCGCGTCAAATACACGACGGTCGGCACCTACGGCGGCAGCACAGTGCTGCAGATCGATGCCATCGCCAAGAGCATGATGGTTCTCGCGTAAGGCGCGGGTTGATGTGGCGAAACCCGCCTCCGGCACGGCTCTCGACACCGGCCATGCGCTGTATCCGAATCTTGCCGGATATTGGGGTTTCCTAGAGAACTCAGGGACAACCTCAAACGATTCGTTTGGCACGAACCATGTCGGCACGTTCAGCAATGCGACGTGGGGTGTCGATTCGGCTGGCGACCCGTGCATCTCGCTCTCGACCAATAACACTGCGAAGCCGCTGCCGCTGACGAGCACGATTACCCTTGGCGGCGGCTCGACGCCGTGGTCGCTGGCGTGGCGTATGAAGCAGACCACGAGCAACACCGATGGGATGCTTCTCGGGAACAGCGCCAATACTGCGGATTTCGTCTGGCACGACGGTGGGGCCTTCCTACGCTACCGCAACACGGCGTCAGCCAATGCGGACTTTGCGGCGACGGTCTTCACGACGGAGAAGGATTACGTCCTCACTTGGGATGGGACCAATGCGCGGGCCTATGTGAACGGGTCTGCAGATGCGAACAATCCGATTTCGATTACCGGCTCGCTGGTGATTGACACGTTCGGGAATGGGTATGACGTGGCGTCGGCCCAGTTTGGGCTCAAGGGAACCATCAGCTATATCGGCTACTGGACGAATCGCACCCTGAGCGGAGCAGAGGCAACCTCGCTCGCTGGCAATCCGTATCAGATTTTTTCGACCGGGGGCGGGGCGACGAAAGCGCCCGGCTGTTATCAACGTCGCGCCGTGCGCTTTTCGAGGAGGTTCTAATCATGGGACGGATTTATACGGTGCCCTTTGTGTCGGGCACAGTCACGAATGCGGGCGGCAACGCGGATCTCTGGGAAATCACCCCGGCGGACGACAAGCCGATCCACATCGTCGGCATTCGCTTGGGACAGACCTCGGAGGTCGCTGACGCGGCGGAAGAGGGCGTCAACATCGACATCATTCACCTGGGGGCCACTGTGACCTCGGGCAACGGCACGGGTGTGACTCCCGTACCTGTTGATCCGGGTGTCAACGTCGCGGCCGGATTCGCTGCTGAAATCAACGGCACGACTGTGGCGACGACCTCGGGCACTGCAACAACCATCGAGTCGATCGCGTGGAATATTCGCAACTCACCCTGCGAAATCTGGTACCCCGACATTCGCTTCGCGCCGACCGCGCGTCAAGCCTCGGCTCTGGTTGTGCGACTGAATACGACCGTGGCCGACGACATCACCTTCGCGGGAACGTTGTGGGTCGAGGAAGACTAAGTTGCCGAACGTCGTCCAGCGGCGCCCGCCGTTTCGTCGGCGTCGTCGGTTCCTCTCTCGATCGAAGTCTCCGGCTTCTTCGATCACGCTGACGGTACCGACTACCAATCACATCTTTCAACGTGAAGGCGTCGGGGCGGGTGTCGGTCGCGCGGACCTCACGATTGTCGGCACCTACACCGGCAGTCCCTCGGCGATCGAGGCGAGCTGGAACGGCGGCGGGTATGTCACCGTGGTTAGCAACCCCTCCGGCGGTGCGT
>Ga0070687_100000539_pt1 | contig 12721 bp, 23 predicted proteins | sample KBSS33LmetaG_FD_64678 | JGI IMG/M metagenome (GOLD analysis project Ga0070687, IMG submission 64678) | Switchgrass rhizosphere microbial communities from Kellogg Biological Station, Michigan, USA - KBS S3-3L metaG | ecosystem: Host-associated > Plants > Roots > Rhizosphere ... | reverse complement strand
GCCTCTAGCCCTTCAAGCCCAGGCACCACGCTGTTGTTCACGAAGTCAATCGCGCCCTGCATGCGCGTCTTGAAGTCGTCCCAATCCCGCAGGATGCCCGCCTCTAGCCGGTTCTGCATGAGCTTCAACTGATTATTCGTGGCTGACATCGCCTTGGTTACTTCTTCGCTGAGTGCCGTGTTCTCGTTCCACGCCTGATTAGCGATAGTTGTGCCGCGTTCGAGCGAGTCCTGCGATGCAGACAAGTCGAGTAATGTCTCGCGCAATCTGGCCTCTTTGATGTTCAGATCGTCCAGTGCGCTAACTACGCCTGCCGGTCCCTGCTCACCTCGAATGCGCTGCAACCCCTTGATAACCGAAGTAAACGCCTGCGCCGGGTCGGTGTTGACGAGGTTCGCGAACTCGCTTTGACTCGTGCCGGTGACCTTCGCCAGACCAGCGAGCGTGAGCGTTGTCTCGTCACCCGTCTTGGCAACCTGGCTCATCTTCGTATTCGCACCGTCGATCTCGCGCTGATACTTGGCAATCGCTAGCTCGTTCGCCTTGACCACGGATGCAGGCGTGTTGCGGCCAAACTCCTTCTGCCGCAGTACTGCGACCTCCAGACTGCCACTCAGATCTAGGATGCGGTCTTGTAGGTCGCGCACCTTGCTCGCCGCTTCGCTCGTAGCATCGCTGCTCTGGTTAGCCGCAGCGGTCATCTCCACGAAGAACTTGGAGATAGCCGTACCGCCTTCCTCAGCGCGAATGCCGACCTCCGCGAGCGCGGCAGAGATGCCGAGAATGTCGCGCGGGTCAACGCCGAGGGACGATAACGTACCTGCCAACCGACGCGCTAGCTGAGTAATATCGCCTTCTGTACCGCCCATCTTGTTGCCGAGCGCGGTCAGCGCTGAGGCGAAGTTCGCAGCCGCTTCAGGCGCCTGATGGGTCAGGGTAAGAAACCTGCCAACATCATCGGCTAGTTGATCGACCGGCAAGCCGGTCGTAACGCCCAGGCCGGCAATAGCAGCCGTAAACGCTCTGAGTTGAGGCGCACCTTCAATGCCCAATTGGCCTGCAACAGCGGCAATCTGCGCGAGGTCAGCCGCCGACTTCCCGCCGCCTTCGATGGACGTACTCAGATCAATAAGCTGAGTACGCAACACGCCGAAGTCGGTATTATCAACCGTCTTTTGAACTGCGGTAAACGCCTCGTCAAAGTCTGAGCCGACCTTGAACACCGTGCCCACGCCGGCCACAATCGGCGCAGTGATTGCTAGCGACAACGCCCGACCCGAGCGTGTCAGGCCCGCGCCAACCCGCTGCAACGCCCCCGGTAGCGTGTTCAGCGAGTTGACGGCACCGCTTACATCGGCGCCGACCGTGACGAATAGCTCGGCTATCGGGACAGGCATTGCTTAGCCTTGTGCCGCTGGCCTCGACGCGAGCGAGAGCTTCCGCGCGGCTGAACGGCTCTGCGCCCGCTTCTGCGCCTGCTCGCGGTCATGCGCCTCTAGCTGGAGGAACGCAATCCAGTGCGCGAACTCGTTACCGCTCATTCGGCCAACCATCTCGGCGTGCGTCATCTTCAGTTCCCGCGCTAGCTGAAACTCCATCCTGAGCATCGGATTCTGCCTCAGTGCTTTTGGTGGCCTCCTTGAGCGAAGCTTCCGTCAGCCCGGAGGAATCCATCACCGCTTTGAGGATGGTCGAGATAGCCGCCATGCTCTTATCTTGAAGCCTGCCGTAGTCGGCCATCGTAAACTTTGGCTCGACTACGCCTTCTACGAACAGCAGCGCTTCGAGCAAGTCGTTGTCCATCTCCTGCTGACCGTTGAGCGGGTTGCGCCGCATGGCACGCTTACGTAGCTCGCTCGCCTGCTTCTGGCTGAGCGTGCGAATGACCACGCCCGCGCCATCTCCCCACTGCGGCACCGCGACCTCGCGCTCTTCAATGTCGCTCGCCGCCCAGATCTGCTCGGCAGTCAGGATGCGTAGCTTTCTTGTGTTCTCCATGCGGCCTCCTTCAGGCGGGATGGCGTATTGACGCCGCTCTAGGCGTCTGTAACGGTTCCGACAATAGCCAGTTCAGCAGTCCACGTCGCCGTGTCGTCGCCCGGCGTATCGATCTCATAGGACGAGACATACACCTGGCAACCAATGGCGCGAGTGCCTGCACCTGAACCAGACGGGCGGTAGACCACCGTTTGAAGCGCTGGCGTGGCCGCTAGCATCATTGCCGAGAGCGTGCCGTCTACTGTCGGGTCGTAGGCACCTTCAAGGCTGATGGTCCCGCCATACGGTCCCACGAGCTTGCTAATCGCTGCGCCGCCAATCGGGTTGATATCGTTCACGTCGCGTTCAAGGCTGATGTTGACCGATGTGGTGTACGCGCTGATATCGGTGCCGCCGATACTGAACGTCGCAATGTTGCCTGAGCTAAAGGCCATTAGACTCGACCCCTTCCTGTGAGGATCGAGCGGGCGTGGTTAGCGGCGGCTCGTTGCTTAGCGGAGCTTCCCCAGGAAGCGCGGCACCAAGAGTTGTAGCACTGCCCCTCGGCAGACCCCATCTGTACTCGATAGCGCGAACAACTAACAATAACCCTCGCCTCACCTCAGCCCAAAATTGACGGTCGTTCATAGGTCGGCTGGCTGGTACTGAATGCGATAAAACCCACCGAGGTAGACCACCGGCTTGCCGAACTCTTCATCCTTGCGTTGGTGCGGCTGCTCGCGGATGCACGAAGCGATGCGTATGTCGCGCACCAGCACACCGTTATCAGGCACGCTCAGCAAGTCGTCCAATCGGTCTGCCAATGGTTCGATGGCATCGTACGAGGAACCATCAGCCGCCGCGCGGATCAGGTAGAGCGCATTGGTCAGCCGACTCGTGCGGGTTCGCACCCGGTCAGAGCCGCCCAGGTAGCTGTAGATCACCATTGGTGAGATGGTGCCCTGCGGCGCAAAGTCAACGAATACCCGTCCGCCCACGGCATTCGAGAGCGCTGCATCCCCAAAGAATCGGGTGTACAGCCATTGGTTGACTCGCGAAAGGTCTGCACTCATCAGTCCGCTATGTGACTCATGGTGTTGACGAACACGTCGCGCATCGGCTCGACCGAAGGCGTCAGGAATGGCTGCGGCCCCATGAAGCGCGTGCCGTACTCCTGATAGACGCCGTGAGCGGCAGCAACACCTACGACAGCGCTGTAGCCCTGGTCGCTACTGCCGAACAGGGTGATGGAGAACTCGGGCCGGATCTCTTCGAGAATGATCACGTCGCGGTTTACGTTCCGCGCCCGACCAGTCCGCGCCGCGTAGTCGCTCTGCTCGCCGTTGTTGACATAAATACTCTCGGCTAGCGAGGTCGTATCCTTCGGCGCCATCTGCGAAGCTCGCGACTGGATCGTGGCAGCGGTCTCGTTCACCGCTTCCTGAGACTTCGCGGATAGCTGCGCGATCAGCTTACCGATGTTCGCCGTATCGACCCTGACCGTGATGATGTTCACGTAATCTCCGCGCAGACTACGTTTTGCTCCAGCGCTAGACTGCTCAGGCCACCGCTGACCACCTCGAACACACGCGAGCCGACATGAATGCGATCCGTGTTGCTAATGACGGCTGTCACCTCAAACAGGAACTGCCAGTACGAGACTACCTGCACCTGTAGCGTTCCCTCGCGCTCGCGTGGCGTGATCTGGTAGCGGCTAAAGCGGCAGGGATAGCTCGCGGCGAGCGTGTACGTATCGGTCGAGCCGCCCGACGTGTCAGGCACCTGAACCCGCCGATAGACCGTCGCCGTCGCGTCCAGCGTTGCCGCGAACGCTGAGCGTAGCCGTGCAATCCCCGCCGCGCTGACAACCATGCCGCTAGCTCGTGCCCAATGCGGTAACTCGCCCGGTGACCGTGGTCGCGCTGCTGAACGTCACCTCGACCATGCCTGTCGCCGGGTTGTTGTAGAGCGTCTTGTCAAACGGCCCTACGCCCTTCGTCGCGCCGGCAGCAATGGTCACCGCATTGTCGGCAATGGCGTACGCCTTCGAGCCGACCGTATACGAGCCGTAGGTGACAAACGTCGCGGTGATCGGGCTACCGCTGCCGTTGGTAATCTCGATCTTGGTGCGGCCATCGTTGGTGAACTGGTTGCCGTTGGTCCCGTCTACCGCAACAGGCGCGGCCAGGGTCACGCCATCGGAGTTCACCGTGGCAACCGTCAGTGTCGTAAAGGCCATCTATGCGTTCCTCCGCCGCCGCACAGGCCCGTGGGCCGCTGGCACCTGATCTTCGGCTAGCTGGCTTACATGCACCGGCTGATTGCAGGTTGGGCACTTGACCGTGTTCTGCCAGCGGTCGCAATGCGGACAGAGCCAGTCGGCATCCGCGCTGATGGTGAGCGGTTCCTCGTGAACGTGGCCGCAGTGGCGACAGTGCGCCGTATCTGCTGCGACCTCGATCTCCGAGGTCTGAGTTGTCTCTTCGGTGGTCGGTTCTGTCTCGGTCATGGATTCCCCTTTCAGGCGAATGCTGCCGTAGGTCGTCTAAAAGTGGCGATGATCCGCCGTGATGCGAGCGGCAGCGATGCAGCCAGCGCAGCCGAGTTGCCCGAGGTGTCCATCTTCACCGAGAGTTCGGAGCCGATCCTGTACTCGGCCACGCCTGGTATCGCCAGATCACTCGCCGTGCCTTCGGCCCCGGCCACGGTCCCGCTCGCGCCGCCAGCAATCTGCCCTGCAATCGTCAGGCATAGCTCGCGGATCTCCAGCGGGCGGTTCGCCAACGTGCAGTAGCCAAACGCGCCAGTGACCGCGAGCGTGGCCTCAGCGTACGGATAGGACCAGATCACGTCCCAACGGTTGCTGAGCGCGGTGCGGTTGATCGTGGTGTACGGCCTGCCATCCGCCACCGCATTCCTCGGCCCGAGCCAATAATCCTGGCCGACAACCCACGTTGACTCGTACACGCCATCACCGTTCGTGTCAGCCATGACCGAGGTCACGCTGAGCGCATCGTCTATGGTGATCTGGCTGTACGGAAGTGGGCCGAGGTAGTAATAGCGGGTCTCGGTCACCGAGTAGAACCGGCGACCGATAACCCGATCTATCCAGCGTGATGCGGCCTCCAGCGTATCGCTGAGCACCGGCTCGCGCTCGTCGTTGAACTCAAGCCCAAGCCGGTCCATCAACTCGAAGGTGGTCGCGTACGCATTCGCCACGGTGAGCTAGTCGTCGTCGCCCTTCTTCATGGTCCGGGCCTTGTTGGCGGGCGGTTCCTCGACGGCCTTCGCCTGCTCGACTTGCTGCCCGTCCGCGCCCGTGCCTAACTCGCGCGGCTCGTCGTCGTCTTTGTCGCCAGACTTCTTCGGCGCCTTCAGCCCGTACTGCTTGGCTTCCTCGTCTGAGACTTCGCCGCCTTCGTTGACGAAGAGGAAGCGAGCTTCCGGGCCATCCTCGACCACCTTCGTCCGATCCTCGTTGAAGTACAGCCGCTTATCGCTATTGAATGGCATCTCTTGGCCTCCGACCAGAATGCCCATCCGCGCCGGGCCAGGGTACAAACCCTCGCACCCGGCGCAGATCGGGCATGGCATTGTTTAGGTTTGTGCGCCCACAACCGTCCAGACAGGCACGAGCGCGGTCCCGGTATTGATGTACGCCTTGCCGTTCGTCACGTCTGTAACGATTGCGCCCACCGGCGCACCACGGTTGGAAGCGTCAACACCTGGCGTGGTTTCAGCCACCGCGACCGTTGGCGAGGTGCCGGTCAGGCTGTTATTCGCCACGGTCATGGTGCTGACTGCCTTGTTGGCGAGGTTGCCAGCGAAGGTCACCGTCGCCGTGCCGATACCTGCCGTCATGGTGCCCACCGCTGTCGTCACACCACCCGTGCCGATGTTCGGCAACGCTTCGAGCGCTGCGTCAATCGACGCGATGAGCGTGGCGTTCGTGGCGTTCCACGGAATTGCTGCCGTGGTGAAGCCTTCAAACGTGAGTTTGAAGTCGCCGCCCGTTGGCGTGCCGCCAATGGTGATCGTCTGAACCTCAGCCGTGCCCACACCAGGGACGCCGGCTGAGGTGAGGCCGTAATAGACCCCCTCAATGATCTTGCCGCCGGTGATGATTGCCATTGCGGCCTCCTAGATACCTGTCACCGTGCAGAACGCCGAGGGACGGTACACCGCGAGCGCGAGGCGTTCCTCGGCCAGGATGGCAACCTTGTTCTCAATGAAGTAGGTGCCATGCTCCGTGCTCAGCGTGATGGTGATGCCTTCGCGGCGCAGCACCTCGGCGTATGGGCGGAACGCGCCGACCAGACCCGTGTTCTGCGTCATGGCTGTCGTCTGGCGCACCGGCAGACCCCAGATACGATCCGGTCCCTCGTCGCTCGGGTTGCCCCAGATATACATGCCGTCCGCCGTGCGGAGCAGCTTGATATCGGTCCAGTCGTTCGGATGCAGGACAACACCAGTCGGCTCAGCAAAGCCCGAGCCGCCCGCGCCACGGATCAACTGCATGGCCTTGTAGATCGAGTCTGGCGTAGGATCGGCGCCCTTCGCCTGCGTCTGGATGCCTGAGCGATTCAGGATGCCGCGCAGGTTCGGTGCTGAGCCGTCGCCGTTGAGGATCTGCGCCTCTTCGGTGCGCTGGACCATGAAGGCGAGCCGACCACGGATCTGCGATTCGAGGAAGCTCACGTCTGCGAGCGCTTCGCTCGTGGCTGGAATCCACGTCGCGATCTTGCGGACAGACTCGGTACGCAGCGTCCATGCGAGCGCTGACTCTGGCTTCGTGCCACCTTCAGCGACCGTGGCAGACGAGTTCGTAACCGTCGTTTCCTCGTAGTACTCGACGGTGTTGTTATCGGTCTGGCCTTGCAGCATGAGGTCGGCTGTCGTCCGATCCTCTAGCGCCATGTTCACCAGCCCGCGCCGGTCGGCCTGCGCGTTGACCGTGGTCAGCGTGATCAGCGTCTTGAAGTCTGCCGCCGGCAGTTCCATCGTCACCGAGCGCACCAGGCCGTCGCGGAAGCTCTTGTAGTTCTTGTTCTCCTGCAACATCTGCTTCAGATGCCACGGCTTGAACTCTTTGGGCTGCGCTGATGGCGTACCGCCGCTGAACTGCGGTCGGCTGGCTGGCGTGCTGCTCATCTCCATCTTGGCTTCGTTGAGCGCAGAGATAGCTGAGATCTTCTCCAGCCGATCAACCTCCTGCCCTAGCTCGGACAGTTCGCGGTTGCGCTTGTCGATCTCAGCGGCCTTGTACGCCGTGTCGCCATAGATGCTGGTCACCTTGTCCATGTCGAGGTCAGGGCCAGCCTCAACGAAGATCTCGTGCAGTTCCTTCTGCTTTGCCGCGAGGTTCTCGCGCAGATCGGTCAATGAAGGCATGTCGGGTCGCTTCCTTTATGTGGTCAGAGTGGGGTGCTGCGCCGCTATCGCCTGGAACTTCGCGTACAACTCGGCCAGGACAGGATCCACGCTCTTCGGCGTTGCATCTGCCGGAGCTTCACCTTCAGCCGGTGGTGCGAGTTCCTCTTTGACGCGCGGTGCTGTTTCTTCGAGCAGCGCCTGTATCTCTTCGATTGCCATGCTGAGCGAATCCTTCACTCCAGCAATCTTGGTGCGCCGCCCCTCGCTAATCGGCCTACCTTCTTTCAAACGCACGTCCGACCCGGACTTGACGCGCTCTAGCCATTCCTCCAAGGCGACCCGCACTTGTTCGGAATGCTCATCGAAGGGAATGCCGAAACCCTTGACCCCTGTCAAGCCTGCCTGGCGCAACATGGGTACGTTCACTTGTGAAACTTCAAAGAGTCTCACCTTGAGAATGTGTCGGGCGCCGTCCTTGAACTCAGCGCCTCCTGGCTCGATAGCGTAGCCAATGCTCAGCCCAACGGACTTACCGCGAGCGAGGCGTTCCTGAGCTATCGTACGCGCGGCCTGAGCGGTGGGAGTCGAGTGATACTCGGTCTGCATCCACAGCCCGCGATCATCCTCTTTCGCGTCTACGATGGTGCCGATAGCACCAGCCGAGACACTTCCCCAATTGTGCCCATCGCTGATGAAGCCGTTGGTTACGAACTGATCGAGCGTCCCGGCGAATGCGCCAGGATCAACAACGTCGCCACCGTCATCGAGAATGCCGAACATGCTGCCATACCCGGCAAAACCGCCATTCGCGGCACCTGTGGCTTTTAGTTCACCTTGCCAGGACTTGTAGAGCAATTGAAAGGCCCTCATCGCTGCAAAGGCCACGGATGGCAGCGACAAGGGCACGAAGCGAATGTATCGGGTTGTGAGCGTCAGTATAGCGCAGCGTTCTCAGCCGTCTACGTAGTCATCTCCTTTGAACAAGGCGCGGGTTGCTGGCCCGGCGTTGTGATACCAGTGCGGATCAGTCACGCGGGCTTCCTCTTGCCAACGCCGCGAGTCGAACTGGCCGGCCCTGAACCCTGCCTCGAATGCCTCGCGGATGGGGCTATGTTCGAATGGCCCGGCCTCGCGGAGCATCTCTAGCCATTCGCTAAAAGCGGTATCGACGCCTTTGTAGGTCATGCCTCGTCAGCCACGAGCCGCATGTGCTCTGCGGCGTCGTCGTCAGCGGCCTGCTCGGTCAGGTGCCAGCCGCTTTCCCACCCACAACGACACACGCCTTTCCATGTGGGAGGCCATGAGCCGGCCCGCTTCGCCTCAGCGATGCCGTAGCGCTCGTAATGCGCGTACTCGTTCACCCTGGTCATTTTGCTTCTCCTTCAGCCGCGCGAGCGAGGTGCTCAGCGCGGATCTCTTCGGCCTGACCGCGATAGCCGGCCCACCAGCGACGGATCGTGCATGAGCAGGTAATCCAGTAGCCCTGCGGCTCGGAGGTGATCTTGCAATCGTGCTCGCCGCTCATCAGACGTTGTCCTGCGGGTTGGCTGACCAGAGCGCTGGTTGCAGGCAGTACTCATCTGCGTACCACTGCGGGTCAACAACACGCAGCGCGGCCTGACGCAGCGCGGCCTTGTGCCCATCGTCGTAGCGCACTCGCGCGTATAGCCCGATCACGTTCTCGACGGTCGCCATCTTGCCGGCTGGCGTCATAACCACCTCGCCAACCTTGAATCCTGAAACTGGCATCACACGCGCTCCTTGATAGCCGCTAGCGCGGCTGGTTTGCTCGGGAAGTCGTCTGGCGTCTGCGCGATTCGCTTCGCTCCGATATAGGCGAACCCGCGCCATCGGTTCGTGCGCGGGTCGCGCTGTGCCAGGAACAACACCTCTTTGTTTGCCATTAGAAAGCCACTCCTGCCCGTGTCGGCTTCGGGATCTCAACCCGACGAATCACCGACTCGTCGCCAACCGTGACCTTTACCCATATCTGACGCGCATCGTCCGGGAACCAACCGACAACCTCAACGCCTGATACTGCCTCGACCGTGACGGGCGGTAGTGTGCTTGCCATTAGAACTGGCCTCGAATAGCTCGAAAACCTGCGTCCATTGCTTCGAGTACGTCCATGTCGCCATTCTCCAGTTCGTAAGCTGCGGCAAAAGCGGCATCGGCCAGCGGCAGCGCTCGCGCGGCTGATGCGGGTCGTTGTGCGGCCTGCGCTAGTCGGGCCTCAGCCTCTGCGCGGAACTCGCCAGCCTTCTCAGCGATGTTCTTGGCACCGCGCATGATGCGATCAAGTTCCATCATGCCCGCGTAACGGCAACCATGCTCGATACCTGCTGCGGTAACCCATACGCCACCGTGGCGATGTGTGCGACCACAAATGCACTTGACCGATCCGCTCGCTACGCTGTTTGCCATGTCTGTACCTTATACCCTGCATCGCAGAGTGTCAATACATTCCACAGGCAATATTGAACGAGTTTGCCGGCGGTCAGTCCTTCGGGTTGTTGTTGACTGCCTTACACCTGACGCACACGAACTTCCACGGGCGCGACACGTACTCGGCCAGCACCTTCTCGCACCGCCAGCATGTCGGGCGCGGATCAACCAGCGGCTTCTCGCATCGCCAACACAGCCCCTCGTGCCGTAGCTGATTGGTCTGCGCGGCCTCAGCGGTCATCGCTTCACCTTGATCGTCCGGAACACCATGACGCACTTGCACCTCGACAGGCAGTCGCGCGTGCCTATCGGAGGTAGCGTGCCAATCGGAACCCACCCCAACATGGTCGCGGACACACAGCCGCCGCAGTTCTCAGCCGCGCTCAGACGGTTGGCTTCCTCTTGCATGCCACGAGTAACAGCCTGCCTGCGCTGAGCTTCACGGTGCGTCGATCTGGCAGCATCCGCGTACATCTCTGCCCGCGCCTCAGCACCAGCCCCGAGGTTCTGCCGACCATCGGCTATCTGCTGCGAGAACGCTGTCAGATACCTGTACTGGTTTCTGATCCGCTGGCCGACCCATCCATAATCCGCAGGCCCGAGTTGCTGCCAGCCACCGTTAGCGAGCGCGGCACCATCGAGATGAACGAGCTTGATCTCCTGCATCATCTCGTGCTGCCAGACTGGCAAGGACATAGACCCGTCAGACAAGCTCGCAGCGAGGTCGCGCATCTTCGCCCCCTGCTTGGCAATCACCGTATCGAGCGCATCGTTGACCACGGCATTAGGGACAAACCGCCCGCCTGGTCCGCGATACCTGCCCGTCTGCGATTCCCACTTGAACGCCACACCTAGCCGCTCGTGGTCGCGTCGAGTAGCTCTTCTAGCCCGTCAGGTGCCGCAGCATGCCAGAGCGCTCGCGCCGCCTCCAGATCCTCAGCTTCAATCGCTGCTATCAGCGCTAGCTCTTCGTCGGTCAGGTTCAGCGGCACGCCGAGCGATGGCAAGCTCTTGCTCCGCTCAAGAATCGAGAGGATCTTCCCGCCCGGTGGCAACGCTCGCGGCGGGTTCTCGCTCACCGTCATCTGCGGCTCAGGCGGCGCCAGGAGATCGGCCTGAGCAGTCGGCGTCACCGTTCCTGGCACGTACAAGGCGTCACCTTCCTCGCCTTGCAGCGGCTTCTGCCCGATCATCTCGCGGAACTCGTTCAACGTGATGCCACCAGCGAGCAGATCGGCACGTGCCCGCTCGTGTAGCTCGTTCTCATCCTGCTGGAGAACGCTGACCTTGCTGCGGTCGAAGTCGAATACCGTTCGGCTAATCTCGCCAAACTCAGGCAATAGCTGCGTCCGAATCTCGTCAGCCATCAAGTCCTGCGTCGGCTTGATATTGCTTTCCCACGCCTGCTCGCGCATCTCCTTCATGGTCGCGCCGACCTTCGTATTCTCCAGGCCAGTGCCTAGCCCGACCACGGCAGCAGGAATGCCAAGCACCGCCGAGACTCGCTCTTCAGCAACGTCCCGCAAGCTCGACAAGTCCATCTGCTGCGGGTTGAAGCCCAGGATCTGCACCTTCGTCGGCGCGGTCATCACGAGAGCCTGACCACGGTTCGCGCCAGTCGTAACCTGCTGGTAACGTTCCTTGACCGCTTGTAGCTCTTCCTCGGTTGGCATCGAGTCAGCGTCAGGTGAGATCACCACCGGCGGTACGCCAACATTCCGCAGCATTGCCGCCGTGTAGTTGCCACCCTCATCGTCCGTGAAGATCTCGCGGAGCAGCGATTGAATTGGCGAGTAGCCCTTACGAATGTTCTTCGGGTCAAACATGTCGTAACGGAAGTGAACTACGTCGCGCGTCTCCAGCCTGATCGGATCAATCCCTGGCTTGTACTCGTAGTAGCTGATGAACTCTGAGCCATCGTCAGGCCACTTCGGCTCAACCATCGTTGACGGTAGCCACCACAATTCGACCACACGTCCAACAGACGAGCGCACCTTCAGCCAGTAGGCATTCCCGCTGATCGTCCGATCCGCGAGCGTAGCTGCCCACAACAACCGTCCAGAGTAGAACGTGTTCGGCGTGTTCAGTAGCAGCTTGAGCGGATGATTCTGGATCTCGACCGCCTCGTTGTCGCGGTTCAATTGTGAAACGCGCGGCGGTGCCTCGGGAAACGTACGACAGATGAACAGGACGCAGGCCATGACGATGCTATTGCGCGAACCGTCGCCCACCTCGCGAGCGTAGTCGTATGAGGTCCGCCCAAACGAGAACATCGAAAACCAGCCAGTGCTCGGGCCTGATGCGAACCGCATTGATACGGCTTTGAATGCACGAGTTATCGGGTTCACACAGCCCCCCATCCGCGATTGGTCACCATCAACTCAGTGAGTGCCCATACGAGCGCGTCCACGCGGTCTGGCGAGCCATCGTACCCATCAGGTGTATAGGTACACATCTGATCCTCTAGCGCTGGGAAGCTGCCGACATGGCTTACCTTGCCCTGCTCGTAGAGCGCCGCTATCGGCTCTGCTCGCGTCAGTTTGCCGCGCGAGGCCCTGACAGCCTTGTAGGAATAGTTGTGGCCTACGGTGCGGATCACACGCTCTACCATGTCGCCGCCATTGTTGACCTCGGCCACGATACGGTCAGCCGAGTATTCCTCGTAGGCATTGGCCGCACGGCGTGCCCAGCCATCGGGTGAGAGGCGGCACGTCCGATCAGCCAGAACGTAGCCCCGGCCATCAACGCCTTTGCCAGCGACAACAATGCCCGTCTCGTCGCTATCCTCGCCGCTGGTCACCGCAGGGTCGATAGCGACTACCACACGCTGCATGTCAGGCGCGTTCTTGACCCGGCAGTTCTCGATCATCTGCCGTTGCCACAACGCGCCTTCAACGTCGTCAAGAATCTCAGCGAGCAACTCCTG
>Ga0070687_100000520_pt1 | contig 12937 bp, 8 predicted proteins | sample KBSS33LmetaG_FD_64678 | JGI IMG/M metagenome (GOLD analysis project Ga0070687, IMG submission 64678) | Switchgrass rhizosphere microbial communities from Kellogg Biological Station, Michigan, USA - KBS S3-3L metaG | ecosystem: Host-associated > Plants > Roots > Rhizosphere ... | reverse complement strand
GACGCGAGCATCGAGATCGGCAGGGAAGGCGACGCGCTGTTCGTCCGCGACAACGGGGTCGGTTTCGACCCGCAGTACGCGCAGAAATTGTTCGCGCCATTTCAGCGGCTGCACGGGAGCGAGTTCGAAGGAACGGGAATCGGCCTGGCCATCGTGCAGCGCCTCATCCATCGACACGACGGCCGGGTCTGGGCGGAGTCCGCCCCCGGCCGCGGCGCCACCTTCCGCTTCACGCTCGGCGGCGCAGACCAGGAGCCGCAGTGAGCCGCATTCTTCTCGTCGAGGACAACGAAGACGACATCGAGCTGACGCTGATTGCGTTCCGGCGGCAGCAACTGGCCAACGAGCTGGTCATCGCGCGCGACGGCCAGGAAGCGCTGGAAATCCTTCACGGCACTGCTTCGAGCCCGCCGCAGCCGTTACCGGCCGTAGTCCTGCTCGATCTGAAGCTGCCGCGCCGCGACGGATTCCAGGTGCTCGACGCCATTCGCGCCCATCCGCACACGAACCTGCTGCCGGTGGTGGTGCTCACGTCGTCCGCGCAGGAGCGCGACCGGCTCAAGACCTACAGGCTCGGAGCGAACAGCTACATCGTCAAGCCGGTGGACTTCGAGCAATTCCTGGAGGCGGCCCGCCAGATCGGCATGTACTGGCTGATGCTGAATACCGCTCCACCCGATCCGGAGGGGAACGGCCATGCGCCTGCTGCTCCTTGAGGACTCGGCAGACGACGCCGAGCTGACCATCGCCGCCCTGGAGCGCGACGGGCTGGTGTTCGAGAAGCGGGTTGTCGCCACGCGTGACGAGTACCTCGCCGCGCTCGACGAGGGACCGTGGTCGGCGATCATCTCCGATTACCACCTCCCCGGATTCACCGGCATCGAGGCGCTGCGCCTGCTGCGGGAGCGGGACGCCGATCTGCCGTTCATCGTCCACTCCGGGACGATTGGCGAAGGGCGGGCGGTGGAAGCGATGCGCGCCGGCGCGAACGAGTACGTCATGAAGGACGATCTCGGCCGGCTGGCACCGGCGATCGAGCGCGAGATCCGCGACGCCGATGCCCGCAGGCAACGGAAGCGGCTCGAGCGCGAGCTGAAGGCCGCGGAAGCGCGCTACCACCGGGCCTTCCGCAACGCGCCGATCGGCATCTGCAGCGCCGATGCGAAAGGGTTCATCACCGACGCGAACGACGAATACTGCCGCATGGTCGGCAAGCCCGCCGGCATCGTGGTCGGCAGTCATTTCACGTCTCTCATCCCCGGCGCCGACGTCGTGGCGGCGATTGCATACTATGAAGAATTCCTCCGCGCGCCGCGCATGTACGCCCAGTACGAGCGGCGTTACCGGCATCCCGACGGCGCGATCCGGATCGCGACGGTCACGATGGCCAAGGCGCTCACCGACCAGCAGGAATTCGAGTCGGTGGTGGTGCTGGCGAACGACATCACCGCCCTCCGAACCGCCGAAGAGAGCAGCCGCCTGAGCAAAGAACAGCTCGACGAGGCGCAGGTCATCGCGAATGTCGGGAGCTGGGAGCACGATCTCGTCACGAACGCCATCTCGTGGTCGGCCGGACTGCGCCGGGTGCACGGCTTCGCACCTGATACGAAGCCGGATCTGGAACAGGTTTACGAGACCGTGGTCCCGGAAGACCGCGAGCGCCTGCGCGCCCTGTTCGAGTCGGCCGCCGGCAGAAGCGAGCCGGTCTCGCTCGATTACCGCATCCTGCGCGACGGCGAAGTGCGCACGCTGCACCGGCGCGGCCGGACCGTTTGTGACGCCAGCGGCCGCCCGATCCGGATCTTCGGCACGGTGCAGGACATCACCGAGCGTGTCCATCGGGAGCAGGAGCTCCGTCGCACCGCCGTGCAGCAGTCCGCGGTCGCACACCTCGGGCAGGCGGCGCTCAGCGGGATGTCGCCGGAGTTCCTGCTCGACCAGACAGCGGCGCTCATCAGCGCCGTTCTCGGCGTCGAGCTCTGCGAGGTGCTGCAGCGTCGCAACGGAAGCCTCGTGCTGGTGGCCGGAGAAGGGTGGCAGGAGGGCTCCATCGGCGCCACGAAGGTCAGCAGCGGGCGCGGCTCGCAGGCGGCATTCACGCTGGAGTCGCGCCAGCCGGTGATCCTTGCGGACATCGAGACCGAAACGCGCTTCGCGCCCTCCGGCTTCGTTCGACGGCACGGCGCGGTCAGCGGGATCACGGTGGCGATCGACTGCGGTGAAGCCGAGCCGTGGGGCGTGCTGGGCGTTTACACGCGGTCGAAGGTGTCCTTCAGCACGACCGACGTCGACTTCCTTCGATCGGTGGCCATCGTCATCGGGCAGGCCATCGAGCGTTCCCGCGCGGACGGGGAGCTGCGGACGCGCGCGCTGCAGCAGAACGCCATCGCGGAGCTCGGCCAGGCAGCGCTCACGTCGTTCGACGACGGTACCCTGCAGCAGGCCTGTGACCTCGTGCGCCGCGGCCTGAATGTGGAGTGGTCGACCTTCGCGGAATTGAACGAAGCGCAGGACACGCTCCGCTTTCGCGCCGGCTTGTGGGACGACGCCCTGCCTCGCGAGGCGGCCGTCGCCCGGAACACGCATACCGGCCTGACGGTGCTCGACGGAAAGCCCGTGGTCGTGAGCGACTACGGGCATGCGGCGCACCTCGCCACCGCGGGCGCCGCGCTGTCCGCCGGCATCCGCAGCGGCCTGTGCGTTCCCGTTGCGAGCGCGACCCGGATCTACGGCGTGCTGACGGCGCACAGCAGCGCGAGGGGGAACTTCGGCGCATCCGACGTCGACTTCGTCCAGGCGCTCGCAAACATCCTCGCCGATGCCATGGAGCGAGGGCGCGCGCAGCAGCAGCTCATCGAATCCGAGAAGCGCTACCGGACGGTCGTGGAACAGGCGTCCGAAATCATCTTCACCATCGACGCCGAGGGACGCCTGGTGACGCTGAACCGCGCCTTCGAGGCCATCACCGGCTGGCGGTGCGATGAGTGGATCGGCCGGCCGTTCCGTGAATTGATTCACAAAGGAGAGGTCTGGAGGGACCTCGATCCGTTCCGCGATCTCAGCGAGGCGGCGGCCGTGATCGAGAGAGAGCTGTTGATCGCCGGCCGCGACAAGAGCGTGCTCCTGCACGTCACCTCGTTTCCCGAGATCCGCGACGGCGTCAGGACGGAGACGTACGGCTTCGCGCGCGACGTGACGGAGGAGCGGAAGACCGAGCGCGAACGGGAGCAGGTCACCCGCAATCTGGAGCTCGTTCTCGATTCGACGGTCGAGGGGATGTACACGATGGACGTGCAGGGGCGCTGCACGATGATCAACCGCGCGGCGGCGCAGATGCTCGGCTGGCCGGGCGAGGAACTGCTCGGCCGCAACATTCACGACGCCGTCCATGGCCGCCATCCCGACGGCACCGCGTACGCCGTCGAGCAGTGTCCCATCCTGCACGTGCTCCGGACTTCGGCGACGCGCAGCGTGTCCAGCGACACGTTCTGGCGCCGCGACGGTGTGGCGGTGCCGGTCGAATACTCCGCCGCCCCGATCGTCGACAACGGCGGCGTGGTCGGCGTGGTGGTGGCCTTCATGGACGTGAGCGACCGCCGCAAGCTGGAGCTCAAGCTCGAGCAGGCCAATCGCCTGTCCGCCCTCGGCCGGATGGCCGCGACCATCGCTCACGAGTTCAACAACGTGCTCATGGGAATCGCCCCCTTCGTCGATCTCCTCCGGCGCGATCCGACCCGCTTCGAATCGGCCGTCGACCAGATCGCACGCTCGGTCGCCCGCGGCCGGAGGATCACGCACGACATCCTGCGCTTCACCCAGCCGGCCGAGCCGAATCGCTCCGTCTTCGATGCCGGATCGTGGCTGCAGGCCGTGGCCCTGGAGGCGCGATCCATCCTCAACCCCAACTACGAAGTCCAGGTGCACGCCGACCATCCCCGGATCGCCGTCCATGCGGACGAGAACCAGATCCATCAGATCTTCATGAACCTGATCCTGAATTCACGCGATGCCATGCCGCGCGGCGGCCGGATCTACATGACCGTGCGCCGCGAGCCGGCCGGCGCGCAGTTCGCGTTCGGACTCGTCGAGAGCCCGGAGCGCTTCGCGCACTTCATCGTGCGCGACACCGGCTGCGGCATCGGACCCGACATCCTGCAGCACATCTTCGAGCCGCTCTACACGACGAAGCGAAGCGGCACCGGACTCGGTCTGGCCGTCACCCATCAGGTCGTGCAGAGACACGGAGGCGAGATCTTCGTCGAGAGCGAGGTCGGCGCCGGAACGACGTTCCACATCTTTCTCCCCCTCGACTTCGACGCCGCCGGCGCCGCCATCGTGCTTCCGGAGGCGGGAGGAGAGCTTGCCGAGGCCAGTGACGATCCGCCCGGAACCGCCGCTGCCATCCGTGTCCTTCTCGTGGAGGACGACCCGGCGGTGTCCGCGGGCCTCTCCGCGCTGCTGGAACTGGAAGGAATCGCGGTGCACGTCGCCAGCTCCGGCCGCGAGGCCCTCGATTACCTGACGCGCGATCTGCCCGACGTCATGGTCCTCGACGTCGGGCTGCCCGACCTCGACGGGAAAGAGGTCTATCGAAACGTGATGGGCACCCATCCCGGTCTGCCGGTGATCTTCTCGACCGGTCACGCCGATCGCGGAGAGCTCGACGAGCTTTCCTCAGGAGGTGGAGTGTTTTACCTGCTCAAACCGTTCGACATCGACCTTCTGATCGAGACCATTCACTCGGCGGTAGCACGGGCGTAGTATCCGAGGTGCGCCAGGGAAGCGCACCGGATGCTCCCTCGAGCCGCGATTCCGGCATCGCACGATCCGAGCATCGTCGTCCTGTCGGTGATCGTGTCGATCGCCGGCGCCTGTGCTGCCGTCCATCTGGTCGAGCGCCTGCGGAACGTGAAGGGCCGAGCGTGGGCGGCATGGCTCGCCGGCGCCGCCGCGGTTGACGGCATTGCCACCTGGTCCACATCGCGGGTGGGAGTCGCCTTCCGGCTCGCGAGCAGGCACGCTGAAGACAGGCCCCGAACGTGCACGCCGGAGCGGGCATGAAGCTCCGGCAACTCGACCGCCGATACCTCGGACGGGAAAGTGAGGCGGAGGACGTCCAGGTCGTGCGCACGGAAGGATGCTACGTCTACGACGAGCGCGGCAAACGCTACATCGACTTTCTGTCGGGTTGGTGCGTCGGGAACTTCGGGTGGGGCAACCGCGAGATCACGAAGAAGACGCAGCGCCGGCGGCCTGACTACATCAACCCCGAATACCTGTACCGGCCGTGGGTGGAGCTGGCTCAACTGCTCGCGGAGATCACGCCCGGCAAGCTGGAGAAGACCTTTCGGGCCACCGGCGGCTCGGAGGCGGTCGACATCGCCCTGCAGGTGGCCATGGCTTCGACCGGCCGGCGGAAGTTCATCTCGGTGGAAGGCAGCTACCACGACAACACCATCGGGACCGTCAGCGTGGCAGGCTCGGAAGGCCGCGAGCCGTATCCGAACCGGCTGTCGAACTGCCTCACCATCGCGCCGCCGCTCGGCCGGCGCGCCGCCGAACGCCTGGAGCATCTGCTCGCGAAACGCGATGTGGCCGCGTTCATCATGGAGCCGATCAGCTGCAACCTGGCGGTGCTGATTCCGGAGGATGGCTTCGTGGAGCGCGCACAGCAGCTGTGCCGGCGCTACGGCACGCTCTTCATCGCCGACGAAGTGGCGTGTGGATTCGGCCGCACGGGGAAAGTCTTCGCGTGCGAGCACTTCGATCTCCAGCCCGACATCCTCTGCATGGGAAAGGCGATCACCGGCGGATACGCCCCGATGGGCGCGACGATCGTGACGCGGAAGGTGGCGAAGTCGGTAGAAGACAAAGTCGGCTTCTGGTCGACGTACGGCTGGCATCCGTCATCGGTCGACCTGGCCATCGCGACGGTCGGCTGGCTGAAGAAAAACGCCGGGAAGCTCATGGGCCACGTCGGTGAGATCAGCGCCTACATCGCCGATCGCCTCGGCGCGATGGACTTCGACGAGATCCGCGTTCGCGGGATGGCCATCGCAGCCGAGACCGGCGACGAAGACACCGCCTCGGAGATCGCCGAGCGTTGCCGAAAGAACGGCCTCCTCGTGACCACCTCCGGAGCCGCCATCACGATGTTCCCGCCGCTCACCCTCGACCGCCGAACGGCGAAGCAGGGGCTCGACATCCTCGAACGCGCGCTGTCGTAGAGCGAATCAGCGCCTGCTCGAGCCGTGATTGAGCTCCCTGTCGCAATCGCGTCTCCGCCGCGGACGTGCAGGACATGCGCTCTCTCCGCGGCGCTGGAATCCCGTTCAACGGCAGCGATACCGCTTCATCGTCCGCTCCACGCCCGACCAGAGCCCCTCCGCCGGCTCCTGGTCCGACTCGGCGGCGCGCACGGAGTCGTCGAACGGCACGAGGTTCTGATGGCCGATGAGGTCCCAGTAGGTTCGATCGCGCGCCAGCAGATCGTCAGTCAGGCCGACGACGATCTGACGCGCCACGCGCCACTCGGCGCGGGTCACGAAACGAACCCATAGCGATGACAGGCGCGGCGTGAGCACCGGGGCGCGCACGAACCAGGGCCGCCGCAAGCCGAGTGCCGCTGCCGTGCGGAGCAGAATCTCGCGTCCGGCGAGGATCTCCGGCCCCGGGAGGTCGAATGCCGCGGGCGCCGGAAGGGGAATGGCCAGCGCGCGGACGAGCGCGACCAGCACATCCTCGATGGCGACCGGCTCGGTCCGCGAATCGAGCCACCGCGGCAGGATCATGAACGGAAGCCGCGCGGCGAGATCGCGCACGATGACGTAGGAGAGGCTGCCCGGGCCGACGATCATGCTGGCGCGCAACTCGAGCACCGGCACCGGGCCGGAGCGCAGGATCTCGCCGACGCGCGCGCGGCTGCGGAGGTGCTCGGAGGCGGTCGAGCCGGTAGCGGGCAGCACGCCGCCGAGGTAGATGATCCGGCCGATGCCGGCGTCGCGGGCGGAGCGGGCAAACGTGGCCGCCGCCTCCGCCTCCCGTTCCGCGAAATCGTGCGCCGCCCCCATCTCATGGACGAGGTAGTACGCGGCCTCGCATCCGTCGAGGGCGCGGCCGAGCGCCCCGGCATCGTTGATGTCGCCCTCCACCCAGTCGCGATCGGGGAACGCGGAGCGCGCCTTGCCGGCGTCGCGCGTCAGACAGCGAACCGGCACGCCGCTTTGGACGAGCAACGGATGAAGGCGGGATCCGACGAATCCGCTCGCTCCGGTCAACAGGACTGTGGGCATCAGTACGACTGACAAACCGCAGTGATCCCTCAGAAATCCTCACTCGCCCAGCGAAATGAGCGCGCGGCCATTGGAGAGGCTCATTCGCCGCTGAAAATCGTCCACCCCTGCCCTTACACTGTGCCCGCTTGGCCGACCTCCCGGAAATCCAGAATCCACTCATGACCGTGCGGCTGCGCCAGGCGGTGGGCGTGGCGTTCGGCGTCACCGTGATCGTGGGCAACACGATCGGCGCGGGCATCCTCCGCACTCCTGGTGAAGTTGCCGCGCAGCTCCACACGCCGTTCGCGTTCTTCTCGGTCTGGTTCCTCGGCGGCGTGTATGCGCTGCTCGGCGCGGTCTGTCTGGCGGAGCTGGGGACGCTGCTTCCGGCCTCGGGCGGGCAGTACGTTTACGCACGCACGGCCCTCGGCGACTACGCCGGCTTCGTGGTCGGATGGAGCGACTGGATCTCGACGTGCGGGACGACGGCGGCCGTCTCCATCGTCATCGGTGAGTACTCGAGCGCGTTGATTCCCGCGCTGGAGGGGCGGGTCGTCGCGATCGCCCTCTCCGTGACGATCTTGTTTGCCATCCTGCAGTGGCGCGGCGTGAAATGGGGCAGCCGGACGCAGGAGATCACCGGGTTCCTGAAGATGGCCGCCTTCGCCGCGGTGGTGGTGGCCTGTTTCCTGTGGGCGCCGGAGCGTCCGGCAGGCGCGCCCGTCTCGCTGGCAACGCCGGCGTTTGCGGCCGTGGTCATCGCGCTCCAGTCCGTGATCTACACCTACGACGGATGGGCGGCGGTCATCTACTTCTCGGAAGAGGTGCGCAACGGCGCGAAAGACATTCCGCGCGCGCTGTTCGTGGGGGTGTTCTCCATCATCGCCATCTACATCGGCGTGAACCTGGCCATCTTCTACGTCCTGCCGATCGGCCAGATCGCGGGCAAGACGCTGGCCCTGGCCAGCGCCGCGCAAGTGGTGTTCGGCGCGCTCGGCGAGCCGATGGTCCGCGCGCTGATGGTCATCTCCATGATCAGCGGCATCAACGCCTATCACCTCATGGCCTCGCGGGTCCTGTTCGCGATGAGCCGCGATGGACTGGTGAGCCGCCGCGCCTCCGCGGTCAATGAAGGGGGGACGCCGACGATCGCATTGGCACTCAGCGCGGCGGTGGCGATCCTGTTCGTCGTCAGCGGGACGTTCAACGAAGTGATCGCCGTGCTGGCGTTCTTCTTCGTCGCGAACTACACGCTGTCGTTCGCGTCGCTGTTCATCCTGCGGCGGAAGATGCCGGACGCGCCGCGTCCGTACAAGGTGTGGGGTTATCCGTTCACTCCCGCCATCGCCTTGCTCGGCTCCATCGCCTTCCTCGCCGGCGCGGTGGCAGGGGACACCACTCGCAGCCTGTGGGCGCTGGCGCTGCTCGGCGCCAGCTATCCGGCGTACCGCCTGCTTCGGACCGCTCACCGGAAATCCACCGTCCATCCTTAGAATGGCGCGGTGAGATCCCTCGCCGTCCTGCTTCTTCTCTCCGCGTGCGCGACCGCGCCTGCTCCCGGGACCGCTCCGCAAACGGCCGCCGCCCCGATGATCGCGATCGTCGGGCCGACGGTCGTCGACGGCTCGGGCTCGGCGCCGTTCGTGACCACCGCGGTGTTGATTCGCGGAGACCGGATCGATGCCGTGGGACCTCGCTCCATTCCGCGCGATGCGACGATCATCGACGGCCATGGCCTCGTGCTGGCGCCGGGGTTCATCGACATGCACAATCACTCCGGTGCCGGCTTGGAGCGCGATCCTTCCGCCACCACGCAGGTGTCCCAGGGCATCACCACGCTGGCCCTCGGCCAGGACGGCGGGTCGGAGCTTCCGGTCGGGGATTACCTCCGCAAGCTGGAGACCAGTCCGGTCGCGGTCGACGTGCTCACCTTCGTGGGACAGGCCACCGTGCGTGAGCTGGCCATGAAAGGCGACACCGATCGCCAGGCCACTCCGGACGAGATCGCGGCCATGACCGTCACGGTCGACCAGGCCATGCGCGAAGGAGCCTTCGGCCTGTCGACGGGGCTCGAGTACGAGGCGGCCAAGAAGTCGAGCACCGAGGAGGTCATCGCGCTGGCACGGGCCACGGCACCGTACGGCGGCATCTACATCAGTCACGTTCGGGACGAGGCCCAGTTGACGCTCCCGTCGTTCGAGGAGGCCATCCGCATCGGAGCCGAAGCGCATGTGCCGGTGCAGATCTCCCACATCAAGATGGGCTCGAAGTCGGTGTGGGGGCGGGCACCGGAGGCGGTGAAACTGATCGAGAGCGCACACGCGCGTGGTCTCGATGTCACGGCCGATGCGTACCCGTACGACGCCTGGCACGCCACGATCCGCGTGATCGTTCCCAGTGGACGCTACGACGATCCGAAGGACGTTGCCGACGCCATCGCCGAGACCGGCGGGGCGGACCGCATCACCATCGTGAACTGCAGCGCTCATCGCGACTACGAGTTCAAGACGCTGCAGCAGATCGCCGACGCGCAGCAGACCACGCCCACGGCGGTGTACATGCAGGTCGTCCGCGACGGAGGCGCGACCGTCGTGGCCCGGTCGATGAAGGAAGAGGACATCCGCGTTTTCTATTCGCAGCCGTGGGTGATGACCGGCAGCGACGGAGGCATCGGTGTCCGTCATCCCCGAGGGGCCGGAACGTATCCGCGCATCCTCGGCCGCTACGTGCGCGAGCTGCACTGGCTGACGCTGGAGGAGGCAGTCCACAAGATGACCTTCCTCCCCGCCCAGCGCCTGCGCCTCTTCGATCGCGGCCTGGTCAAGGCAGGCATGAAGGCGGACCTGGTGCTCTTCGACGCGGCGAAGGTGATCGATCGCTCCACGTTCGAAGAGCCGCAGCAGATCGCCGAGGGGATCGACCGTGTCTTCGTGAACGGCGTGGAGGTCTGGCGCGACGGCGCCATTACCGGCGCGAAGCCGGGACGGCCAATTCGTATTCAAGACGCCGGCGATCGAAGCCGGCCACGATGAAGCCAGCGGCGAACGCGCTCTCCAGCGCACGGCGCGTTTCTTCACGCGTCGTCACCGCGGCGCGCTCGGCCGATGGCTGGAACGCGGGACGTTCGCGCAGGTGCCAGGTCACCCACAGCCGGTCCGTTCCGCCGGCGTGCAGCGGACTGCTCGTGTCGCCATAGAAGTCGCGGAGATAGCGGTCCGCAACGACCCCCAGCTTCTCGAAGTTGAGAAAGGCGTTGCGCGTCTGCAGCGGATCGAACGTCCAGGTGATGCGGTCGACGCCGCGGGCGAGAGCCGCGTCGCGCTGCGCGAGCTTCAGGGTCCGGCCGAGACCGCGGTCGCGATGCCCGGCCCGGACGGCGAGCATGTCCGAGTGGATGACGCGATGTTCGCCCTCGAAGCCGGGAAAGCCGTACACGAAGCCCACCAGCTCCCCGCCATCGAATGCGCCGATGAGGATCGCACCGACTTCCCGTGCGGCGATCATGTGGATGGCGGGCAGCACCTCGAGATCGTTGCAGTCCCACACTTCCTTCTGCAGCGCCTCCACCGCGCGAAGCTCGCCGATCGCACGAATCTCGCGAACGTCCATCATGCCTCGATGACGATCCTGCGCGTGGTGAGCTCGTCGATGCGCTCCCGTTTCACGTCGAAGCCGATGCCCGGTCCGGACGGCGGGACGATCGTCCCGCGCGGCGTCACGGTCACCGGCGGGTCGATGATGTCCTGGTCCCAGTAGCGGGCACTCGCGGAGACGTCGCCGGGCAACGTGAACCCCGCCAGCGTGGAGAGCGCGATGTTGTGCGCGCGTCCGATCCCTGCCTCCAGCATCCCGCCGCACCACACCGCGATGCCGTTCTCCCGGCAGACCTGTTCGACCCGGCGCGCTTCGACGTGTCCCCCCACCCGTCCCAGCTTGATGTTGATGATCCGGCAGGCGCCGAGCTCGATGGCATGGCGGGCGTCATCGCTCGACCGGATCGATTCATCGAGGCAGATCGGCGTCGCGATGCGGCGCTGCAGCCTCGCGTGCTCGGCGATGTCGTCATGCGCGAGCGGCTGCTCGATCATCATCAGATCGTATCGATCGAGCGCCATCAGCAACGCTGCATCGCCGAGCCGGTACGCCGAGTTCGCGTCGACCATCAGCGCGATGCCGGGAAACTCCGCACGCACCGCCTTCACGAGCTCGAGATCGTGCCCCGGCTTGATCTTGATCTTGATGCGCTGATACCCGGACTCCAGCTCGTGCCGCACGCGGTCGACCAGCGCGGCCACGGTCGGCTGCAAGCCGATGGAGACACCGCTGGCGATCTCCGTGCGCGTGCCGCCGAGGAGCTGCCAGAGCGGAAGATCGCGCGCGCGCGCCTCCAGATCCCAGCACGCCGTCTCCAGCGCCGCCTTGGCCATGCGGTTGCCGCGCACGTGCGCGAAACGCCCGTCCACCGACTCCGCGGATAAAAGGGGCTCACCCACCAGCAGCGGCGCGAGAAAGCGCACCAGCACCGCCCACGCGGACTCCGTCCATTCCTCGCTGTAATACGGATTCTCGTCCGCCACACACTCCCCCCACCCCTCTCCCCCATCCGCGTCTTCGACGCGCACCACGATGATGTGCCGCTCCGTCGTCCGTCCCGCGCTGGTCTCGAAGGGGTGAAGCAGAGGAAGGTGGATCTCGCGAAGCTCGACACGGCGGATCTGCACGACGCGGATTTTAGTGTGATTCGACCGGCCGCGATGTGAGGACGGCGTCCGTCAAGCGGATGAAGGTCACCGACATGGGCGCAACGGCTCGCCGAGCAGCGCATGTGGCGTGCGGTGGCGACGCTTCACGACGGACGTGCCGTTCCCAAATGTCGAGCCGCCGCTTTCCGAAAGCGCGGCAGAATGGAGGCGTTGGCCTTCAGGATCGACGTGGTGCGAACACGGCTCGCAGGAGTGCCGAACGTTCGTTACACAAAACATGGTTGGAAAGCGGTGGCTGGTCGCCACCGCACGCCACATGCGCTGCTCGGCGATCATTTCGGGTAGGGACCAGCGGCTTTCCGTCACTCCTTCTTGAAAGAGGGAGGAGACAATCATGTCCAGCGTCACGGATCCTCGCGAGCCTCGCGGCATTCGGCGGTTTCAGGCGGTCTACCTTTGTGCAGTGTTCGTGGCGGGCGTGGTGGCTCTCGCGCCGGCGGAGTCCAACGCAGCAGAGAATGCCGCCGCGGCGGCACAGGATGCGAGGATTCTCATCTACAAGCTTCCCGGTTCCGCGGTGAAGCCGGGACCTGCGGAAACCGAGGTGTTGCTCACCGTCGAGATCGACAGGGCCGTCGTGGCGACACAGACGGTATCGGTGCCGGCGGAGGATCCGCCGAGCGACCGGCTGATCGAGGTGCTCGCGGGCCAGCCGGCGGCACTGACGGACATCGAGCGGAGACTCCGGCAAGGGGTGCACGACGCTGTATTGGTGGTTCGCGTCGACGGTAAGCAGTACCAGCGGCTCAGTTGGAAGGACGTCCTTGCGGCGAATCCGGCCTCGCTTTCCATCCCGCCGGCTTCCGTGCAGCCGCTCGCCGTTACCCAGGCCCTGACCACCGCACAACAACAGTGCTCCCAGCGCTGCTCGGAAGAGTACGACCTCTGCCTCAGGACGTG
>Ga0070687_100000519_pt1 | contig 12939 bp, 14 predicted proteins | sample KBSS33LmetaG_FD_64678 | JGI IMG/M metagenome (GOLD analysis project Ga0070687, IMG submission 64678) | Switchgrass rhizosphere microbial communities from Kellogg Biological Station, Michigan, USA - KBS S3-3L metaG | ecosystem: Host-associated > Plants > Roots > Rhizosphere ... | reverse complement strand
CTTTTCGAGCAGTTTCTTCGCTTCCGAAGGCTTCTTCTCTTCGAGCAGGAGCAACCGCAGCGCCGTGACGAGCAGGTTCGGGTCCGTCTCAGCGAAATCAGATTCTTGAATCGACGACGCGTCACCAACGACGCGGTTCACGAACGCAGCACGATCCGAACTGAATCCACGCTCGATTACCCAGGGTAGCATCGGCGCAAAAAGGGTAGGCTCTGTGAGCCATTCCTCCGCAAGACGCTGGGCTTCCTCGCGAGCGTCAGGATCATTCGCGAGGGCGGCGAGGTGCCACGTGCGCAACCGGCGCTTATCATCTTCGTCTTCGGCATCGGCGGCGAGGTCACGAAACGCAGTCGCCGCAGCACGTAGTCGCTGGAGGCTCTCGTCGTCCTGCCGTACTGCCGGCATCGGAACGGGGATCGGAAACGGATGCGTCGACATCGACCATTCGGAGGACGGAAGCGCCGCGAAATAGTCGATGATCGCGCTCGATTCACGGACGCCGAACCAACGTGGTTTCTGCGCTCGCGCTGCGTCGATTCGACTGCGTGCCTCGTTCATGTCGCCGCGAGCCAACGCCAAGCGCGCGCTAATTCGCTCGGTTTCGGCGTTGGGGGTCGCTGTTGGCGGCCACTCGCGAAGCGTTGTCATCGCTTCGTCGAATCGCTCTGCGTGCAAAAGCAACGAGGCGCGCAGGTTCGCCGCCCCCGTGGTGGTTGGATTCTCGAGGAGCCGCAACGCAGCCTCCGTACCTTCCGTCAGTCGTGCGACCGATGCTCGGACGACGCTCTCATCGGAGGTCGGGTCGGCTTCCTTTGCCTTGGTCAAGTACGCTTCCATCACCGCCACATCACGGTTGAGCAGGTATGACCAGAGTGCCAGCGAGCGATAGGCTTCCGCGTGCGTGCGCACATCCGCGAACCGCCAGCTCGGCTGCTCGCTGAGCGCGCGCAGTTCCGATAAGGCAGCGCTTCTGCGTCCTTCGGACCACACATCGCGAATGCGGTCATAGTCACCCCGAACACGTTCTGCGACTTCATCAGCCAGATCGTTCGCTAGCTTCCGCAGTGGAGCCTTCGCAGATGCATCGATGCGCTGTGCCTTCGGGATACTGATCGTCCAGCTTTTGCCCGTGACCTTCGCTGAACCATCGACGGCGGCCCAGTACGCGATTTCATTGTCGACATCCACCCAGATGATCAACACCGGCAGCGCAGATTTCCGCCAATACTCCAGATGCCAAAGGTTGTCGCTCCGGTAGACGAAGGCATCGTCCGTCTCTTTTTCGATATTGCTGTCACCGGATCTGATCTGCGCCTTTAGAAAGCGACCTGTTGGTTTGCCGGTTGCTTCGTGTGTGGTCTCGATTTCAGCGTCGATTCCGTAGTCACTCTCCTGCGGCATGTCACGGAAGACGTACTGGATCTTCTCGACCCTCGTTTTGACGATGCCTGACCCGGCTCGTCCCGTATGGTGGGCTGCGATCGACATAGCGGCTTACCGAGCACCGCCAGCGATTTGACTTCGACGGAGACCGCCGACTTGGGCGGGCGATGACTCGCGTTTCACGCTACCGGAATCGCAGGCGCGCTTCAAACAAACCCATCTGTGCACGTTGCTTTCCGCCTTCACGCGCATCGAGGAAGAGATGGACTCTACTGCGCGTAGAGAGGACACTGCACGTCTGCGATACCCGTTTTGGAACCAGAAGTTGCCACGCGCGAGTACACTCCACCGCGTCCCTTTCGTTCGCGGCGATCGACTTCTGCGTCAAGTTCGCCGAGTGCCTTGGGGAGCGCGAACCGCGGCTCGGCATGGTTCACGATCACATCGACCCATGTCGCGAAGCAGTCGAGCGCCCACGGATCATGTCGGTCTGTCCTGCCGAGTGACTGGATTGCTTCCATCGTGGAGATATCGAGACCCACACGCTGCGTGTCTGTCATCAGATCCACCTCACAGGTCGCTTCAGCTCTAGATCTTGCAGCGCGCGATGACCCAGGGATCGTCGAGTGGCATTATGCGCGGTCAGAGATCCGAGCGATGAGTCTCGACGTGCCGTCAACTCCAGCCGTCAAGTCGAATGGATGCTTACGCGGCATCGAGAGTCGCTGAGGTGGCCAGCGCGCGGCGGGTGAACCCTTCCTACTTCTTAGGAGCCTAACCGTCCATGTGCGCGCTCACGCTCCATCGCTTCAAGCACGTCGCCGATGGCGGAGGGTATAGGCTCTTCGCCGCTCTCCATCTGCGCGAGCAGTAGCGGCTCGATCCCGAGTCGCGCCGCCAGGTATCGGGCGATACCCCGAGCAGGATTCGCCGCGAGCGAAGTTCCTTCGGCAACATGATTTCCCCGCTCCTGGACGAGCGACATTGTAGAGCGCAGCGGGAAGACTCCAACCGTCAACCCGGGAGGTACAGTCGAGTTGACGGATGGAGTTGACGGGTTACGCTTCGTCTGAGAGCGCCGTCAGCGTCTCGACGGCGAGCGGGAAGTTGCCCACGGCGGGAGCCAAGGCATCCCGCAGCGAGTCGCGCCGCCGCGCCGTCGCCGTGAGGAGGAGGATCGCGGCGGGCGCATCGCCGATCCACTGCCCGAGAAAGCCGATCAGCTCTAGCGTCTTCGGCACGAGCACCGTCCTTACGGGTTCGCCGCCCAAGTCCACCTCGATCGCCAGGGCGGAACCGGGTGAAGCGGTCGTCGGCTTCCAGAGGCACAGCAGGTCCGGCCACACGGTGAGCTTCCCCTCGAAAAGCCGCTGCACGGCCCACGCGGGCAGCAGCTCGTCCGGGGCGGGAGCTCGGCCGCGCATCGCGAGCGCGGCGTTGATGATTTCAACAGTGTGCTCAAAGTCCTTCGCCGAAACAGGACCGCTCGCGGGGAAGAAGTCAGCGGCCGCGGCATGTCCGCCGTCCACGAGGAAGTTGCGCCCTTTCTTCGTGAGCCAGCAGACTTGAATGCCGTTGCCTTGCAGCCGCTCTACGCCGAGGTAGCCGCGCTCCGTCGAGCGGTCGAAGAAGCGCGTCACCATCGCCTCGGTGACGTCGGCGAAGAGCCAGCGCTTGAGCTGCTGGCGCGTGAGCATGCGGAAGCGGCCAGCGAGGACGAACGCCTCGATGTCGCGCGGGAGGATGCGGTGTTTCTTCTGCGTCGTCGGCATCTACAACACCTTGATCGTCACGCCGCAGGAGTCGCAGTCGAAGCTGCGCGAGTTCTCGCCGCACGCCGTACACCGGAGCCGGTTGCCGTACTCCGTCGTGCGGCACTTCGGGCAAGTGGCGAGGAGATCGAGCGCGTTCATCTCGCTGCAGTGCGGGCAGTCGATGTAGCCCGTCCGCATGAGCTTCGCGCCTTTGTAGAACTTCATAGCGTTGCGGATGAACACAACGAGGTAGACGGGACTCGCGAGCACGTAGAGGAGCACGAGGCCGATCAGGCGGAGTGTCTTATTCATTGCTACCCTCCTGGGGCTCAGATTTGCCCCGCGCACGGTTCAGGAGCGAGAAGAGGTCCGAAATCCCCCGCGTTGCCGGGCTGTCGTTCTGCGGCCCTTTTACGAGCTGCGCGGGCGTGGCGGTGGAGCTGCCGCCGTAGCTCGCGAATAGGTCCGCCTCCCACGTGGCGATCAGCTTCTCGGCGTCCTTCCCCCGCACCATCGAGCGCCGGGCGATCTCGCGCTCGAAAGTCTCCACGAGGAGATCGCGCGGGTAGCGCTTCGTCGGGTCATCGAGGTCGCGGGTGCGGAAGCGGACGGCGGGAACGCCCTTCTTCACGAGGACGGCGTGCTGCGTCGGCAGCTTCGCCATCTCGCGCACGAACGCCTGCCGCTGTTCGGCTTCACTCTTGCCGTGGATGCGGTTCACGTGCGGGAAGAGCCATTCGGCAGCCTCCTCCTTGGCGCACTCAAACGAGAGCAGCCACTTCGAGTTGAGTACGAGGGCTTTTGCCGTCTCGCGCGGGATCGCGTTCGCCGGGTCTTGCGCGACGCAGACGATGGAGAGTCCCTTCCACCGGAGCGTCCGCGAGGCTTCTAGCAGGAAGTCGGCGACGGCGGGCTGTTTCACGATGACGCCCACTTCCTCCACGAGCATCATCTCCGGGGTGATCTCGTCGCGCACGTTGGCGTCGTTGAGCACGTCGATCATGCGGTTGATGCCCATTGCCTTCGCGAGCGCCGGGGAGCGCTGCGGCGTCGGGCCGAAATTGCCGAGGAAGTCGGTCGCGCGGGCGTCGACCGGCGCGAGCGCCTGCACCATCGAGGGCGAGAGGCCGAAGCTGATGCGCGCCGGAGCGGACGAGAGGAGGATGTCGAACTGCCGGACGATGGCTGAGCGGGTCTGCGTCGGCAGCGTCGTCTCGATGTGCTCGATGGAATCCCGCAGCCGCACGTCGCTGATCTTTGGGAGGATGAGGCGCGCCCGGAATTCGGCATCGAGGAAGAAGGCGCGGACGAACTTTACGGTGATGCCGCACTGCATGTTGATCGCGGCCGAGTAGAGGAGGAACACGCCGTACTCCATGAGGTCGGAGTAGTCATGCCCGCTCATGTGCCGCGTCGCGGCAGCGCGCAGGCTCGCGAGGAGCGACGGCGACATGCCTTTGGGGATCGCGAAGAGGTTGAACGGCGTGAGGGCGTCGGCGGTCACGTCAAAGACGCGGAAGCGCGCGGCGAACGCCTCGCGCTCCGGGTCCGGTAGGTCGAGGTAGTCGGCGGCGACGTGGAGGGACTTGAGCAGGTACGTCTCACCCTTCGGGTCGATGAGCTGCAAGCGGCGTGTGCCACCCGCCGACCAGCCATTCGTGATGACGACGAGGCCGTAGCTCTTGCCCGCGCCGCTCGACCCCCACACCATCCCGTGCCGCCCGACTTCGCGCGTCGCGAGCCGCAGCTCGTCGCCGCTCGGCAGCGTGCCGAGTAGGAAGCTCTCGTCGCCGTCGAGTGCGGCGAGCGTTGCCTGTAGATCGGCGGCACTCCCGCCCTCCATCTCCGCCCTCATCGCGGCCGTGTTTCTCCGCGCTCGCTCGTACGCGCGACTCGGATTCCCGAAGAGCCAATCGGTTTTCATCGCCATGCCGATCAGTCCTCGTCCTCGTCGTCATCGGTGACGCCGAACGGACCGCGGCTGCGGCGTGCGTTCGCGCTCATCGTGAAGGGGCGCTTGCCGCCCCCGCGGTTGAAGAAGGTCTCCCACGGATCGCGCGGCTTCGCCTTCGCCGCGAAGCGGCTCCGCAGCTTCAAGACGCCGTAGGCGATGAAGGCGGTGATGATGACGGCCGCGATGCAGCCGAGACCGGAGAGCAGGTCGTGCGCGCGTGCAGCCGTCGCGGGCGTTCCCGTGGCCGCGCTGTCCGCCGCGGACGGCACGTAGAAGACGCCGATGATGAGCGAGGGCAGGAAGGCGAGGATGAAGCAGACGCCCGCCCAGCGGCGGAGCGCCGCGCCGCTTTCGGTTTTCGAGAGCGGCAGGCTGAGCACGAAGAGCGCGCAGGCTGCCGCGATGAGGAGTCGGATGATTTCACCGTACATGGTTACGTTGTCCTCCGAGACGAAGCGGGCGAGCCTCGCGGCCCGCCCGTTCGTATTCGACTGTGTGCGCAGCCCGCTACTCGTCGTGGGGGCCGTCGTCGCGGTTCTTGTTCTTGTTGAGGTACGGGAAGTGGCGGCGCAGGAGTTCGGCGACTTCGTTGTCGAACGGCCCGGCCTCCAGGCGTACGTGCTGTTGTGCTTCTTCCAGTGGTGGACGTACGGGATGAAGAGGAGCTGGAGCTTCTTGAGGCGCTTCCGCACGAGGCGGTGATCGGCGGCGAGCTGGTTGCTGAGCCGCGTGTGCTTCGTGTTGAAGAGGTAGTACGTCTTCGCGTCGTGCGCGAGTTTGCCGCCGAAGAGGACGAGCACGTGCGCCGCGAAGCTGATGATGGCGAGGATCGCGAGCATGATGAGCGGCGCGGAGTCGTCGGCGACGACCTGCACCGACATCGCCGTGTACACCGCGGTCAGCGGCATGACGAGCGCCATCACGCAACCGAGCGCCGCCCAGACGACGAAGCTTCCCGAGTGCTTACCATTCATAGGCCGGTGCCTCCTGTTCGTCGCGCGCGTTGCGGGCTTCAGTCATCTTGATCGAGCACAGCACCTCGATGCCAAGGAAGGCGAGCGGGATGCCGTACTTGCCGATGAAGACGAGGATCGGGTTGCCGGTGATGAGGCTCACCGCGTACTCCGCCGTCGCGCCGAACAGCAGCACGTCGAGGCAGTACACGCAGACGAGCCCGAAGAGGTAGACGTAGAACTTCGTGACGACGCTGCCGTGGACCTTGACGAATTCGGGCGTCGCCTCCTCGTGCGTCTTGATCTCGGCGATCTTCGTGACCACGCGGCCCTCGGCGTCGAGCACGTCGTGACCCTTCGTGTTGATGGCCTTCGCCTGCGCGATGAGCGCCTGGCGGCTGGCCTCCTCGTGCGCCGGGTTGCCGGAGGGCGGGATGCTGCCGTTGATCGTGCTAGTGGGCATTCGCACCTCCATCACCGGTGAGGTAGCGGATCGCGGCGGCGGTGGACTCGAAGCGGAGCGCGGGAGGGTTGAGCTTCGCGAGCGCGCCGAGGGAGCCGACGCCGTTCACGATCGCCACCGCCGCGTGCGAGCGCAGCGTCGGCGTCTCCTTCGCCGTGGCGTTGTGGATGCCGTCGGTGATGAGGATGATCGCGGTGTCGGCGTGCGTGAAGGACGACGGCTCGGCGAGCATGAGGTCTCCGCGCTCGACGGCCGCCGTGAGGTCGGTGGAGCCCGCGGTCGCGGGCGCGGCGAGGAGCGGCGTGAGCAGGGCGATGAAGGCGTTGATGCGCGCGTTCGCATCCGCCTCCCACGCCCGCCGCTTCGCCTCATACTTCTTCTTCTCCGTGTCGTAGCGCTTCTGGTTGGTCGCGTTGACGAAGACGTTGCCGCCGCTCGTCGGCGGCGGGAGCGCGGGTGGCTCGGGCGGGGCCGGGACGTAGCAGCGGATGAGCGGGTGGTCGGAGTCCTCGCGGATGAAGCCGAAGCCGACCTCGCCGCCCGAAACGCGCAGGCGGTCGAAGATCGGGGTGAAGTCTTCGAGCGAGGCGGAGACCCGCGCGGTGTCGCGCGAGTAGCTGATGTCGTGCAGGACAGCCCCGCGGAACGGGGGCTGCACCGCGACGACGGTGGCCGGGGGTTTGGGCTGGCGGCCCCCGGTCGTCGGCGTGGCGTTGAACGCCAAGACCGCGACGAGGACAGCAGCCCCGAGGGATATGAGTTTCATGAAGCTCCTGTACTTCTCTGCCGCTCAGCGGTCTCCGGCGGAGCCGCCGAGCGGCGTCACCGGACCGGTTTCGTTCGATTCCAGCCCGGTGACTAATTTCAAGAGTACGAAGCTAGGCACGCGAGACATGCTCAAAGTGCCGAAGAGTTGCCTAGGCGTCGAGCGCGCGTTGAATCTCGCGCAGCGCCTCCGGTGATGGTCGCGCGTAGCGCATCGTCATCGCGATCGTCGTATGCCCCATCGCCTTCGAGATGACCCCGAGATTCACGTTACGCGAGACCAAACGGCTTGCGAATGAATGGCGAAGATCGTGGATGCGGAAGCGGCGGGAGATTCCGGCGAGCTTCTTCACGAGGTTGAAGGTCCGATGCACGCGCGTCGCGGAGAGCGGCCGTCCTTCTTCATCCGTGAAGATGTACTCGCCCGCGAATCCACGCGCGCGACATTCTTGTAGCGCGGCGTAGCAAGTATCCGACATCGGCACCGTCACCGGGAGCTTCGTCTTCTGCATGATGATGCTCACCCACCGCTGCTCGAAGTCCACAGCGCGCCACGAGAGGCGCAGGAGATCGCCCTTGCGAAATCCCGTCTCGATCGCGGCGATGAAGAACGGCTTGATGAACTTCAGCCGCGCGAAGGCATCGGTCGCGGCATCACCGTCCGGCCGAAGGCTGCCGCCGAAGCGGCGCGCATTCGGATAGCGCTCGCAGGTGCGGACCACGCCGAGCGTCCGGCGCTCCGCGAGATGTGCGCGGAGCGCTGCCTCGTCATCGAAGGCGGCGAAAAACCGCGCGCGCTCATCGTCAGTCAGCTCTAGCGCGAGCGGGTCGGGCTTCTGCCGCTTGAGACGCTTCTTGAGTGGGAACTCCTCGATGAGATCGAAGTCGTCCACAGCGCGGCGAAGCAAGATGAGGAGCACGTTGACGTACCCGTTCACCGTCGCAAGCGCGTAGCCCGCCCGCTTCAACTTCGTCTCGAACGCCTTGACCGCAGGGATGCTGATTTCGTTCAGCCGCGTCGAACCGAAGACCGGCAGCAGGTACTTCATCGCCGTCCTGCGATACTCGGTCGCCGTCTTTGCGCTCACCTGATCGGCAATGTCGTCCATGTAGGCGGCAAGGAACTCGCGGAAGGTGAGCACGTGGCCGGGCCGTGCTTCGCCTTTCAGCGCCCGCGCGCGGAACTCGGTCCACTTGTGAACCGCCTCTTCCCATGTCGCGGCTTCGACCGTGGCGCGGTGGCGTACCTCCCCGCCGCTGCCCGGAAGATAAACCGAGAAGTACGCGAGTCCTGCCGCCTCGTCGTACCGAAAGCCTTTGAGATGTTGCCCGCGGGGGCGTGCGCCGCCCCCGCGTTGCTTCACGCGCCCCACGCTAGGCGTGGGGTTCTCATCGCTCGCGCGTCGAGTGCGGCTTTCACCTCGGCGCGGTCGTAGTAGATGCGCTTGAGGGAGAGCTTCATCTTCGGCCGGGGAAACGAGCCGGCTCTCTCCCAATGCGCGATGGTTTGGGATTGCACGCCGACTTCGGCGGCGATCTCGATTCGCGAGATCAGGGTCTCGTGATCCATTCGTCGTTGATACCTCCGACGCTAGGATCGCGCTCGATTCGGCATCGCTGGCGCGAAGTGCCGAAGAGTCACTAGGCGCGGACCGCGGGTTCAGCGTTTTCGCGGCTCGTGGGTGGGCGCGTAAGTTGTTGTGGCTTCGTGGGGTTGTGTTTGGTCGGGCAGGGGGGATTTGAACCCCCGACCACCTGAACCCCATGAAGCCCCATGTCGAGATGTTATGGGACCTCCTTCTTTCAAGTGCCTATTCTATCAACATTTAGGAGGGTGCGGCATTTCAGGACTTCTCGGGATACGAGGCAAAAACCGGGTCACTAGGCGCGTACTAGGCGCGCGTTTTCCACAAACGAAAACGGCCCGGTGATAGCCGGGCCGGGTGTCGAAACGGGTTGCCGTTAGCGTCGGCGGCGTGCGTGTTCGGGATGCGTGTGCTTCCATCCTGCGGAGCGCGACTGCGTACGCTGCGCGCGCACCTCGCGGCTTTCGTCCCGCTTCGGGAGGATGAACTGCGGATTGAAGTACGCACCGGCCATGAACCGCAACGTGTCCCACGCCAAGCCCCAGCCAGGAAGCGCACCGGGAAGGAGGCGTCCCCAATCGTTGAGTGCATGGTCGGTGACTCCGAGGAGGGCTCGAATGACGGGCCGCGTGAGCCGCCACCCTGTCGGTCGGCTCGTGCAATGGCAGGAGCCGACCTCGCAGGCTTCGAGTTCCCACGGCGCAACGGCCTTCTTCCGGCCGATGTCGTGGACGATCTCGCGGCCGGTGAACGGCATCGGAGCGAACGGGAGGGTGAAACCACTCGGCTCTTTGTAGGGTAGCCAGCATTCGAGCGTGACGGCGTTGCCGAGCGGAATGAGCGCGCCTCCCCGCGGGCCGATCGGAAAGGTCGTGGCGTAGAGCGTTTGCGCCTTCGCCTCATCGAAGAAGGTGTGATGACGGCCGGAGCTTCCTCCGGCCGTCATCATCAGGTGATCTACTTCGTGCATGTCGGCGAATTGCTTACGGAGCGTCCGCCCGCAATTCGTGCAGGCGAACCTTCCGCCGCACGCGCCGCAGGCCGGAGCTGCCATCTTGCTCATCGCGTCACCGACCCCCGCGTCGTCATCATCAACGTCACGAGCTTGTCGCCATAGCGTTCGATGAGTTCCAGCGTCCACGGGTGCAGCCGGATGTAGAGAACGTCGTTCCCGATGTCGCGGATGAAGCGGATGCAGCGCGTGACTTCGGCGGCGACCACGGCGATGTCCGCAGCCGGGACCCCTTCGTCGAGCAACCGAGCAACGATGTCGCGCGTCCTGATGTCGAGCAGACCGCGCTGGGGGCGGGTCTGCGGGCGGCGGTGTTTGTGCCGCCGAGCGGCGGCACAAGTGGAGGAGTGGGAGGTTTCTGCGGTGAACATCTAGCGCACCTCCGACGTGGCGACGGAGCCGTTGATGCCCGAGGGAGCGATCCCGAGGATCGAGGCGATCGCGCCGTCGTAGGCGCGCGCCGTCTGGACGTAGCGCACCCAGCGCATCGTGAGCCAGTGGAGGTCCGCTTCCTCGATCCCCATGAGGCGCAGGCGCGGGAAGACCACCTCATCGCGGATGCCGTTGGCAGCGCGGAGGCGCGCGTCTTCGAGAATATTCAGATGTTCGGCATCGCTACCGCTGGCCGCGCAGTTGACGGTCGGGCGGTATTCGTGTACCGAGATGGTGCTGAGGTTGTAGGTAGTCATTTTCGTTCTTGTCCCTACTTGCCGCCTCAGTCGGTCGGCGCGTTCGCGTCCGTTCCGTAAGCAAGCGGTTGCGACCCGCTTGCTTTAGATGTCCGCGCCCGCATTGGTCCGACGACCTTGAGGCAGTGCGTGTCGTTTAGAATTGCCTTAAGGTCCCTCCAGAGTCGTCAGCGCTGATTTCTCTTCACAGCCGCACCATCCGGTTTAGTGCGGTACTGCGAATTCCAGCCGGTCTCTGGGGGCTTGAGAACTCGTGAGAATTGAGGGGAGGAGGGAAAAAGGGGGGGACGCGCTTCACGCGCTGCCTTCTATGACCGTATGCCGCCGATCACGCCAGCAGACATGCTCGCCTGTCTCACGCAGGCGTTCGCAGAGTTTACCAACAGGCACGTTAGGAAGCGACCGACGCCTACCATAGTCGCCGATCTCGGCACGCTCCTCTTCGAGCAACGGATCGCTGAGGCGAAGGCAGCCCTCAATGGCGAGACGAAGCCGGTCCGCATCTTCCGCGTCGCCGAAGTGATCGAGACGCTGCGAGCGAAGCGAAAGAGCACCGTCGCTGACAAGTCGTTCAGCGGCGACAACAGCATGCAAGCAGACCTCGGACGCAAGCTCGACGGTCTCGCGGCGTACAGCGCGGCGGATGGCCGGCTGCTTCGCGTGGTCGGTCCGATCCACAAGATCGGAGACCGCGAAGTACACCTCTACCTCGATGTGGTCGAGGTGGAGGTAGAGAAGACGACGGCGACGGGCAAGACGAAGGCCGTCCGCTCGCTCTCCCCGGCAGGCGCTCAGATGCTCGATGCCTTCAACCGGCTGCCCGAGCACGAGCGAAAGAAGTATGACGATGCGATCAAAGCCGGGGCTCGCGTTGAAGTCGGCCGTAGCCGTCTCGGGAAAAGGCGCGTGCTCCTCTTTAGCTTCCTCCTCTTGGTGGGCTTGGCGGCCTTCGCGCGATGGATCGTCGTCCGCTACGCAGCTCCTCAGAAGGAGGAGCAACCGCCGCGGCAAGTAGGTTCCACAGTTGATGTGACGCCGCCCTTCCGCATCGAGGAGTTGCGAAGAATCCGGGTCACACCCGCAATGTGGTACAGCCAATTCTCATCGAGTCGCAGTGATGTTTGCGCGAGCAACGGCGTTCTCGTCCCGTGGATCAAATGGAAGTATCGCGAAAACGATAAGGACGCAGTGAAACCGCCGTTCTTGATCCTTCGGAATAACGAGGTCTACGAGGACCACATCACCACCTACGAAAAAGATCTTAAGGACTACGGAGCGGTCCCCGGCCAGGTCTACAACTACGCGATCGGAAAGCGGGACCCGGCGACGGGAAACATCGACATCGCGCCGTCAACGTACAGCGTGACCGTCGGAAAGTGCGGGAAGCGGAATCGAGATCCGATCCTCGGCATCTTCCCCGATCCTCCCGGCGGCACCGCGCCGGTCACCATTACGTTCGACGCGATCTATTCCGATGACCAAGCAAGCGGCGCATCGTTCAATTGGATGTTCGGCGATGACTCGATGGTGAACACCCGCGAGCGCCGCGTGGTGCACGAGTACAAGTACGGTGGCGATTACGAAGTCTCCGTCAGCGCCTATGACAGCGACGGCGGTATCGGGAATGCGTCGCTCCGACTCTCGCTCGCTGGTCCTCCCGGACCTCCAACGCCTCCACCGCAGGAGCCTGAGCGGTATTGGGTTGGAGAGGAATGGGCGTACGTCTCGAAAGTTCGTGCTCGAACAGGAGAAGAGATTTTGTTACGCGCGACGCCGAGCCCGATTCCGAGCGGCGCAACGCCCGTGGCGTATCGGTGGGCATTTAGCGATTGCTTCGAGTTGTATCCGCAGAATCAGAAGTACGCGAAGCTCCGCGACGTGAACTGCTTTAGTGATCCTCTCATCACGCCGGACTTCCGAAAGAAGTTCGACGTGCCGGGCGCGCACGAGGTGAGGCTTGAAATCACCTACGACACCGGCGAGACCATGCATCGGTATCTGGGGAAGATCAGCGTCCGGCCGAGCGAGGCGCACTACGCCGAACATCCCAACGAGCGCGTCTGGTACAGCGAGCTCGCGCCGACACCCCCCGATTGGGACCGCGGCGCGACACCGCGGGGAACGTACAAGTGAGCGGCCGGATTGCTCCCGCGGACGCTCTTGCGTGTGTCGTTGATGCACAGAAGCAGTACGAGAAGCGCCACGGCAAGAGAGACCCTCTGCACGCGGCGCGGCTTTGGCGTCCGAGCTGTTCGCGCTTGCGTGCGAGGACTACAGGAATGCCGCCGACCGACTCGCCGGCATAATCGCCGGTTGGTTTGCCGCGAAGCTGCTGCGGGAGATCGCCCGCGACGATGCTACTCATGACCTGCGACTTGGC
>Ga0070687_100000518_pt1 | contig 12942 bp, 26 predicted proteins | sample KBSS33LmetaG_FD_64678 | JGI IMG/M metagenome (GOLD analysis project Ga0070687, IMG submission 64678) | Switchgrass rhizosphere microbial communities from Kellogg Biological Station, Michigan, USA - KBS S3-3L metaG | ecosystem: Host-associated > Plants > Roots > Rhizosphere ... | reverse complement strand
ACGAAGCGCCTTGACCAGACCCGCGCGCGCAACATCGCGGTTGTCCTGCAGCCCAACCGTGTGCTGATCCACATACGCGGTGGATATCCACTTCCCCTTGTGCAACTGCACCTCCGCCCTGGTGCTGCGGTTGTCGTCGATGGTGTACTCGTAGTGTTGGGTGACCTTTGCCATGTGGGCATCGTATCATCCTTGACATGGGAGACGCTTCCTTTGATGCCGACGTGGCCCGCGCGGGCCTCCTGCTGTCGCAGTTCCGGCCATGGATCGACAAGTACCGCGGCGGACTGCCAGCGGGGTGGATGGCGTCGATCATGCTCCACGAGTCGGGGGGGAACTTCGCGTCCCCGGGCGACCCGGCGCTGGGCGAGATCGGCTTCTACCAGATCGCCAGCTACGTGCCGGCGCTGTTCGGGTACGACCCGAGCGCTCGGGCGGACCCGGAGACCAACGTTGCCCTGGCCTCACTCGAGTACGGTCTCGAGGCGGCGAAGTGGGCGATCGACTTCCCGGGCCTCGTGCAGATCCCCTCAGCAGACGCATGGCGCCTGGCTCGGCTGTCGTTCGCGGTCGGCCGCGCCGGATCCCGCCAACTCGCGGCGATGACCGCTGCGGGACTGGGCACTCTCACCCCGGGCGACGTCTACGGCGACATCGCGCGCTGGACCGCCGCGAGCGGCGGAATCCCGCTGGGCAGCCAGAGCTCAGCGACGGTCGCCAAGCGGGTGGCCGACATCGCCCGCCAGTGGGCCATCGGCCAGGCGGTCGAGTCCGGCTACTCGGGCCCCCCGACCATCATCCCGGACCCGCCCGCAGGGCCGTACACGATACCGGTCGAAGCGGCGGCCTATTTTTCCGAACCGATCTCGGCTACGATGCTGATCATCGGTGGTGGGCTTGCACTGCTGATCTACCTGATCGCGAGGCGCAGATGAGTAAACTGTTCGGTAGACAGGGCCCACCACAGCGCGGACCAGTCCGCGGGCAACAGGTCAGCAAGATCGGCGCGGTCTCACTCGACCGGACCAAGGCCCAGATCGCGCAGCCCGCAGTGACGACCAGCTCGTCGGACCTGAAGACCTACATCGATACCTACTTCACCAGGGTGCCGGTGGTCGGCCAGGAGACGCCGATCATCTACAACGGCGATCGCACCTGGGCGCGCGTCACCCTGACGCTCGAGACGGCGGGCCCCGTGGCGGTCGGCAACCAGGCCACGCTCGCGCCGGTCCTGTCGGGCAAGGGCCAACTCCTCGAGACCGACGTGCCGACCGTGTTCTACGTGGCCAAGGGGACGCGGCTCTACGAGGTCAGCACGGGGATCAACCGGATCAAGCGGGTGATCGAGCCGCTACCCTGGCTCGAGCCGATCACCGGCTCACTGGCGTCTATCGACGCGACCCTGCGAAGCCGCGCAGCACCGGAGACAACCCCGGGCTCCAAGTTGTAAAGTTGCCGCTGGCAAATGACGTACCCGCAGCCCAGCGCCGACCAGTACGCGATCCGGGGGTACCAGTACTTCCGGCTGGCCACCACGCTCGTGTCGCCGGGTGACATCTACGACTCGACGCAGAGCGCGCACGGGTTCGCGGTCGGGCCGACCAGCGACATCGCCAACGTGAACCTCGCGTACTTCGATGATCAGGTCCTGCCAACCTACATGGCGATGACCACGATCTCGCCGAACCGCGCCTTCGTGGGCCGGATCGACGCCCGCAACGACACGAGCTACGTGCCGGCGGGCCGCGCGGCGCGCATCCTGTTCTGGCCGGCGGACATCTACGATCCGAACTACCGTCCGATCGCCAAGCCGGCCGCCTTCGATCCCGACAAGGACACCATCAACTTCGTCGCGCCCCAGCTCGAGGTGATCGAGTACTTCAAGCCACTGGCGTCGCTGACACCAGGTCGCCAGGACAAGGAGTTCGTGTTCCAGAACTACCCGGCGCTCCTGTCCGGCGGGCGGTTCTTTCTGGTGATCCCGTACTACGGACGCAAGTACGCGTTCCTGAACTTCACCAACCGCGCCGCGCTCACCAGCAACACGATCGGGATCGTCGGCGTGAACTACGCGATCACCCAGGACGACTCCGACAACCCGTACCACCAGGAGACAACGCTCCTCACGGAGACCGCCGTGGCCAACGGAGAGTCGATCGACCACGTGATCCGCGCCTCGCAGCACGGCATGTTCGACGCGCTCGTGATCAGCCTCGACAATGCTGGTCCCGCTCCTCTGCGGCTGGTGACGTCAGACATCGAAGAGGCGACGTAATGGCCACCGCCACGACGCTGTCGCAGGCCGCGGGCCAGGCCTATGACAATCTGCACATCATCTGGCTGGCGGACGACCTCCCCGGGCGCATCGCACTGTTCTGTCAGAACAGCCTACCGATCTTCCCGGCGACGCTCGAGGGCGGCTTGCCAGTCGCGCACTGGCTCACAGTCTTCTCTTCTCTGGGGGTTACACTGCCTGCCACGGCGGTCCCCATTGTTCAGTTGACAGCGGCTGCCCAGATCCTCTATCGCTTATGCTGGCTGGCGTTCTCGTTGATCGGAAATGGCATCACGACATCGCAAGCCACACAACTGCTCGCGAACTACAACACGTTCCTGGGCTTCTGAGGGAGACAACGAGATGACACGAGATTCGAGCTTGGTGGTGTTCGGCGTTTCTGTGTACACGTGGCTGGCGGCGCTGGTGGTCGAGCTCATGCTCCTGACCGGCTGCCTGTCGGCCCCCGATGTTCCGTTCCCGGACCAGGAACCCTGCGTCACCTACGAAGCGGCGATGGCGCCCGCTGGCACCACGACGACATACTCGATGTCGCCAGCTCCCCTCGGTGTGCGGATCATCGTCGACGACACGTTCTATCCGTTCATGGGCGCCAGCACGCCGGTTCCGGGCGGTCGCATGGCGTGGAGCGTGTGGGTCTATCACTGGGACGATGGCAACCATCTGGGGGCGATCGGGCGCCTCATCGACGACGACTTCGAAGATGTCCCGCGCGGCGGGATGTGTCGCTGGTACGATCCGCTGTAGTGCCGCGCCTCCACGGATACCGACCTCCCACCGGCGAGGTCTGGCCGCCGACGTTCGCGCAACAGGTCGTCGAGTTGTTCGACGACCTCGAAGCGATCAGCGATGCATCTGCGCTCGTGCCCTGTCGCCACGATCTTCCGATCGCGGTCCTGTACCGCGAGGGCTGGCGTCTGCGACACTTCATCAACCGACTCACGAAACACGAATCGAGGACACCATGACCCGACTATTCATCATTCTCGCGCTTCTGACTGGCATAGGTTGTACCGCCGACCAAGCGGACCCGGTGGACCCCACGGGCGTCTGGGCCGCGACCATCACGTGGTCACCCATCGGCGAGTGCGGCACGTTCCCCGTGGCGCTCACGTACACATCCACCACGGTGTCACGCGTCGGCAATCGTTACCTCATCGACGAGCACGGCCAGTTCCTCACCGGTCAGGTCGCATGCTCACCGGGGTCGTGCAACCTGTCATTCACGGAGACTGGCTCGCCGGGCGGCGCGATCACGAGCTTCACCCTCTCCGTGAACCTGACCGTGGACTCCAGCGATGAGATTTCCGGCGCCGGCGCCGTGATGATGACGCTGTCCGACGGCCGAACATGCAGGCACACGTTCTCCGCGGCCGGAACCCTGCGCCGCGATCGCGGGCCGTGAAGGTCTACGAGTACACCACGCCTCGCGGCGACGATCGCATCGTCGTCAACCTCGGCGGCGTCGACCACGTCCTGACGCTCGACCTCGCGATGGAGTTATCCGTCCGGCTCGACACTGCAACCGAGTCGGTACGACAGCGTCGCGAGCTGGCCAAGGCGGCGCTCGAAACAACGAAGCCATGATCTCCAAGCGCCAGTTCCTCAAGCTGAAGCCGTACGAGCGTGGTTACGCGGTGTACATGGCTGGCGAGCGAGACGACGAGCCGAACGTGCCCAACGAGCAGAATCCATACAGGCACGGCTCGAATAACGCAGCCGAATGGGAGCGTGGTCAGCAGCAGGCGGTTCTCGACGTGCAAGATAGCGAGGAGTGAGCATGCGTAAATTGCGACTGATTCTTAACAAAGAAACCATCAGGCCGAACCTGTCCATGAGTGCGCCGTTTCCGGCAAGCGAGCGCAACGCGTGCTCGTATAACAACATGGGCGGCAACCCGTGCGATCGCACGCGGGCGAAGTGCCCACTGGAGTAGGTGATGGAGACGTTCTACATCGCATCGAGTCGCGATCGCCTCAACGAGGTGATCATACTGGCCAAGCACCTCGAGAGTATTGGACTGCACAACGCATTCCCGTGGCCCGAGCATTTCAACCACAAGTGCTCGACCGAGGTGTGCGGAGTGCCTGACAGGAAGGCGCTCGCGAGGTTCGAGCTCGATGCTGCGAGCAACTGCGACCTGTTTATCGGTATCGCTCGTCTCGGCAAGGGCTCTCATGTCGAGTTGGGAGCGGCTCTCGCCGGGAGGCCCAAGGCCATATTCCTGGTTGGCGTCGACCCCAAGGATTTGGTGTTCTACGAAGGCGATGGAGTCGACATCATGGCGAGCCTCGACGACCTGATGCAAGCGATTGTTGAGTGGGAAGTCAGCAACGCCGTTCCACAACAGTGAAGCCTCCAACCATCGCATCGAGGCACGCGGTCGAACGCTACATCCAGCGCCACCGCTCTGGATGGAGGTTCACCGACGCCAAGCAGGAACTCATCCGCGAGGCCAGCACCGCAACGCTCCACGAGTGCCCGCCCGGCGAGGATGCCATTTGGCGCACCCAGAGCGGACGCCTCCTGTGCGTGTCCTACGACGGTACCATTCGTACCGTTCTTCCGATGGGCAGCAAGGCGCCGAACCGCCGGCCGCGCCGGAACCGCGCCTAGCTCTGCGGGACCTGTCCGGTGATGCGCCATGTATGGTCGTCGGCTCCGACGCCACGCACAGCGCGAAAGCAACTCGCAAACGTCAGCATCTGCTCTTGTTCGGCTGCATTCTCGGTGGTGACCGCCAGGACAATTTCGCCACCTTCATTCTCTTCGAACTTCGTCTTCATTGTCTCTCCTCCGTGTGTTGTGGAAGTCCATGGTGTCAGCGACGGATGAGCCGATGCAAGAGTTCCTGGAAGTGCTCGTTGGCTATGGCGTCAGATCTCCTCCTCTTGCGCATGATTCGGATCAGCGCGTCGGCGTCAAGCCGGGTGACCCGAGCCAGAGCGAGGCTCGCCACGAACGGCGACCGATTGATACCCTGGGCGCACGTCACCAGGACGTGGCGACGCGCCACCAGCGACTGCGCGATGAGCTTGCTCGTCTCGAGCGCCAGGCGAAGCTCCATCGGGGACAGTGGGCCGTCGGGCAGCGGGCAGCGCACGACGTAGCCATGAAACGCCGTCTGCTCGGGCTGGATCTCTCTCGCGCACAGCACCACCATGTCGAAGGCGGGCAGGTCGCGGTCGAACGGTGGCTTGCCGCCCACCCACAGGCTGCGCCGTGGCCCCTCCGCGCGCCCGCCCGCGCCCGGCGTGATGTTTGAGGCGTCGAGCTCGCCGCCGGCGGCCAGCTTGCGGCGGCGCATCTCGGCGGACAGCCACCCGCCGCGACGGCCAGGCGGCGCGCGCTCGTGCGTGCGGCAGAACACGCTACCGGGCTCTGGATCGCGGGGGCACGCACCCCTACGGCTGGGTGCGATACACCGCGCGCTCATGCCACGGGCTTGAACCAGGTCAGCGCCGCGAACGTCTGCGGGCCCACGATGCCGTCGACGTAGAGCTCGCGCGTCATCTGGAACGAGCGGACCGCCTTCATGAGGTCGGGACCGAACACGCTGGTGGCGACGCCCAGCCGCTTGGCTACCCATTCGACCCGGCGGCCGGATTCCCCCTGGCGCATCACCCTGAACCGGCTGAGGTCGACTGTCTTGGCGAAGCCCGGGCACGGCTTCGCGTCGCCCTGGTACTGGTGCATCCACCAGTTGCCAGGTCCCCACGGGGCGGGCACCTCGGGATCCAAGTTGCCAATGGCAAATGAGTCGCCGCTGAGGACCGCCGGGGTGCGCTCCTTCCACGGCCATGGCTTGGCGAGCCATAGCGGCGACTTCGTCAGATCGCCGGCGGGCAGGCTGCGCAGGACCTCGACCCACACGCGGTTCGAGGTGTAGACGATCGGCGGTACCCCGAACGCCTTGACCATCTCGTGCCACGCGTCCTGGACCAGCCGCATGGTCGCTGTCGCGCCCAGCCCGGCGTCGTCCTCGACGTCGAGGATCGGAGCCAGCCACTTCCCCTCACGGCCGACGATAGACATCCCCTGCAGGCTGTCAGCGTACGCGTGGACCTGGTCGGCAGCGCTGGCGCTGTACCCCAGCTGCGGCATGCGCAGGTAGAGGTATGCCCCGCAGATGAGGCCCGCGTCGAGCGCCTTGGGCGCGTCGCGCTGGACCGTCAGGTCTCGGGCGGTACCCCACGCGCCGCGCATGATGGCGACCCGCGTCACCGAGTTGGCCGCCTTGCACGCGCGCTGTAACTCGATGTAGTCCGGCGACGGGTTGCCGTCGACACTCGCGTAATCTACCGCGATGATCACGCTGGCTCCTGAGCGCCGTGCCGATCCTGCTGCACCGGAACCGGGAAGGCGTTGGACTTGCGCAGCTCGCTGATTCGCTCGAGCACGATCTTGGTGAAGTCGAGGTAGATGTCGCCCATGTCCGCGGGGATAAACCCGGTCTGGGCCGGGCGCCCGTCGCGCTCGAACACCCGGAAGATCGCGAACGTCACCAGACCGGTGCTGAGCCGCTGCGAGATCACACCGACCATGCCGACGGAGTTCGGCCCGATGCGTTCCACGTCCTTGAACGGCGGTGAGTGATACACGGGGGGGGCCGGGATATCTCGAGGGAGCGATCTCATGTCACCAGGTTACAAAGGATGAGGGCGATTATCCACCCCTAGGTCAAGAGTCGGACGTGTAGGATGACGCTATGGCTAGCGTCGGTGCCGAATGAGCAAGGCGCCACCCGGGGCGGTCGTCACGCTCCACCTCGACCTCGACAGCGTCGTGCGCGAGGGTGACCTCATCGAGACGAGCACCGGACGCGCGTACCTCGTGATTGCCGTACGCACCCAGGGGCGCGGGGTACACGCCGGCCGCCAGCACGTCACCTGCTCGGTGATGCCCGCCGACTGGCTGTCCAACCTCGACAAGCTGGTCAAGACGCTCGGCGCGGACGCCATGGTGCATCGGATTACCTGGTATCCTCGCGATCGTGTCCCGCCTCGCCGTGATCGACCTCGCTGCTGAATACGACGAGTACCTCGACGAGGTCGTGTGGTTGCGCACTGACCGGTTCGGGAATAAGCTCCAGCCGTGGGTGACTGGTGACCAGCGGTTCTGGGTGTCGCGGCTCGACTACGCGTACGACGTCGACGCCGACCACGGCATCCCGACGTGCCCGCTCGACTGCGGCATGTGCAGACCCGACGTCGCCGAGTGGCTGTCGTGGCTCCGCGCGCAGGACGTCTACCCGCCGCCGCCCCTGTCGCGTCCGGTGATCGCGTCCTAGCGCAGGAGGTTCTCGACCAGCGCGTCGCCGACCTGGTCGAGCTCGTCCTGCTCGATGTGGCTCACGTAGCGCGACGCCGTGCCGATCGACGCCCAACCCATGTGACGCTGGAGCTTGATGATCGCGTTGGGATCGCCCTTGAACTCGTTCAGGAAGCGCGTGGCGTACGTGTGGCGGTAGCGATGGGGGTTGACCTTGGCGACGCCACAGGCCCGCGCGGTGCGCTGCGCAGCCCGCCAGACCTTGGTCCCCATCGCCCGCGGCGACTTGCCGACGCCGATCAGATCACGCACGCGGTCCCAGCCCTTGATCTTGGCCAGCGCCTCAAGTTGGGGGCGGATGGACTTCGCTCCGACCTCCATCCGCTTCCGGCCCTTGCCCTCGTAGACCAATTTGCCAGTATCAAGTGCATGCATAACCTCGGTGCGACGGATTCGTAGGACATCACTGGCGCGGATGCCGCGCAGCGCCATGATCAGCAGGACCTGGCGCATCGCCTCGGGGCGGATGTCGCAGGTCTGGAGGTACAGGACGATCTTCTTCCACTCGGAGACGTCGAGCGGCGGCTTGGTCTTGACCCGCCGCGCCGGCGGCAAGAGGAGGTCGGCGAGGAGGTCGGCGAGGTCGCGATCCTTGGAGAACGCCGCCCAGGCCCGCAGCGACGACAGGTTGGCGTGGGCGGTGTTCGGGGCAAGGTCGCCGGAGACCAGGCGGTAGGTGAGACCCTTGGGGTGCGCCGCGCACGTGCGGACGTTGGTGATGTAGAGGTCAGCCGTCCCCTCCGAGCGTCCCCGCTTGACCAGCCAGGCACGAAAGTCCTCGAGGTTCTTGTCGGTGATCTTCACTGGTGACGATAGGATACACGTACCCATATGACATCGCGACCTCGCAAGTCCGCGCTGCCACCCTCGCGGTCGCGGCGTTTCGTACAGAACCCGGCGTGGGCCACCAACACGATCGTGGACGCATGGGAGTACATGCGCTCGAAGGTGAAGCCCGCGTGGATGCCCGAGCTCGAGGACATCCGCACCCTCGCCATGAACATGGTGAGCGCCTCGGTCGAGGAGCTTGGCTGCGGCCAGTACGGCTGCGCGTTCAAGACCTACGACAGCGCGGTCGTCCTGAAGATGACCACCGACAAGACCGAGGCCATGTTCGCGGCGGAGTTGTCGGGGCAGTTGGTGCGGCCGATCTGTGTCATCTACCACACCGTGATCCGGCTCGAGGCCTATCACGACGATCGCCAGATCTTCCTGCTATGGCGCGAGGCGGCCGACCACGTCGGCAGCATCGGCACGGTGCTTGGCATCCGTGCGCGCGACATCGTCGACGACCAGCACGCCGCCGCCCAGGACGCGTACACGAAGATCCATGGTCACGCGCACCGTCGTGTGATCCGCGACGCGATCTCGAAGTGGCTGGAGACCTGCGAGGCGATGGCGCAGCAGCGTGAGGTCCCCGAGCTTCGCGAGCTGGGCCATGGGCTCTATGACGTCTGGACCCAACAGCAGATCTTTTTTGGTGACATCCACTCCGGGAATCTTGGTACCGTGAAGCGCTCTGACGGCGAACACTGGGTGGTTACCGATCCTGGACACACCAGGCGCATCGACGTCGAGGCCTAACCCCAACGAGATCACGAGATGCCCAAGAAACGCCCGCGCAAGCCAAAGAAACGTTCGCGCAAGCACCACCAACCTCTGATGCCAGCGCCTAAGTCGCGCGCGGCGAGCGCCGCCCTGAAGGCGCTGGCCCACCAGAACACCGAGGATGCGCGCAAGCGTTGGCGCGCCATCAACGCGAAGACAACCGCAGCGCGCGGGGTGCTGAGCCAGATCATCGCGCAGGCCGAGCCAGACCCGGACATCGACAGCTTGCCGATTGTCACCGGACTCGCGCCACCCCGACCGCCCAAGCCTCCCAAGAGTCAGAAGCGCACAGTGGCGCCGCTCGGGCTGCCAGCGGTGGCCGATCCATCCTTCATGCGGCGCATGAGCAAGCACCCCAAGCCAGCGAAGCGCCGACCCGCTAGTCCCACGGTATCTGATCCAGCACCTTCAGCAGCTCCGACGCCCGCGTAAGCAGGTCGCGGCTGGCCTTGGGCTTGGCCAGGTCACGGATGCACTGCTGCAGCACGAGCAGGATGCCCATGCGCATCGCGTTCACGGCCCATGGACCAATGCGCTCGAGGGCGGCGATGGCGTACTGCCAGCCCACGACCGTGTTCGTGCTCGGCGCGAAGTGACGCGTCGCCCCTCGCGGCACACTTGGCTGGTCGTCGTCACCCACCGGCGGATGATAGCGCCATCCGGATCATAGTTGTTCGTCTTTCCCCGGGCGTTTGCGGGACACTCAGACAGCGCTCACGTGACGTGGGCGCACATCCCGCGTGACCTCGAACCGTGATCCGGGGTACCGTTGCGGTCCCCCTGAATCACGGTGATCGCTATGGATCGGTTCCCGGTGTTGTCGCGTGCGCTTGGACGCGAGGGTCTGCGGCTCGCGGATGCCTACTTACGTGGTGAACTTGAAGCCGAGCCAGTCATCGAGGACGCCCGCTCGCGGTGGACACCAGAGCACGCTGCACATCAGAGCAGCGGTGGTTTTGTCGATGAATGACGTAATCGACATCACGCCACGTCTCCTCCTCCGGTCGCAGAAAGCGTGCAAGCACGAGCACGTCACAGTCGACGAGGACGTGGCCGAGTTGACCTGCAACGACTGCGGACGGGCACTCGATCCGTGGTGGTACATTCGCAAGCTGGCCAACAACGGTCAGGAGTGGCGCGACTACTACGCACGGGTCCACGAACAAGGCAAAGAACTCATCGCCAAGCACGAGGCCTGGGTCGTCAAGGCGAATGAAACCATCGCGCGACTCAACAGTGAGATAAACCACCTTACTAACGTCAAGAACACGCTCCAGAACACCAGCGTGGCGACGCCAGAGGGATACGCCCGTCTCGGAAACGTCGCTCGGCGTCGTCGACGAGGTTCTCGATGACCGCCTTTACACGCCTCGGAAGCGTGATCTGGGATTGGGAAGCGTGGACCGACCTCGAGCCACTACCGAGGCTGTTCTGGCTGTCGCTGTACACTAGCGGTGAGGCCAAGCGCCATGTTCCTGGCCTATGGCAGGGTGGTATCCCGTCGATGGCCGATGCGTCACGACTTCACCCGGACGCGGTGATCAGTTCCCTCGACAGGCTGCTCGATCGCGAGCTCGTCGAGTACGACCCGAAGTATCGCGTCCTGCGGCTCTGCATGCTCCCTGACGCTGGCGAGTTCCCCTCCAACGGCAAGGTGATCCGGTCATGGTGGACGCGGTTCCAGAGCGTCCCTGAGTGCGGGGTGCGCGATGCGCACGTGGCCACGCTGCGCTGGATCCTCGATGAGGGTGGACGTCAATCACGCAAGGGGGTGTCGCAGGACCACGATGCCGCGTGGCGCGACACGTTCGGCAAGGTGGTGATCCCTGCGACACGTCACCGGGGGGTGCGACGCCTTGCGGACTCCGACACTGGCACGCGAGTTCAGCCATCGCTGTTTCCTGCGATCGAAGTATCCTCAACGGTCATCGACCGTCAGTTGCTACCGTCTGGATACGGTATCCATGAAGCACCTTATCCACAGGGATCGTCACAGCCTGTGGATAGGTCTGCCGCTCTGCATCAACTGAAAGAAAACAAGGGTCAGGAAACCGTATCCGATACCGTATCGGATACCAACAGGATCCCGGATCCCGGATCCCGGATCTTGGATCAGTCTGAAGAGGGGGGGAAGGGGGGAGGGCACGAGACTGGCAAGCCGATGCTGACCCTTGTCCCGCCGTACACCGCGGGTCACGTGCTCAGCGAACTCGCCAAGGGACCATGGGACGGATCGCTCGACCGTGCCTGCTGGGAGGCCGTAGGAGCGATGATTCCGGTCTGGGTCGCGCTCGGGGTGGGGGTCCCAGAGTTCACGCTCCTGGGGCAGCACAACCTCGCGGAGGGGCGGAAGTGGAGCGCACGTTCACTCCTGGGGTGCGACATCGTCACCGAGATCGCGACCGCGCGGCGCATGGCGGACTGGCGCAACACCCGCGTCGAGGCGATGCTGAAGTCGAACCCCTGAGCCATGGCGGCCGTCTGTGCCATCTGCGACCTCCCCTTGATCCCGGGCCAAAAGTTCCGCCTTGAGGGATCCGAGGTGATGCATCCGCACTGCGTGCGCACCGGACGACCGACCGCGATGCGGCGACTCGTGGTCGATCACGCAAACGATCTTCGGGTGCAGCAACGCGCGATGAGCCAGCTCGGCGAGCGCTTGAACGACGTCGAGAGTAGAGCGACGCGCGTGTTACTCGAGAACCGCGAGCACGAGAGAACGATCCGTGATCTCCGGTCGCAGTTGGCGATCGCGCGGCGCGAACGAGACGCTGCACGCAGTGAGGCAGCGTTGCACCAGACGATCGCGGCGGCGCCTGCGCCGACCGTAGCCGCGCCGGCGACACACGAGGTACCGTCTATGGCCGAGGTAGCCGATCCTCCGCGAGACCGCCGTGACGATACCGAGATCCGGTTCTCCTTGCTTGAGCTCGACCCGACGTAGTAGCGTGTTCAATCACCGAGATTCGAGATGAGGGGTTATGCCGAGATTGTCGTCGGAACTTGCTGCCGCGAACCAGCGCACACGCGACGTGCGCAACGAGTTGTTCAAGCTGGAGCAAGAGACCGTGGTCCCCCTGCGCGCCAAGATCGCAGAACTTGAACGCGCTAACGCACGCCTGATAAAGGCAGTGTCCGACCGTGAGCATGAGCGCGACGTGTACAAGGACGCGTGGCGCGCGAACACGGAACTCATGCGTCTCCTCCTCGACTCGACACCGGGCGACCGCCGCTGAACGCGCGAGTTGCCAGTAGCAAATTCGACCATCGGAGGTGCCATGCCGTTTCCTGTGACGTTCCGACTCACCGCCAACCTCGACTACAGCGATCACGTCATCAAGGAACTCTACGAGTCACTCGGAACCGAGAACATCCTCGTCGTGAACTGCCCGGATGTCTACGCGCCAAAGACCGGCGATCGCATCATCGTCAACAATCCAAGGGCGGAAGCCGACCATCAGTTGGTCGAACTCTACGTGCGCTCCGTGGCATGGGAGATCGTGTGTCAGAAGACCGGCGGCTCGCCGACTATGATGATGGTTGTGGCACTGGCGCCGGGGAAGCGGTGATGCGGGTCGGGTTAATCGAGAGCGTGACGTCGGTGTTCCCGTTGGGGCTCGACGGTGTGTCGTTTTGGATCCCAGACGACGTCCCGTTCTGCCCGCAATTCGGTCACCGACTGAAGGTGAACCTGCTGCGCTGCCATG
>Ga0070687_100000515_pt1 | contig 12966 bp, 10 predicted proteins | sample KBSS33LmetaG_FD_64678 | JGI IMG/M metagenome (GOLD analysis project Ga0070687, IMG submission 64678) | Switchgrass rhizosphere microbial communities from Kellogg Biological Station, Michigan, USA - KBS S3-3L metaG | ecosystem: Host-associated > Plants > Roots > Rhizosphere ... | reverse complement strand
GCCGCCCTCGCCGGCTCAGCCGTAGCGGGAGCCGCGGTGGCGCTGGTGCTGGCCACGTTCCCCGAGTTCCTCGTACGCGGCGCCTACGGCGGCTACTTCGCCGTGGCCACGCTGGCGACGGTAGCGCTCGTGGCCACGTTGGACCGGGCGCGCCCCGGCTGGGCGGCGGCGGCCGCGGCCGCCTTCGCTTCCCTGTCCGAGCAGAAGGGGTTGCTCCTGCCCGCGGCCTGGCTCATCGCCGCGCCGCTCGGCGCCGGCTTCGGGCGATTCGTGCCGGGCCTCGGCGCCGCCGCCGGCCTCGTTGCCTTCGCGACCTGGGGCCTCGCCATCGACGCGCCGGCCTTCGTGTACGACTTCGTGAAGGTGCACGTGGTGCGCCGCCTGGCCCTGGGGGACGTCCGCTTCGCGCACGACGCGCGGATCTGGTATCCCTCCATCACGGAGCTCTGGGCCGAGTTCGCGGCCCGCTACGGCCTGGTCTTCACGCTCTCCGCCGCGGCCGCGAGCTCGTGGGCGCTGCGCTCGGCCGCGCCGCGCGCGCGCGTCTGCGGCGCCGCCGTGCTGCTGGGGGCCATCGTCTTCTCGCTCACCGACTGGCGGCAGACCAAACACCTGTCGCTGCTGGCCGCCCCCGCCCTGCTCGCCCTGGCCGCGGCCTTCCCGCGGACACGGCGGGCCCGGCTCGTCTACCTCGTCCTGATCGCGGTGATGATCGCCTCCAATGTCGCGACGGCCTGGCCCCTGCTGCGCGACTTCTCGTCGCTCGCGCCGAGCACGATCTGGTGACGGAAACGCCCGGCGCCGGCGACCGTCGAGTGCGGGTCGTGGCCGTGGCACTCGCCATCAACGCATTGCTCAACCTCGGCCTGGCCTACGGGCTCTCCCCGCCCTGGAACGAGACCGTGTTCACCCACGAGGCCGCCTTCGCCCGCGGCCAGATGCGGCGCGACTCGTGGGATCCGATGGAGGCGGCCCTGCGTCATCTCCGCTCGGGGGATGGCCGCCCGGTCTACGATGCGGTCCTCTTCGATCAACGCATCAAGTTCCAATATCCCCCGACGTCGCTCCTGGCGTTGGAAGCGCTGCACCGCGCGGGCGAAGAGTCCGTGGCCGCGCGGCTGAACATCCTGACGTGGCTCGCGGTGGTGATCACGGCCATCGCGACCGGCGCTCTCCTCCGAGCCGGTACGAGGGGAGGGCGAGGAGCCGCGCTCTTCCTCCTGGGAGCGGCGGGCACGCTCACCTTCTATCCAGTGATGAGAGCCTATTGGCTCGGGCAGATCCAGGCCTGGATTACCGCCCTCCTGGCCCTCCTCCTCCTCGCCTGGGTCCATGGCCGGCGGGCCACCGCGGGGGTGCTGCTCGGTCTCGCCTGCGTGCTCAAGCCGCACTTCGCGATCGTCGGAGTCTGGGCGCTGCTCCGGCGCGAGCGGCGCTTCACGGCCGCCGCCGCCCTCACGGCGGCGGTCGTCTTCGCCTTCTCGCTCCAGCGCTACGGGTGGGCCAACCACCTGAACTACCTGAAGGCGATCGCGTTCATCGGGCGTCACGGCGAGGCCTTCTATCCCAACCAGAGCATGAACGGCCTCCTGCACCGGCTTCTCTTCAACGGCAGCAACCTGCAGTTCGAGGGCGACCGTTTCGCGCCGTTCGCGCCCGTGGTGTTCGCGGGCACCGTGGTCAGCTCTCTGCTGATCGTGGCCCTGGCCCTGTTCGGGCGAGTGGCGCCGGCCGCCCGCGGCGGGCCGCTCGATCTGTGCGCCGCGTTGCTGGCGGCGGTGATGGCGTCGCCGGTCGCGTGGGAGCACCACTACGCGGTACTCGCCCCGATCGACGCCTTGCTGGTGGCGTCCCTGCTGCGGGTGGGCGAGCGCCGCTGGGTCGCGCTGCTCGCCATCAGCTACGTGGCCAGCGCGAACTTCTACGCCATCGCGCAGCGGTTCGCCCCCACGGCCTGGAACCCCCTCCAGTCGTACCTGTACTTCGGGGCCTGGATCGCCTTCGGCCTCCTGTTGGCCGCGCGCGCCCGCGGTCAGGGAGCGGTGGGCGGAGGCGGAACGAGCCGATAGAGAGACCAGCGCGGGGTGATCTCGACGCGCTTCTGCGTGGCCTCGAGCCACGGCCGCGTCCGGGGGTTCTTGTCGAGGGAGCCCGGGAAGAACGTGCCCAGGTATCGAGCGCCGCGCTGGCGCAGCCTGTCGATCAGCTCGGGCGAGACCTGACTATCGCTCAGGCTCCAGCCCTTTCTGCGGCTGAGGTAGAAGTCTCGAGGGTTGTACAAGAGGTATTCGCCTGGAGCCAACCGGTGCTGATACCACTCGCCGCGCCGCGGGTCGTCGCCGCTCTGGACGAAGACCATGAGAGCGTCCGGCTCGGTGAGCTCGGCTACCCGCTGTCCGAAAGCCATCGCCCTGTCGTCCCAGGTTTCGATCTGGAAGAAGTCATGCAGGCGCCAGCCGCTGCAGATCACCGTGCCCAGACAGAGCGCGGCCACCGCGACTCGCGAAAGCAGTCCTCGCTCGAGCAGGAGAACCGCTCCATGGGCCATCCAGATGGAGGCCGCGAAGACGATCGGGAGCTGGTAGTAGTCGTGGTCGTAGTGGGCCTCGTTCATCAGGACCATCGAGACGGCCAGACCGGCCGCCCACCAGTGCAGCACCCGGTTCCCGTCGCGCGGCTTGGCCAGAACGCCCACGACCAGGAAGGTGAGACCGGCCGGCGTCGCCAGCACCAGGACGACGCGCTCCACGATGACCTTCGCGTAGTCGAGCCAGAATGGATCCGTGACTCCAGGCAAGTCCACTCGCGCGTACCCACGGAACAGCGTATTTCCGTATTCCTTCCACAGATGGAAGGCGTGCCGGTACCAGAGGACGGGCATGGCCCAGAGGCCGACCGCGTAGAGCCAGAGACTCTTCTTGCCCAGCCCTCGCCAGCCGAAGCGCCGATAGGCGAGGTATCCCAGCGGCAAGGCGAGATAGGCCGTGAAGGGCTTGATCGAGATGGCAAGGCTCACGCCCAGCCCGCTCACGACGAGGTCGGCAACGCGCGAGGAATCCGTCCATCTCTGGAAGAAATAGACGCCCGTCAGCGCCCCGAGGCACATCAGGGCGTCGCCCTGGAAGGTGTGCGTAAAGAAGACGCTCAGCGGTACGACCGTATAGAAGAACACGGCGAGCACGGCCGCGCGCTCCGTCAGGAGCCGGCGGGCCAGGGCGAACAGCAGCGCAGCCGAGAGCGCGTAGACCACGATGTTGAGCGCGCGGCCAAGCCATTCGTGGATCCCCGCAATGCGGTAGAGCAGGGCCACCAGGTAGGTGTAGGCGGGAAACTCGGACTCCACGTAGCCCGGCGAGTCCCCCCGCCAATCCACCTGTGGATACAACGGGTTCATCGCACCCTCGGCGAAGTTCCGCGCGATGGCGGCGGTGTCGTATTGGCGGATCCAGTGATAGTCGAAAGGCGGAGCCTGGATCCGATACACACGCCCCGCGGCGCCGAGGGCGATCAGGAGGCCCACGACCACGGCCGGCCGCGTCAGGAAAGCCATGCGGGCGGTCATCTCGCCCGTCGGGCTGCGGGTCGGACCCCCGCTGCCTCCCTCAGATGATCGGCGAGCCGCAGCGAGAGGGCGGCCATGAGCAACGTGGGGCCGCCGGCGCCCGCGGTGACGAAAGGGGCGCTCCCCGCGATGTAGAGGTTGGAGACGCCATGGACGCGCAGGGTTCGGTCGACGACGCTGGTCCGGACATCGTCCCCCATCCGACACGTCCCCATATGATGGTGGCACCAGGCGAGCCCGCGCTCACGAGGAGGCTCCGGTGTCCCCAGCCTGGCGATCAGGGCCGTTGCCACCTCCCTCAAACGCTCGAGTGTCCTGCGCTCGGCAACGGAAATGGCGAGGGATACGGCCGCCGGAGGGAGACCGTAGCCGTCTTTGCGGCGCTCGTCGAGCCAGACGTGGTTCGAAGCCGCCGGCTTCATCTCCAGCACGGCGGAAACGCGGATCAACGAAGGACGCTCCACTCCAAACTCCAGCACCACGCCGGCCAGGCCCATGGCCTTGAACTCCTCATAGAACTGCCAGGAGATCGCGCCGGCCGCCGCCGACGTCCATGGCCGCCCGAGCCGGGCCGCGCCAAGATCGACGGCGAGGTGCTCCGTGAAGTACCGGCCGACGAGGCCGTGATCATTGCCGATGCCTCGGGGGAAACGCGGAGAGCGAGAGAGCAGCAGCAGCCTCGGTGACTCGATCCCACCCGTGGCCAGGACATAACACGCCGCTCGAACAGGCTTCCTCTGCCCCGCCGCCATGACCTCGAGGTAGTCCACCTGTCCCCCGGTGCCCATCACCACCCTCGTGACCTTGTGCCCGGGAAGGTACGTGGCGCGGGAAGAGGCGCGGAAGCGCGGTAGATGGCTCCTGGCGACCCGCAACCCCTCCTCGCCGTGGCTCGACGAGAGAGGGTTGTACTCCGCGGCGACGCCTGCCTGCCCCAACGTGTCGATCAGTTTCTGGACGGCCGACGGCTGGAAAGGCGGCCGCGAGTAGGGCGCTGACCGGGGCGGCGAATAGCGGGTCGAGGCGCCTCCACATACGAGCAGCTCGTGCTCCGCCGCCTCGTAATAGCGCTCGATCTCGGCATATCGGATGGGCCAGGGCGTTTCCGCGTAGGAATTGGCAGGGGTGAAGTCCACCGGCTGCAGGCGCGCGCATCCCCCGTCCCACAGATTGGAGGTTCCGCCGGGACCCTGGAAGCGGGTCCGCTCGATGGGATACGACGGCCTTTCCGCGGAAAGATCGAACGTATTCGTCTCCGCCTGGCCCTCGGCCGACGCCAGGCGATAGCCGTCATGGCCGCCTTCCAGCAGCGCCGTGGACATTCCCCCTTCCACCAACCGGCAGGCGAGGATCATTCCCGCCGGGCCGGTCCCGGCGACACAGACGTCGAAACTCTCGGGGGCGGACAGTGCGGCCGTTTCCGCCGCGAATTCATTCAGGCAGGCGATGCCGGGCAGTGATCGGAGGAACTGGCGACGCGTCGGTCTGGGCAAGCGTTTCCCTGTCACGGCACCAAGCCGGTCGGGCCATGAGTGTGTCAGAAGTCGTCTCCGCCAGGTACCGCGCGCGCGGCTACCACTCGGGTGACTTGACCAGCGCTCCGAAGTCCGAGGCCAATGCCGCGAGGGTTCGGAGATTCAACGCGAGAAGCACCACCAACACCACGGCGATCGTCAGCCGGATGGCCCGTCCTTCGGCGGCGGCGCGCGCCGGCGCGAGGTACAGGGGAAGCATCAGGATCACGAGATGTTTGGTCTGCCGCCAGTCGACCAGGCTGAAGGCGACCGCCGTGACCGCCGTCCACGCCAGCCAGAATCCGGCGGTCCCGCGCCAGACCGCTGTCCTACGGCCCAGGACGGCAAACGACGCGAGGGCCAGCGGCAGGAGCAGCCAGCCGGTATCACGCGCGAACTCGAGCCAGAGGGCGGGAACGCCCGGATATCCGCCCAGCTCGGCGACGTTCCAGGTCTCCCGGTGGATGATGCGGTCCACCAGGTGCTGGTGAACGTGGTCGATCCAGAACGAGCGCGGACTGATCGCGAGCCCATAGAGCCAGAAGATCGCGGTTCCCGCTACGAACCCGATCAGGGTCGGATGCCGCAGCGCGCGTTTCGCTTTCTCCGTGGGAGAGGCGGACGGTCCGCGCAGCCCCTCCCAGAGGATGAGCGCGGCCACCACGACCATCAGCTTGTGATCGGCCAGGGCCGCGAAGGCGCCCGCGAGCAGGCAAGGAAGCGCGGCGGATGCGGGCGCTCGCTCGCGGCCTTCCTCGGCCCGAGCGATCTCCATCAGGATGAAGTTTCCGATCGCGAAGTAGCCGCCGTAGCTCGACCGGACGAAGACCTCGGGACAGAAGATGTAGGCGAGCGCGAGCAGGGACGCGAAGACGGGGCCGGTTGCGGTCATGGCCACGAGCCCTCCGAGGCGGGCCACGGTGAGGGCGGACAGGAACACGTTCGGAGTCCGCGTTTCCAGGCGGTAGGGATGTTCGACGTAGTTCGCGTATTGCCGGTCGAGGTCGGGCGGCGACGCGGCGGGCGGCGGATCGTAGAGACCGAGCTCCCGCCAGCGGTCGTAGTACAGGAAGGAGCCCGCCACGTAGAGGTGGGCGAGGGGCGGATGAGCGAAGTAGTGCGTCGTGCCGCGCGTCGTATAGAACCGCGGCTCGAGAGACGTCAGCAGCGCATGCACCGTGCCCTGGAGCTCGAAATCGTGGTCTTCGGTAGCGGGGACCACCCGGACCGCGCCCACGTGGAACGCGCCGAAGGCGCCCAGGAAGAGGAGGCCGGACAGGAGCGGTCGCTCGAGCCGCCAACCGTGCAGGAGAGGGCCGCCCACCTTTGCGTCGAGCAGGGCCGCCGCGTTCGTCAGCGCCCACGTGACGTCCCATGCCGTATCGGCGGCCACGGGGACGTGCGCCAGACGGAGGGCGATCAACACTCCGACGAACGTCGCCATCGACGAGAGGAGGATGAGGAGGAGCGGCGGGCGTCCCATCCCTCGCGATCGGGCCAGGAGAGACGCCAAGGGAAGGCCGGGGACGAGGAACAACACGGCATCGATCGCGGCCGAGCGTACGAGAGGATCCGTCACCAGGGGTGACCGCGGATGGCACAGGAGAAAAGGCAGGTTCAGGGCGGCGAAACAGAGCACATGAAGTCGCACGTGCCCTTTGGGACTCATCGGGGCCGTATGATGCCTCAGGTTCCGGCGCGGCCGCCGGCTTCTTGAGGGTGGCCACGCCGGGTGTAGCATCTTCGGCCTGCGCGTCCTCCTGACCACGCACGCGTTCCTGCCCGCTTCCGTCGCGGGCGTGGAGGTCTACACCGCGCGGCTGGGCCGCGCCCTGCAGGACCTGGGGCACGAGGTCCTCGTGCTGACCGCGGTGCACGATCTCGGCGCCGCCCCCCATTCCGTCCGGCGCCGCCGCGTCGGGTCCCTGGACGTGGCGGAAGTCGTGAACACGCACCTCGAAGGGACGCTGGAAGCGACCTATCGCCTCCCCGCCATCGATCGTGCAATCGCCGGCATGGTCGAGGAGTTCCGGCCGGACTGCGTCCACGCCCAGCACCTCCTGAACCTCTCGACGGGGCTCCTCGACGCCGCGCGGGCGGCGGACGCGCCCGTCGCGTTCACCCTCCACGACTACTGGCTGAGCTGCCCTCGCGACGGCCTGCGCATGCGCGCGGACGGGGTGCGTTGCGACGTCGTCGATCACGGCATCTGCGTCGACTGCCTGGCCGACAGTCCCTACCTGGTCCCTCTCGCCCAACGCCAGGCCGCGCGCGCGATGCAGGCGGCCGGGGTCGGTCGCGTGCTTCATGGGGCCCGCCGTCGTGCGCCCGCCCTCACCACCCGGCTCCTGCGTCTCCTGCGCCGCGCCTCGCCCGCGCGACCGGGCGACCTCCGCCGCGCCCTGGAGGACCGCGCCGCGCATCTTCGCGGGCGGCTGGCGGACGTCGCCCTCTTCCTCGCGCCGACCGCTTTCGCGCGGGACCGCGCGCTCGAGTGGGGCGTGCCCGCGGGCCGGATGCGGGTTCTGCCGCTGGGAGCGGTGGATCGCCCGTCGCGTCCGCGCCGGGCGGGGACGCGCCGCCGGATGGGTTACGTGGGGACGATGGCTCCGCACAAGGGCGTTCACGTCCTCCTGGAGGCGGTGGCCGGGCTCACGGGCCCGGATTGGACGCTCGACCTGTTCGGGAACGCCGACCTCGATCCCGACTACGGTGCGCGGCTGCGTGCTCTGGCGCGAGAAAACACCCGCATCCGATTCCGGGGGCCGGTCCCGCCCGACGAGCAGGAGCGGATGTGGGATTCTCTCGACCTTCTCGTCGTGCCCTCGCTGTGGTGGGAGAACAGCCCCCTCACGGTCCTGGAGGCCCTGGCCGCGGGCGTGCCCGTGGTGGCCTCGCGCACGGGCGGGGTGCCGGAGGTGGTCCCCGAGGGAGCCGGCCTCCTCGTCCCTCCCGGCGACGTCGGCGCCTTGCGCACGGCTCTCCAGCGCGCGATCGACGGCCTCCTCCTCGCCGGCCCCCTCGACGCCCTGGCCGTGAAGACGGCGGCCGAGGGAGCGCGCGAGCTGACGACGCTCTACTCCCAGCTCCGATCCGAAGGGCACGCCACGGCGTGAGCCCGCGGCCGCGGATCGGGGTCGTCGTGCTCGACTTCGGCCGGCCCGCGGATGCCGAGCGGGCCGCTCTCTCCGCCCGGGATCCGCGCCTCGACGTGCGCGTCCTGATCGTGGAGAACGGAGGGAGCGCGCCGCCGCGCGCGAATGGCGATCGCCTGCGCCTGCCGGAGAACCGCGGCTTCGCGGGAGGCATGAACGCCGGCCTGGAGCGCCTGCGTGCCGACGGCTGCGACCACTTCCTCCTGCTGAACGACGACGCCGTGCTCGAACCGGAGTGCCTGGACCGGCTCTCGAACGCGCTTCTCGACCCGCGCCTGGCCGCGGTGGGGCCGGTCATCCTGCGGGAAGCGGACGGACGCGTGGAGTCGCGTGGCGTGAGCGTAGAACTGGGAAGCGGCCAGGTACGGTTGGAGGGCCACGGTGCGGCCGCGGACGACCGCGCGGGCCTGCAGCCGGTGGACGCGCTCTCCGGCGCCGTGCTGATGCTGAGCCGGCCCGCCCTCGACCGCGTCGGCCCGTTCGACGAGGCGTATTTCTTCTCGTTCGAGGACGTCGACTGGTGCGTGCGCGCGCAGCGGGCGGGCTTCGGCCTCGCCGTCGTCCAGGACGCGCGGGCGCGCCACGAGGGAAGCGCGACCATCGGCCGCGCCTCGCCGGACCGGCTCTACTATGCGGCCCGAAACCACGTCCGCTGCGTAGAGAAGCTCGAACCGCGATACGGGATCCGGGGCTGGTGGCGCCGGTCCCTCATATTGGCCCGCAACCTCACCTTCGCGCTGCGGCAATCCGACGTCGGCCGCGCGCAGGCCGGCCGGGCCGTCCTCGCCGGGTACCGCGACGCGCGACGCGGGCGCTACGGTCCCGCGCGGCTGTGATCTCGCACAGGACCACGATGTGGCCGCATCGGCGGTGCGGCTAGAATCCGCGCGGATGGAAGCGACGATCCCTGACCGTCCCCCGGGGACCGTGGACGGATACCGCTGGCCGTCACGCCGCACGGCCCTCGGGCTGATCGTGTTCGCAGCGGTGCTGAGAGCGGCGACGCTTCCGCTGCGCCGCCTGGTGGAGGGCGACGGCGTCCACTACGCACGACTGGCGCGGGCGATCCTCGCCGGCGACTTCTCCGGGCTCGCGAATCCCTATTGGTCGAACCTCTGGCCGGCGGTGATCGCGGTGACCTCGGGAGCGACCGGCCTGGACGTCGTGGCCGCGGGACGCGCCGCCGCCCTCGTCTGCGGGGTCCTCCTGACCCTGCTGACGGCAGTGCTGGCCGCCCGCCTCTTCGATCCGGCCACGGGCCTCGTCGCCGGCCTGCTCTGCGCCGGGCATCCCTGGCTGGTCAACTTCTCGACGCTCGTGTTCACGGAGTCGTTCTTCACGTTGCTCCTGCTGGCCGTCCTCCTGTCCGCTCCCGCGGCGACGGTGAGCGCGGGCGGGGCCCTGCGCGCCGGTCTCTTCGGCGGCCTGGCCGTGGTGACGCGCCCCGAAGCGTTTGCGGCGGCGGTGGTCGTGATGGCCTGGATCGTCGCCAGGGCCGCCGCGCCCGATCGCGGACGTGCGGCCCGGCGCGCCGCCGTGTTCGCGTTCGTCGTCGCGGCGTTCGTCACCGGCCGTGCCGTCATGGTGCATCGCCATTTCGGGATCTGGGACTTCGGGATCGGCACCAAGGGCACCGCGAACCTCCTGGTGGGGCTCGCGGAGAACGACCGCGAGATGGAGCGGGTCACCACGGAGGCGGCGGCGGATGGTACGAACGCGCTGGCCGCGCGCGCGCAAGAGACGAGCATCGTGGAATTCGCACGCACGCACCCCGCTCGCCTGGCGCGCCACGTGGCCCACAACCTCCGGCGCCTCGCGGAGAGCACGAGCCACGTCTTTCCCCCCTTGCCCCCCGACAACGGCCCGCCCCGCCTCGATCGCGGCGCCGCGGGCGTGCTTCTCGCGGCCCTGGCTCTCGCCGCGGCGGCCCTGGCCGCCTCGGGGCTTTGGGAGGCGGTGCGCAGCGCGGCGTCCCGGCGATATGCCGCCCTCGTCGCGGCCGTCGGTATCTTCTACCTCTCCGGCCTGGCGCTGCTCTTCGTGCACGACCGCCTGGTCGTGCCCCTCGTCCCGCTCTTCCTCGTCTTCCTTTCCGCGGGGATCGTCACGGCGGGGCGGCGATGGTTCGGCCGTGAGGACATCGTCCACCGGCTCGTGGCCGCGGGCTGCGCCCTGCTGGGCGTCTTCTGCCTGACGCGCATGTTGCAGTCCGCTCCGCTGGATTACGCGCGCGACCCGGTCGTCCAGCGTGTCACGGGTGAGTGGCTGGCCGCGCACTACGACCAGGACACGCGGCTGATGACGGCGGCGCCGCTCGTGGGGTTCTACTTCTACGACGCCGCCCACGCCGATCAGGAGGAGACGCTGCCCTGGGCCGACTGCGACCGTGTGGTCGCCATCGCGCGCCAGTCCGAGGTGAGCGTGCTCGCGGTGCCCGAGTGGCACCTGCGTGCGGTGGATCACCCCGCGGCGGCGGCGCTGCTTCATCCGGAAACGCCGCGGGCGGACCTGCGCCACGTCGTGACCCTGGGTGACGACGTGGTCGGCCGGATGTTCGTGTACGAGGTCGTCCCGGCGGACGGATCGGACCTCGCACGTTCCTCCGCTCGTCCAGACTGAGGCACCGCAGTGAACGACCCCGACGTCCTCTTCGTGATCCCGGCGCTCAACGAGGAGGCGAACCTTCCCTCCGTCATCCAGGAATTGAGGGCGGCGTGGCCGGAAGCCCTCGTCCTGGTGGTGAGCGACGCCTCCGCGGACGGCACGGCGCGCGTCGCGCGCGAGCTGGGCGCGCAAGCGGCATCCCTCCCCTTCCACCTCGGATACGGAGGGGCCGTGCAGACCGGCATCAAATACGGCCTGCGCCAGCGCATGCGGGTCGTCGTGACCTTCGACGCGGACGGCCAGCACGATCCCGCGGACGTGGGACCGCTGGTGCAAGCGGTGCGCGACGGGGCCGACGTGGCCATCGGCTCGCGCGCCCTGGCCGCGGGCTCCTACCGGGGCGGGATCGCACGCCGCGGCGGCCGCGCGCTCTTCGGCCTGCTCGCCCGCCTGCTCACCGGGCTCCAGCTCACCGACCCGACTTCCGGCCTCAAGGCCCTGGGGCCGCGCGGGCAGGAGCTGTTCGCGCTCTCGCGCTTTCCCGACCGCTACCCCGACGCCGACGCCCTCGTGCTCGCGCGCCGCGCGCGCCTCGTGATCACGGAGCGGCCCGCGCGCATGCGCCCCTCGCGCAACCGGCGCAGCATGCACGGGGGCGTGCGGTCCGTGCCCTACACGTTCAACATGCTGTTCTCGCTGCTGGTGGCGGCCACCGGCCGCGACGTCGACCTCAGGAGGTGATCGTGCCCACGCGCCAGGTGGTGGTCTTCCTCGCCCTCGCCCTGCTGCTCCTGGCCGTGATCCTGGAGCTGGTGCGCCGCCGCACCCTCCGCATCGAATATTCGTGGCTCTGGATCGCCGCCTGCCTCACCACGATCGTGCTCATCCTGCGCTACGAGCTGCTCGTGGAGCTCACGGGACTGGTCGGGGCCGTCGTCCCCACCTCCACCCTGTTCTTCCTGTGCATCCTGTATCTCGCCCTCCTCTGCCTGCACTACTCGATCCGCATCTCGCACCTCACCCACCGCGTGAAGGACCTGGCGCAGGAGGTCGCGTTGCTGCGGTCGCACCTGGAGGGGCCCAGCGACTAGAGGGCGGCTTCCACCGGGATGAAGTGCGAGTGGAGGGTGCGCAGGTCTCGCGGGAAATGGGCGCTGGTCTCTCCCGCCTCCATGCGGTAGCCGCACAGGAGCGAGACTTCGTGACGCTCGATGGCTTCGTTCCAGAGCTCCTCGAGCTGCCGCGTCGCGGCCGGGTTCGCCCTCCACAGCAGGTTCACCATCTCGCCGTAGACGCGCAGGCGTGGGAACCGTCCGCCCCGGTGGGCCCGGGTGAGGACGTCGTCCACCGTCGTCCGGAAGCGCGCGGCGTCGATGTGGCCGCCCACGAAGAAATGCGAGAGCAGGCGGGCCGCGTCGAACGTGGTGAGCTGTCCCCAGGCCTCGAGGTCGCCGAGGTCGAAGCCGGACGCGCCCAGACGGGCTTCCACCGCCTCGAGGTGCCCCACGGTGGCGACGAGGATCACGCCTTCGCCCTTCCCGAGGCCGTGCCCGGCGAAGAGAGACACCGCTTCCACGACCGCGCGGTCGTCTCGATAGATCTGGACGATGTGCTCCTTGGCGAGGGGCTCGGCCAGGCGGTCGTTCCAGGGAGCGCCAATTTGCATGGTCAGACCAAACCGCCATGCCAAGGGTAGCACCTCCGCCGGGCGTCCCGGGCGGATGCCGCACACATTGACACTCGCTCCGGCGCTTCAATAGGATCGCGCCTTCGTCGAGGAGGCAGGGCATGCCACGAGGCCGTCTCGGCGTCGGGTTCATCGGCAGCGGGTTCATCACCCGGTTCCACATCAAGTCCTGGATCGCCGTCCGCGACGCGGACGTGCGCGGCGTGTGGAGTCCCCACGCCGGGCACGCGGAGGAGGCGGCCGCCCTCGCCCGCTCCCTGCGCGTGGGCGAGGCGCGCGCCTTCGCCTCCATCGAGGAGATGGTGGCCGCGCCCGAGATCGACTGCATCTGGATCTGCGGCCCCAACCAGGCGCGCCTCGAGAACATGGAGCGGATCGTGGACGCCCTGGGACGCGGGGCGAAGCTGGTGGGCATCGCCTGCGAGAAGCCGCTGGCGCGCAACG
>Ga0070687_100000512_pt1 | contig 12979 bp, 11 predicted proteins | sample KBSS33LmetaG_FD_64678 | JGI IMG/M metagenome (GOLD analysis project Ga0070687, IMG submission 64678) | Switchgrass rhizosphere microbial communities from Kellogg Biological Station, Michigan, USA - KBS S3-3L metaG | ecosystem: Host-associated > Plants > Roots > Rhizosphere ... | reverse complement strand
TCTTGAAGAAGCCGGGCGCCGAGAGGACGTTCGTCACGTGGTTGTTGGGGACGTGATAGTCGGACTTGATCTCGATATTCGGCTGCGTGCCTGCGGCGGCAGGGATGTTGTTGATGGTGCCGTTCGGCAGGAAGACGACGTCGTGCATGTTGTCGTCGATGGCGCTGTTCAGCGCGAAATCGGAGTCGAGGAAGTAGGTGGACTGCTCGAGGTAGCGGGTGTTGCCGACCATCGTCCAGTTCCAGACCGGCGGGGTCACGGACGTGTCGAGCCTGCCGGAGTAGATGGCGTACTGGCCGCGGCGGAGCGGCGCGGCCGGCGCACTGCCACTGACGAAGCTGAAGGCCATGCGCGTCGACTGCGTGATCGCGCGGGAGCGGACCGCGCGCAACGTGCTGTTGATCTCGCGCGTCGCGGCACGGATCTTGGCCTGCCGCGTGTAGTTCATGAAGGCGGGGATCGTGATCAGGGAGAGCACGCCGATGATCCCGACGACGACCATCATCTCCGCCAGCGAGTAGCCGCACTCCTCCCGCCGTCTCCGCAGTTGCAGCATCTTCATGGACACCTCCCTGGAGCGAGCCAGGTGCCATGGACCGCTCCCGCGTTCAAGTGACTGTCGAGGCGTTACTTAGCGAATCGCGATCGAAAACCGTCGGGGAGAACGTTCGCAAAACTGGTACGGAAAGTACCACAACGTGCAGGAGTGGTGTGAGTCCGAACGAACGGCACACCGGTATCATCCGCGCCATGCCGCCGTGGTTCCGGGAGCACCTGGCCTGCCCCGATTGTCTGGCTCCGCTCGTCTCGGAGGATGCGGGGACGGCGTGCGCCTGCGGGTTCGTCATCCCTGCCGGGGTGCCGCCCGATCTGCGGCCGCAGCATCCGGCGGAGCGGACGCTGCGGGTGCGGGTGGGGTCGGACGCGCACGACGGACTGGCGGCGACGCTGGTGGAGCGGCCGGCGATCACGTACTCCGGGCCGGCCGCGGTGCGCGACTCGTCGGAGCTGTTCTCAGCGGCGGCGCCGTGGCTGAAGCCAGGCGGGCGGCTGCTCGACCTCGGCTGCGGTCCTCGCGACCAGGCCGCTCCGGCGGCGCACTACGGGCTGGCTTACGCCGGCGTCGACTTCACCTCGGATCGGGCCGACCTTCGGGCGGACGCGCACGCAATCCCCTTCCGGGACGCGACGTTCGATGCGGTGCTCTCGTACGCCGTGTTCGAGCACCTGTACCACCCGCACCTGGCGGCGCGGGAGGTCGCGCGGGTGCTCAAGCCCGGCGGGGTGTTCTTCGGGGCGGTGTCGCTCGGCGAGCCATTCCACGACTCGTACTTTCACCACAGCGCACTCGGCCTGCTGAGCATCCTGGCCGATTCCGGGCTGCGGGCGGTGCGCCTCTGGTCGTCGTACGACACGCTCCATGCGCTCTCCACGATGGGACGCTATCCGAAGGTGCAACGGATGCTGATCGAGGCGGTCTACCGGTTCGGGACCGCATTCCCGTTCCTGGCGCCGCGGAAGTACTTCCGGTGGAGCGAACGCGAGAAGGCGGTCGACGCGCTGCACCGGGCCGCCAGCGTCTGCTTCGTCGTCGAAAGGACAGTGGAGAGGACAGTTGAGAAGGTGGTTCGCTGACGACTTGCGGCGGGGCGGGCGCGGCCATTCCCGACCGGAATCGCGGGTGGTCCAATAAGGTTATGAGGCCCGCCGCCCAGACCCGCACCGATTCGCCGTAACCTTTTGAGCAAGCGCGCGTCCAAGTCGAGGCGGGGGAAAGTCTTAGATGCCTGAATTCATCCTCAGAGTCGGAACACCCGAAGGAGACGTGGTCGAGCGTCCGGTCCGTGCCGCATCGCTGCGCGCGGCACGCGAGGAGATGGTCCGCCAGGGACTGCACGTCTTCGAGGTGAAGCGCGGCTCGCTGTCGGTGCGCGACTTCCTCCCGCGCCTCGGCAAAGTGATCTCGACGGAGCGCTTCCTCCTCTTCAACCAGGAGCTGCTGGCGTTGGTCCGGGCCGGCCTGCCGATCATCCAGTCGTTCGACATCATGCTGGAGCGCCAGAAGAACCTGCGTTTCCGCGAGGTGCTGGCCGAGGTGCGCGAGAAGCTGACCTCCGGCATCGCGCTGTCGGACGCGTTCGCCTCCTACGGCGACATGTTCCCGGCCATCTACTCGACCTCGATCCGCGCCGGCGAGCGCTCGGGTGACCTGGAAGGGGTGCTCAAGCGCTTCCTCCGCTACCAGAAGATGATCGTGAACCTGCGCAAGCGCGTGGTTGGAGCGATGGTCTACCCGGCCATCCTCATGGCCATGTCCGGCGGGATGATCTTCGTGATGATGACGTTCGTCATCCCGAAGTTCGCGGAGTTCTTCGCCGGCTTCGGCGCGGAGCTGCCGTGGTTCACGCAGCTCATGATCAACGTGGCCACGGGGCTGCGGAACAACCTCCTGCTGGTCCTCGGCGGCACGGTTGCCGCGGCATTCCTGATCCATCGATGGATCACCACGTCCGGCCGGATGGTCTGGGACCGGTTCAAGCTGCGCATCCCGCTGGTGGGAGGCGTGCTGCACCGCTTCGCGATCATGCAGTTCACGCAGTCGCTCGGGACACTGCTGCAGGGCGGCACGCCGATGGTGCCGTCGATCGAGATCGCCTCGCAGTCGGTGACGAACCAACTGGTCTCGACCAAGATCTACTCGGTCGTGCAGAACGTCCGCGAAGGCGAGCCGCTGTGGCGCTCGCTCGACTCCACGGGAGTGATCAGCGACCTGGCCATCGAGATGATCAAGGTCGGTGAATCGACGGGCGCACTGACGGAAATGCTCACGAATGTGAGCGAGTTCTACGACGAGGAAATCGAGGCCAGGCTCAGCCGCCTCGTGGCCGCCATCGAGCCGGTGATTCTCGTATTCATGGGCGGCGTCATCGGCGTCCTCCTTTACGCCTTCTACCTTCCGCTGTTCCGCCTCTCCAGCGTCGGGGCGCAGCAGTAACAGCAACCGCACCACAACCGGCAAAAACTATGGTCGCAGACCCGAATCGCACGCTCTACGCAAAGAATGCCGATCCGACCGGAGAGGCAGCCCGGGCCCGCCGTCTGGCGGAGCAGTACGGGTTCCCGTTCGTCGACCTGGAGCACTTCCAGGGCGACCATCAACTGTTCCGCGACATCCCGCTGGACCTGATGATCCGGTACCAGTTCCTGCCGGAGCACCGTGAGAACGGCCACATCACCATCGTGGTGGGCGACCCGACGGACGTGCTGCGGCTCGACGAGCTGGAGCTGCTGCTCGGCGCGCCGCTGGAAGTGAAGGTGGCCTCGCCGGCGGCCATCCGCGACAAGCTGCAGAAGTCGGAGTCGACGCAGCGCGTGCTCGACGAAGCCACGGAAGGCTTCCGCATGCAGCTCGTGGCGGAGAACGAGGACGGCGAAGAGACGCTGACCATCGACTCGATCACGGCGCAGGACTCCTCGCCGATCATCAAGCTGGTGGACTCGATCGTCTTCAACGCCATCCAGCGCCGGGCCTCGGACATTCACATCGAGACGCGCGACAACGAGGTGGTGGTCAAGTACCGCATCGACGGCGTGCTGTACGAGGCGCTCGACCCGATCGACAAGCGCCATCACTCCACGATCATCTCCCGCATCAAGATCATGTCGGAGCTGGACATCGCGGAGAAGCGCATCCCGCAGGACGGCCGCTTCAAGCTCCGCATCACCGGCCGGACCATCGACTTCCGCGTCTCGATCGTCCCCACCGCGCACGGCGAGGACTCCGTCATCCGAATCCTGGACAAGGAGTCGATGAGCAAGGAGTTCAAGAACCTGCGCCTGGACATCCTCGGCTTCGACCAGGCCATGCTGGCGCGCTTCCGCAAGTTCATCAAGGAGCCGTACGGGATGGTGCTGGTCACCGGTCCCACGGGCTCGGGCAAGACCACCACGCTCTACGCGGCACTCTCCGAAATTCAGTCGGCGGAAGACAAGATCATCACCATCGAGGATCCGGTCGAGTACCAGCTCCGTGGCATCACGCAGATCCCGGTCAACGAGAAGAAGGGCCTGACGTTCGCGCGCGGACTGCGCTCGATCCTGCGCCACGACCCCGACAAGATCATGGTCGGTGAGATCCGCGACGAGGAGACGGCGCAGATCGCCGTGCAGTCGGCGCTGACGGGCCACCTCGTCTTCACCACCGTCCACGCGAACAACGTCGTGGACGTGCTGGGGCGCTTCCTGAACATGAAGGTCGACCTGTACAACTTCGTGTCGGCACTGAACTGCGTACTGGCCCAGCGGCTGGTGCGCAAGATCTGCGACCACTGCAGGCGCGAGGTGACGTACTCGGACCGCGCGCTGGTCGACTCCGGGCTCGACCCGAACGACTATCGCGGCAAGATCTTTTTCGAAGGCGCGGGCTGCCTGGAGTGCAACGGCACCGGGTTCCATGGCCGGGCCGCGATCTCGGAACTTCTCGACCTCTCCGACCGTATTCGAGGCATGATTCTCGACCGTCGCCCCGCCGCGGAAATCAAGCGCGCCGCCAAGGAAGAAGGCATGACCTTCCTCCGCGAGTCGGCGCTCTTCAAAGTCATGGAGGGGCAGACCACCCTCCGTGAGATCAACAAGGTCACGTTCGTAGAGTAAGGAATTCATGGCGAGATCGTTTCCACCCGACGTCGTCGTCCTCGACACCGACGGCCTGATTCACGCGCGCTTCGGCCGCGGGAAGGCCAAGCCGCGCCTGGTGACGGCGAAGACGTACCGGCTCGCGCCGGACACGTTCACCGCGGGCGTGGTCACGCCGCAACTGACGAACGAGAGCGCGCTGGCCGAGGCGCTGCGGCGCCTGCGCATGGAGTCGGGGCGGTGGGACAAAGTCTCGCTGCTGCTGCCGGACTCCTGGTTCCGGATGAACATCGTCGACCTGCCGTCGCTCCCGGAGCGGGAGGCGGAGGCGCTCGAGGTGGTGCGCTGGAGTCTGAAGCGCACGCTGCCCATCCCGCCGGACCAGCTCCGCGTGTCGTACACGCTGCTCTCGCGCAACGCGCAGGGCGCGAAGGTGCTGGTCCTCAGCGCGCACGAGGCGACGCTGGCGGCGATCGAGAAGGTCTTCACCGCCGGCGGCTTTGACGCGGTGCTGATCGAGCCGGTCGGCCTGAACATCTGGAACGCCATCACGGTCCGGGAAGCCGACACCGCGGCGGACCGGCTCTTTCTCTACGTCCGTGACACCGACTTCACCACCGCGGTGTTCCGCGGGGCGCAGCCGCTCTTCATCCGCTCGCGGAACCTGAGCAGCGCCCGCACGGTCGAGCAGGAGATCCGCCTCTCGGCGAACTACCTGCGCGACACGCTGGCCGTGGAGACGTTCGCGAACTGCTTCGTCGCCGGCGCGCGCTCGGAAGCGGTCAACGACACCCTCGCCTCTGAATTCAATACGCAGGTGCGGACGGTCTCCCTCGGCGACTACGCCGAAGATCTCCCCATGGATCTCTCCGGCCTCGACGCCGAGCTGACCGCCTGCACAGGAGTTTTCACCGGGTGAAGCCGATCCATCTCAATCTCGCCTCCCGTCCCTACCGGGACTACCGGCCGGTGTACGCGGCGGTGGTCCTGATGTCGTTGCTGACGGCGTTCCTGATGCTGAACAACATCGACACGTACTACCGCTACATCCACGAGACCCGGAACACGCGCGCGAAGATCGCCAGCATCGAGGCCCAGGCGCAGCGCGAGCGGGAGCTGCAGCAGAACGTGGAACAGCGCATGAAGAGCATCGACGTCGGCCGGCTCGATGCGCAGACGAAGTTCATCAACGCCAAGCTGGCCGAGCGCGCCTTCTCCTGGAGCACGCTGCTCGACGAGCTGGAGTCGGTGCTCACCGATGACGTACGCCTGCTCACGGTCACGCCGAACTTCAACAAGGACGGCCGGATCGAGCTGTCGCTGCAGTTCGAGTCGAAGAGCTCGGACGGCATGATCACCACCATCAACCGGATGAACGCCGACCCGCAGTTCATGGAGCCGTTCCCGAGCAGCGAGTCGGCGACCGAGGACGGCCACTACCGGTTCGAGCTCTCGGTGCGGTACATGCCGCCGCCGGTGAAGACGCCGGGCGTGGAGCTGACGGCGGTGCGCTCGACGCGGGCTCGCGGAGGCGCACGATGATCTGGCGCGAGAAGCGGAACCTGCTGCTCCTCCTCGGCGTGCTGCTGGCCGCCAACACCATGTTCTTCTTCACCTACCGGGTGCAGTACCAGAGCCGTCTCGACGCGCTCGACGCCCGGCTGGACGAAGTGCAGCGCGACCTCGACTCGGCCCACAACGCCCGTATCCAGACCGAGCGGACCATCCAGGGCTATAAGAAGGTGGAAGGCGACATCGCCGAGGTCTTCGACCAGCACTGGTCGACCGAGCGGCGGCGCCTGACGCTGATGATCGCCGAGGTGAAGCGCCTGGCCGTGGCCAGCAGCCTCATTCCGGCGTCATACTCGTTCGAGAAAGGCACCTCCAAGGCGGTCACCACCGGCAAGCGCGCGAAAGAGGTCGTCGGTGCCAGCGAGGTCGGCGTGGCCTTCACGGTCAAGGGCTCGTACGAGCAGGCCCGGCGCCTGATCAACCTCCTCGAGCTCTCCCGCCAGTTCGTGATCATCGACGCCATCGGCCTGGCGGCCGGCGAAGGCGACACGCTCACCCTCAACCTGCACCTGAAGACGATCTTCCGCGACGATCCCGACAACGACTTGGACGCCGCGGGCAAAACGCTGTGATGGACCGGATGAACTGGAAAACCTGGACTGCCGTGGGCCTGCTGCTGATCGCGGTGTACGCGATCTACACCTTCGCCTCGCCGGAGCACTCCGGCGACGCCTCGGGCTCGCCGGCCGCGACTCCCGTGGCCGTGGCCACGCCGCACAAACGCGGGGCGGTGGAAACGCCCGCGCCGACGCCCGGCGTCGAGCCGGTGCGGCTCGACCTGCTCGAAGCGGAGAGCGGCAGCTACAAGAGCGACCGGAACCTGTTCGCCTACAAGGCTCCTCCTCCCCCGCCGCCGCCTCCGCCGGCGCCGGCGCCCGCTCCTCCTCCGGACCAGGACAAGGACGGCGTGCCCGACTTCCGCGACAACTGTCCGGCCATCCCGAACCCGGGCCAGCAGGACATCGATCACAACGGCGTCGGGACGGCGTGCGAAACAGGCGTCGAGACTCCGCCGCCGCCGCCCAAGCCGCAGCCGCCGCAATTCACGTGGAAGTTCATCGGCATGTTCGGCCGTCCGCAAAGCCCGCTGGCGACGTTCACGCGCGAAGGTGAGATCGTCAACGCGCGCGTCGGCGACGTCATCGAAGGGAAGTTCATCCTGCGCCGCATCGGAATCGAGTCGGCGGAGATTGGCTTCGTCGGTTTCCCGCCGGACGTCACGCAGCGCGTGCCGCTCGGGAGCCAGTGACGTTTTCACAGCTCGAACGTCACACCATCAGAAAGCAAGTCAGGACTGACGACATGAATCGATTCAAGGAAATTGCGGCGACTCTGCTGATCTCGATGACCCTCTTCTCGTGCGCGAGCTATCACGCCTACGAGCGGGCGCAGGCAGCGGAAGTCTCCAAGGACTGGGACGTGGCGGTCCAGCAGTACGAGAAGGCGCTGGAGATCGCGCCGGACAACAGCCAGTACCGTCTCGGTCTCGATCGCGCGCGCCGTGAGTCGTCGCGGATGCACTTCGAAAAGGGCAAGACCCTGCGTGCCGCCGCGAACACCGCCACCGGTGCCGAACAGCTCCGGCTGATGCAGATGGCCGCGGCCGAATTCGAGATCACGGTGAAGCTCGACTCGACGAACCAGTACGCGGCCGTGGAGATGATCAAGGCCGTGGAGATGATCAATACGATCAACCGCGCCGCCTCCGAGTCGCTGTCCATCGACGAGATCAAGAAGCGCGCGCAATCGGCGATCACGAAGGCGCAGCCGCCGCAGCTCAACCCCGCCTCGAACGAGCCGATCTCGCTGACGTTCTCCCGCGACACGCCGGTCAAGGACATCTACCGCGCGCTCGGCAATGCATTCGGCATCAACGTGCTCTTCGACCAGGCCGTCAAGGACGACCGCATCACCATCGAGCTGCGCGACGTCACGGCGCAGCAGGCGCTCGAGCGCGTCATGCAGGCCGCCAATCACTTCTACAAGGTCCTGGACGAGAAGACCATCATCGTGGTCCCGGACAACCCGCAGGCGCGGCGCGACTACGAGGACCTGGTGATCCGTACGTTCTACCTCTCGAACGGCGACGCCGAGCAGGTCACGAACGTGGTGCGGACGATGATCGAGGCACGCAACGTCTTCCCGCTGAAGGCGCTCAACGCCATCACCATCCGCGACACGGCCGACAAGGTCCGCATCGCGGAGAAGATCATCGAGGCGAACGACAAGGCCCGCGCCGAGGTGGTGGTGCAGGTGGAGCTCGTGCAGCTCGACCTCAACCGCATCCGTGAGATCGGCCTCGCCATCTCCGGCTTCCCGAACGCGCAGGGCTCCAGCTCTTCGGCCACGGCCACGCCGTTCAACGGCGACAAGGCCTTCACCGGCGGCTCGCTCAACGACATCGCCAAGGTGGTCGGCAGCCTCAACGACCTCCGCGCCAACCTGAACTTCGCCATCCCCACCGCTACCTACTCGCTGCTGAAGACGTACGGCAACAGCGAGCTGCTGGCGAATCCCGAGCTGCGCATCTCCGAGGGGGAGAAGGCCACGCTGCACATCGGCCAGCGCGTCCCGGTGCCGGTCACGACCATCTCCGGCTACAACCCGGGGACGACCTCGGCCAACAACGGCAACCTGACCGTCCCCTACACGTCGTTCCAGTACCAGGACGTCGGCATCAAGGTGGCGATGGAGCCGCGCGTGCACCACAACCGCGAGGTGACGCTGAAGCTGACGGTGGAGGTCTCGAACCAGGGCGCCTCGGTGAAGTTCGCCGGGCAGGAGCAGCCGACGTTCGCCACGCGCACGATCGAGTCGACCATTCGCCTCAAGGACGGAGAGACGAACTTCCTGGCCGGCCTGATCCAGACGAACAAGATCAACAGCTCCTCGAAGACGCCGCTCCTCGGCGACCTGCCGCTGATCGGCCGCCTGTTCACGAACGAGCACAACGAGCAGTCGCGCACCGACCTGGTGCTGACCATGACCCCGCACATCATCCGCGTCCCGGACATCACCGAGGAAGACCTCGCGCCGATGTGGGTGGGCACGGGCAACAACCTGACGTTCCGCGGTGTCTCGCCGCGCATCGAGTCGCAGGCCGGCGGCGGCGATCCGTTCACCCCGGCGGCACGCCCGCAGCAGTTCAACGGCGCGCAGCTCTCCAGCGACGGTGAGCCGGGCAACTACATCGTTCCCGACAACACGTCGCAGACCGACACGGCGCCGGCTCAGCCGCAGCCGGGCATGCCGTCGAACCCGTTCGCACCGCCGCCGCCGAACCAGCCGCCGTCGAACAACCCGCCGGACGCGAACCAGTCCAGCAGCCTCTCCACGCAGCCGACCAACCCCGCCACCAGCACGGCGTTCAAGACGAGCGTCGTGGCTTCGACGGGCGTGACCGCAAAGCCGGCCGCCGCCGCGGCGACGATGCTGGCCACGGTCGATCCCGACACGGCCGCGCTGCGGCTCGCGCCGCGCATCGCGCCGCAGCCCTCCACCCTCTCGATCGGCCCCGGCCAGTCGAAGGTGTGGGAAGTGATCGGGATGGATCTCGACAATCTCACCGCGACGGAGCTGGTGTTCCACTTCAGCCCCTCGTCTCTCATGGTGAACGACGTCAGCCTCGGTGCCGCGATCGCCATCAACCCCGCCATGCCTCCGTCGGTGAACATCGACCGCACCGCCGGCACGATCACGGTCCGCAGCACGGACGGCAAGCCGCTGAGCTTCACGGGCGGTGGCGAGGTGCTGGCCATCCGCGTCAGCGGCGGCCAGCCGGGCGAGACGTTCCTGGTGATGGATAACCCAGACCTCCACACGGACCGCGGCCAGAGCATCGTCGCCGCCGTCGCCGGTGGGAGGGCGCGAGTCGAGTAACACCATGATGCGCATCCACCATCATTCCGGCCGGCATTCCGGGAACCGCCGTCTCCGCGCCGGGTTCACGATTGCGGAGCTGATCACCGTAGTCGCCATCATCGCCATCCTGGCGGCGGTGGCGATGCCGGTGGCGCGCTTCGGCATCCGGCGGCAGAAGGAGATCGAGCTCCGCGACCGCCTGCGCAAGCTGACGGACGCAATCGACCGGTATCACGAGCTCATGACCGCTCCGCAGGTGCAGCAGCCTGGGCAGAATCAGCCGCTGAACCGGCCGGCGCAGATGCAGGCGCTCGGCTCGGAAGGCTATCCAAAGGATCTCGACGAGCTGCTGAAGGGCGTGAAGATGGCGGACGGGAAGACGGTGCGGCTCATCCGCGACCGCGACCTGATCGATCCGATGACCGGCCGCAAGGAGTGGATCACCCTCTCCACGACCGACGACCCCGATACGTCGATGACCGACGGCAACAACGTGTTCGAGCTGCACTCCACGTCCAGGGCCATGTCCCTGGACGGCAAGACGCATTACAACGAATGGTAGACCCGACGATGAACGAGGAACGAGCGACGATGACCGACTCACTGTCCCAGCGGGGACCTACCCTGATGGCCCGGATGCGCCGTCATCGTTCCGGCGAGCGCGGGTTCACGCTCATCGAGCTCCTCGTGGTGGTCACGATCATCGGCATCCTGGCCGGCGTGGCGGTGGTCAACGTCCGCTTTGCACAACGCAAGGCGCGCGAGTCGGCGCTCCGCGAGAACCTGTTCGAGATGCGCAAGGCCATCGACAACTTCTACGCCGACAAGCAGCACTACCCCTCCTCGCTCGAGGAGCTGGTGCCGAACTACATCCGGCGCATCCCCAAGGATCCGATGACGGACAAGCAGGACTGGCAGCCGGTCATGGAAGACCCGCTCAGCCTCGATCCCGATCAGCCGCCGGCGGAGACCGATCCGCAGGCCACCGGGGGACAGCCGGGCGTCTCGGACGTGAAGAGCTCGGCCAAGGGCACCACGCTGGACAATGTCCCGTATTCAGATCTCTAGCCGGCAGGAGGGGTTCACCCTCGCTGCGCTGCTGGTGATCCTGACGATCATCAGCATCATCGTCGCCTACACGGTGCCGGCGCAGTGGTCGCTGGTCATGAAGCGCGACCGCGACCGGCAGACGATCTTCTACATGAAGCAGTACGCCCGCGCAGTGCTGGAATGGCAGACGAAGCACGCCAACACCTCGCCGATCAGCCTCGACCAGCTCCAGGAAGCGCGCAAGCCGCGCCTGCTGCGCGGCGTCAAGAAGTGGCCCTGCCCCCTGACCGGCAGCGACGAGGACTGGATCCTGGTGCCGCCGCAGGCGGTGATGCCGGCCGGCGTCACGCCGCCGCTGCCGAACCAGCCGCCTCCGCAGCCGGGGATGCCCGGCCAGCCGACGAAGCTGAACAAGGAGCTGTCGCCAAAGGACTACGTCGGCGTCTTCGTCGCGGTCCGGCCGAACGCCAGCGGGAAAAGCTTCATCGCGCTCAAAGGCGCCGAGGACTACAGCGAGTGGGTCTACACCATCGACGACCTGCGCGCCGAGATCGCCGCGCGCCAGGCGGCGCTGTCACCCCCCGTGCAGTAGCGGCGGCAGCGCCGGCGTTCGCGCACGGGCAGGCTACAATCCCCGCCGAATGAGCCGCCAGACGCCTCCCTGTTTCAAGACCACCCTTCCTTCCGGCCTGACGGTGCTGGTGGAGACGCTCCCCTACGTCCGGTCCGTGGCGCTCGGCTACTACCTGCGCAGCGGCTCGGCGGTGGAGTCGGAGGAGCACGGCGGGGCCTCGCATTTCCTGGAGCACCTGGTGTTCAAGGGAACGGAGCGGCGCAACACCCAGGAGATCGCGCAGGTGATCGACATCCTCGGCGGCGACGTCGATGCGTTCACCGGCAAGGAGTACACCTCCTTCTACGCGCACGTGCTCGACGAGCAGCTCGACACCGCGCTCGACCTGCTCACCGAGATCGTGACCTCTCCCCGCTTCACGCCGGACGACGTGGAGATGGAGCGCGGGGTGATCCTCGAAGAGATCAAGATGGTCGAGGACACGCCGGACGACCTGGTGCACGAGATCTTCGTCACGGCGTTCTGGCCGGACCATCCGCTCGGACGGCCGATCCTCGGCACCGAGGAGACGATCGGCCGCCTGCAGCGCGAGAAGATCATCGAGCACTACGAGGAGACGTTCCAGCCGTCGAACGTGATCTTCGCCGCGTCCGGCAATGTGAAGCCGGAGGACGTGCTGCCGTTCCTCGAGAAGCACTTCCCGGTCACCGACCGTCCGCCGTTCCGCCGCGAGTGGAACGCTCCCACGCCCAGCCAGCACGTGATCCTGCGCGAGAAACGGGAGCTGGAACAGGTGCACCTCTGCCTTGGCTCGCGCGGCTTCCCGCAGCAGGGACACGAGCGTTACGCCGCGGCCATCTTCAACGCGGTCCTCGGCGGCGGGATGTCCTCGCGGCTCTTCCAGCGCATCCGCGAGCAGGAGGGGCTGGTCTACTCCATCGCCTCGTACCACAACGGCTATCTGCACGGCGGCTACGAGGCCATCTACGCCGCGTGCATGCCGAAGAACGTGAAGCGCGTGCTGGACTCGACGCTCGCCGAGATGCGGAAGATCAAGACCGACGGCGCCACCGCCGACGAGCTCGCGTCGGCGAAGCTGCACCTGAAGGGCTCGATCCTGCTGTCGCTGGAGTCGACCACCAGCCGCATGTCCGGCATCGCCCGCCAGGAGTATTACTTCGGCCGGCAGTACAGCTCGGACGAGATCATCGCGGCCATCGACGGCGTCACGCTCGACGACATCCGCAACATCGCCGCGACCGTCGTCGATCCGGAGTCCCTCTCGCT
>Ga0070687_100000503_pt1 | contig 13083 bp, 12 predicted proteins | sample KBSS33LmetaG_FD_64678 | JGI IMG/M metagenome (GOLD analysis project Ga0070687, IMG submission 64678) | Switchgrass rhizosphere microbial communities from Kellogg Biological Station, Michigan, USA - KBS S3-3L metaG | ecosystem: Host-associated > Plants > Roots > Rhizosphere ... | reverse complement strand
AGGGCTTTTTGAGAAGAGTGCTCTACTGTTTTTTCAGGTAGAACGCTCATCTCAAAACTCCCGGAGGGAGTTTTGAGATGCGTTCTAGCCGCTCCCGCGCGAAGCGCGGGTTTGCGGCTACTTTTTTGGACCTCAGTCCTGGGAGCCGGGGCGACCGTGTGCCCGCTTCATGGCTGCGTGCGTAACGAGCTGCTCGGGACGATCGGCGGCGACGGCGGCACCACCGCGCCCCCCCGGTTCGCGCCACCCACGCTGGTCGCGGCGCTTTCGGACGCGAACGCCATCGACGAGGACCCCACGTTCACCGGGGATCTCGTGGAGCTGTTCTTCATGTCGAACCGCGCCGGCAGCCGCGACATCTGGACGTCGCGGCGCGCATCGTCGGGGGATCCCTGGCAGGCGCCGACCCGCGTCACGGAGCTCGACACGACGGATTCGGACTGGGCGCCCGCGGTGTCGCTGGACGGCCTGCGCATCTGGTTCGCGAGCGATCGCGCCTCCGTCGGACGCGGCCAGATCTGGCACGCGTCGCGCGCCAGCCGCGCCGCCGCCTGGGACCCTCCGACGCCCGTGGCCGAGCTGGCCAGCGGCAGCGTGGACTTCGCCCCCGCCGTCGACGCGACGGAGACGATCCTGTACCTGAGCTCGGACCGCGCGAACGCCGCCGCCACGGCGGGCGGCGCCGACTTCGACCTCTACGCCTCGACGCGCGCGGCGGCGACCGACGCCTGGTCCTGGCCGGCGCCGCTGGCTGGCATCAACAGCGACAGCGACGAATACGACCCCTTCGTGGCGCAGGGCGGCCTGATCGTGTTTTTTACATCGATGCGTTCGGGCGCTGGCGACATCTACTGGTCGTCGCGCCGCTCGCTGGGCGAGGCGTTCGCGACGCCGGTTCCGCTCGCCGATCTCAATTCGAACGAGTACGACTCGGACTCGACCCTGTCGCCCGATCTCGGTTACATGATGTTTTCGTCCACCCGGTCCGGGAACGCGGAGATCTACGAGACCACGGCGCTGCGCTGACGCGCGCAATCACGAAAAGAAAACGCGGTCGGCCGTGATTGATCATCCCCTCCTCGCGCAACGATAGACGTAGTGGGACGTGCATATCATCTCCTGGTCCTGGCCTCGGCCGTGGCGGCGGGCCTGACCGGGGCCTGCGGCGGCTCCGAGTCGACGGGCTCGCCCGGCAGCGCCGGATCGAAGGCGGCGGCGGGGACGGCGGGGACGACCGGCGCCGCCGGCACCACCGGCGCCGCGGGAAGCGCGGCGGGCGATGGGGGCACCACGGGCACCGCTGGCTCGGCGGGCGCTGGCGCGACCGGCACGGCGGGCGCCGGCGGAACGACCGGAGCGGCCGGCCGGGGCGGCACCGGCGGCACGGCCGGCGGCGCGGGCAACGGTGGATCAGCGGGCGGTGCCGCGGGGCGCGGTGGGACGACTGGCGCCGCGGGAGCCGGTGGCCAAGGTGGCCAAGGTGGCCAAGGTGGATCGTCAGGACGCGGCGGCACCACAGGGACGGCGGGCGGCGGCGGAATGGGCGGAGGCGCAGGACGCGGCGGCGCCACCGGGACCGGCGGCGGCGGCACGACGGGAACCGCCGGCACGACGGGCGGCGGCGGCGCGGCTGCCCTGCCCTTCAGCTATTACATCGGCGCCGACATCACCAACGTCGAGACGCAGGCCGACACCTCGCGCGCCAGCCTTCTCACGCTGATGAAGGCGCACGGGTTCAACTACGTCCGCCTGCGCACGTTCGTCGATCCGAAGGCGGCCGACGGCTACGACAAGACCAACGGCACTGACGACATTGCTCATACCGTCGCGTTCGGCAAGCAGGTGAAGGACGCGGGGATGGGCCTCTTGGTCGACTTCCACTACAGCGACAACTGGGCGGACCCCGGCAAGCAGTGCGTCCCCGTCGCGTGGCAGGGGTTCACGACGATCGCGCAGATGGCGACGGCCGTTCACGACTACACGCAGGACGCGATCACGAAGCTGATCGCCGGCGGCGCGCGGCCCGACATGGTGCAGATCGGAAACGAGAGCACGCCGGGCATCCTCATCCACCTCTGCGACAGCGCGGGTCACCCGCTGGCCGGCACCGCCGGATACAACGCGGTCAACGGCGCGCTCTACCTCTACTCCTCGACCGACGGCGGCGCGCCACCCGCCGGCGGACCGCCCGCGGGCGGCTGGGCGAACCTCGGCATGCTGCTCGCCGCCGGCGTGAAGGGCGTCAAGGACGTCGACACCGGCATCGTGATCTCGCTGCACCTCGATCGCGGCAACGATCTCGCGTCCAGCCGGAACTACATCATGAACGCGATGTCGCGGGGCGTGGCGTTCGATGTCTTCGGCGAGTCCTGCTACACGAACACGCAGGGCCAGCCGTCCGACTGGACGAACACGTTCACGTCGCTCGCCACGCAGTTCCCGAACCTGAAGTTCATGATCGCCGAGTACAGCGGCTCGCAGCGCGCCGCCAACGACGTCATGTGGAACATGCCCAACAACCGCGGCCTCGGCACCTTCAACTGGCAGCCGAGCACCCTCTGGACGCGATCGGGAAGCACGTGGACCGCGGGGACCGACATGGCCATCTACGATCAAATGAAGATCGACTACGCCAGCCGCCTATGAAAAGGGAGCGCACGATGAAACGAATCACTATCCTCGCCCTCGCCGCCGCTGTCGCCGGCTGCACGGGATCGTCCAGCACGAGTGACACGGGCGCGGCGGGCAGCGGTGGCGGCACCTCGGGCAGCATCGGATCGGCGGGCACCTCCGGCAGCGCGGGGACGACCGGCTCCGCCGGGACCATCGGCGACAGCCCGGGCACCGCGGGGACGTCCGCGACGGGCACCGCCGGCACCGTCGGCAGCGCCGGGACGAGCGGCACGGCCGGCACCAGCGGAACCGCCGGCACCGTCGGCGCTGCGGGCACGGGCGGCACCGCCGGGAGCGCCGGAACAGTCGGCACCGCGGGCCAGGGTGGATCGTCAGGACGTGGCGGCATCACCGGCACCGCGGGTGCGGGCGGACGCGGCGGCACGACCGGAACAGCCGGACGCGGCGGCACGACCGGAAACGCGGGCACCGGCGGCGGCAGCGCCGCGGGCACGACCGGCACCGGCGTCAACACGCTGCCCTTCAGCTTCTTCATCGGCGCCGACGTGACCGACCAGGAGACGCAGTCCGCCACCATGCGGTCCACTCTGCTGACGATCATGAAGTCGCACGGGTTCAACTACATCCGGCTGCGCACGTTCGTCGATCCGAAGGCCTCCGACGGCTACGACAAGAACAACGGGTACGACGACGTCGCGCACACGCTCTCGTTCGCCAAGCAGATCAAGGACGCCGGCATGGGGTTCCTGCTCGACTTCCACTACAGCGACAACTGGGCCGACCCGGGCAAGCAGTGCGTCCCCGTGCCCTGGTACGGCGCCACGACCATCACGGCGCTGGCCACCCTCGTCCACGACTACACCAAGGACGCCATCCAGCAGTTGGTCGCCGGCGGCGCGCGCCCCGACATGGTGCAGATCGGAAACGAGATCACGCCCGGCATGCTGATCCATCGGTGCGACAGCGGCGGCCAGCCGATCTCGGGAATGAACAACCCGGTCACCGGGTCCATCTCGAATTGGGCCAACCTCGGCACGCTGCTCAAGGCCGGCATCGCCGGCGTGCGCGAGGTCGACCCGACGATCATCATCTCGATGCACATCGATCGCGGCAACGACCTCAACTCCAGCCGCAGCTTCATCACCAACGCCACCAACCAGGGCGTCTCGTTCGACGTGTTCGGCGAGTCCTGCTACACGGCCTACCAGGGTCAGCCGTCGGCGTGGATGAACACGTTCACGATGCTCGCCAGCATGTTCCCCAACATGAAGTTCATGATCGCGGAGTACGGCCCGGAACAGAAGGCGGCCAACGACATCATCTTCAACCTGCCGAACAACCGCGGCGTCGGGACGTTCAACTGGGAACCGACCACGCAGGGCGCCTGGAACACGGGCCACAACCTTTTCGTCCGCTCGGGTACCACGTACAACACGACCGCCGACGTCGCGCTGTACGATCAGATGAAGATCGACTACGCGTCGCGGCTCTGAACCCATAAATCACAAGACCCAGGTGCCCGACGCCGGGCCCCACGGGATCGCGACGCGCCCGAAGGACCCGGCGTCGAACCAGATCGTCCCCTCCAGCTGGAAGGGGATCGTGAAGCTCGGCGCGCGGCCCTGCTGCAGGTCGTTGACCGCCTGCTGGGCCAGCTGGCGCATCACGCGCAGGATCTGGGAGGGCGACAACGAGAAGCGCGCGACGACCTCGATCTCGCTCGCCGCGGCGACGGTCGGCGCCGTGAACGATGGCGGCTGGCCCGCCGCGGCCGCGAGGCCGTTCGACACCAGCAGGTCGATCGAAGCGTTCGCGAAATCGGACAGCGATTTCACGTCGCGCGAGGAAGCCTGACAGGCGGTCGCCGGATCCTGGGCCGCGCAGGTCCCCGGACCGCCGGGGCAGAGTTGCACGCAGGTGGCGCCGGTCGTCTGGTTGGCGGCGCCCGGATAGACGGTGATCGCCGCCAGCATGGTCGCGAGCGGCAGCGGGAGCTCGTTGGGGTTCGAAATCCGCATGCGTGTGTCGAACGCGATCGCCAGGGCATCGGGCGACGGGCGCGCGCCGAACAGCGACTGACAGAGGAACGCGGCGCCGCCCAGCGGGACCGACACCACCTCCGGGCAGTAGTAGGCGGCCAGCGCCTGCCGCGACGGCGTGCTGACCAGCGTCGCGCCCGCGAAAGTCACCGACGGCGGCTTGATGCCGGGACCCAGCCCGCCCAGATTCGACAGCGGCACGCACGCAGCGGCCGCGACCCCAATAAAAAAAATGCCGAGCAGCGTTTTCACTGCCCGGCAGCTTAACCTCATTTACCCGTCCTCGTCCTCGTCCTCGTCCTCGACGAGGACGAGGACGGGTTAAGAAATATCTAACGCCGTGAGCGGACCGACCGGCGAGCGCGGAACAGCGCGAGCGCCGTGAACAGGCCCATCAGCAACAGCGTCGCGGCGCCGGGCCGGCCGCCAGCCGAACAGCCGCCGCCGTAGAAGCAGACCGGCTGCGTCTGCGCCTGGCAGGTCCCGCCGCTCCCGCCGGACGACGAACAGTTTCGACTCTTGCACTCGAAGTTGTCGGCGCAGGCGCCGCCGTTTTCCTGCTCCACGACGCAGGTGTCGTCCGTCATGTTGCTGCCGTCCCGCGGATCGCAGAACAGGTCCTGCGCGCAGTGGGCACCGCTGGCGCAGGATCCGCCCACCGCCACGCCGGCCACGCACGTTCCGGCGCCGCCGCCCGAGGGAACCTGGCAGACGCTGTCGATGCACTCGAAGTCGTTCTGGCAGGTGCCGCCGGCGGCCACCAGCGGCGTCGCGAACGTGGAGTCGCACTCGGGAAGCCCGGCGAGGTTGGTGATCGTCGTCAGCTTCGAGCAGGTCGCCGCCCGGAGCGCGGCGAGGCAGGCGTCGACCTTCATCTGGTCGTACTTCGACCGGCCCGCGTTCTCCGAGCTCTGCATGTTCTGCAGCTGGTTTCGGAAGTTCGTCGCGGTCTTGGTCTCGCACTCCGCCTCGGTGGTCCCGGCGGCCATGTTGTTCGCCAGCTGCTCCATCGTGCAGCAGTCGTACGCCTTGGTGCAGATCTCCTTGGCGAAGTCCGTCGCGGTCTTCTCGATCGGGATGCCGCTGACCCCGCCGCAACCCAGGACAGCCACCGTCAGGATGAAAGAGCCCGTCAGAAATGTGTTCCGCTTCGTGATGTTCATGGAGACCGCTGAGGTGCAAATCCCGCCCCAGCCGCGAAGGCCGCGGAAATCCTGGGGTCCAGGTCACGCCGGCCGTCAGCGTTTCGCCAAAGTGTTCAGTCTTTGACGGTCGCCTTGCGGAACACTTTTTCGGGATCGAGTCCCAGGCGCTTGACCGTCTCCTGGTCCGCGATGCCGGTGGCCGGGAGATCCTCCGCCCGCTGGAAACGCCTGATCCCCTCGCGCGTCGAGGACTGCGAGCTCCCCGCGCCCTCCTTCAGGAACCCGCGTTCGGCGAGCTTGTCGCGAATGTCGTTGTCGGCGCCGGGCGCGAGCAACGCCTCCGGCCGGGTGGCGACCGGAATCTCCTCGGGATGCCCGGGGTGAAGGTTCGGGTTGGTGCCCGCGCCCGGCTCGGGCGCCTTCTTCTTCCCGGAGGCCTGCTTGTCCGGTTCCTTCGTCTCGCCGCTGTCGGTGGACTTGGTGTGGGCGCACGACGCGCCCAGCGCCAGCGACAGGATCACGGCGACGGGCCACCCGGGCCTCACGTCTTGCCTCCTTTTTCGCCGTCCGTCGGCTGCGCCTTCGGCGGCCCCTGGTCCTTGTCGAGCGCCTTCTTCACCTGCTCGACCTTCCCCTGCTGCTTCTCGGCGGTCCGGGGCGGCAGGTGCGTGAAGCCCGACGAGATGCCCTCCACGAACGCGTTGCGGACCACACCCAGCACCGTCGTCCACAGCTGGATGTCCGGGCTGTCGAGGCGGCCCTTGATCGGAATGACCGTGACAACGGCGTTGCGCCCTGGAACGCGATCCGAGAACAGATCGAGACCCTCGTCCGCAATCCAGGCCTTGAGGCGGTTGCCGAAATTGTCTTCGGTCGGGCGGACCTCGACGTTCTTCAGCACCGGCTTGACGCCCCCGGTGATGAGGCCGCCCGTCGCCTTGAACTCGGCGAACAGGTCCAGCGTCCCCTCCGGGGTCTGCAGCTTTGTCTTCGGCTCGATCAAGTCGAACAGCTCCGCGACCTTCCACCCCCGCAGGCTGACCTCGCCCGCGAAATCCTGCTTTTTCGCGAACGGATCGGCCGACACGAACATCGTCAGGTCACCGCTGCGTCCCAGCTTGGCGCTGGCGTTCAGCGTGACGGGTCGGCCGTGCGCCAGCGCCACGCGGGTCGCGATGTTCTCGACCGCCAACTCGAGGTCGTGAACCCAGATCTCCGGATGGCGAGGCGCGCCGAGATCGCGATAGAGGAGCTCGCCATCGCGCACCTCGACGCGGGTCAGGCGGCCGGGCAGCAGGTGCTCCAGCGTGCGGCGCAGGTCGGGGGCCTTCTCCTTGGCTTCCTCTTTCTTCTGCTTGCCGCGGTTGTTGATCACGATCTTCGGCTCGTCGATGCGCGCCCGCGCCGCCAGCCGCGCGTGAAGCAGCTCGCGCCAATCGACGGTGACCTTCACGCGCTCGGCGTAGAACAGGGGATGCTTCCAGTCGCCGCCGGGGTGCTCGACGATCTTCACGCGGGTGATCTGGTATCCGGGCGGGAACACCGTCACGTGCACGTCGCGCAGATCGCCGCGAATCCCTGGCGTCTCGGACAGCGTCTTGCGCGTGAAGTGCGTGGCCACCGGATCGAGGACGATCCGGATCACGACCAGCAGCGCGACGACGATCGCCCCCGCGATCGCCAGGCGCCGCAACCAACGTGGCGGATGGAATCTCGATCTCAATGGTGCGTCTCCGATCCCGCCGCTTCGGGCGGGATGCCGCCCTTCGAACGGGCCGCGGCGGCGGCGCTGTCCGCCGCTCCCGTCGGCACCGCGCTCGGCCGTTCGCTCCGGGGCGGCGGGGCCTGACCGGGAGCGCGGGCACCGCTCGCCTTTCCTTCGGGGGACGCGGCCTCGATGATGGCGTTGATCTCACCGCCGATCAGAAAGATGAAGCCGCTGATGTAGAACCACGTCATCAGCACGATCACGCCGCCGATGGAACCGTAGGTGACGTTGTAGCTGCCGAAGTGGGCCACGTACTGCGCGAAGCCCCAGGTCGAGATCAGCCACATCAGCGTGCCGATGACCGATCCCGGCGTGATGAACTTGAACTTCTGCTTCACATCCGGAAGCAGCCAGTACGCGAGCGCCGCGCACAGCATGATCACCAGGGCGGTGACCGGCCAGCGCATCCAGCGCCACATCATCACGTACTCGGCGCCGATGCCGATGCGGCCCGCCAGCCAGAATCCCGCCGCGCCGCCCGCGGTGATGGCCGCGATGGCGACGAGGGTCAGCACCGCGCCGCCCATCGTCATCCCGAAGGCGACCAGCTCGGTGCGCCACCACTTGCGCGATTCCTTGACGTCGTAGGCGAGGTTCATCGTCTTGCGCAGGGCATCGACCCCGCGCGACGCCGAATAGATCGTCGTGAGCAACCCGAGTGTCAGCAGCCGCGGCCGCGGCGTCCCCACCAGCTCGCGCAGGTGCGTCTCGATCAACCCGACCGCCTGCCCGGGCAGGATGGCGTGGGCCCGCGCCAACACCAGGTCCACCGAGCGGTGCACGTAAGGGATGAAGGCGGTCAGCGTCGCGAGGAAGAACAGAAAGGGAAACAGGGAAAACAGGAAGTAGTAACTGAGCGACGCGGCGCAGTCGGCGACGGAGTCATTTTCGTACTCCTCGTAAAGGCGCTTGCCGAACGCCTTCAGACTCATCCGACCGCCGCCCGGAAACCTCAAGAGTTACAACCCCGCCGGTGAAATTAAGAACGGATACGTCCGAAGTGAACGCACAACCGTAGCTCAAGCAAAAATGCTCCCGGCATCTCCGGGTGCGCTGCCGCTTCCGCTGGCGTTTTGCGCACCCAATATTGAAGAGTGCTTGACCAAGTTCGTAGCTGCCGTGCCCACCGGTCACACCGATCGGGCGCGGGACCGGGAGCTTCTCGCGCGCGTCGCCCAGGGCGACATCGCCGCGCTGAGGGCCATCTACGATCAGCACGCGTCGCGGGCCATCACGATCGCGTTTCGAATTCTCCGCAACCGGGAAGAGGCGGAAGACATCGTTCAGGAGACCTTCCTGGAAGTGTGGCGTCGGGCGGCTCAGTTCGATCCGGGACGCGGGGGCGCCGTCGCCTGGGTCGTCACCATCGCGCGCAGCCGCGCCATCGACCGGCTGCGGGCGCGAAACATCGCCGGCCGCACGATCGCAAGCGCGGCGGAAGGCAACGGCGTCCTGGTGCCGCTGCCGTCACCGTCCCCCGCCACGGAAACGGAGCGCCGCCGCGACGAAAGGCGGGTCGCCGAGGCGCTGGGCACGCTTCCGCCCGCGCAGCGGCGCACCATCGAGCTCGCCTACTTCGAGGGCCTCAGCCAGAGCGAAATCGCGGTGAAGACCGCAAGCCCGCTGGGCACCGTCAAAATGCGCGTAAAGCTCGCCATGGCCAAGCTCGCGCAACTGCTCGGGGACGAAGGCACATGATGCGACGACACAACCTGACTTGCGCGCAGTTCGTGGACAAGGCGGAGGCGTTCGCGCTGGAGGCGCTCGACGAGCTCGAGCAGCGTGCCTGCGCACGGCACATCGTCCGGTCCATCCACCACCACGGCTGCCGGGAGGCGCTCGCGTCCGCCCAGTCGGTGGTCGACAGCCTCGCGGCGGTCCTGCCCGGCGGCGCGCCCCCGGCCGCGCTCTGGAGCGCGATCGAGGCGCGTCTGGGCATCGGCACCGGTTCAAGCAACGCCGAATGGTTGTGACTGGAAGGTGTCGAGCACCAGCGTCTGCAGGCGCTGGCGCACGAGCCCCAGACCGACCACGGCGGTGATGGCGCAGGCCACGAGGTGGCCGGCCACGGGCGGCCACCCGATCGCGCAGCAGATGGCGGTCAGCGTGGTGACGCCGATCAGCAGGCAGCCGCAGATCACCAGCGCGTCGCGCCGGAGATCGAAGTAGGTGAGCAACAGAACCTCGAGCAGCGCGAACACCTGAAGCCCGGCGCCGATCGCCGCCAGACGGAACAGCGGCGTCGCATCCGGCGACAGGGCGACCACGTCGACGATGCGCGGCGCCGCGGCGACGACCAGCGCCGTCGCGCCCACCTGGACGGCGGCCGCGCCGCGCAGGATGCGCCTGGCCTCCACCGAGATCAGCTCCGCGTGCTGCTTGAGCTCTCGCAGGGGCGCGCCCGCTTCCAGCTCCGTATAGAAAGATCGGAAGCGCTGGTAGAAGGCCGTCTCGACCTGGACGTAGATCCAGGCGAACGCCGGAATCACCGAGAACCAGGCGACGGCGGCGATCGCGGCGTAGAAGGCGGCGGTGTCGCCGCCCTTGGCGACGTAGACGACGATCTTGTCCGCCCATATCGACACGTAGTACGCGAACGCGGACGCGGCGAGCACCCGGTACTCGACGAACGCGGGATAAAGGCGGGCGCTCTCGTCGGAGGTCGGCGGAAGCGCGCGCGCAACGCCGCGCACGAGCAGCCCGAGCGTGACCACCTGGCCGATGGCGAAACCGAACAGGTATCCGGCGCCGCCCGCGGGCGCGGCGCGCTCGACGGCGAGCGCGGCGACCAGGCTGACCGGCGCGCCGAGGCCGAACGCCCGCAGCAGCACGATCGGCGACATCATTCCGCCTCCCACCGACAGCATCAGCCACTGCGCGCCGATGACCGCGGTCAGCGGCGCGCCGACGAGCGCGAGCGCGAGCGGCAGGCGCAGCCCGATCACCAGCCCGACCCCGATCGCCGCGAAGCCCACCAGGATCAGCGCCGTCGCGCGCCGCAGGGGCGGCGAGATGCGCTCCAGGTGACGATCGTAGAGGCGATCGGAGGTGTAGCGCGAGACCACGACGTGGACCGGCGCCGACAGCACGACCGTGATGGCGTAGACCACGGTGAGGAAACGCTCGACGCCCACGAAGTCACCGGTCGCGTGCCGGGACACCAGGCGCAGGCTGGTCAGCACCGCGGTGGTCAGCAGCCAGGGCGCCGACGTCACCGCCACGCCGGTCAGATACGCGGCGATCGTTCCCGACAGCGAGCCGTGGTCGATCATCCGCTGCAGCTTCCATCCGATGCCCGCCATCAGATCCTTTCGGTGGACTCGATCAGCCCGGTGTAGAGGGCGCGGTAGCGCGCCAGCATGTCGCGCCGCTGATAGAACGTCGTCACCCGCCGGTGCCCGGCGGCGCCCATCTGCCAGCGCAGGCGAACGTCGCGCGCGAGCCGCACGATGGCCGCGGCGGTCTCCTTCGGCGAGGCCACGCGGGTCACGAAGCCGCTCGCTCCGATCTTCCGGTCCTCGTCGCTGCGTCCCTCGATCATCTCGCGGCAGGCGCCGACCTCGGTGGCGATCACCGGCACCCCCCAGGCGTATGCCTCCAGGATGACCAGCGGCTGCCCCTCGCTGAAGCTGGTCAACACGACGACGTCCAGATCGCCGTAGATCTTCGCCGGGGGCATCGGTCCGACGAACTGGATCGACTCCGAGCGCCCGAGCCGCGACACCAGCTGGCGGCAGCGGGTCGCGTACCCGGGATCCTCCTCGGCGGGTCCGATCACGCGCGCTTCCAGCTCGACGTCGTTGAGCGCGATGTCGACGGCGCGGATGAAGGTGACCAGGTCCTTGATCGGCACGACGCGTCCGACGAACCCGACCCGCAGGCGGCGCTTCTGAAGCGAGATCGCGTCTCCGGGCCGGCCTTCCGATGGTTGTTCCGATTGTTCCTGGCGTTGGTCCACCGCCGAGAGCTGCAGCTCGACGCCGTTCGGCACGATCTCGATCTTCTCGGGCGGCGCGCCGTCGGCGATCTGCTTGGCGCGGTTGGCGTCGGATAGCGTGATGATGTGCCGCGCCTGCACGTAGGCGATGCGCGACAGCGCCTTGAAGAACGACGACCAGAGGCGGCGCAGCGGCGAGATCCGGGGCGCCCAGGTCGAACGCGGCTCCGAAACGCCGCCCGCCTCGTCGCGGATCCAGTCGGCGCGTGACAGCTCCATGTCGCGCTCGCGCGCGTAGATGCCGTGCTCGGTCAGCATCAGCGGGCGGCCGGTGCGGTGGCTCCAGAGCGCGGCGAGCAGGCCCGCGTAGCCGGTCGCGACCGCGTGATAGCAGCGCGCCGGCACCGTCGGCGCGGCGAGCAGGCGCAGCACCGGGGCGAAGATGGCGCGGTAGTGCCAGAACAGATCCAGAAACGGCGCGTCGGGCGCGACCCGTTCGGCGATGGTCGTGAGCAGCTGAAAGCTGGGACGGCCGTGCAGCAACTCGGGCAGCGTCAGGTCGTTGCAGGCAAGCGATGCGAGGACCTCCGCGCCGGCCTCGCCCTGGACGTGCATGCGTTCGAGGCCCGACAGCACGCGCGACGGCTCGGGGCGCGCGTCGATCGCGATGCGCAGCGCGCGAATCTGCTCGCGCAGCGCCGCCCGCCCGGCACCGTCGAGCGGGGGCAGAGCCGTCTCCTGGCAGAACACCTGGTGGAGCGCCACCACGTTGCGTGGAAGCTCGAAGCGACGTTCGCCGTGAGCGCCCGGATAGGAGCCGACGAAGAGCACCGAGAACGTCAGCTCCGGGTGGCCACGAATCACATCATGAACCCATGACGAGACGCCGCCGGCGACGAACGGGTACGTCCCCTCGACCAGCAGGCAGACGTCGGCCGGCGCGGCGACCTCGGGATCGTCCACCAGCCCGAAGGAGGCGAAAGCAGCGTTATCAGCCGTCGCCACGGCGTACCTTTCGCGTTGCCGCCGCGCCCGGGATCTGAACCGGGCCGACGCGTATCGAACCGCTGGCGGCCGGGACCGGTAGTCCCAGCTTCCGGCGCGCCGTGAGCGGCGGCGGCCGGCGCGCGTGCGAAACGCCGCGGACCTGATAGCTGGCGAGCGCGGACGGTCCCTCCCAGGGCAGCGCGTGCGAGGCGAGGAGCGCCTCTTCGCGCAGCGCGAGCAACGTGGGGCGCGCGTCGGGGCCCGCGCTCGGCAGCGCCGCGTCGACGCAGGCGAGGGCCGAGTCCGGGCGCAGCGCCCCGAGCTCGAGCTGCGTCCGTCCGATCGCGACCGCGTCGGCGTGTTCAGCGTCGGCCGCCGCCAGCCCGAAGTCCTCCCGCGCCTCCGTGGCGAGCGCCGGCACCAGCGCGGGGTCGGCGATGCCGACGTCGATGGCGTGGGTGATCAGCTCCGCCGCCGCGAGCGCGGCCTCCGGCGGGGGAAGCACCGGCGTGGAGGCGCCACCGCCCGGCTGGGTTTCGGCGGTGCGCGCCGCCGCGAGCGCGTCGCGGCACG
>Ga0070687_100000494_pt1 | contig 13142 bp, 15 predicted proteins | sample KBSS33LmetaG_FD_64678 | JGI IMG/M metagenome (GOLD analysis project Ga0070687, IMG submission 64678) | Switchgrass rhizosphere microbial communities from Kellogg Biological Station, Michigan, USA - KBS S3-3L metaG | ecosystem: Host-associated > Plants > Roots > Rhizosphere ... | reverse complement strand
CATTAAAAACCCGTTAGTTGAAGCGATAGATGTTGTGAAAAAACTCCCATTCGTATCTACCCGAGCAACCGCTGTTTGGGCAGCACTTCGCCAATGCTGAAGATCGGAAGTTGCTCCAGACGCAGCATCTACGGTGAAATTTACGTTGGCTGGGACACGATTAAGCGCAGCGATTCCTACTCCTGACTGAGTAAAATCAAAATAGCTTTTGGTGTTGTTTACATCGGCGAAATAATTAAACCTTGCAAGGCTCGCGCTACCTCCAAGAATACTTCCGTTCATGGCTAAATTGTGAGCCGCATCAATTGTTACGGTATTGCTGAACGTGGTCGCCGTGCTTTGGTTATTGGTCAGCACTGTTCCAGGCGCTAACGCATTCACTTGTGCAAACGTCGTCGCGCTCCCGTCCGCATCGACAGGCACCGCCCCAGAAGCCGCCGCGCTCGCCAACCCGTTATCAGCGCCAGAAAGAACGACTCTTGAAGCAGTCAGGTTTGAAAGAGAAAGAGCGTGGGCAGCATCGAGTTTTACTGTATTGCTTAGAACAAGTGCGTTCGCGTTGTTATTTGTCACCACGTATGCCGGTGCTAAAGCGTTTACTTGCGCAAAGGTGGAGGCACTTCCGTCAGCGTCTATCGGCACCGCCCCGCTTGCTGTTGCGCTCCCAACGGTTTTGTCTGCGCCAAATATCGCAATGCGCGAGGCTGTGGCATTGCTCAAAGAAAGTGCGCTCGCCGCGTCCAGCTTCACGGTGTTACTGAGCATCAACGCGAAAGAATTATTCTGAGTGACGATTGTGCTGGTCTGCGCTGGCGCGAATGCCGCCGAATTTGAATAAGCCGCCGTGCCAGCGTCAGACAAACCCGCAACAGTCGTTGCGCCAGATCCGCCACCACTCGCCGGAAACACCGTCAATTGCGCATGACAACAAAGTGCAACGACAACGAGAACGAATACTGCTCCCAAAACCTTTTTACTCACTGCCTGCCTCCAAGGTAGATAATTGAATTAGTCGATCCGTTGGCCGTGGTTTGCGTGAAGTCCGCTCGCAAATAGCTGAACCTGTAACCGATAAAAACGATCATGTTCGTGCTGGAAGCACTGGCCGAATTTGTTGCGATTCTCGACCAACTTGTGCCGTCCAAACTCGCGGAAATCACATTGCTGACCGCATTGGTGCAGTAGGTGACGATCTGGAGATTGTGAGTTGTGGCGCTTTCGACAAAGTAAGCTGTGCCGGTCTTGTTCGACGTGGTTGCCGAAAGGAGGGTCAGGTTGATTGTGTTGGCGTCCTGCGCGGAAGGGAATCCGGTCGCCTCAACTCGGTTTACTGGGACCAAGGCCAGAAGCATTGCCGCGATCACGATGCCAATCGCGCCGAGAATGTATGTCGTGAGTCTCATAAAGTTTTACGGTGATCCAATTGCGATCCAGCGAATCGAGGCGTTTGTTTGTGCCGCGCCGAGAATGACGTTGGTCGTTGTGACGGTTATCAGGTGCGGAAGATCATTTGTGCCGGCGGCCAGGGTGATAACCGGCGCACTGCCGAAGGCGGTCGTAAAAGTGTTTGTGACGGTGAAGCTATTGCTGTTCGTTGCAGTCCCCGATTGCATGAGGGACAGCCTGCCCATTTGCGAAGCCGTGATCGTCCAGGCGGCATCCTCGTCCTTGATTGTCGAGGTGGAATCAAAGCGAAGGCTTGAGCTGCGTCGGTAACGAATTGTTCTGGACGAAACGTCCGTGATATCTGCGGCCCATGCGATCAGCGCGAGGAGGCAAAGAGTTAATCCGAACAAGAGTTTATTTTTCATATTTAAAAACCAAACAGGCCGACCAGCACTCGTCTGCCAGCCGGCCTGAAACCCAGAACCCCGTAACCAACAACTATGTTAAAATCGAATACGTGACCGCTGAACCGGACAGCGTGTCAGTGCCGCCAGCCGTTTGTCGAAAGCCGATATACCGCTTCGTTCCAATCGGAAGCTTGAAGCGCCAGGTGCTCCCGAGGCTGCCGGTAGAAACTACGCCGATAACGGTCATTGAAATGGCCGGCACTGGCGCAACAGGCGCAGCGAGAGTGGTCGTGTCAGCGTGCCAAAGTGCGATGACTAACGAGTTGCCAGCCGTGACATGCGCGGCGATGGCCGGGATCACAACTTCAACAACAATTTCCTCCGGCAAAAACGGTCCCGATCCAATGTCGATTGCATCGGTGGTATTGCTCGCGCTGGTTCCAGGCAACGCCTTGGTGATGGTCAGCGCGGCATCGCGCACCAGCCGAGTGTTTAAAACTTGTGTAGCCATAAAGTGTTTTTAATCGTTCGTCGTTATTGGCTGATTGTTCAGTAAGGCGTGCCAGCGGCGGTCGCTGTTTCGGTGTCGATAATCGAATCCGTCACGTAAAGCGGTATGCCGTTGGACTCCGTGGGCGTCGGCGCATACTGCAATTGCAAGCTCGCGGTCACTCCCGACTTGCCAGCGCTCGAATAAACCGGGGTGCGGCTGGATTGCAGGAAGAACCGTTGCGCACGAGTGCAGAACAGGTGAGTAGGGACCACGCCAACCGGGAATTTCGCCAAAGCCGCTGCAACCAGTTCGTCAGTCAAGCCGGTATTTGAAGCAGTGCCGTAAGCCGCCAGATTTTTGATCCGGCAAGCAGCCTTGGTGTAATTGAAAGATAAACCAACGTAGCCACTCAGGTTGTTCACCCAGGCCATGTATTGGCTATTTGTGGCAACGATGGCCTGACGTTTCCATTCGCCAATACCCAATCCTGTGTTATTGCCGAAAATGAACTCAACCGAATCAGGTTGGTTCACCACGAGCCACGCGCTTGAGGTGGTCGCGCCAAGCGATCCTGTCGCGTTGGCTGTTACTTCCATTGCAGCCGGGTCATAAAGCCTGGTCAGGCCAGAAAAGCCGAAATCACTTGTCGAAGGTGCGCCGTAATAGACTTGATTGCCCAAGGCAACCATTTTTTCCTTGGTGACACCTAGGACTTCGTTAGCCATCACGAACTCGGGACCGAACTCCGAAGCGTTCAAAACGGCTTCATCGATCCGCATCTGACCATCGAGAAAGAAAGCCTGATTGACGCGCTGATCCCAGCGGCTCGCCACAACTGCCGTGCCGCTATTGGCTGCGCGAAAAGCGGGGCCAGCCGGAAGGGCTGTTCGCACAAGAGCTTTGTAAGTTGTCCCCTTGATAGGTCGGCCCCGTAAAACATCAACTTCCGGCGCGAAGGTGCGGACCTCTTCAACGATGCCCACCGCCTGATCGGTGCCGTTCTGCTTGGTGATATCGAGCAGAGTTAAAAATGTGTCAGCCATAAATTTTTATTTTTTGGTGGTATCGCGCCTTGGAAAATCAGTTTTGAAATGTGAAGCCGCCTGCTTCGAGGTTGGCTTTTGCGCTCGCGGCAATGCGCTCGCGTCCTGTTAAAGTGGTGTTTGCGCTTTTGGCACCTGCCGGCGCTGCGGTCACTGGAGGCTGGCCAAGTGCCGCCTGGGTATTGGCAACCTGTTGCGCGACTTGGATTTTTACCTCGCCGTCTTTGGCTGCGAGCTTGGCGTTGAGTGCGGCAATCTCGGTGTCCCTTGTGGAAATCTGTGTTGCAAGTCCGCGATTTTGGTCATTCAGCGCGGCAATGTTCTGCTGCGCATTGGCAAGATCCTTTTGAAGCTGTTCGGCTGCGGTAGAAGCCTCGGTATCGTTGGAGACTAAAGCCTCCTTTGCCTCGTCGCGTTCCTTGGTGAGTGTCGCTACCTGGGATTCGAGTTCTTCAATCCGCTTGTGAGCTACGCCGATTTTCCAAATGGCCATTTGAGCAATGGCCCTTGTCAACAATCAGACCCCGCGCCAGAAAAGGATCTTCACTAACTTGTTAAAGAGTTTGTGGGTGGATTCGGGGCATTTGCATCCAGCCCGATAAAATGAAGTTGTGCCGTATGCGTAGCTAAAGTGCATCACATCAGTTTTGTCCTGCTCGGTCCAATTTCGACTCGCGAGCCAGGCTGGATTAGGCCTTCCATGAATCCAGAGCTCCTCCATCATTCCTCGATCAACTCCCCAATCTCGTCAATCAACCCATCGCAAAGACCAATCTCGCAAGCCTTCTCGCCGTCGAAAACCTGACCGTTCATCCATTTCTCGGCCACTTCCCGCCGCGCGTTCACCGCGTCTTTGAACTGCGAGTAAATTTTATCCACGTCGGCCTGAAGCATGGCTTTTTCTTCATCGCTCAACGGTTTCCAGTAGGCGCCCATGAGCTTGTATTTTCCCGCCGAAATACTTTGAATCTCGACGCCTTCTTTGGCCATCTGTCGCGACAGGTCCGAGTATGCTGTCCACACACCAATTGAACCAACTGAAGCGGACGGCGAACAAAGGAACTCCTGGCACTGGGTGGCCAGCCACACCCCAGCCGAGCAGCATTCAGATCCGGTAAAAGCAACTGTGTGCTTTCGCATCGTGGAAATCTTGGCCGCCATTTCGGGGATACCGTTTACCGATCCGCCTGGTGTGCGAAAGTCGAAGATAACCTTCTCGGAGTTGCGGTCGGATTCCGCCACATCGATCATGTCGGAAATATCGTCGAGGCCGCAGCCGCAACTTGAGGCCGGAATGTCGGAGGCGTAGCGAGTCAGAACGCCGCGAACAGGGATGATGGCCGAGTCGCCAGCGATTCTAAAACTGTCGCGCGGATCTTGTTCTGGACTGTCGTCGTCCTCCATCATGGCGCGCTTATCAGCTGCACCACCGGCAAGCCGCGCCTCCAAAATCTTCACAATGGCCGAGTGCCGCGCGTGCGTGATGAGTAGCGGTTTGGTGAAAAGCTCGGCTATTATATGGGGGAATTGCTTCATCATTCTCCTGGCCCAACCTTTCCTTGATCCTCGGCGTCATCCTTCGTTAGTGCATCCTCGCCAGTATCCCTTCGCGCCATCGAGAAGCTGACTGCGCCAATTTCACCGAACAGGTTCAACGCTTCTTGAATCGAAATGTCGAATTTATCAGCCAACCTTTTAGCACGGTTCAGCCTGTCTTCGGCCTCGATCTCGCGCTGTTCCATGCGCTTAATCCAGTCGCCCTTGCGCTTGGCCGCAATGTCCATCAGGTTTACAAACCCTTTGTCGTATTCCTTGATATCGGTCTGTGACTCGTAGCGGCGATCTGCAGTAATGTCCTGCGCTGGTCGATAGCTCCATTTGTAAAAGTCCGGGTCGAATGGCAACTGGCCCAACTTGATCGCCTTTGAAATCGCGTAGACGTCCACCCGCTGAATGTTCATCGATGCCAGGCGCCGGCGCTTTTGGAGCGTCCGATTCACCCGATCAACGACTGTTCGCATTGGTGCGCCACCGAGGGACGGATCGAGCGAGAAATAAACGTCCCACTCAGTACCCCTGAAAGCGTCTCGGACTGTGCCGTCCATGAAATCTTTAGTTCCCCGGCCGGGACGGTCGCCGGAATTAAACGCTTCGAGCTTCGAGCCTGTTCCGGCTTTAAAATACGTGTAAGTCCCGCCGTCCAACTTCATCAGGTCCGGGGTAGCCTTGGTGTTGTCCGAATTGAAGGTCGCAGGGGAGGCGATGACCGCTTTTGAAGTATCAATGTCGCCAGATTCGTTGTGTTCGACGATTGTTTTGCTCGAGAACGCCTTTTGCGCCAGCATTTCGAACCGGCGGAACTCTCGAACGTCCTGCCAATCGAAGGCTGACGAAGCCAAGCCAGAGAAACCCCTTACCTGGCCGGGAATCTCAGGCAGGAACGCCGGAAACAACGATCTTGCTGAAATGTCGCGGTAGGTTCCGGAAATACCCGGATCGTAATAAACCCGGTAAGCAATTGGCCGGCTAAGGTCGTCCAGAATCACGCCATCAATGATCGGCGCTTCCCATTCCAGGGGTGTTTGGAACTCAAAAGGCAGGGAATCGTCGATTAACAAGCCATCGGTTGAGAGTGTTTTACCCTGGTATCTGACCTTGCAAAGACCGCCGCTTTGACCGCGGCAACCGATCCGGTGTGAGCCGATCTGCTGTACTCGAGGGTTTCCGCCGTTGTCCTCGGTTAAAAGCGTCCAGCCCTCGCCGTCCACAATGTTGGAAATGATAAGTGTTTCGCCGTAGGACTCGTAATTGTACGGCCAGCCCTCGACGTTCATCACCCGATGGAAGCTATCCAACCAATCGCAGGCTCGTTTGCCCCAGTCCTCATTCTGGCCCATGTAAATCGGCTCGAAGGGGATAACTGCAAGGTTGGCTTGCTCTCGAATAGCCGCCTGCAGTGCTGGGATGCGCCAATACATCGTGCGTGCCAGGCTCATCAGGGTGCGTCGGCCGATTGAACTGACCGTATTGTGAATGTCGTAATCAACCAGAGTGACCTGCTGACGGTCCTGGCTCTGGGTTGCAGCCTCGATCAGCGTGTTATTGCTGAAACCATAGGAAGATCGGCGTTCAATGACCTTATAAGGCGCTGTGGCGGCATGGATACCGTTACCGTTTCGGCTTTCACCCCTCAAAGCCTCGGATATCACCGCTAAAGAGTCGCGCGCGCGGGTTTTCATTCGCTGGACGCGGGGTCAGGTGAGCCGAAGATGACGCGAGCCTGAGTTATCGGGGTTATGTCCTCAATTGGGTAAGCTGAAGGAACAAGCTTGTTGAGCGCCAGGAGGATTAAACGAACCCGTTCTGCAGGACGAATGTCGATTGAGTTTTTGACCATCACCGTGCCGTCGCCCGCGCCACTGGTGCTTTTTCCGGCGGCTAAATCGGTCTGTGCGGCCCGCAAAGCGGTTTCGAGGTCGTCCTGGGACCAGCCAATAAACGGGTTGTAGGCCATTCGCCAGAGGCGAACGGTCAACAGGCGCTACTCTGTCACGATGTCGTGACAGTCTTCTTGCCGACTATCCTGGCCAACTCCAATGTGCGGCCTTCCCAAATGTCTTTAGTCTCCAAAGTCCAAAATTCCGGCGGACGCTTTAACAGCCACGCCTTGAGGCAGTCGAAGTATTCGGTTCCGAATTCGATTATGGGACCATCGCTAACAAGCGCATTGCCCTCACCGCCATCCAGCCGTATGCGCTTGCGTAAATCGGCAACTGTAAGACTTTCGGAGGCCGCCCTTTCGATCCAAATCTTCTGATCCCTCGGCTTCAGTGGCGCTATCTCTTGAAAATAACTCCAAGGCAGGGAGGTTCGGCGTAGCGACAAATGGACCGAGCTACTGACCCAAGCCTTATTCCGAACGTTCCCATAGTCCAAGTTCGGGTTCATCCGGCAGAACTCAGCCAATGCACCGCGCTTTCTCCACCCCTCCTTCGTTTCGTCGCCAGCGCCGAATGCGGCCCAGTCACCGATCCACCACTGCATTACCTGATCGGCTCGCAATAACTTTTGGCCGATTTGCGCCCAGTCAGACTTGGAAATGGTATCAGGGAGGCGTAATTCGACAGGACTGAAGCGCGCGCCGGTTGCGGTCAGATCGCTTTCTAGTCCTGTGCTGGTGGTAAGGTCGGTCACCAGAATTTCCTAATAAAGTGGATCGCGATGAATAATAGTGATCCCCAAAAGACGATATGGCCCAAGATAAGCACCAGGATGATGAGAGCGAATTCCTTGTCGCTTTTGTCGTCTTTCATACGACCTTCACCGGCCTCCGATTCGCCAGCCTGAACTTTCCAGCCGCCTCTTCGTTCATCATGTAAGCTGACGGCTGAATTTCCAACTCGCGGCAAATCTCCCGGCAATGCTTCGAGACATTGGCTCTGACCGTGGACCACATTCGCGCGACTTCAGTCATCGAAAGGCCGTCCGCGTACGCGTCCCCGGTCGCTATCAGGAGGCAATGCAGGGTGAACTTGGCATTTCGTGAGTTTTGGATCAGTAGGAGGATGCGTCGATACTTGTCGGATAGCCCCGAGGTGACAGTATTCGAGCACGCGCCCGATTGTTCTACGTGGAACGAACAGATCGGACACACCGCATCCACTTCATGCCGACACTGCGGACAATGAGCCTCGAGAAAATGACTTTCGGGTGAATCGACGAAGGAAGCTTGGGGTAATTCAGCAGGGTCCCTAAATTCCGTTTCGCTCATTGGTGCCAACAGGCGGTTTCCGAAACTATATGGGGTTAAACCCTACCGTCAAGTGCTTTCTGACCCCTTGCTTTTGGTGGCAGGTTTGTGGACAGAGGGTTTTCGCTTCCTTCCTTTCGGCCAGCCGCCTTTTTTGGCGTTGATACGTGCGGCCTTTGTTTTTGCTTTCGATGTTGCGCTGCCGCCGAGACGACCGAGCGCGACTGCTGCGGGGTTTTTCATAGCGGGATATTCGAGACGGCCATTAAATTAAGAAAGTCGTCCGTTGCGGGGTTCGATAGGTTGCATACCTTGACCCCATGTGGGGCAAGCAATTCATTAAGCTTGGAAATGGCCCCATATTTATCCTCCTCGTCCCAGTTTTTCCATTCCCGGTGATCAAACATCACAATTGATTCGATTCTTGCCGGAAGTGGAGTGTAATCAGGAGAACAGGTTTCGCTTATCGGGGTGGTTTTGCCTCTAGCGTTTTCTGCTTTTGAAAACTTTTTAAGATCGCGGGCCTGCTTGATAATCCACATCCTTTCTGCCAGCACTTCCAGGGGCAGCGTATATCCCAAGACCTCTCCGGTCGATTCCATCCGTGCGGTGAGTGCGTCGATCTGCCTCCAGATTTTTTCAAGTTCGCGCTCGCAGGCGAAAACGCCGCGAGCATCCCGCATTTGGCTGCTTCGATATTGGCTTGCCTGGAACCTGCGAGCTTGTTGTTTAAGGTTTGTGATTTGGCTTTGGATATTTTGAATTTCGTTTGTCATGCCTACACAATACCCAAGCGCTACGGTATTGCAACAATTATTTCCACTTTTCACTATACTTTTTTGTTATAGTGTGGTGAATAATGTATGACCTCCGTGCTCAACCGACCGCCGAACGAATCGCTCTTCGCTTCGAGATTTCCTGACGAGTTGGTGAAATAGTTGGTATCCCCGCCCACTCGATAATCCGATCTTGGTTGCGGCCTTTGGAATAGAAAGGCCATCGCGGATTGATTTTAGGAAGGTGTAGTCTCTTGGGTTTGTGAATACTCGAAAGGCTTCGGCGAACTCACATATCCATTGCACTTCAAAATGCGTTACGGTTCTCCACCGCCTTTTTTCCAGATCATCGATCATGCCGCAGCCTCCTGCTCCTTCTGCTCACTCGGCGTCAGCCTCTCACTCGCTGGATCTGGTAACAGGCCACAAACAATCGCACCCATTACTTGCATATTCGCCAAGTCCCGAGCGTGATCGTTCTTCGCCTCTTTCCAAAACACTTTTGACTCCCCGGTCCTGGCCGAGTATTCGGTCTTTTTAACCCTGGCCGACATTTGCGCGGAATACTCCTTTTCCATTTCTGGATCTTCGCCGGTGATTGGTTCTTCCCAGTGGCCGTGATCAATCAACTCCTGAACCTTCGAGTTCATTATCGACTTAGAGAAGCGCTGAAGCCAGCAATACCTACGACCCTGGTTATCCGTTCCACTCCCCGGATCTGCGTAAGTCATCGGCGCGTAAGATTTCAAAACCCTGCGTTTGTTTTTTAGCGTATGAGTAAATCCCGACTCAGCCGCACCTTTGGCCGCAACCCAGCCGTATTTCAAACAGGCAGCGTAAACGCCGTGATCGCCCTTCGGCAAAAACCCGGAGTCCATGAAAGTTTTATTCGGATCGACCTTGAACTTGATCCGTATCTCTTCCACCGCAGCGAACCCGTAGCACTTCCCAAAGCCAAGCCTTCTTGATTTCTCTGCGGACCAGGCGCGAACACTCCACCAGAACAGATCCTCTTCCTGACGGTCTACAGAAAGGAAGCGTGCTTTTTCTTCCGGCCAATCCGAATTGATTTCGTAAACGGTTTTGCGAAGGTTGATGCCGCCTCGAAGCAATGTCTCTTCGTCCATGAACATGGCGCGGCGTTTTTGGTAGAATTGAAGCTTGGGTCGAAGGTCGCCGCGGGAAAAGGCGTTGCAAGCGTTGAGCCACAAAATCACTAACTCGCTCCAGGGATAATCGATCACCGATTCCCAACGAAAGCCACGCCTCCTCAAGTTGGCCTCGGTGGTTCTCCTATACCTGCCGGTCCTGTTCCAGTCGGCCTTTGTCTTCTGTGTATCAAGCGAGGGGTTGCCACAGTGCGGACATTCAAAGCGAACGGTCGCCGCGCATTTCTCAACATCCCAGTCTTGATTCGGCAAACGATGGTGATTCCAGGTGACACCCCAGAAGGTGCCGTCCTCTCGCGTGCCGCTGAACACTGGATCAAAATACTTGCCACAGGAATGGCAAGAAACTTCCCACTCGCTTTGTTCGCCCATTTTCCAAGCGCGATGCCAGTCGCATTCATCGAGCGTTCGATTTTCGCAGGTGCCACCTTGAGACGTGCGCAGAATCTTTGACCTCTCCTTTTTCAAGAAGTCACCGACCCGCGCCTCGGCGTCAGCCATGCGGCCCAGTGGATACAGCCAGGGTTCATCAAGCCAGAGATTGCATACACCCTTGCTTTGCAGGTTGGAGATACCCGGCCCGCCAGTGTAAAGCGTGTGACCAGAGTTCAGGAAGATTTCAGACCACTCGTAACGCGACGGCAAAAGGCTCGCTGTGAATGTGCACCTCTTCAGGTTCTTTTGCGTCCGATCAAAGAAGTGGATCTTGCCATCGGCATCGGTTTGATAGACGCACATAAACGGACAAGGCCATCGCCCGAGCGAAGACACAAGCCATACGTCGCCGATGAGTGAACCACCGCCGCGAACCGGCTTTAAAACATTCACCTCGCGCGTACGCTTGTCGTCGAGTGCGGAAAAGATTTCAAGGAAGTGGCGGGATTTCTCGGGGTTGAATTTTCCCTCCTCGGTTATCGGCGGCGAGAGTTCCATGTGTTGCCCGGCCCATTGCGGCGTCGGCGAACGATCTGGTTCGGCACAACAGGTTTCGGCGAGGAATTTGCCTATACTTTCCATAACTCGGAAGGCTCATGTTTTCCTGTGGCGGGTTTTCGATGAAACCAATCGACGTAAACAACAGATGGGTTTTCCCATCGAGATTCATTTCTCCCTGGTCCGACACCGCAAACCCAACCCGTCCAGCCGTGAGCGCGATGCCGAACGCGCAATCCTCGGTGAAATTTGAGAATCATACTTTCCATTTCAACAATTCCGTCCTGAACCGTTTGGCCAGGTCGTCGTAAAGACGTTCTCCAATAATTCTATTTTCTGCCACGCCGAGCCCACTCATCGACATTGGCAAATCGTTCTCGAACTTTTGGCGGATGAAAGCCAGGACCGGCGTCAGGAATTTTTGCAGGTCTTCGGCAACTTCGGATTTGAGGACGAGTAAACCCGACGCCTCATCGTTCTGCCGCTTTATCTCGCGCAACTTTTCATTCTGGATTCCTTCCCTGGCCGCGTGGTGACGTTGTGAATATTCTTTGTAGAAACGGAAGAGGCCGGTGATTGTCGGCGTGGTTTGATACTGGCCTTTGATTGGAGGAGGAAAGTAACCCTGATCGGCGAGTTGCCTGTGCCGGCGGTCAGTTAGCCCCGAGAGCGAGCACAGTTTTTCGGCGTCGATCATTCCGCCGCTTGGTGTTGGTGGTGCTGGTGCCTTTTTCATTTCAGCAATTCGGGAGTCTTGCCGGTTGCGTCTTTGAATCGTTGAAGCGCGACGGCAACGTAGGCGGGAGAAATTTCCATTGCTCTTGCCTTTCGGCCAAGTTGTTCGCAGGCGATTATTGTGGTGCCGGAGCCGGAGAAGGGTTCGTAAACGACGTCACCGAGACGACTCGAGTTCTTCACCATTTGAGAAACCAACTCGACCGGCTTCATTGTTGGATGCAGGTCGCTGTCGGTCGGCTTGTCCACTTGAAATACAGTGTCCTTGTCCCTGCCGCCGGCCCAATAGTGCGCTGCGCCATCCTTCCAGCCAAACAAGATTGGTTCGTGCCGATAGTGATAGTCGCTGCGTCCCATCACAAAATGATTCTTCACCCAGACGAGAGTGTGCTTCCATTGAAAGCCTGCGTTTTGAATCGCCGACTGAAAACGCGCATGTAGCGGTCCCGCCGGGACCGCTACATAAATCGAGCAACCCTTATCGGCGTTCTCACAAGCCACGCCCAGCGCCTTTGTCGCAAGCTCCTCGGTTTGATCTGCAGTCATGTCGTCGGACGAAACCACAGACGAGGCGCGATTTTGTGGACGATACTTTTCAAGGTGCTTGCACTTTTCTTCATAACCAACCCCGTAAGGCGGATCGGTCCAAACCAGCCGAATGGAGTTGCCGTCCAGCAGGCGTGATACTTCCTTGCTGTCGGTGCAACTCCCGCAAGCGATCATGTGATCCCCCAACCTCCACACCTGCCCCAACTTCGTTTTCCATTCCTTCTGCAACTCCGCCGCGCGATCAATCTGCGGATCGGCGTCCACTTCGGACGGTTCGCTGAAGCCATCCAACTCCGACAACGCCGTTGAATCAAACCCGGTTATCTCAAGGTCAAACCCGTTCAGTTCTTTGAGCAACCCTGACAGGTCCACGTCGCTTATCTCCGACAACTGCGGCAAGCGGTTATCCGCAATCAAGTGCGCTATCTCGTCGGCTTTGCTGGCGAACTCTTGAACGTCAATTGGAACGCTGGACCAACCTTCCGCCAGTGCCGTCAAATACGCGCCGTGGCCGCACACAATCAAGCCAGAACGATTTGAGACGACGATTGGCTTGCGCCAACCTTGGTGGCGCAGAATCTTCGCGTATAAGCCAAGCTGCGCGGCGTCGTGCTTGTTGGGGTTCGAAGGGTTGGGTTTAAGTTTGGAGACTGGCTCAAGGCGGGTGTAACTGCAGCGGACTGGCACTTCGTTTTTCACGCGGAATTTCGCTTGATTTGCAAGCACTTAACTTTTGACGGTTTTCTCACAAGGCGATTTTGGCTTATAGGGCGTTCAGACCAACGGCGATACGGTTTGGAAAGGAAAAGCGCGACGTGAGGCAACTGTGGCGCAGCGCGGGTTGAAACTGAAAGGCATTTTGAAAATGTGTAGCGCCACAGGGGGGCGTAGGCGGGTAACC
>Ga0070687_100000490_pt1 | contig 13204 bp, 9 predicted proteins | sample KBSS33LmetaG_FD_64678 | JGI IMG/M metagenome (GOLD analysis project Ga0070687, IMG submission 64678) | Switchgrass rhizosphere microbial communities from Kellogg Biological Station, Michigan, USA - KBS S3-3L metaG | ecosystem: Host-associated > Plants > Roots > Rhizosphere ... | reverse complement strand
GCTCAAAATGATCTCCCGCAAGGCCGCAGGGACGATGCGGCCCGAGGCGTACTGTCTGGCGGCAAAGGACCGAGAACGCAGTTTGGGGAAAGCGCGTCTTGGCGCGCTGGGGGTTGGGTGGGTGAGAAGACGAAATTTTCAGCAGACTCTACAACTCGCGGATGGCACCTTGGAGGACGGTGATCTGCGTCACCGGATCGCCGGAACTCTTCAACTCCTTCCGGATCTGATCTTTCAGGTAAGAGGAATAGCCGACACGATCAATTAAAAGATCGAGAAACCGCTCGGCAGGAAGCAGGCTCTGCGTTTTGAGCTCTTCGATGGTTTCATCGCTCACCGGTACATAGGTACCGCCCAGGTGAAACACCACATTATAGTAGCGACCTTGACCGATGCGCTCGAAGCGAAGCCCCTTCACAAAAGTTCCTCCTGAACCTGCGGCAAGGCGCCCATTGTAGACAACTTCCAGTCGTGAAGACAAGGGTGGCTGGGCGCGGTAGGCGAGACAACGGTCAAGCCGGCTTGCCCTTTTTCGCAAAGTATTCCTGCCGGCTCACTGCCACATCCGCAACAAACATCACTCCGGAATGGCGTTCAAACAGCGGTCGCAAACCCGCCAGAATGGGCTCGACCTTTTCTTCCGGCACCACGGTCATGATCATCTCGAGGCTTTCCTGTTCGCTGAACATGAAGTGCGCCTCGCGCACGCCGTGATGACCCTTGCCGGACACATTGCCAATGATCGTGTACCCTGTGGCATTCACGCGGTCCAGCAGGTCGGTCACGAAGGCCCGGTGTTCCCCGGCCACAATGACGCGAATCTCTTTCATCGGATGTAATATCAGACCCATTGACCTACTCCTTTCCCGCGCCCCCTCAAGTCCGTCTGGTGCCTACCCCATTACGGAATGACGTTCCACACTCCCTTCGGATGGTATCGATACCATACCCCATCCTCAGGGTCGAGGGCGACGAGGTGCACCCACTCATTATGGTAGTAATGCTGGAGCACTTCGTGACGCGAGATCAGCTTATCGATCCGCTCACGGGGCGCTTCAATGATGGTGAGCAGTCGCATCGGCTCGTGATAGGGCACGGGGCCGTTCATCACGGTTTGTCTCGCCAAGCCGAGCCGCAGGTCGCTCCAGGGACCGGACATGATGCCCAGGCGCCCGACGACATTGTGATAGATCTTGCTTCCGCTGCCGTACACGTCATTATCGGTCGTAGAAAAATAGTGTTCCATGTTGATCCACTGTGCGACGACTTGCGGCGCCGTCAACAGGACTTCCAACAGGCGGTTCGTCAGGTCCTCCCGGTAGTCGTAGGAATGGAGGAATGTTCGCCCACCCAAATCGAGCCCTTTCGTCAGTTCGCGTCGAGCAATGATAAAGGCGGTGTTTCCCGACAGACCCCATTCCGGTCTCACTTGGCTCCAGTCGGTGCTGCGCGTGCGTACGTGGGCAGCCGCCTTGTGTCCTTCGAGCGCGCACTCGATATCCGGTAGCCGTGTGCACCGTTCTTGGCTCGTCAATTCCGCCGCCTCTCGGAGATCTTCCTGCAGTCGTGTAAGGTCAGCCCGATGCGTCGGCGGGACATCCTCCAGGTCGAACAGCTGCACCTCGTCGGTTGTGGTATCCATCTGACCCGCGATGAAATGGGTATCGGATGGTATCTCGATCCCATTCTTGGCGAGACGAGTCCGGACCTGTGGATTGTTGGCCATCATGGCAAGCACCCTGGCATTGGGCTTGCCCTCATTGCCACCACAGGCGCCGCAATCGAGTGCGGATTCGTAGGGATTGTTGTCCGAAGTGCTCCCGTGCGCGCAGAACAGGACCAACCGCGCAAAATTCTTCGTCAGGCCCATCATGCGTAGAGCGGTGTCGACGGTCAGTGTCTGCTCCTCAGCGGTGAACCCCGTCCTCGTGATCCGCTCCTTGTGGCGGGAGGCGGCTCGGGCGTTGAGTTCGTACTGCCGACGTAAGGTGTCTGCGAGACCGACTAGAGCATCCTTGGAAAGCCCTGCCTCTGCGGCGCGTTCCAGCAGCGACTGATCCGGCTCCCCTGATCCGGTCAAGGCATATTGGCGCAAGCCTTCCACCAACGCAGGGGTCATGCGCGAACTTCGTAGCCCGAGGCGTTCGTGCAGGGCCTTGCGCACGACCGCCTGCTGCTCGGCAGTGACCATCTCCGTTGTTTCGGCCGAGGCGAGTTTATCGACGGTGAGTGTCGTCGCGATGGCGGGGACAAACAGCCGCCGCAGCCATGCCGTCCAGCGACGGTACAGCGACGGGACAAGCGTTTTGCCGAAAATCGGGATACCGTAGAACCACCCGAGGGATTCCACCATGACGTACGGCGTGACGACGTTTTCCTTCAGGTCGTGCAGGAGCGTATGCCCGGCGTGCACCCATTTCGCCCTGGTTTGGTGCTTAGAAACCTGGTGGTCCAGATAGCTGCGGGGAATCTCCCTCACTTCATTCTTAGCACGCATGATGACCGGAAATTGTTCCGTGTCATGCTCCTTTCCCCATGCCCGATAGCGGATGAAGGCGGCGAAGAATCCGGCGAATCCGTAGGTATCATGCGCGCCGGTCGATTCCAGATGCCGGCGGAACGGCTCCGATCGCACGTCGATGCAATAGACCGACTGCGAATAGGGCCTGGCTTGAGCGAGTGCCGCAGCATCTGCTGTTCTCGCGCGGAGCTGCCCCAGCAGTGACTCTTGATAGCTGTCTTCGAGGGCTTTCAGCCAGACCGGCCCGTGGGCGGATTCCGGAAACGCTTCGACCCATTCGACGATCGTTTTCAGCGTTTCCGGAGCGGTTCCCAGCAGCAGCTTCCCGTCGATATCCAGCGATTGAGCCAGCGCCAGCAGTCTCCTCGCGGCCGCTCGACGTGCAGCACCCGCCTGCCGGGGGACGACTTCAATCTCGTACCGATCATGAACGGCCTTCCACCCGGTGCCTTTCTGATGGGACAGCCGGTCGACCTCCTCTGCGTAGAGCGCGGGCAATCTGCCTGCGACCCGCTGCCGACGCAAGTAATACTCTTCCGGATGGCGGCGCATGTACGCGATCACCGCCTCGTAACGACCTTCGATGCCGAGTTCTTCCCGGCAGGCCTTCTGCACCAATTCTCGTGCGTACCACAGGCGGATGGCCAAGAACTTCACAAGACCTGCTGGATATGCCTGTTGCCAGGGATAGTCCCGTTCCTCACCGCGCCATTTGATGAAACCGGCCCACCCGGGGAGGGCCGTCAATTGCAGCGACAGATAATCTTGACGGAGCCCGGACGGAATGCCGAGAACATCGAGACTTTCCAGCAAGGCGTCCTCGGGGTAGTCGGGCAGGGCGGCAATTTTTCGGCCGCTGTCCTCGATGCCGCAGGGGGACCATTCGTGGGCGGCGAGAATTTTCCAGGCTTGATACAGACCGTTCTCACGTTCAGGCATGGCCCAAGTGGCGTGCCCTTCGTCGAGGAACGCTTCGCACCACTTCACGAGTTGATCGTTGATCGCGCCGACGATGTGCGTACCCAGCGTGTCGTCGCACCAGTGAGAGAGCGTAAGCCAACGGCCCAAGGCGGCTTCATCGTTCTCCACGATGGCGCGTATCCGTGTCTGCAGGTCGGGATACGCCAACACGGGCTCGAGGCGGGCCGTGACCTGATCAATAAGAGAATGGGAAGGATCAGGCAACTGACTATCGAGAGGTTCAATGGCGGGCAATCCAAGCCCCTCGGTCAAACAGGCGCGCAACACCTCCCGGTGTGTGACGGTGCGGGCTCCGATCGACAGCCGGGTGTTTTGTGTCATTGTGGCTAAGACCCGATCGAGGTGTTCAGGACGGATCCGCCCCGAGCTCAAGTAGTGTCGATACAGCTGACTGGCTAGATACCCGCTGCCTCCCATAAATTGCTTGCCGCGGCGGACGGTTTCCTCGAAGGGAAGATATTCAAGACTGTGGAGCGGATTGTGATGTACGAACGTCCGCATCGGCCAGTACTGCGCAATGACCTCTCCAGCGAGCCGAACCACCCCGCGCAATTCCATCCGTCTTGATTCGATGTCGGCTGTGCGCTCTAGCGATTCCACGTGAACGATTCTCCGATGACGCCGGACGAGATTCCTTTGGAGGCAAAGAGGGTCGTCGGCGCCAACCCCAGAGCCAACAGGACGAGCACGACGATCAACAACGAAGCGAATTCGGCATGGAGCAGATCGGTGTACCGCAATTCGGCCCGGCGGACCCCGAAGAGCAGCCGTTGAACCATCTGCATGATGTACCAGGACGCGGCGAGCCATGCGAGAAGCGTGATGAACAAGCCGGCCAAAGAGGGGAACGGAGCGCTGAGCAGCAGTCCCATGAATCCGGCGAAGACGCCGAAGGGCGGCAGCCCCATGGCGGCCAGCGCCAGCAAGGACAGCAAGACGGCATATTGCGGCATGCCGCTCGCCAATCCGCTGATGGCTTGCGGGTCCACGTCGTCGCCATATCTGGTGCGGATGACCTGCCAGGCGACCATGAGTCCGCTTGTTGCGAGTCCGACTGTTCCGACGAGGAGCGCGGACCTGGGTGTCGCCGTGCGCGAAGCGGCAGCAAACCACCAGAGGATGGAAAAGAACGAAAGGCTCCCGTAGGCCAGTAGGAGACGCACCCTGGATTGTGCCAACGCTTTGAGCGCGCCATAGGATGCGCCGACCAGGGCGAAGATGCTCACCGTCCAGGCCACGCTGTCCGGGACCGTCGGCATGGCAGCGCCAAGTTGGTGGAGACCCAGAATGGGAAGCAGCACCACGATGAATGAGGGCAGGCTGCCCGGCAGCCGCGTCAGCGCCGCGAGGTGACCGTCGTGGAAGGGCACGAGAGGGATCAACACCGCGCAGGCGATCAAGGACGCAATCGAGGACAATGGAGCATCAGCCCCGGCGGAAACGGCAGCGCACAATGCGCCGAGGGCATACGCGCCGATGCCCCACCAGGACCTGGGCCAGAGTGCACTGTGGTGGCGGTACAGCAGTCCTGCGATCAGCATCAAGAGCAGCGTCAAGCTCACGAGACTAACCGGCGGTCGGCTGCTCACGGCCGACAATCCCAAACCGAGAAACACCAAGGTCAACATCCGCGAAGGGCGCGAGTGTTCGTGAGCCGGTTGTCCCAAGTTTGAAATCGTCGCGGCAAGCGGCAACAGGTACAGCGGCAAAATCCCCTCAGGCGGCATATCGATCCGGCGCGCGAATCCCGCCACCATGCTGAGACTGATTATGGCCCAGGCCACGGAGGACCACTTCAACCGCTCAGGATCCGGCATGAATGGGAGGCTGGCCAGTGCCCCTAGCAACGGGATGCCTGCTAGCACCCATGGGATCAGAAGGGTGTCCATCATCGCGACCAGCCTCGGTCTCGTTTGTCGAGTTGATGTGCTAGGCGCATGATCGTCTGCCCCGTCATCGCGTAGATTTCGTCCGCATAGAGCCGGTTCATGAAGGGCAGATACAGGCGAATCCGCAGTCCGTCAATCCACGCCGGCATCCGCAAGCTCATCCCATGGGCGGTCATATAGAGGTACGACCAGCTCACAACGGTCAGAATTGTGGCTGTCACAATCATGAGGTCGAACAACCAGTCCGCAAGGCCGGCGGCCCTCAAGTACGAGGCCACTTCCACCGGATTCGGATAGAGAAACTCCGTGAACGACTCGACGGCAAATAGGTAGACGAACACGATAAAGAGGAGCGTCATCAGCATGGCGGCTGACACCTTCCAGGATGCCACCTGGCGGAGGCGCGTGAGCGTCAGGATCGCTTGCGATGAAGTGATCCAGATGAAGAACAGGAAGATCACCGTCCCTTGCGATTCCAGCAACGGGATGCGCAATACCCCATGCGTGATTAACAGGATGAGAAGGGGAATGAAGAGCGTAGTCACGAAACCAGTGAGCCAGGTAAGACGGGACAAACCCGGTTCCTCAACGTGATCGTCCACATGGGGGAAATGCGGCTCCTGTCGGGCCTTGTGGATGACGTTTCCGCAGTTGAGGAAGACGGTCGCCTTAAACAGGCCGTGCGCAATTAAATGGAATACAGCCAGAGCAAACGCTCCCAAGCCGCATTCCATGATCATGTATCCCATTTGGCCGATCGTGGAAAAGCCCAACGTCTTTTTGATGTCATTCTGGGCAAGCATCATCGAGGCGCCGAGGATAGCGGTCAGCGTGCCGATCACAAAGGCGATATGGAGTGTGGTCGAGCTTTGTCCGAACAACGGCGCAAGCCGGTTGATCAGAAACCCGCCGGCATTGATGATGCCCGCGTGAAGCAGTGCGTGCACCGGTGTCGGAGCGAAGAGCGACCCTGGGAGCCAGAGATGGATTGGGAACTGGGCCGATTTGCCCATTGCCCCCGCGAAAAACAGCAGGGAGACGGCCGTCGTGCCGCTCATGTCCATGCCGGGCCAGAGAGACAATATGACCGGGTGGTCGGCCGCTCGGATAAACAGCTCTTGGAATTCGAGCGTGCCGTACAATTGATAGGCAAGCGCGATGCCCGCAAGAAACGCCGTATCGGCGATGCGCAAGAGCGTAAAGGTTTTGAACGCCCCTGCCAGCGTGCCAGCATGGGCATGGTTGTGCGCGAGCACATACAGCAGATAGCTCAAAACCTGCCAGAAGAGAAACAGCATCATGAGATTAGCGCTGGACACCATGCAGATCAGCACGAAGTCCGTCAGACAAATCATCGCCAGGTACCGCCGGGCGTGCCGGTCCTGATACATGTATACAATCGAGTAGTTGTAGATAATGACGCTCACGCCGGTGATTAGCGTCATCATCACCGCGCTCAGCCGGTCGACGTAGAATCCGATAGGGATCGCGAAGGAAGCGACCGAGGACAGATCGTAGAATTGGATCGTGACGGGTCCGCCGGTCGTGACGACATAGAGAGTCGCAGCGGCGCCGAGGAACGCCGCGCCAACAGGATATGCGGCCAGCTTCATCCGCGCATACTCCGAGCCGTTCCTGCCGAAAAGCACGATGCAGGCTGCGGCGAGGAGGAGAAGCGGCACGATGAGGACGAGTGTCACGACTACCTCATCAGGGGGCTAACCATTAATACGTCATCCGGACCGTCGTCAAGCGAGTCATCATGGAGTGCGTCCCTGCACCGGCTCATCGAATCGCCGTATGGCGGCCAGTTGAGCCCGATCTAGGCGGTCCAACACCTCGTCGAGGTAGAGCCGATTCAGGAAGAGAACATACAGCCGGATGCGGATGCCATTGATCCAGGTCGGCATCGGCAGCGTTCGGCCGTGAGCCCTGACATACACGTAGACCCAGCCGATGATCGTCGTCAGCGTTGCCGCCCCAATCATCATGTCGAACAGACGGCTCGGCAGCTCCGCCGCCTTGAAGTAGGCTGCGACCTCCTCAGCGTTGGGATATAAGAACGCCGTGAAGGACTCGACCGCAAACAGATAGACGAACACGACGAACAGGAGCGTCAGCAGCATCGCGGCGGATACTTTCCATGAAGCGACGGCGCGTAGACGAGTGAGCGTCAAGATCGCCTGCGACGACGTGATCCAGATGAAGAACAGAAAAATCACTGCACCTTGCGCCTCGAGCAGGGGAATTTGCAACGCGCCATGCGTGCCCAAGAGGATCAGCAAGGGGATCAGCAGCGTTGTGACGAATCCGGTTGCCCACGTGAGGCCCGAGTAGCTCTCCTCATCAGTCTCGTGATCGTGATCGGGAAAATGCGGCTCCAGCCGAGCCTTGGTGATGACATTTCCGGAGTTTAAAAACACCGTGGCTTTGAACAGGCCGTGCGCAATCAAATGGAACACGGCGAGGGCGAAGGCGCCAAGACCGCATTCCATGACCATGTATCCCATCTGACCGATCGTCGAAAATCCGAGCATGTTCTTGATGTCGTTCTGGGCCAGCATCATGGAGGCGCCAAGGACCGCTGTGAGGGTGCCAATAAAGAAGGCCACGTGCAGCGTAGTCGAGCTCAGCCCAAACAACGGGGCGAGGCGATTGATTAAAAACCCCCCGGCGTTGATGATGCCTGCGTGCAGGAGCGCGGTCACCGGCGTCGGTGCGTAGAGGTACCTCGGCAGCCAGATATGGAACGGAAACTGCGCCGACTTGCTCATGGCTCCGATGAATAACAAGAGGGTGACTCCCGTGGCTCCGCTGAATTCGACGCCGGGGAACAACGTGATCATGGCCGTGGATTGCGCCGCGGTGGAGAACAATTCGGGAAACTCAAGCGTGCCGTAGAGCGCATAGGCCAGTGCTGTACCGGCGAGGAACGCGACGTCTCCCGTCCGCAGCAACGTGAAAGTTCGGAAGGCGCTTTCCAGCGTTCCAGCGTGAGTGTGGTTGTGAATCAGGAGATAGAGCAAATACGAAAGAATCTGCCAGAAGACAAACAGCATGAGCAGGTTGCCGCTAGAGACCATGCAGAGCAAGACGGAAACGGCGATGCCGAGCAGAGCGAAATATCGGCGTTCGTGCGGTTCCTGATGCATGTATTGGATGGAGTACGCATAGATAATCGTCCCGATGGCGGAGATGAGCACCATCATGACGGCGCTAAGCCGGTCCACATAGAAGCCGAGCGGCACGGGAAACGAACCGCCCAAGGGATCATAGAACTTGATGGTGATAGGCCCTTGCGTCGCGACGACATAGAGGGTCGCCACGGCACAGCAGAAGGCAGCACCCAACGACCAGACGGCGATTTTGATCCGGTTGCGGACCGTCGCTCCTTCACCGGCAATCACGATGAGCGTGGTCAGCAGCGGCAGTAGTGGGACCAGCAGCACAGACATCAGTACCTCGCGCGTGAGAGCGCCTGAAACACAAAAGCCAACCGCGCGGTCGATCGTTCATCGACGCCTCACGGTTGGCTTGTACTGCGACCGGCCTCAAGGACAGTGCCGATCACCCTACGGCCATGTCATAACGAATACGGCGTCCTGGTCATCCTCGAGCACAAGCTCAGGACAAGCAGCAGCGCCGCTTAGTTAATGGCGAATTCATGAATAATACGGCAGCCTGACGATCGTCAAGCAGACAATTGCCTTTCGGCCTTTTCAGCCGGCGTCTCTGGTCCGAAAGGCCTATGAAAAAGGTCGGAAGCGAACGAAGGACTTATGATTCCGCTTGTCCGCCCTTCCCGCCGCACCTATAATCCTCCGCACCATGACCACGGCCGCAATAGAAACGTCCATCCGAAACGCCATCATCAAGTTCGAACAAGAGTTCATGGGCAGAGGACCGGACGACGTTCGGGCGTCAATTGTCCGGGACCTTGTCGTCGTCCGTCTCAAGGGCGTGCTTACGCCGGCCGAGCGGCAGTTGGCGAAAACTGCGGAAGGTGTCGACATGGTGAAACGTCTACGGCAGAATTTGATCGCACAAGGACGGGACAAGCTCTGCGAGCAAGTCAGCGAGATCACCGGTGCCAGAGTACTTGGCGTCTTTACCGACATCGACGTTCAATTGGGAGAACGCGTGTTCGTGTTCACCATGGATCGGGAGTTGCAGAACGGCGGACGGTAAGAGGATGTTGAAAAACACTTGTTTCCATCCGCCCACCCCCAGCGCGCCGAGACGCATCATTCTCCATGCTTTGTTCTCGCATCGCCGGACAGCTTTCTTGAACATCCTATGATTTGTTAGGACAGGCAGACGGGTGCCGTATGGAAAAACTGGTCAAAGGATTCTTGAAGTTCCGTGGGGAAGTCTTCGGGAAGAAAAAAGATCTCTTTACCCGTCTCTCTCAGATACAGGAGCCGCGCGCGCTGTTCATTACCTGCTCGGATTCCCGAGTGGATCCGACCCTGATGACGCAAGCCGAGCCAGGTGAACTCTTCATCCTCCGAAATGCCGGCAACATGGTGCCGCCTTATGGATCGATGCAGGGCGGCAGCACCGCGACCGTCGAATACGCGATGGCCGTTCTGAAGGTTCCCCATATCATCGTCTGCGGTCACACCGATTGCGGCGTCATGAAGGCGCTTCTGCATCCCGAACAGGTGCACGAGCTGCCTGCTGTCAAAGAATGGGTCGGACAGGCGGAAACCACCAGACGGTTGATGCGGGAACACTATGTCGATCTGGAAGGCAACGAACGCCTGATCAAAACCACGCAGGAAAACGTCAGAGCTCAGCTCGACCATCTCCGTACTCATCCCTCCGTGGCGTTACAGCTCCGCAGGAGAAAGGTGGATCTCCACGGCTGGGTCTATTCGATTTCCACCGGCGACATCTGGGTGTACGATTTCGACAGTGAGGAGTTTGCCTCCCTGTCGGAGGAGACACCTCCACGCTTGAAAGCCGCTCGCTAGCCCTGGCATCCTGAGCCATGGGCAATCGCCAGCTCGAAACGCTGTCCTTCGACAACACCTATGCACGCCTGCCAGCGGCGTTCTACGCCAAACTGAATCCCACGCCGTTCAGATCGAGTCCCTACCTGGTCAGTATGAATCCCGCTGCAGCCGAACTCATCGATCTGAATCCAGATGAGGCCAAGCGGCCGGAGTTTGCCGCGCTGTTCGGGGGAAGCATGCTTGCGCCCGGGATGGACCCGCTGGCCATGCTTTACTCCGGGCATCAATTCGGCGTTTATGTGCCGCAGCTCGGAGATGGCCGCGCCATCCTCCTGGGCGAAGCGACCAATGCGAGGGGTGAGCGCTGGGATTTGCATCTCAAAGGGGCGGGGACGACGCCGTTTTCGCGCGACGGCGACGGCCGGGCGGTGCTGCGGTCGACGATACGGGAATACCTCTGCAGCGAGGCGATGCATGCACTCGGCATTCCCACGACAAGGGCCTTGTGTATCGTCGGAAGCGACGAGAAGGTGTACCGGGAACAGGTTGAGACCGGTGCAATGCTGCTGCGGATGGCAGCCTCGCACGTTCGCTTTGGCTCCTTTGAGATTCTGTACTACCGGAAACAGCATGAGCTGCTCAAAGTTCTGGCTGATTTTGTCATCGAGAACCATTTTGTGCATCTCCGAGAGGTTGCGGAGAAGTATGCACTTTTTTTTGCCGAGGTTGCTGAGCGGACCGCCAAATTGATTGCACGGTGGCAAGCAGTCGGCTGGGCGCATGGCGTGATGAATACGGACAACATGTCGATCCTGGGGCTGACGCTTGACTACGGTCCGTTCGGCTTCATGGACGATTATGATGCCGGTTTCATCTGCAACCACTCGGACCATAACGGCCGGTATGCCTTCAACCAGCAACCGTATATCGGTTTGTGGAATCTCAGCTGTCTCGCCCAGGCGCTGTTGCCGCTCGCAGAAAAAGAGGCGTTGAAAGCAGGACTCGACGCGTACACGCCCGTATTCGAGCGGGAATATCGCGCCTTTATGCGGGCGAAGCTGGGTCTGTCTGAAGACCGGAGGGAAGACGACGAGCTCATTCGCGAGTTTCTCAGCCTGCTTCAAGAGACCCATGCAGACTATACGATTCTGTTCCGCGAACTGGGGGCATTCAGGGCAGATCAAGGAATGATGATCAACGAGCCATTACGAGAGCACTTTATGGACCGTGACCGGTTCGATGCATGGGCGCTACGCTATCGCAGTCGGCTCCATAGCGAAGGGAGCCGAGACGACGAGCGGCAGCGAGCAATGAACCGCGTCAATCCGAAATATGTCCTCCGCAATTATCTGGCTCAGAATGCGATCGAACAGGCCCAACAGAAGGATTTTGCGGAGGTCGACCGTCTCCTCACGCTTCTGCAACGTCCCTATAGCGAACAGCCCGGAATGGAGCGATATGCCGCTCCGCCTCCCAACTGGGGCAAGCACTTGAGCGTGAGCTGCTCCTCATAACATCCTAGAGCTACCTACCTCAAAAGTAGGGCTGTATCCCTCCCTTGGTGTATTCCAACTAAGGGCTTCTCCCTGAACAATAGCCGGCTCATTCGCTCCTCACCTTATTCGTGACGACCTATGAATGCGTCCGGACGCTCGACGTGCGCCGTTTATGCGGTAATCTCAAGTCTCCTCTGGCTCATCGGTCTTGGTCTCTCCGCCTGCAGCGGCAGTGATTCGGGAGGGACACCCGCTCCTGGCAACGGCCCCTCCGCGGCGACGGCCACGATCACCGGGACCGTGTCGGGGACGATCATCAAGGTGCTGCATGCCGGGACGAATGCCGTCATTGCACAGACCGACACGGCTTCCCAGCCTGGCCAAACACCCTTCGGCTTCTCCCTCGCGAATGTTCCGGCAGGAGTGCCGATCAAGGTGTTCTTCTTCAGCGGCGGGCAAGCGTTTGCTCTCCTTGTGGGTTCCCCTGCCACCAACGTGTTCACGATCCTGACCTCGAACTCTCTCGATCTTGGATTCGTGGCCATGAACGCCGGAAGTGCGATTCCCGCCAATCAGCCTCCGGCGGGATCGGTGTCATTTGGATCTGCCGATCTCTCTGTTCCCCCCGGCGTTCAGCCTCCGCCAGCGACGGTCACCGTCGCGACCCCGGCGCCGGCGACAGGATCGGCGGTGGTGAACTTCAGCGTCTCAAATTTCGTCATCGGCGGCCAAGGACAGCAGCATCTCCACATCAGATTGGATGGAGGATCAACCAGACACTTTTTTAACGGATCATCAAACAAGGTCGTCGACGGCAGCGGTAATCTGACGGCGGATGTGCAATGGCAGAATGGCAGTTCGTTTAGACTCAACGGCTTGGCGGTCGGTTCCCATTCAGTCGCGGTCAAACTGGCCACCGCGGCTGACAACGAGTTTGTTAATCCGGAAGCGAATCCCTCCCCGGCTCCGATCACCATCAACAGTCCGCCGAGCCCTGTGCCGACGCTGACAATTACGAGTCCCTCAGCCGGGGCTTCGCTTCCACAAGGACCTGTGACCGTGTCGTTCAACGTTCAAAACTTTACGGTCGGGAGCCAGGGTACCTCCCATTTACATATTAATCTGGATAGTGGGCCGGCGGCACATTTCTACAACGGGTCGACCAATCAGGTGCTTGATGATGGTGACCAGCCCGTACAGGGCATCACTCGGTTGGGGCCCACCTCTTTCCAGTTCTCAGGACTTTCAGCCGGAGCGCACCAGGTTCGTCTCGTCCTGGTGGATAGTGCGGAGCAGGAGCTTCAGAACGCCGAGGCCAAACCCCCGATCCTGAATATCTCGATCCAGAGCTCGACCCCA
>Ga0070687_100000484_pt1 | contig 13255 bp, 12 predicted proteins | sample KBSS33LmetaG_FD_64678 | JGI IMG/M metagenome (GOLD analysis project Ga0070687, IMG submission 64678) | Switchgrass rhizosphere microbial communities from Kellogg Biological Station, Michigan, USA - KBS S3-3L metaG | ecosystem: Host-associated > Plants > Roots > Rhizosphere ... | reverse complement strand
AACGCGCCGTACGCGCCGTCGACGTGAAACCAGAGTTTCTGCTCGCGTGCGATCCGCGCCAGCGCCGTCAGGTCGTCGACGGCGCCGGTACCGGTCGTGCCGGCGCTGCCGGCCACCAGGAACGGCGTCCAGCCGGCGCGGCGGTCGCGGTCGACCGCCTCCTCCAGCGCGTCGACGCGCATCCGGAACTGCGCATCGACCGGCAACTCGCGGATGTTCCCGTACGGGAAACCGGCCAGGTTTGCGGCCTTCTGGAACGAGTGGTGGACCTGGGCCGAGCAGTACAGCGTGCCCTTCAGGAAATCATCGGGCAGCATGCTCTTGCGCGCCGCCACGATCGAGGTGAAGTTCGCCAGCGAGCCGCCGCTGGTCAGCACGCCTCCCGAGCCGCGCGGCAGGCCGACGATGTCGCAGAACCAGCGCACGACGTTCGCCTCGAGCTGCACCAGCGCCGGCGCGGCCGCGCAGACGCCGACATAGCGGTTGACCGCGTCGGCGATCAGGTCGGCCACGGCGGAGTGAAAGAGCCCTCCGCCGGGGACATACGCGAGGTATCCGGGGCCCGCGGCGTTGAACGACCGCGGGATGGCCTCGTCGAAGAGGAAATCGAGCACGGACGCGAACGGCTGCCCCTCGCGCGGCAGCGGCTCGATCAGCGTGCGGGCGAACTCGGTGGCCCCCTGGACGTTCATCGCGGGCTGGTCGGGCAGCGACTCGATGTGCGCGACGATGCGGCGCATCGCCTCGTCGACGAGCGCGCGCATCTCCCGCGCATCGGGCTCCAGCGGACGGCTCACGGCCGCGCTACCAGATCGAGCAGCGGCTGCCTTCCGGCCGGACCATCTTCGACGAGGCCACGCAGTTCCAGGCGTCGGCGAACTCCGGCATGTTGCTGACCGTGAGGTTCACGCGCGCCGGGCCGGGCGCGTGCGGGTCGGTCAGGGCCCGCTTGCGCGCCTCCTCCGGCGCCATGTTCTGGCCCCATACCTGCGCGAAGGAGAGGAAGAAGCGCTGCTCCGGTGTGAAGCCGTCGAGGATGACGCGGTCCTTCCCCTGCAGCGTCTTCTGGTACGCGCGCAGCGCCAGCGTCGCGCCGCCGAGGTCCGCGATGGCCTCGCCGGTCACCAGCTCGCCCTGCAGGTTCAGGTTCTCGTCGACGTTCCAGGAGCCGTACTCCTTGATGATGCACTCGGCGCGGGCGTGGAAGTTCTCGAGGTCCTTGTCGGTCCACCAGTTGCGCAGGTTGCCCTCGGGATCGAACTTGGCGCCCTGATCGTCGAAGCCGTGCGTCATCTCGTGGCCGATGACCGTGCCGATGCCGCCGTAGTTGTAGGCGTCGTCGGCGTTCGGGTCGTAGAACGGCGGCTGGAGGATGCCGGCCGGGAAGGTGATGTTGTTGCGGCTCGGGCTGTAGCTGGCGTTGACCGTCGGCGGCGTGAAGCCGGCCCACTCGGCCGGATCGTCCGGCTTCCCGACGCGGCCGGCGGCGCGGCGCACGTTGAACTCGCGCGAGGCGAAGACGTTGGCCGCGTACGAATCGCGGCCGATGTTGACCGACGAGTAGTCCACCCACTTGTCGGGATAGCCGATGCGGCGGCGGAAGGCGTCGAGCTTGGCCAGCGCGGTGGCCTTCGTCTCCGGCCCCATCCAGGTGAGGGTGGGGATGTCCTCACGCAGCGCCGCGACGAGGTTGTCGATGAGGCCATTCATCTTGGCCTTGGCCTCGGGGGTGAACGCGCGCTTCACGTACTCCTGCCCCAGCACCTCGCCGAGGTTGGCGTCGGCGGCGCGGACGCACCGCTGCCAGCGCGGCTGGTTCTCCTTCGTCCCCGACAGCACCGTCTGGCGGAAGGCGAAGTCCTGGTTCACGAACGGCGTGGAGAGGAACGGCGCCGCCGAGTCGATCACGTTCCAGCGCAGGTACGCCTTCCAGGTCTCCAGCGGCGCCTCGTCGAGCAGCCGGTTCGCTTCCTTGAAGAACTCCGACTGGGCGAGGTTGACCGAGCGGAGGTCGGTGAGGCCGAGCGTCGAGAACAGGCGCGGCCAGTCGAAGAGCGGCGCCGTCGACTGCAGCTCCGAGACGGAGGTGATGTGATACGTGTTCTCCGGCTTGCGCTGTTCCGTCCGCGCCATCGACGCGCGGGCCAACTGCGTCTCCAGCGAGATGACGCGCTCGGCATCCGTCGACGCCTTCGCCTCCGGCTCCCCCGCCAGCATGAACATCCTGGTGAGGTGGGAGACGTACTCCTTGCGCGTGCTCGTGAACTTCGGGTCGTCGCGGAGGTAGTACTCGCGATCGGGCAGGCCGAGTCCTCCCTGGCTGAGGACGGCGATGATCTGCGTGGAGGCCTTGTAGTCGTTCTGCGCCGAGAAGCGGAACAGCGGCGCGATCCCCTTCTGCTGCTGCCGGTGGATCTCGGCGACGAGCGCGCCGCGGCTGTCGATGGCGTTGACGCGGTCGAGGTCGGCCTGGATCGGCCCGGCGCCCTGCGTTTCGATCGCCGACTCGTTCATGCAGGCGGCCCAGAAGTCGCCGACCTTCCGGGTGTTGCTGCCCGGCTGCGCGGTGGTGTCTTTCGCGGACTCCTCGAGGATCGCACGGAGCGTCTGCCGGTTCCGGTCCGCCACTTCCTCGAAGCGGCCGTAACGCGAATAGATCGCCGGCAGCGGGTTGGCCTTGCGCCAGCCGCCGACCGCGTACTCATAGAAGTTGTCGCAGGGGCTCACGGACCGGTCGACCTGGGAGAGATCGAAGCCGTGCGCGCCGAGGAAGGCTTTGGGCTGCGGCATCGGTGCGGGGGCGGGTGGCTTCCGGGTGGCGCAGGCGGTCGCGGCGAGCAAGAGAACGGAGAGAAGTCTCTTCATGGCGACGCGCATTATCGATTGCGAGGCGCCGTGTGGCTAGTGGCGCCGCGGGACACGGATCAGTGCGTTTCGAACGCCAGCACGATCTCGAAGAGGCGGAGGAGCTCCTCGAAGCGGTCGTGCGGTTTCGGCAGGAGCGGGGCGTCGAAGGCGATCCGCTGCGGGGCCAGATCGGTGAGGAAGATGATGGGGAAACCGGGGCGGAGACGGCGGACTTCGCGTGCGATCTCCAGCGCGCGTAGATCCGGGAGGTCGAAATCGACGATCAAAACGTCCGGCCCGAGTCTACGGAAGGTGGGAACGGCGTCGTTGTCGGGTCGGATCAGGCAGCAGTCGAGCTCCATCAGGCGGAAGAACGTGTGCAGCATTTCCGCAGCGCCGCGGTTCCCCTCGACCACCGCCACGCATCGAGTTGTGAACATCTCGACCTCGGGGCTATGCTTGATGAGCTGCAATGGCTGCTACTGGTCCTCTCCCTCGAGATCGAACAGTTCGGAGGCCCGGACGCCCTCGCCGGACAAGCGCCGGCAGGCCGCCGAGATCGCCGCGATACAGCGCCTCGTCGGTTCCATCCGCCCCATCCGGATCCGGAGCAGGTGCTGCCGGCTGTAGCCCGACTCCCTGGCCAGGTGCGCCGGTTTGATCCCCCGGCTCTTCAGGAACGTCTCCAGTCGTGTACGCATGTGCAGCATAGTGCACTATAGACATCGGCAGTATGGATGTCAATCCGGATCTGCACAAATCGTCTTGTGCGAAGCACGATATTGCGCAACCCTCGCTGCCTGATCGACTTGTCCTGATCGCCCCCTTTCCGGCACTCCATCCCTGAGCCTGCGGAAAGAGAGCATCCACAAGGGGTGGAAAAGCGCGTTCGCGTCACACCGTGTGCGAGAGTGTCCCTGCGTGACGAGGGGATCGCTCTGAGGTCGCGGCCGTTTCCGCACTCTCCGGTTTCCCCGTCCGCGAACCCGGCAGCAACGCGTGTTGCTAACGATGCAGACGACTAGTAACCTATAAGTTCCCAATTATGCTCGGTGAGACTGTTCGCGAAGCTCGCATCAAGAAGAACTTCACTCAGGCGCGGCTGGCCAAGCTCGCCGGAGTGAGCCGCCGTCACCTCGCGGCCCTCGAGAAGGGCGCCAACGTCTCGATCAGTATCCTGCAGCGCGTCGCCGCCGTGCTGGAGCTCACCGAGATCAACCTGGGCGATCTCTCGCTCCGCGCCGGCGACAAGGCGCCCACCGTCAACCTGCCGCTGCTCTCCGACACCATCCGCGAGGCGCGGGCGGAGGCGGTCCGCGCTCAGGCCATCCTCGCGCGCGCCGAGGACCTGCTCGGTCACGAGCGGGTCACCTCGGGGGCGATGGAAGCTCGCTTTCCGCAGCTCCCCGTCCGCCTGCTGCGCGTACCGCGCGCCGGCAATGGCGAGACCGTGCACGACGGCGACGAGGAGATGGTGGACGTCGTGACCGCCGGCGAGATCCGGCACGGCGAGCCGGTCAACGAGAAGAACACGGAGACGGTCACGCTGCCGAAGTCGCTCGTCGACGACGGCGAGATCGTCTTCCGGGCCCGCGGCGACGGGATGCGCGACCAGGGGATCCACGACGGCGACCTGCTCATCGTCGAGAACCGCCCCCGAGGCCGGGCCTTCACGGGCGAGCTCGTGATCGGCAGGATCGGACGCCAGGTCTTCGTCGGCCGCTGGTGGCAGAAGCACGGCCACAAGGCGCTGATGTCCGACGGCCAGGCGGAAGTGACGCTCGGCCGCTCCACGCGCTCGCTCAAGATCGTGGCGGCGATCAACCAGGTCATCCGCTACTGACCCCGGCCGGCGGCGCTCCCGCGTCTCACGTAAACTCTCCGGCGGTGACGACGCTCGAGCGGGAGATCGGTCTGTGGCGCGGCGTGGCGCTGAACATGATCGACATGGTCGGGATCGGCCCGTTCATCACCATCCCGTACATCCTGGCCACCATGGGCGGCGCGCGCTGCATGGCGGCGTGGATCCTGGCAGGCCTGCTGGCCATCTGCGACGGCATCGTCACCGCCGAGCTGTCCGCCGAGATGCCGCGCGCCGGCGGCTCGTACGTCTTCCTGCGGGAGTCATTCGGGAAGTGGGGACGGCTGATCTCGTTCCTGTTCCTCTTCCAGATCCTGATCAGCGCGCCGCTGTCGCTCGCCTCCGGCTGCATCGGCTTCGCGCAGTACCTCGAGCCGATCTTCCCCGCTGCCGGCAGGCACGTGCCGGTCACGGCCATGATCGTCTGCGCGGTGATCGTGCTCCTGCTCCTGCGCCGCATCGACGCCATCGGCAAGTTCTCGGTGGTGCTCTGGATCGGCGTGCTGGGCACGATCGCGGTAGTGATCGCCGCCGGCGCGAGCCATCTCACCTGGAGCTCGTTCGCATTCTGGGACGCGCCGCGGCACGACGGCGGGATCGGCTATGCCGGGCTGGGGGCGGCGCTGATCTTCGCCGTCTACGACTACCTCGGCTACTACAACATCGCCTACCTCGGCGACGAGGTGCACGAGCCGGAGAAGACCATCCCGCGTGTGATCGTCATCTCGATCCTGGCCATCGCGGTGCTGTACATCGTGATGCAGGCCTGCATCATCTCGGTGCTGCCGTACGAGGTGGCCTCGACGTCGAAATCCGTCGTGGCCGACTACATCCGAACGCTGATCGGGCCGCGGGCGGCGAAGTGGGTGGCGGTGATGATCCTGTGGACCGCGTTCGCGTCGATCTTCTCGGTGATGCTCGGCTACTCGCGGATCCTCTACGCCGCGGCGCGGGACCGGAACTTCTTCGGCGTCTTCGCCAAACTCCACGCCACCGAGTCGTATCCGTTCGTGGCCATCCTCTTCCTCGGCGCGGTGACGTCGATCCTGGTCTGGCTGCCGCTCAAGCACATCATCGGCGGCATCCTCTCGATCCGCGCCATCATCCCGTTCATGGCCCAGATCGCGGGTGCCGTGATCCTCCGCGTCCGGCAGCCGGACCGGTCCCGCCCCTTCCGGATGTGGCTCTATCCCCTCCCGGCCATCGTCGCCCTCGGGCTGTGGTCGTACGTGGTGATCTCGCCCGAGAAGCGCCTCCGGGTCGGCGCGTTGTACGTCCTCGCCGCCGGGGTGCTGTTCTACTTCGTTCGCGAAGCGCTGAGTCGGCGAGCGGAGCGCCAGCTCACGCAGTAGGCCATCCCCTGCCGGCCTCAGCGCCGCGACCGCTTACAATCGCCACCCATGCGCTCGCTTGCCGTAATCATCTCCTTTCTCGTCACGTTCGCCGCCGCGGCGCAAGGCGTCGATCCGAAGTCGGTCGACAAGCTGATGACGAACATGCTCCGGACCTGGCAGATCCCCGGCGCGGCCGTGGCCATCGTCCGCAACGACGTGGTGGTCTTCGCCAAAGGCTATGGAATCAAGGAGATCGGCGGCACGGAGCCGGTCACCGCCGACACGCTCTTTCAGCTCGCCTCCACGTCGAAGGCATTCACCTCCACGTCCCTGGCCATGCTGGCCACGGACAAGAAGTTCTCGTTCGACGACCCGGTCAAAAAGTACGTCCCCTACTTTCGGCTCGACGACCTCTGCGCCGACTCGCAGGTGACGGTGCGGGACATCCTCTCCCACCGCACCGGGCTCACGCGCCACGACGAGCTTTGGGACAACTCGCCGCTCACGCGCGAGGAGGTGGTGCGCAGCATCGGGCAGGTTGGTCTCACCAAGCCCTTCCGGACGGCGTATCAGTACCAGAACATCATGTTCATTGCCGCGGGCGAAGTCGTCACCCACGCGTCGGGCGTGCCGTGGGACGACTTCGTCCGCACGCGGATCTTCCAGCCGCTGGCGATGACCCGCACCATCACCTCCGACGCCGACTGGGACAAGTCGGACCACGCCACCGGCCATCGTTACGACTGGCGGACGAACACCGTGACGATCCAGCGGCCGATCGACACCCACACGCTCGGCGCGGCCGGCGCGATCAAGTCGTCGGCGCGCGACATGGGCAACTGGATCCGCTTCCAGCTCTCCGGCGGCGCCTACGACCTGCACCAGCTCGTCGATCCCGACCTCCTCGCGGAGACGAAGACGCCGCAGACGGTGATCCGCATGGAACCGTCGACACGCGACTCGAATCCGGAGACCAACGTGATGTCGTACGCGATGGGCTGGAACGTCCAGGACTACCGCGGGGAGCTGCTCATCGCGCACAGCGGCGCGCTGAACGGCTTCCGCGCGCACGTCGACCTGCTCCCCCGCCGCAACTCCGGCTTCGTGGTGCTCATCAACGCCGGCCGCGGCACCGCGCTCGTCGCGGTCCGCAACGCGCTCGCGGACATGCTCTCAGGCAAGCCGCCGCGCGACTGGAACGCCTACTACCTGATGATCGATCGCAAGGCGGACGAGAAGGAGGCGCGCGAGAAGGAAGAGCGCCTCGCGAAACGGATCCCGAACACGGCACCGACTCTCCCGCTCGCCCGCTACGCCGGCGATTACGAAAGCCCCGCCTACGGACCGCTCTCGATCTCCGTCGCCGGCGACCAACTGGTCCTGAAGTGGAGCCGCATGACCATCCCGCTCACGCACTTCCACTACGACACCTTCCTGGCCGACTCCCCCGCGGACGACGTCGACGAACAGGCGGTCTTCACCCTCACTCCGCAGCACGACATCCAGTCCGTCTCACTCTTCGGCACGACGTTCGTCCGGAAGTGAGCGCGGTCCGTCGTCAGTTCGCGAGTTGCAGCTCGAACGACGGGTCCGACGCGCGGGCGTTGCTGCCGGTCGGCATCGCCACCAGGCGCGCGATCTCGTCGAGGATCTTCACCGCCTCGTCGGAGTCGCCGGCGTGATGGTTCGCGATCGCCGAGAAATAGCGGAAGCGGCCGCCCGGCATGGCGATGATGCCGCTGAGCGCGTTCACGCCGTTGATCGTGCCGGTCTTGCCGCGCATCCGATTCTCCAGCGTCACCACCCGGTGGTGGAGCGTCCCTTCGCCGTTCGGCTGCGCGAGCACCTGCCACCAGAACGCGCGCCGGTACGGATGGTTCATCCAGCGCAGCAGTGACACGATCGTACGCGGCGTGACGAGATCGTCGGGAGAGAGGCCTGAGCCGTCGGCGAAACGGAACGTGTCGCCGTCGACATGCGGATCGCTCGTGAGAAACGCGCGCTCCGTCTCCAGCGACGCGTCGTAACTCGCCGGCGTCCCCGCGGCGGCACTGACCCGCTTGAACAGCATCTCCGCGTAGAGATTGTGGCTGTTCTTCAGGACGGTGGTGAGCAGATGGCCCACGAACGGCGACGGGAGCCGGACCAGCAGTTCCTGCCAGGCATGCGGCTCGGTGTTGACGCGCGGCGTGCCGCTGATCGTGACGCCGTGCATGAACAGCGCGTCGCGGAGCATGGTCGCGGTGTAGAGCGCGGGCGCGGCCACGGCATGGTCGACCGGTACCTCGTTCTCCCCCCACGCCAGCGCGTCGGCGGGAGCGGCATAGTCGGCGGAGAGGTTCCCCACCTTCCAGCTCCCCGGGATGATGGTGCGATCGAACGCGGACACATCGGCGACCACGTCGCGGACGCGCGTGATCCCCTTCGCCCGCAGCGTCTCGGCGAGCTGGTCGAAATCGCCGTCGCGCTCGTAGCGCCAGGAGCCGAGCGACGGGTCGCCGTCGCCACGGATGACCAGATCGTCGCCGTCGCGCCACACTTCGGTGGTGAGCTGCGCGTCCGCGCCGAGGCAGTCGACGATCGTGGCGGCGGCGAAGAGCTTCCGGTTGCTGGCCGGGATGGTGAGCTTGTCCGCGTTCTGCGCGTAGAGCACCGACCCGTCGTCGTCTTCGACGAAGATCGACCAGAACGCGTGCTGGAACGGAGCGCGGTCGACGGCCGTCTCGATCGAGACCGCGAGCGGAGTGGCCGGCGGCGGCGCGGTCGCGCAACCCCGAGCAGGAGCAGCAGCGCGATCGCTGCGCTGGAAACGAACCTAGGACCACTCCGCATAGCTTTCGCCATGCTCCAGATTGTCGTGCACCGCGGCCAGAAATTCGCCATTTCGGTGCGGCAGTGTACGCGCGACCGCGTGCGCGAGGAGCGTCTGCGCGTAATCGCGGCCCAGCGGATACGGCACGAGCGGAGGAGCCGCGAGCGGAGGATCGGCATGCGGAGGAGCCGCGAGCGTCGTGACGCCGCGATGCGGCATCCCCGCCGCACGGACGAGCACCGCCCGCACCGCGTCGACGGCGCCGCGCTCCTCGATGGCGCGATCGATCAGCTCCTCGAGCGTCCCGGTGACATCCTCGGGATCGGCGAGCAGCTCATGGATGACCATCCGCAGCAACGCGTAGCGGCCCTTCTCGCCGAGCAGCGGCTGGAGCGCAACCGCTGTATCGAGCATCAGCAGCGCGTCGCCGGTGGCGATTGTCCGGAGGTCCGCTTCCGCGTCGTCGAGTCTGGCCGCCAGCCACCGCTCCGCGCGCGTGCGGTCGCCGGCGGCGACGGCCGATTGCAGTTCGGCGAGCGCTCCTGATTCCGACGGCTCCGGCGGGTCGAGGATCGGCGGCTCGCTCCACGGCTGCCGGCTCGTGGCCGCGTAGCGCGCGCATTCGACGATCGTGTCGACCCAGCGGTCACCCAGCTCGTCCCGGACCTCATGCGCCGCACGCACGGCCATGACCGCGCGCTTCCCGTGCTGCGACGGCGCGTACGCGAGCACGGCGAAGCGGGCCACCGCCAGCCACAGCTCGTCGGCGGAATGCGTTCCGGCGAAGGCGCGGGCGATCGCGGGAAACGCGTCGAGCTCGCGCTCGATCAGCGGCTCGTACAGTGCGCCCGGGTCGCCCGGCATCAGTGGGTCGTGGTGGTACTCGTTGGCGGTGAAGGAACCGCGGTCGCGGTCGTGGCCGTGCCGGTGGCGGTGGATGTGCTGGTCGGTTCCGGCGTGATCCCGGCGCCCTCGGCATCGCTCCGCCCCTGCTCGACGTCGACGGTCTGGGTCATCGCATCCGTACCGGTCGGAGCGGGCTGCGGCGCAGCCGGGGCGATCGTTTCCGTGGCGGCGCTGCCGGCCGCCGTCTCGTGCTTCTTGCAGCCGGCAAACGCGACCGTCAGGGTCACGAGGACGACGATGTACGGTGCTCTTGATCTGATCACTGATACCTCTCTGGCGTGTGGTGATTCCTCAGGCGGAGTGCCCAGATGCAATTTCGGTACAATGCACCGCCGTGGTGAACCGGAAGCGAGTCGGAGTATTCGGGTGGGGGGTCGTGGCTCCGAAGTCGCCCAACATCGATCGTTTCACCGAGAACCTCGAGCACGCCGACACCTGGCTCTCCCCGTTCACCGGGTACGGCCAGTCGAACTTCCTGGTCGGTTATCCGGAATTCGACTTCGAAACATACCACGCGTGGTTCGACGAGCGGTTTCCCCCCGCCAAGTTCGCCCAGCTCAAGGAAAAGATGGGTCCGATGGTGCAGTTCGCCATCGGCGCGTTCATCCAGTCCCTCGGCCAGAACCCAGGGATCGAGGCCTATCTCCAGTCCCTCGGCACCGCCTGTCACGTCTACGTCGGCAGCGGCCTCGGCGACATCACCGTCACGCAGGAACAGGTGCTGGCGTACGAGCGCGCCATCCGCCGCTGGAACGAGTTCTGGGCGCGGCCGGAGCGTTGTGCGCCGCTGCGCCGGCACCTCGGCGGCGAGGTCGATCCGGCTGCCCCGGCCGATCCGGCGTCGCTCGCCGACTTCCGGAGCGAGGCGTGGGTGGAGGCCAAGCACGACTGGGAGACCTACTGGGCGGCGCGCAGCGAGGTCCTCACCGAGTACCTCGCCGAAGCGCGCCAGATCCACTCCGAGCCGGTGCCTCCGTCGTCCGGCTCGGCCAAGCTGTCCACGATCCGGCAGAAACTGAATCGCGTCCGCGCCCTCAACAAGCGCTACGGCTGCCCCGAGGAACCGTGGGCCGCCGTCTCGCCGAACATCCTCTGGAACATCGTCAACATCCCCTCGGCGCAGATCTCGATGATCGGCAAGATCGTCGGACCCGCCTTCGCGCCCGTCGCCGCCTGCGCCTCGTTCGGGATCGCCACGAAGCTCGCCCACGACGCGATCCTGCGCGGCGAGGCGAAGGCGGTGGTGATCGGCATGACCGATCCGCCTCCCCACGAGCTGGTGGTCTCCGCCTTCTACAACGCGAACGTGCTCTCCTCGGACGCCGACGTCTCCCGGCCGCTGACGGGCCTCAAGGGCACGCACATCTCCGGCGGCGCGTGCGTCTGGATCGTCGGCGATGCCGACGAGCTGATGGCGCAGGGCTTCAGGCCGGTGGGCATGGAGATCGTCGGCGTCGGGACCTCCTCCGACGCGCACCACATCATCACGCCGTCGAAAGGCGGTCCGCAGTTGGCGATGAAGGCGGCGCTGGAAGAGGTGCAGGCCTCCGAGATCACGACGTGGGACATGCACGCGACGGCCACGCCGGGCGACGCCACCGAGATCGAGAACTCGCTCGAGATGCTGCATCCCGACGTCATCTTCACGGCGCGGAAGGGCACGTTCGGGCACGGCATGTCCGTCGGCGGCGGCTGGGAACTGACGGCCCAGCACCTGGGGATGTCGCGCGGCAAGCTCTTCCCTGTGCCGCTCACCGAGGGCGAGCTCCATGCGGACGTGAAGATCCACAGCGCGAACTTCGTGGACCGGAACGGCCGTGAGGTGCCGCGCGGCTACAGCGGGAAGCTGAGCATGGGCGTGGGCGGCATCAACTCGTGCGTGATCTCCCGTCCGTGGGACCCGGAGGAGATCGCGGCGCTGTCGCGGAAGGACTAGAACCGGGGAAGCGGCGGATGCGGCTGAATACACGAAGGGCGGGCAACCGAGGTTGCCCGCCCTTCAGTTTTTTACGACATGGTGACGTTCTGGGCCTGAAGGCCCTTGGGGCCCTGGGTCACTTCGAACTCGACCTGCGCGCCTTCCTGCAGCGAGCGGAAACCGCCGCCCTGGATCGCGCTGAAGTGGACGAACACGTCCTCTCCACCGTCGGTAGTGATGAAACCAAAGCCCTTCGCATCATTGAACCACTTCACAGTTCCGGACTGACGACCTGCCATGGATGAATCTCCTTTTTTCTCTTTGTATCTTGTGCTGCCTGACGGAGATCCACAGGTGCTGCAAATCTTCCCGGAAGCTGAAATGACAACGGGACGGTAGCGCGATCAATTCCAGACTGCGTGTCCGCCATGAAAAAAAATCGTGCTGAGGCTACCGGCCACCTCCGTTTACATCGTCAGCCTGATGACCGCGAACGTTGCCCCCTGCGGGTCGGCCACGACGGCGAACCGGCCGACGTGCTCGATGTCCATGGACGGGACGATCGTGTGTCCGCCGAGAGACTCGGCGCGCTCGACGGCCGCATCGCAGTCGGCCACCGCAAAGTATGGCAGCCAATATGGTGGGACCTGCGGCGGCGCCTGGGAGGGGAGCATCCCGCCGATGGCGTGCTCGCCGAGGTGCCACTCGGTGTACTCGGGGCTCTCCTTCATCTGCCATCCGAACAGCGCCGGATAGAACGCCTTGGCCGCGTTGACCTCGCGCACCTGCAGCTCGTTCCAGCAGAGCGAGTTCGGCTCGTCGCGGACCCCGATGCCGGTGTTCCTCCCCGCTTCCCAGATCGCGAACGTCGCTCCCTGCGGATCGGTCAACGCCGCGAAACGGCCGGCGTCGCCGACGTCGGCCGGCCCCGCCACGACCGCCGCGCCGAGGGCCTTCGCCTTCTCCACCGACTCGTCCACGGTCGCGACCGCGATGTAGGACAGCCAGTTCGGCGGCGCGTCATAGTCCTTCCGGTACATCGCGGCGGCATCGCGGTCCGCGTTGCGGAAGATGAAGTACGACGCCCCCTCGCCCATCGGCAGCTGGTTCACCGACCAGTCGAACAGGCGGGTGTAGAACTCCTTCGCCGCGGCGGTGTCGGTGGTGGCGAGCTCGATCCAGCAGAACGCGCCCGGCGCGTGACTCGGGGTGGTGGTCATGACGGTCTCCTCCGTGCCCCGAGATTCTAGACGAATCGATCTACCTGGTAGACGATTCGGTCGATCCCGTAGATGGGCCGGTCTACCCCGTAAACGACTCTCACTACCCGGTAGCCGGGTCGGTCTACCCGGTAGACGGCTCGGTCTGCCCGGTGGACGACTCCGTCTACCCGGTAAACGCCTCTGTCAACCCGGGAGGCGGGCCGGTCTGCCCGGTAGACGGCTCTCTCTACCCGGTAGACGGCTCTCTCTATCCGGTAGACGGCTCCGTCTACCCGGTAGATGACTCTGTCTACCCGGTAGACGGCTCTCTCTACCCGGTAGACGGCTCTCTCTATCCGGTAGACGGCTCCGTCT